>NPIE01000342.1_pt1 | contig 72484 bp, 69 predicted proteins | sample 8637661 | NCBI WGS metagenome assembly NPIE01 (sample SAMN07420842, study PRJNA396082) | bioreactor metagenome | isolation source: sample BA12 brine-fed electro-methanogenic bioreactor BA | place: Japan: Kochi | collected 2016-12-09 | reverse complement strand
ATGAATCATTTGCGCAATGGACTGACCCCTTTTCATGTGCCTTCCGTATGATTTTTAGACTATAATGCGCATCTTTTTCGAGGCAGCTACAGGTCAGTCCATCACTACCTGCGCCGACTTTGCCGCTACTTTTGCCACTTCAGGGGACAGCAATGTTTAGCAAAGATATGTCTATCGCCAGTTTTGATCCGGATCTGTTCGCTGCGATGCAGTCCGAAGCGACGCGTCAGGAAGAGCACATCGAACTGATCGCTTCCGAGAACTACACCAGCCCGCGTGTGATGGAAGCTCAGGGCTCGGTCCTGACCAACAAGTATGCTGAAGGCTACCCCCACAAGCGTTACTACGGCGGTTGCGAATACGTCGACGTGGTTGAAGAGCTGGCGATCGAACGTGCCAAGGAACTGTTTGGCGCTACCTACGCCAACGTCCAGCCGCACTCCGGCTCCCAGGCCAATGCTGCCGTGTACATGGCGCTGTGCCAGCCGGGCGATACCGTGCTGGGCATGAGTCTGGCTCACGGTGGTCACCTGACTCACGGTGCTGCCGTATCTTTCTCCGGTCGTATCTACAAGGCCGTTCAGTACGGTCTGAACCCGGAAACCGGCTCCATCGATTACGATGAGGTCGAGCGTCTGGCGGTTGAGAACAAGCCGAAGATGATCGTGGCCGGCTTCTCTGCCTACTCACAGATCGTGGACTGGGCACGTTTCCGCGAGATCGCTGACAAGGTTGGCGCTTACCTGTTCGTCGATATGGCCCACATCGCAGGCCTCGTGGCTGCCGGCGTATACCCGACGCCGCTGCCCTTCGCAGATGTTGTTACCACCACCACCCACAAGACACTGGGCGGCCCGCGTGGCGGCCTGATCCTGTCCTCCAACGCTGATGAAGAGCTGCAGAAGAAGCTGAACTTCGCGGTATTCCCGGAATCTCAGGGCGGCCCGCTGATGCACGTCATCGCGGCCAAGGCTGTATGCTTCAAGGAAGCAATGGAGCCCGAGTGGAAAGCCTATCAGGCTCAGGTCGTCAAGAATGCTCAGGCCATGGCCAAGGTGTTCCTGGATCGTGGCATCAATATCGTCTCCGGCGGTACTGAAGATCACCTGTTCCTGGTTGACCTGATCAACAAGGATATCACCGGTAAGGATGCAGACGCGGCGCTGGGCCGTGCCAACATCACCGTGAACAAGAACTCCGTGCCGAACGATCCGCGTTCTCCGTTCGTGACCTCTGGTCTGCGTATCGGCACTCCGGCTGTGACTCGTCGTGGCTTCAAGGAAGAGGAAGTGGCGCAGCTGGCGAACTGGATCTGCGATATCCTCGTCGACATCAGTAACGACGATACCATTGCGCGCGTGAAGGGCCAGGTACAGGAAATCTGTGCCCGCTTCCCGGTTTACAAGTAAGCCGGTAGAATAGCAGGGGCGGCTGCGGCCGCCCTTTTTGTTTGGGGCCTGTCCCCTCCTTGACCCTTCGGGGAAACGCTCTTTCGCTGAGGCAACCCATGCACTGTCCGTTTTGTGGCACCCATGAAACCAAAGTTGTCGACTCCCGGCTGGTGGCCGAGGGGCAGCAGATCCGACGGCGGCGCGAATGCATCAGCTGCCATGAGCGTTTTACCACTTACGAGACCGCCGAGCTGCTGATGCCTCGTGTCATCAAGACCGATGGCTCTCGCCAGCCCTTTGACGAAGAAAAACTGCGCGCCGGTATTCAGCGGGCGCTGGAAAAGCGTCCAGTCAGCATCGAAGAGATCGAAGCCTGCATCACCCGCATCAAGCAACGCCTCCGTGCCACTGGTGAACGTGAGTTACCCTCGCGGGAGGTGGGTGAAGCGGTTATGGCTGAATTGCGTAAGCTGGATCAAGTCGCCTATGTGCGTTTTGCTTCGGTCTATCGCAGCTTCCAGGATATCAACGAATTCCGTGAAGAGATCGAGCGCCTGTCCGGAGCGGAGCATGACTGATCATTTCAGCGGCGACGATCATCGTTACATGGCGCATGCGCTGCAACTGGCCGAGCAGGGGCTGTACACCACCGACCCCAACCCTCGGGTCGGCTGTGTGCTGGTGCGTGATGGTGTTGTGGTCGGTGAAGGCGCTCACCTTAAGGCAGGCGAACCCCATGCCGAAGTTCATGCCCTGCGTATGGCCGGTGAACAGGCTGTGGGTGCTACCGCCTATGTCACACTGGAGCCCTGCAGCCATCATGGCCGTACGCCGCCCTGTGCTGATGCGCTGGTGAAGGCAGGTGTAGCCCGGGTTGTCGCGGCCATGCAGGACCCCAATCCACTGGTGGCCGGGCAGGGGCTGTCGCGTATTGCCGCCGCAGGGATCACCACGGCCTCGGGGCTGCTGGAGGCAGAGGCACGCAGGCTCAACCCCGGCTTTATTAGCCGGATGGAGCGGGGGCGTCCCTTTGTTCGATTGAAACTGGCGGCTAGTCTGGATGGACGTACGGCCATGCGCAGCGGCGAGTCACAATGGATCACAGGCGCAGCCGCTCGTGCTGATGTGCAGCGACTGCGCGCACGCAGCTCCGCCGTTGTCACCGGCGTTGAAACCGTCTTGCATGATAACGCCTCACTGACTGTGCGTGCCCCCGAGCTGGGGCTGTCGCCCGAGCTGGCAGAGCAGGCGGCAAGCCGTCAGCCGTTGCGAGTGGTACTGGACAGCCAGCTGCGTCTGCCGGCAGGGGCGAAACTTCTGAGCCTGCCCGGCGAAATTTTGATTGCCACCGCACTGTCGCAGGATCATCCTCGCGCCGCGGCTCTGATACAGTCCGGGGCGCGTATACTGAGCCTGCCAGGCACCGAGGGGCGAGTTGATCTGGGTGCGCTGCTGGTGCTGTTGGCTGAAGAGTACCAGTGCAACGAGCTGTTGCTGGAATGTGGTGCGACCCTCGCCGGTGCGGCGCTGCAGGCGGGCCTGGTGGACGAACTGGTACTGTATATGGCCACTACGCTGCTGGGCAGTTCGGCGCGTCCGTTACTGGAGTTGCCATTGGAGCGCATGGCACAGCAGCAACGGCTTAAACTGACCGACAGTCGTATGCTGGGTGAAGACCTGCGTCTGACCCTGAACTGCGACGGAGAAATTAACTGATGTTTACCGGAATCATCGAAGCGATCGGTGAAATTGCCGACAAACGCATGATCGGTGGCGACATGCGGCTATATGTGCGCACCGGTGACCTTGATCTGTCCGATGTGAAACTGGGTGACAGCATCGCTACCAATGGCGTCTGCCTGACCGCCGTGGAACTGCCGGGCGATGGCTTTATTGCCGATGTGTCGCTGGAAACCCTTGCTCATTCCCGCTTTGAGGAGCTGGAGCCAGGTGAGGCGGTCAACTTGGAAAAGGCGTTGCGTCCGGACAGCCGATTGGGCGGGCATATTGTCACCGGTCATGTGGATGCGGTGGGTACCGTGGTCGAGCGGGCGGATGATGCCCGCTCGGTGCAACTGAAAATTCGTATGCCGGTATCCATTCAGCGTTATGTTGCAGCCAAGGGCTCGATCACAGTGGATGGGGTTAGTCTGACCGTCAACAGCCTCGATGGCGACTGCTTCTGGCTCAATATCGTGCCGCACACGGCACAGGAAACGATTATCGACCGCTACAGCGCCGGTCGTCGGGTCCACCTGGAGGTGGATATCATTGCCCGCTATCTTGAACGCCTGATCGGAGCCGCGGCTCCACAGGCTGAGGACGAGACAGCAGGCGGCCTGACACTGGCGATGCTGGCCCAACACGGATTCATGCGTCGCTGATGCGGCGGGAGAGGACTATGCAGCTGAATACAACTGAAGAACTGATCGAAGATATCCGTCAGGGCAAGATGGTCATCTTGATGGATGATGAAGATCGCGAGAATGAAGGCGACCTGGTGATTGCAGCCCAGTGCGTGCGTCCCGAAGACATCAATTTCATGATCACCCATGCCCGCGGTCTTGTCTGCCTGACACTGACCCGTGAGCGCTGCGAGCAGCTCAAATTGCCGCTGATGGTGCAAAACAACGGCGCCGCTTTCTCGACCAATTTTACCCTGTCGATCGAAGCCGCCAAGGGCGTCACCACCGGTATCTCGGCAGCTGATCGTGCGGTCACCGTACACGCGGCTGTGAAGAGTGATGCTCAGCCGGAGGATATCGTTCAGCCGGGGCATATTTTCCCGTTGATGGCTCAACCCGGCGGTGTACTTAGCCGGGCCGGTCATACGGAAGCCGGTTGCGACATGGCGCGTTTGGCCGGCTTTGCGCCGGCGTCGGTTATTGTTGAGATCATCAATGAAGACGGCAGCATGGCACGCCGCCCTGATCTGGAAAAGTTTGCTGCCAAGCACGGCATCAAGATCGGCACCATTGCGGATTTGATCCACTACCGTACCCGCAATGAGCACACAGTTGAGCGTGTGGGCGAGGGTGTATTGCCGACCGAGTTTGGCGAGTTTCGTTATGTCAGCTATCGTGACGAAATTCAGAACTGCACTCATCTGGCGCTGGTGAAGGGTGATATCGACCCGAACGAACCCACGCTGGTGCGCGTCCATGTCCGTACTGAAGTGTTGCGTGATGTGGTCGGCGTACGCCGCGGCCCGGAAGTGAAATGGACCATGCGCCGTGCGCTGGAGCGTGTGGCCAATGAAGGCAAGGGTGTGGTGCTGTTGATCGATAAGGGCACCCGTGTCGATCTGGGCGAGGCGATCGAAAGTCTGCTCAATGCTGACCGTACCCGTTCCAAGGTGAACGTCAGTGCATCCGGTGCTTACATGACCGTAGGTACCGGCTCACAGATTCTGCGGGATCTGGGGGTGCATAAAATGCGCCTGCTCAGCTCGCCAATGAAATTCAACGCGATCTCCGGTTTTGATCTGGAAATCGAAGAGTACATCCCCTACGAGGATTGATGGACAAGTCTATGACAGTACAAGTATTTGAAGGCGACTTCGTGAGCGCCGACGGCAAATATGCCATTGTGGTGGGTCGCTTCAACGCGTTTGTGGTTGAAAGCCTGTTGGACGGCGCCATCGATGCGCTGGTGCGCCACGGCGTGTCTGAAGAGAATATTCGTGTCATCCGCGTGCCAGGTGCATTCGAGATTCCGCTGGCGGTCAAGCGAGTGGCACAACAGAAGCAGGATGACGCCATTATCGCGTTGGGCGCCGTAATCCGTGGCGGTACACCACATTTTGAATATGTTTCGTCCGAAAGCTCCAAGGGCGTGGCGCAGGTGTCCATGGACTACGATATCCCCGTGGCCAATGGCATCCTGACTGTGAATTCCATTGAACAGGCGATTGAGCGTTCCGGTACCAAGGCCGGTAACAAGGGGGCGGAAGCCGCATTGTCAGCGCTGGAAATGGTCAGCCTGATGCGTCAGCTTGAGGTTTGAGCATGAGCGAGTCCACGCCGCGTAAAAAAGGCAAGCCCAATTTGACCGAAATGCGCCGCAGTGCCCGCAGCTTTGCGCTGCAGGCACTGTACCAGTGGTCTGTGGCAGGTCAGAGTGCTAATGAGATCGAGGCGCAGTTTCGGGTCGATAACGACATGAGCACCACCGATGTACAGCTGTTCTCCGAGCTGCTGCGCGGGGTTACGGCAGGCAGCAAGGATCTGGATGAGGCCTATCGTCCGTTTCTGGACCGACCGCTGACCGACCTGGACCCGGTTGAACTGAGCGTGCTTCGCATAGGTGCCTACGAACTGATTCACCGTTTGCAGGTGCCCTATCGTGTAGCGATCAACGAAAGTGTTGATCTGGCCAAGATATTCGGTGCCACAGAAAGCCACAAGTATGTCAACGGCATTCTCGACAAGCTGGCCCAGCGCGTGCGTGCGGCTGAAATTCGTGCTCGGCGTGCTGCCGACTGAACGATGACAGATTCGCGTGGGTGAGTTCGAGCTGATCCGAAGCTGCTTCATGCAGGAGCAAACCGGTGCTGGTGTCATCAACGGCATTGGTGATGACTGCGCCGTATTGGAGGTGCCTCCAGGTCAGCAGTTGGTGGTGTCGATCGATACCCTGGTGGAGGGTGTGCACTTTTTGCCCGGTACCGCGCCCGCACAGCTGGCCGAGCGTCTTGTGGGCGCTGCGGTCAGTGATCTGGCGGCCATGGCCGCGACCCCCGCCTGGATTACACTGGCCGTAACCCTGCCGCAGGCGGATGAAACCTGGCTGCTGGCCTTCTCGCGCGCACTGTCTCAGCGTTGCAGTGAGCTGGGTATTGCCTTGGTGGGAGGGGATACCACCCGTGGCCCGGTCTGCGTTCTCAGTGCTCAGGTGCATGGGCTGGTGCCCAATGGCCAGGCGTGGCTTCGGAGTGGTGCAGTTCCCGGAGATCGCATTCTGGTGACTGGCTCTCTTGGGGACAGCCGTGGCGGCCTGGAAACGCTGCTGCAGCCGCTGCCCGTGAGTGCAGAGCCAGAAGCGGTTGAACGGTTGAGGCAGCGCTTTTACCGCCCGGAACCGAGGCTTGAGCTGGCTCAAAGCCTGCGTGAACATGTACATGCGGCCATTGATATCTCGGATGGCCTGCTGGGTGATCTGGGCCATATCCTCGAAGCCTCTGGAGTGGGAGCGCGGCTGCAGGTAGATCGGTTACCTGTCTCATTCGCCCTGCAGCAGCTTTATCCCCAGCAGGCGCAAGACTGGGCACTGGCCGGTGGAGAAGACTTTGAGTTGTGTTTGGCAGTACCTGCCGCACAGCTGTCGGCCTGTCTGGACACGGCGCAAGCGCTCGGCATTTGCCTGACCGATGTCGGTGAAATAACCGTCGACACCGGGCTTCAGGTTCTGCAAGCGGGGACAACGGTGCTGGGTGACTTGCCTGGCAGTTGGGATCATTTCAGGAGTGAAGATGAATAAAGCCCCCGCCTCGGTGTGGCGCAATCCGATCCATTTTCTGGCCTTTGGTCTGGGCAGCGGTGCCTCGCCGAAGGCGCCGGGTACGGCAGGAACTCTGGCGGCGGTACCGCTTTGGTATCTGCTGTCACAGACACCGCTGGCGATGTACCTGCTGCTGGTATTGCTCGCCTTTGTGATCGGGATCTGGTTGTGTGGGCGTACATCCCGGGATTTGGGTGTTCATGACCACGGCGGCATTGTCTGGGATGAGTTTGTCGGCTATTGGATCACCATGATCGCGGTACCGGTGGACTGGGTCTGGGCGCTGGCGGGTTTTATCCTGTTCCGCCTGTTCGATATTCTCAAACCCTGGCCCATTGGCCCTGTGGACAAGCGGGTACACGGCGGGCTGGGTATCATGCTGGATGATGTGCTTGCGGGCGTTATGGCCGCCGCAGTACTGCACGGGCTGATCTGGCTGTTTTGAGCCGACAGCCTGAATTGAAAAAGAATTTGCAGAGGAAACAACCAAGGTGTCAGTTCAGTATGTAGCCGATTCGCGGCTGCCAACCCCCTGGGGGGTGTTTACCATGGTGGGGTTTGAAGACCCCGCCACCGGGAAAGAGCACGTCGCGCTGGTGTTCGGCGAAGTGGCCGGTGACGAGCCGGTACTGGCCCGTATTCACTCCGAGTGTCTGACCGGCGATGCGCTGTTCAGCCTGCGCTGTGATTGTGGTTTCCAGCTGCAGGAAGCACTGAAGCGCATCGCGGAAGAGGGCAGGGGGGTACTGCTGTATCTGCGTCAGGAGGGCCGGGGAATTGGCTTGCTGAACAAGATCAAGGCGTATCACCTGCAGGATGGCGGTGCCGATACAGTGGAAGCCAACGAGCAGCTGGGTTTTGCCGCCGACATGCGTGACTACAGCATGTGTGAGCCGATGCTTGAGCATCTGGGCATCAAGGCCGTGAAGTTGATGACCAATAACCCGCGCAAGGTGTCAGCACTGGAGAAATACGGCGTCAACGTGTCAGAGCGTGTACCGCTCCAGGTGGGTAAGAACCGCCACAACGAAAGCTATCTGCAAACCAAGATGGGTAAGCTCGGCCACATGATGACCGAACACCACTTCAAGGATGAATAACTAACCCTGCAAGCGCTGCCGGATCGCGGTTTCGATACCGGCAGTATCCAGGCCGCACTCGGCCAGCTGCTCGCTGCGACTGGCGTGACCTATCCAGCGATCCGGTATCCCCAACAGCAGCAGTTCTGTATCCAGGGCCGCCTGAGTGCAGAACTCGGCTACCGCTGAGCCTGCCCCACCTTGAATGGCATGATCTTCCAGCGTGACCAGTAGTTCATGTTCACCTGCCAGTTGCTCGACCATGCAACTGTCCAGCGGTTTCACAAAGCGCATGTCCACCAATGTATAGCCATTCGTGTCGGCTACTTGGCGCGCACTGTCCAGCAACGGGCCAAAATTGAGCAGTGCCACCTGTTTTCCTCTGCGCAGTACTCGGCTTTTGCCAATATCCAGTGTAGCTGCATCGTCTGTCTGTGGCAGGGCAGCACTGCCACGGGGGTAGCGAACGGCGGCAGGCCCCGGGTACTGATAGCCCAGTGTCAGCATCGCTTCCAGCTCGGTCTCATCGGCTGGTGTCATCAGCAGCAGACCGGGCAGGCATCGCAACGCCGCGATGTCGAAGCTGCCGGCGTGGGTAGCGCCATCTTCACCCACCAGCCCTGCCCGATCGATCGCCAGCAGCAGATCGAGATCCTGAATCGCCACATCATGTACGATTTGGTCCCAGGCACGCTGCAAAAAGGTGGAATAGATCGCCAGCACCGGCTTCATGCCGCTGCAGGCGAAGCCCGCGGCCAGAGTCGCGGCGTGCTGCTCGGCGATGGCAACGTCAAAATAACGCTCGGGAAAGCGCTCGGAGAATTCGATCAGATCTGAGCCTTCGCGCATCGCTGGTGTAATCCCGATCAGGCGTGAGTCCCGAGCGGCAGTCTCGGCGAGCCAGCGGCCGAATACATTGCAGTACTTGGGCCGTTTGGCAGTGTTGTCGACTGCAGCCAGCGGCTCGATTTTGGTCAGAGCATGGTAGCCAACCGGGTCCGCTTCGGCCGGTGCGAAACCTTTGCCCTTGCGGGTGATGACATGCAGCAACTGTGGGCCGGGGCATTGCAATGACCGTTCCAGCGCCGGCAGCAGCAGGCTGAAGTCGTGTCCGTCCACGGGGCCGGAATAATTGAACTCAAGTGCCTTGAACAGGGCGGCGGTGACGGGGCCGTCCATTTTCTGTTTCAGATTGCGTGCCAGGTAGCTCGCCAGGCCGCCTTCGTTACGTGAGATCGACATGTCGTTGTCGTTGAGGATCACAAGCAGGTCGGCGCGGGTGTGGGCGGCATGATTCAAAGCTTCGAACGCCATGCCTGCGGTCATGGCACCATCACCGATCACCGCTACGGTACGGCGGTTTTCACCCTGTAGCCGGTAGCCCAGCGCCATGCCCAGTGCGGCACTGATCGAGGTGCTGGAGTGGCCTGTACCAAAACTGTCATAGGGGCTTTCGGTGCGTTTTGGAAAGGGGGAAAGACCCCTTTTCTGGCGCATGCTGGCCATGGAGTCGCGCCGACCGGTCAGAATCTTGTGTGGATAACTCTGGTGGCCCACATCCCAGATAAGGCTGTCATCAGGGGTATTGAGCAGGTAATGCAGTGCAATGGTCAGATCGACCACGCCCAGGCCTGCGCCGAAATGTCCTCCGGTCTGGCCCACGGACCAGAGCAAAAAGGCACGTAGTTGCCGGGCCAGTTCAGGCAGGTCGGTACGACTTAACTGGCGCAGATCAGTCGGAGACTGGACGAGGTCCAGCAAGGGGGTATCGGGTCGCTGGTCAGGAATCCGATTGAACATGCTCAATGGTCACGCGCAACAATGTAGTCGGTCAGGGCAATCAGCGCTTCGGCATCAGGGCCAAAGCCTGTGAGTATGGCTACGGCTTCCTGGTGCAGTTGGTTCAGTTTTGAGCGTGCACCTTCCATGCCCAGTAGAGCGGGATAGGTGGGTTTGTTCTGCGCCTGATCAGACCCCTGGGGTTTACCCAGCGTGGCTGTATCACCTTCAATGTCGAGCAGGTCGTCCTGGACCTGAAATGCCAGCCCGACCAGGTCGCCAAAGCGACGCAGTTGGTCCAGACGTTCGCCTTCCGGCTCACCGGCTGAAAGTGCGCCCAGCTCTACGGCACAGGTAATCAGTGCTCCGGTCTTGCAGGCGTGCATTGCCTGCAGCTGCTCCAGTGTCAGAGGCTGGCCTACATGACCAAGGTCAAACGCCTGCCCGGCTACCATGCCCTGCCGACCGCTGGCGCGTGCCAGCACCTGCATCATCTTCAGCTGACGCAGTGCCAGTGTTGGGTCGATGATTTCGCTCAGTTGCTCAAACGCCAGGCACTGCAGGGCATCACCGGCCAGGATGGCTGTCGCTTCATCAAAGACAATATGACAGGTGGGCTTGCCGCGACGCAGGTCGTCGTCATCCATCGCCGGCAGGTCATCATGGATCAGCGAATAGCTGTGGATGCACTCAATGGCAACCGCTGCCCGGTCAGTCAGGGCGTGAGGAGGCTGGTCGGTACTGCACAGCTGGTGGCTAAGGTAGACCAGTGCCGGTCGCAGGCGTTTGCCGCCGTTAAGCAGGCCGTAACGCATTGCTTCGGGCAGTCGGGGCTCAAGTGAGGCCGTTTCCTGAAAAAGTTGCTCAAGCTGCAGCTCAGTGCGAGAGCGGTACTGAGCCAGTACCTGCTGAATGTCCATGCCTACTCTTCCCGGTTGGGGAAGTCGTTGGCGTGAATTTCGCCATCCTGCTCAGTCAGCAGCTGCACTTTCTGCTCGGCCTGTTGCAGAATGGTCTGACATTCACGTGTGAGACGTACCCCTTGCTCGAATGAAGCAAGGGCATCTTCAATGGGCAGGTCTCCCTGCTCAAGACGTACCACGAGGCTTTCAAGCTCTGACAGGGCGTGTTCGAAGTCGGGTTTCTCGGCTTTGCGGGTCATGCGGATTTCATCTGATCGGTTAAGGCGTTCACGTTAACCAACCTGCCGACAGGGGTCAATCAGAGCTATGGAAAAAGCTGATCAAAGCGTGAACGTATGTTTAATTCTGGTATGATCTGCTGCTGGCAAAGTCAGCGTTCTTGCCCTTTATTAGCATCGGTACATATTTTCAGGAGCGATCAGTGGATCTGGCTACCCTCGTTGGTCTCTTAGGGGCTTTTGCTATCATCGTTGCCGCGATGGTACTGGGCGGTGATATCGGTATTTTTGTTAACCCACCATCCATGCTGATTGTTGTCGGCGGAACACTGCTGGTGGTGTTGATGAAATTCACCCTTGGGCAGTTTCTCGGTGCCGGAAAAATCATGGCAAAAGCGTTCATGTTCAAGTCGGTTAACCCTGAGGACATCATTGCCGAAACGGTTGATCTGGCAGATGCTGCACGCAAGGGAGGGCTGCTGTCACTTGAGGATAAAGAGGTTTCCTCCGAGTTCATGCAACGTGGTATTCAGCTGTTGGTCGACGGGCATGACCCTGAAGTAGTCAAACAGCTGTTGAAGAAAGAGGCAGGCCTTACATACGAGCGACATGACTTTGGCTCCAAGATATTCCGAGCCATGGGCGATGTGGCACCGGCAATGGGCATGATCGGAACCCTGGTGGGCTTGGTACAGATGCTGTCCAACATGTCCGACCCCAAATCGATTGGTCCGGCCATGGCGGTTGCACTGTTGACGACACTGTACGGTGCGATGATCGCCAACATGTTTGCCATTCCGGTGGCGGACAAGCTGGAGGTACGCAAGGATGAGGAGGCGCTGAATCAGGCCCTGATCATCGACGGCCTGCTGGCGATCCAGGCGGGTCAGAACCCGCGTGTAATCGATCAGATGCTGCGCAACTACCTGCCCGAGCGCAAGCGTGCCGTTGCTGAAAGCTGAGGGAGCCGGCCATGAGTGACGACAGCGAAGACAAGAAATGTAAATGTCCGCCGGCGGGGTCACCCTTGTGGATGGCGACCTTTGCCGACCTGATGTCGCTGCTGATGTGTTTCTTCGTGCTGCTGCTCTCCTTCTCGGAAATGGACGTGCTCAAATTCAAGCAGCTGGCCGGCTCGATGCGTGAAGCGTTTGGCGTTCAGAATCAGATAAAGGTGGAAGATATCCCGAAGGGCACCTCCATCATTGCGCAGGAGTTCAGCCCAGGTCGCCCTGAGCCGACGCCCTTGAATGAAGTGCGTCAGATGACGGTCAACAATGACCTCAATAGCCTGGATGTGCGCTCGCGTGAGGGCGAGGCCCAAATCGAAGATGAATTGAAGGGGCTTGAAGAGCTGCGCCGACAGCAGGAAGAGCAGGCTCAGCAGGAGGCGGTCGCCGTTGCTCAGGCGCTGGCGGCTGAAATCGGTGAGGGCAGTATTGAGGTTGAAACTGATGGCACTCGCATCATCATCCGAGTAAAGGAGCGTGGATCATTTGATTCTGGCTCGGCCGAGTTGAAGTTTCAGTATATCCCGGTGATCGCCAAAATTCGTGACCTGCTGCTGGATATCAGTGGCAAGGTAGCCATTGAGGGGCACACTGACAATATCCCCTATTCAGGGCGGCGCTTCGAGTCCAACTGGGATCTTTCAGCTGCACGAGCGCTGGCGGTGGCGCATGAACTTTTTGCTGACCGCCGTATAGATCAGTCCCGCTTCAATATTACCGGCTATGCCGATACCCGTGCGCTGGCACCCAACAGCACGGCGGAGCTTCGCGCTCGCAACCGCCGTGTGGAGATTGTCATTCAGAAGGGTGACGCAGAAGAGGCACTGGATCGCCTGCAATCACGCCCTGACGGCGATACAGAAGGAACGCCGATTGACCCGAGCGGCCTGTTCTGAGGGCCGGGTCTGGTATTGAGTCATTCTCTTCTTCACCCGAAGGGCGTTTGCATCTGCCGGCGGGAATTAATAATATTAGTTTATTCTTAACTAATGTGTGAGGAGTTGTGCATGAGCGCCGACAAGCGAGTCAGTGTTAACGCCCAAATGACGGAAGGTTTTGCCGTTCGCGCGGATATCCGTGGCCATCAGGTCGTGATTGACCAGCCGGAGGCTGCCCGTGGACAAAACCAGGGACCTACCCCGCTGGAGTATTTTTTGTTCTCGCTCGGTGGTTGTATCTGCACTATCGGCCGTATCGCGGCGATGCAGCAGAAGATTGAGCTGCGTGGCATGAAAGTCAGTGTTGAGGGTGACTACAACCCTGCCGGTTTGCTGGGCAAACCCAGTGATGACCGCACTGGCTTCCAGCAGATCCAGGTATCAGCCGAAATCGATGCCGACATGACCGATGAAGAGAAGCAGGTGTTTCTGGATGCGGTCTGTGAACGTTGCCCACTGCATGACAATATCAAACTGGAAACACGGGTGACCCACCACCTGGTTGAGCCCAGCTGCATCGCTTGATGCCGCTGTCAGTCGACGGGCGGCACCTCCAGCAGAAAGGTGACCGGCCCGTCATTTAATAGCTCTACCTTCATATCCGCACCAAAGCGACCGGTTTCGACTGACCCATGCATGGCCCGCGCCCGCTGAACAAAGAGGTCATACAGTCGCTCACCTTCAGCGGGTGTAGCACCGCGGGAAAAGCCGGGCCTGAGCCCCTTGCGCGTATCGGCAACCAGTGTGAACTGCGATACCACCAGCAGCCCGCCCCCTACATCGGTCAGGCTTCGATTCATTTTGCCATCGACATCCGGAAAAATGCGGTAGTTCAGGACCTTTTGCAGCAGCTTGTCAGCTGTTGTTTCGTTGTCACCCTGTTCCACTCCCAGCAATAGCAGAATGCCACCATCAATGGCACCGGTAATCTCGTTATCCACTTTTACGCAGGCATGGCTGACACGTTGAATCAGTCCCTTCACAATATTGCTCCTCAGGCGCTGCGCTGGACAAATTCGTTGGTAGCGTGGACCAGATTGTCGATAATGCCGGGTTCAAAGGCCGAGTGGCCGGCATCTCGAACGATATGTAGATGCGCATGCGGTGCCGCCTGTTGCAGGGCAAAGGCCTGCTCTAGCGGGCAAACCACATCGTAGCGGCCGTGCACGATGGTGATCGGGATATCCGCAAGCCGGTGGGCGTCATTCAGGATCTGATCCGACTCCAGAAACGCCTTGTGGATAAAGTAGTGCGCCTCGATCCGTGCCATCGCAAGGGCAAAATGGGGATCGGCAAAGTGTTCAACGACATCCGGGTTCGGGTCCAGTGTTGAACAGCGCCCCTCCCACACGGACCAGGCCTTGGCTGCTTGCATCCGTACCAAGTCGTTGTTTCCGGTCAGGCGCTGATGGTAGGCACTGAGCAGGTCGCTTCGCTCTGTAGCGGGAATGGGCTGCAAGTAATCCTGCCAGTAGTCGGGGAAGAGGGCGCTGGCACCCTGCTGGTAGAACCACTGTATATCCTGGTCGCGGCAGAGAAAAATGCCGCGCAGAATCATGCCGGCGACGCGTTCAGGGTGCGTCTCGGCATAGACCAGGCTCAGCGTCGAGCCCCAGCTGCCACCAAACAGCAGCCATTGCTCAATGCTGAGGAATTCCCTGATCCGCTCCATGTCCGCCACCAGTGCCTGAGTGGTATTGGCTTCGAGCTCTGCATGCGGCGTTGAGCGACCACAGCCGCGCTGGTCGAACAGGATGATGCGATAGCGCTCGGGGTTGAAGAAACGTCGGTGAGTTGGTCCGCAGCCCCCGCCGGGTCCACCGTGTACAAACAGAACCGGAATGCCGTTGGGGTTGCCGCATTCCTCCACGTACAGGGTATGTCGGTCGCCCACCTCAATATAGTACTCGTGATTGATGCTGATCTCGGGGTAGAGGGTGCGCATGAGGCTCTCCTGTGGGTAACGGATAGGGCCAGTATATCGGCCCACTGCAGTCAGGTGAACTGATGCCTGTACTCTATGAAGTCATAACGCTGGGTATCCACAGCCGCGATGACCTGCTAGAACGAATCCCGACTGCGATCCGAATCCGCAGAAGCTGCTGAAAGAGCATCAGTGTCACTTTTCCCGCCGCAACAGATATAGACACTGCTTATACCCGAAGCACTTAGTTTGATTACTATTTGAACGCAGTAGTTCCTATGATTCCAATACCCCCTGAACGAAAGGGGTAAACTCTCGGAACAGGAGCTCCCATGACTGCAACGCTTTTGGAAGGTAAAGCAAAGCCTCGCGGCCGCTTTCCACACGTCAAACGGGCGGGCGATTTTCTGTTTGTTTCCGGCACCAGCTCAAGGCGGCCGGACAACAGTTTCGAAGGTGTCAGTGTTGACCCCATGGGTGTCACTGACCTGGATATTCGCGCTCAAACGCGGGCGGTAATCGAAAATATCAAGGATATTCTCGAAGCCGTCGGATCCAGCCTCGATGATGTCGTTGATCTAACCAGCTTTCTTGTCAACATGAATGATTTCGGCGGGTACAACGAAGTCTACGCCGAATATTTCGGTTACGACGGCCCAACCAGAACCACGGTTGCCGTGCACCAATTGCCCCACCCACACCTGGTTATTGAAATAAAAGTCACTGCCTACTGCCCCGAAAAATAACAAGAGGACAACACCATGCCTTTACACCCCCGCTTTCAGCCATTCAACTTCAAACAATGGGTTGAAGACAATCAGGACAAACTCAAGCCACCTGTGAATAACCAGCTCCTGCACCATGACTCGGGCATGATTGTGATGGTGGTGGGCGGCCCCAACACCCGTGTAGATTTCCACGATGACCCCGTTGAAGAGTGGTTTTATCAGATCAAGGGCGACATGGTACTCAAGGTTGCAGAGAACGGTGTTATCTACGACGTCCCTATCCGTGAGGGCGAAGTATTCATGATGCCGGCGCATACCGTGCATGCTCCGCAACGGCCTCAAGAGGGATCAATTGGGATTGTGGTCGAATCACCTCGCCTGGCCGGCATGAAAGAAGGATTTGAATGGTTCTGTTTTGAGTGCGGCACACGAGTGCACCGTGAAGAGGTCTCACTGACTGATCCGAGCCAGATCGTCGATGCCCTGCCGAAAATCTACGATGCCTTCCACAACAATATCGAACAGCGTACCTGCCCCAACTGCGGTACTGTTCATCCAGGCAAAGGAAAACCGCCTGAAGGTTGGGTAGAGTTGTAAACCAACCGGGGGAGTGCGTGACCGCCTTCCCTGCCCCCCTCTCAAGCCTTCAGTAACAAGCTGATACCACCCGCCAGCATCAGTACTGAAACAAGACGATAAAACCCTCTATCAAGCGGCAGCCGTTTCATCATTCTCCGTCCCAGTTCAATACCTGCGAATACAGGAATGCAGGCAAGCAGTGAAAACCCTGTGCTGTCCAGATCCAACATGCCGCGCAGCAGCAATAAAGCCATAAACCCGCTATGGGCCAGCAAGTAAAGCAGAGACACCGTACCGACAAACTGTGCAGGCGTGAGAGATAAGGATGAAAGGAACATGACCAAAGGCCAGCCGTACATCGCATTGCTGCCCCCCGTAAAGCCGGCAAATACACCGGTAAGAATACCAATGGGCAAACGAAGTTTTTGATTCAGGGTGAAGTGAAAACCGGCCAGCGACAGAGTTGAAAACACAATAATCATCAACCCGGTCAGAATCGTTATTCCTTTTGATTGATTTGACAGTATCAGGCTACCGCACACCATGCCCGCCAGCAGCGCAATGACCAGGCAATACAGCCAACGCTGTCCGATGATTTCCCGAGAAATGGATGTGGACTGCAGCAAGTTGGCAAACAGGATAGGCAGACTGAGCAGCGTAACGGCTTCATTGACCGGCAGTATCAATGCCAATAGTGGTACCGAAATCATCGGCAAGCCGACACCTGACAGTCCCTTTACGAGACCACCGGTAAACAATGCTGCCACAATCCAAACCCAACCCGTATCACTCCAACTCATGCCCTGATCCTCATACTGTGATGCAGGGAAGCTACCACCCATGGACATAAAAAAAGATTGGATTAATCTTATGCCGGTATAAGCTCAATCAATCACAAGACCAGCCAAGTCAGCTCTTATCGGAGAGTGAACGTATGGATATTTCCAGAAAAATCATTTCAAGGCTCAAACTGCGTCAGCTCAAGCTGGTGGTTGCCATTGATGATATGAAAACACTGCGTGCCGCCAGTGAACATATTGGTATGAGCCAGCCTGCCGCGACCCAGTCACTACGCGAGCTTGAAGATGCGTTGGGTTGTCAGTTGTTTAAACGGACCAATCGTGGCGTTGAAACTACCCGCTACGGAATCGTTCTGGTACGTCACGCACGTGCCATTATGGCTCACCTGCGTCACGCGGGGGACGAGCTGGCGGATCTTGAGTCCGGTGCCGGTGGTCGTGTTATTGTCGGAACACTACTGGCATCCTCCGCTTACGTGCTCCCTAGCGCAATTCTGAGAATGCGTGAAAAACGTCCCAATGTCGTCATCAAGGTTATTGAGGGCACCAACGATATATTGATGCCCAAACTGCTTCGTGGCGATATTGATTTTGTTGTCGGTCGACTGTCCGAACATCGCTATCGCCAAGGTATTGAGCAGCATTTTTTGTATGACGAAGACATTGTGATTTTTACCTCGCCGGCTAACCCTCTGGCCAATCGGGCGCTTCTCTCATTGGCCGAACTTGCCGAGCTGGATTGGATTCTGCCGCCGGTCGAAACCACTCTGAGATCCCAGCTCGAAAAACTTTTTTTTGATGCCGGCCTTCAACCACCACGTTGTGCAATCGAGTCGACCTCTTGGTTGACCAACCGTTTTCTATGGAAAAACAGCAGCCTGATAGGTGTTGCACCAGCGCATACGGTTCGCGAAATGATAAACCGCGGTGAGCTTGCTGTATTGAAGGTGAATCACGGAACCCGGTTGGGTCCCGTCGGTATATCCACACGCACAGGTGCTGAGTTATCCACAGCCGTGACCTGCTTCATCGATGAATTGAAACAGACTTGCCAGGAATTGAATTTCTCTGAATCAAGCTAGATATAATCTATACAAATACCCAAGTCCATTTTTCCTATTATTCATTTATTTCAACGCGGACTAGTCTCACGTCATAGCCTCTGTGCATCCATATGACACAATAAAAGTGAGTCAGCCATGTCCGTGATTGATATACATAACCACTTTGTTCCACACAGCTGGCCCGATCTCGCCGCTCGATTCGGAGGCGAGTGGCCCTGGATGAAACACCTCGACAGCCACAACGCCATGATGATGTATGGCGATCGTGAATTCCGTCCCGTTACATCTGCACTCTGGGACCCGCAACAGCGCCTGGATGACATGGACCGTGACGGCATTGATATTCAGGTACTGAGCGCCACTCCGATACTTTTTGCCTACGGTCGTGAAGCTGAGAAAGCGGCTGAGTGTGCCCGTATTTTCAACGATGCAGCCCGCGAACTTTGTTCACATAACCCGGACCGGCTCAAAAGTCTGGCGCAGGTTCCACTGCAGGATCCAGATCTTGCCTGCGCCGAGGTTACCCGTGCCATGGCTGATGGTCATCTGGGTATTCAGATTGGCAATCATGTCGGCGATCGAGACCTTGATGACGAGGGGATACTGACAGTCCTGCAGCACTGTGCTGCAGAGGGTGCTGCAGTATTGGCTCACCCCTGGGATATGAACTCGACTGCACGTAATCAACGCTACATGCTGCAATGGCTGGTCGATATGCCGGCCGAAACGGAACTATCTATTCTGTCGCTGATTCTGTCTGGTGCTTTTGAACGCCTGCCACGGAATCTGCGTCTGTGCTTTGCCCACGGTGGCGGCAGCTTTCCCTACCTGCTGGGACGTATCGATAACGCCTGGCAACACCGTGACATCATTCGCAAGGACTGCCCTCAGCTACCGTCCAGCTACGTTGACCGTTTCTATGTTGATTCCGCCGTATTCAACGATGGTGCACTGAAGCTGTTGGCAGATGTAATGGGAGAAAATCGCGTGCTGTATGGATCCGACTATCCCTTCCCCCTGGGTGAGCAATGCATGGGGGCATTGGTTCGTGGCTCCGCTCATCTCAGCCAACCGCAAAAACAGAAAATCCTTGGACAGAACGCAGCCCAATGGCTCGCACTGCCCTCTGTTTGATTTGCCCCATGAAAAACAAAAAGGTGACGTTATGAAAATGATAAAAAAAGCTCTTCGCACCAGTGTTATCGGCCTTGCATTGGCTGGACTCATGTCTGCGCCTGCTCATGCACGCGACTTCAAGCTTGGTCTGCTTACACCAACAAACCATATATGGACACAGGCTGCACAGAACTTTGCCGACGAACTGCACACTTCCTCGGAAGGAGAGCACAAAGTCAGCGTGTTCCCGTCCAGCCAGCTGGGCAACGAAGCTCAGATGATGCAGATGTTGCAGTCAGGCGCCCTGGACATGGCATTCCTGACACTTGCCGAAGTCTCAAACCGGGTACCCGATTTTGGCATTCTCTATGCGCCTTATTTGGCCAAGGACGTCGCAGACGCGGGCCGGATCCTCAAAGACGATCCTGCTCGCTCCATGCTGGATCAGCTTCCCGTTAAGGCCGGTGTTGTAGGGATAGGCTACGGCATGGGTGGACTGCGTCAGATTGTGAGCCGCGGCAAGGTAGAAACGGTTTCAGACCTGTCCGGCAAAAAAATCCGCATAACCCCCTTTGGCCCAATTCTCGACTTCTACGAAGCGATAGCCACTGCTCCAACGCCCATGCCGCTGCCCGCTGTATACGAGGCCTTGGCCAATGGACAGGTGGATGCCATCGACATGGACGCCGAGCTGATTGTAAAGCTGCGCTACTACGATCATGCCGACACCATCCTGCTGTCCAACCACATGATGTTCCCGATGATCGGGCTGGTTTCCAACCGTGTATGGCAGCAACTCAGCCAGCCGGAGCGCGATGACATCACGAACATGATGAACAAGCACCTGTTGTCGACCATCGACACTTACATAGAAAAAGAAGGTGATTGGCTGGAGCAGATTCGTCAGCTGGACAAGAACGTCGTTGAAGTTGGTCCAGAGTTTTTCGGTGATGCGATCAGCCGCTGGGAAACCAAGTGGTCTGCGCGTTCAAACATGCTTGAGAAGCTTCGCCAGTAATACACCCGGGACAGGGATGTTCCCGTCATCACAAGGCCGATATCATGTTGCTGATCTCCTTTTCAAATACGTTGGCAAGGCTGGAGAGCCTTGCAGCCCGATGCATGGTGGTGCTCGTGCTACTGCTGATCGTGGTGAATATTGTCACACGGTATACAGGGATCCCGATCTACTGGATCGACGAACTGGCCATATATGCCATGATATGGATGGTGTTTATTACTCTCCCATCTCTGGTCGCAAAACGAAAAAATATATCCGTCAATGTTATCGTGGACCTTTTCGGCCCAAGACCAGAAAAGTTATTATGCTTTTTATCTGATTTCATTATATGTATGACTTCCGGTTTGATGCTTCATTTTTCAATAAGCTGGTTCGATCCCATAGGTCTTATAAAGGTCGATATGGATATAAATAATTTTTCAATATCAACCTTTAATTATATTTACCACGAGCCTACAAACACTCTGGCCTTCAATAAGTTCATAGTATGGTCAGTCATTCCTGTATCTTTTCTGCTGTGTGTACTGCATGGCTTCATAAATATGATCATTTCATTGGTTGATATTTTTAAAGAAAAGGGAGGTGAGTCATGACCGCTGCCATATTTTTTATTACGCTATTTATCGGCGCGCCTATTTTTTTTGTTCTGGTTTTGACAGCATCATTTTATATATTTTCATCTGAAAATTTCATTTTGTTCAACTCGCTGCCGCAACAGCTCTTCAGCGGTTCAGAGTCATATGGCCTGCTTGCCATCCCGTTATTCATGCTCACCGGCGAGCTCATGAACAGAGGGGGTGTCACCGTACGCCTGGTCGGTATGGCAAGAATGTTTCTGGGCAATGTCAAAGGCGGTCTGGCCTACATCAACCTGATTGCCAATATGATGATGGCAGCCATCATGGGATCGGCGATCGCACAGATCGTGGTAATGTCCAAAGTTATGGTGCCGGAAATGGAACGGGCAGGCTATGATCGCGGGTTCGCCGGTGCACTCACTGCGGCGGGCGGACTGCTGTCTCCCATCATTCCACCTTCAATGCTGTTCATTATCTATGGTGTACTGGCACAGGTACCCATAGGCGATATGTTCATCGCGGGCATTGTGCCAGGCCTGATTATGTTTGCGACGTTCATCATCATTGTTGCGCTTCTGGGTTTCCACCACAACTACCCGGCCGAGGCGAAGGCCAGCTGGAGTGAACTCAAACGCGACCTGTTTTATGCCCTGCCGGCCATGTCAATTCCTGTCGTAATCGTGGGCAGCATCATGTCAGGATTTGCCACTCCAACTGAGTCGGCCGGCATTGCTACCGTACTTTCTTTTCTTATAGGACGGTTTATTTACCGCACAATCCACCTGGGTGACATTGGCAGTATTCTTAAAGACACAGCAACCGGTTCGGCCGCCGTGATCGTGATGATTGCGGCAGCCCATGTATTGGGCTGGGCACTCATATTTGAGCAAATTCCTCAGCAAGTAGCACATTGGCTCAGCGGGGTAACCTCAAGCCCGTTTCTGTTCATGCTATTGGTTATGCTGGCGCTGCTGTTGATTGGTATGGTGCTGGATGGCATTGCCGCACTCATTTTGGTAGTACCCATCTTGCTGCCCATAGCGGTTAATAACTACCAGATTGATCCTGTGCATTTTGGTGTGGTTGTGTGCATCAACCTTGTACTGGGACTGCTGACCCCTCCCGTAGGAACCGGACTGTTTGTTACAGCCAATATGGCTGAAGTAAGTATGTTCAAAGTTTTTAGATCGCTGTTGCCATTTTTGGCTGCTTGCCTGGCTATTTTGGTCCTTCTCAGTGGGGTTCCCGCACTGACAATTGGCTTGCTCGGAAAATAAATTCAATCCTGCATGCCACTGCATGAATATAACGAGGTAGTAGAGTGAAAGAGATCAAGAATTATATAAACGGTGAGTTTGTCACAAACGTATCAGGCCGCACCTTCGAGAATCGTAACCCGGTCGACAACAGCCAGATCGGTATCGTGTACGAGGCCGGTAAACCGGAAGTGGATGCTGCCGTACAAGCCGCGAAGGCAGCCCTGTCTGGCCCTTGGAGCAAAATGACGCTGGTGGAACGAACCGCTATTCTTAACCGCGTTGCCGACCGTATCAATGAGCGCTTTGACGAGTTTTTGGATGCCGAGTGCAAGGATACCGGCAAGCCTCGCTCCATGGCATCCAAGGTCGATATCCCGCGTGGTGCGGCCAACTTCAAGGCATTTTCAGAAATGCTGGCGAATGAACCCACCGAGTCCTTCCGCACTGATACTCCTGACGGGCAGGGTGCAGTGAATTTTGGCCAGCGCCGCCCCAAAGGGGTCATCGCCGTTATCAGTCCCTGGAATCTGCCTTTGCTGCTGATGACATTTAAGGTTGGCCCGGCTCTGGCCTGCGGCAACACTGTGGTTGTCAAACCGTCGGAAGAAACTCCCTCCACCACGGCCTTGCTGGGTGAGGTAATGACGGAGTGTGGTGTACCCGAGGGGGTTTACAATGTCATACATGGATTTGGACCTGCTTCGGCCGGTGAGTATCTGACCTCTCATCCTGACATTAACGCCATTACCTTTACCGGCGAAACACGCACCGGCCAAACCATCATGCAGGCAGCGGCCGTTGGATTGCGTGATATATCCATGGAACTTGGCGGAAAAAACCCCGGTATTGTGTTTGCCGATTGTGACCTTGATAAAGCCATTGAAGGCACCATGCGTTCAGCGTTTCTCAATTGTGGCCAGGTCTGTTTGGGAACCGAGCGTGTCTATGTTGAACGGCCTGTTTTTGAAGTCTTTGTGGAACGCCTGAAAGAAAAAGTGGCGGCACTCAAACTGGGCCGACCTGAGGACGAGGGCGTGGATTTTGGTCCCCTTGTCAGCCATGAGCATCGACAGAAAGTCCTGTCCTACTACAAGCTTGCTGTGCAGGAGGGTGCCAATGTCATCATCGGCGGCGGTGTGCCGGATATGGGGCCGGACCTGAACGATGGTGCCTGGATCGAGCCAACCATCTGGACCGGCTTGCCGGATGATGCCCGTGTGATCCGTGAAGAGATTTTTGGCCCGTGCTGCCACATCCGGCCATTCGACACCGAAGAGGAAGTCATTGCGCTGGCCAACGATACGGAATACGGCCTTGCTGCCGCCGTGTGGACCGAAAACACGTCTCGCTCAATCCGGGTTGCCGAACAGATCAACGCAGGCATCGTTTGGATCAATAGCTGGTTCCTGCGCGACCTGCGCACTGCTTTCGGTGGCATGGGGCGTTCAGGGATAGGTCGAGAGGGAGGTACCTACTCGCTGGATTTCTATACCGAGCACAAGAACATCTGCATCAAGCTCTGATAATCCCCCGGCAGTGTAGCTAACCTCGTTGTTGGAGGCGTTAACTGCACTGCCGGCCAAATAGAGCCATTTTGTACTCAGGTCGGAAGTGTTGATCCGGACAGGTTTAATGGGCCTCTGAATCAATGGCGCCTGCATTGTCAGGGCGAAGCCGCCGCTGCAAACCGAGCAGAAAGTTGCGCAGAATCTGGTCCTTGCATTCCCGGTAGTGCTTGTTGTCAGGTTTGCGGAAAAAAGCACTCAGTTCGTGTTTGCTCAGAGGGAATCCAACTCTCCGCAGGGTATCCAGCACATCATCCGAGGTCATGTTCAGGGCAATTTTCAGCTTCATGAATACCATGTTGTTGCTCAGGCGTTTTTCCGGTTGAGGTTGTTCGCCTTCGCGACGACCACGGCGGGTATTGATCAGGCCGTTAAGGAAAATGGCCAGTTCGGTATCCGTCGCTGCGCAGTACGCGGAGTCATCCTCTTTTCGCAACCAGTTGACGATCTGCTCCTGAGTAACGGGGTGGTCGGCAGCTGCAAAGATCTCGACCATGGCCGAATCCTTGAGATCAAAAGTGTAGCGCAGGCGCCGCATTATATCGTTGTTGTTCACGGGTATTCCTTTGTGGGTACCCCATCATCGATTTGCAGATGGGGCCAGACAAACAAAAAGGCCGGGGATTGCTCCGCCGGCCTTTCCATATGTTACCAGTCAAGTGGTTACTTCTTGTTGCGCTTGCGCTCGTTCTCTTTCAGCAGCTTCTTGCGGATGCGGATGGCTGCTGGAGTCACTTCGACCAGCTCATCATCTTCGATGAAATCAAGAGCCTGTTCCAGTGAGTACTTGATCGGCGGGGTCAGAACGATGTTTTCATCGGTACCGGACGCGCGTACGTTGGTCAGCTGCTTGCCCTTGGTGGGGTTGATCACCAGGTCATTATTGCGGCTGTGGATACCCAGCACCATGCCTTCATAAACCTCAACGTTCGGGTCTATGAACAGGCGGCCGCGCTCCTGCAGGTTGAACAGGGCGTAGCCCAGTGCCTTGCCGGTGACCATGGACACCAGTACGCCGTTATGACGAGAGATTACGTCACCGGCCTTGACCGGACCGTAATGGTCGAATACCGATGTCATGATGCCGGTACCGGATGTCATGGTCATGAACTGGCTGCGGAAGCCGATCAGGCCACGGGACGGCATCATGAAGGTCAGGCGTACACGACCCTTGCCGTCCACTTCCATGTTGGTCATGTCGGCGCGACGCTTGCCCAGTTCTTCGATGATGGAGCCCTGGTGCTCTTCTTCCACGTCGATCATCACGACTTCGTAAGGCTCGTGGATTTCGCCGTTCACTTCTTTCTGAATAACTTCGGGGCGTGATACACCCAGTTCGAAGCCTTCGCGGCGCATGGATTCGATCAGTACCGACAGATGCAATTCACCACGACCGGATACACGGAATTTTTCCGGGGTATCACCGGGCTCAACACGAAGGGCCACGTTATGAATCAGTTCACGATCCAGACGCTCCTTGATGTTACGGCTGGTGACGAACTTGCCTTCCTGGCCTGCAAACGGAGAATCGTTGACCTGGAAGGTCATGGATACGGTGGGCTCATCAACAGACAGTGCCGGCAGTGCTTCAATCACTTCCGGGTCGCACAGAGTGTCGGAGATGTTCAGCTCATCCAGACCAGTCACACAGATGATGTCACCCGCCTGAGCCGTATCAACTTCGATACGCTCCAGACCGTGGTAACCCATGATCTTGAGAACACGGCCGTTACGCACTTTGGCGTGGCTGTCGATCACCTTCACCTGAGTGTTGGTCTTGACTCGACCGCGGGACACGCGGCCAACACCGATAACGCCTACATAACTGTTGTAGTCCAGTGCAGAAATCTGCATCTGGAACGGGCCGTCGGCATCGACACGCGGTGCGTGCACGTGCTTGACGATCGCTTCAAACAGCGGTGTCATGTCGTCGGCCATTTCTTCGGGGTCATTGCCGGCAATGCCGTTCAGGGCAGAGGCGTAGACGATCGGGAAGTCCAGCTGTTCGTCAGTGGCACCCAGATTGTCGAACAGGTCAAATACCTGGTCCATAACCCAGTCCGGACGCGCACCCGGGCGGTCGATCTTGTTGATGACCACGATCGGGTGCAGGCCCTGAGCAAAAGCTTTCTGAGTTACGAAGCGAGTCTGCGGCATCGGGCCGTCAACCGCATCCACCAGCAGCAGAACCGAGTCCACCATGGAGAGTACACGTTCAACCTCACCGCCAAAGTCCGCATGTCCCGGGGTATCAACGATGTTGATTCGGTAGTCGTTCCAGCGAATGGCCGTGTTCTTGGCCAGAATGGTGATACCGCGCTCACGCTCCTGGTCATTGGAATCCATGATGCGCTCAGCGCTTTCATCGCGGCGGTTCAGAGTGCCTGACTGCTGCAGCAGCTTGTCGACCAGTGTGGTTTTGCCGTGGTCAACGTGGGCGATAATGGCAATATTTCGGAGGTTTTCAATCACGCGTGTGTACCCTGTGATGGTGTAAAGCGCGACATTATACGGAAGGGAGGTTAAACAAGCGATCACTGAGTGATCATTATTCTGTGACAGCAGTCTATTTTTTTCCATTGACCTCAGACTGATACTGCTCGCTTGCGGTGCAGTATTTCTGAGCCATGTGCAGATAGTGCGATCGGGTATCGCCGCTATAGGTATCCGTCAGTGCACGGTAACGACTGCAGCGGGCTCGAAGTGTGTGGGCGGCCTGCTCGCGGCAGAGTCGATACATATAGCTGCTATCGGGGTAGTTGTAGCAGATGGTTTCCAGTCTGATTTCACCGTTACGTTCCAGCCACTGCGCCGGGAAGCGCTTGCTGTAGCTTTCCTCTGAGGCGGTGGAGGCTGTCGCAGCGGTGCTGATGCTCAATAATGCGGTCATCAGTGTGGCAATCATCAATTCCCTGGCAGCCATGTTCCTCTCCGTTGGTTGAGCATCTCGTCGTCACAGGTTACTGGTAAAAAAAGCTGTCGGGAAGCCTGCCTCAGGCACAGCATTTCTGGTCTGATTGCACTATCATGGATTACCGATTACCAGTACGGCCCCAAAATCGACCATCAATGCACCTTAATGGGTCATTATTTCCCGGCATGCACGATTTTGGTGCCTTCTGTATTATCAAAGGATGTGAGATAAACAGAAAATCAGTGGGTTAGCATGATTTTCAAGATGGCACAGCCTTTGCTTATGTAATAGCAAACCGGTTTCCGGATCCGTAATGACAGAAGTATTGTTTTGGCAATACTTAATAACGAGTGGGGATAGCCAAATGTCAGAGAAGACTCTGAATCTGATCAAAGAAAGCGGCGCAAAATGGATCGACATGCGCTTCACCGATTTCAAGGGCAAGGAACAGCACGTGACCATCCCTGTCACAGACATGGGTGATGACTTCTTTGAAGACGGCAAAATGTTTGATGGTTCTTCCATTGCCGGCTGGAAGGGTATTCAGGAATCCGACATGATCCTGCGTCCGGATGACAGTGCTTCCGTTCTGGATCCCTTTACCGAAGATGCAACTGTTATCGTTCGCTGCGACATCATCGAGCCGGCTACTGGCCAGGGTTACGAGCGTGACCCGCGTTCTGTTGCACGACGTGCTGAAGAATACCTGAAGTCTACCGGTATTGCCGACTCCGCTATGTTGGGCCCAGAACCCGAATTCTTCGTGTTTGACGGTGTTGAGTGGCACGCCGACATCAGTGGCTGCGGTTACAGCATCCAGTCTGAAGAAGCATCGTGGGCATCCAACCACAAGATCGAGGGTGGTAACACCGGTCACCGTCCGCGCGTCAAAGGCGGTTACTTCCCGGTTCCGCCGATTGATTCCCTGCATGATCTGCGTGCAGCGATGTGTGATGCCATGGAAGCCATGGGCCTGACCATCGAAGTACACCACCACGAAGTGGCGACTGCCGGTCAGTGTGAAATCGGTGTGCGTGGCAACACCCTGGTCGCCAAGGCAGACGAAGTTCAGATCCTGAAGTACTGTGTACACAACGTTGCACACGCATACGGCAAGACCGCTACCTTCATGCCCAAGCCGCTGGTTGGTGATAACGGTTCCGGCATGCATGTTCACCTGTCCATGTCCAAGGACGGTGCCAACATCTTCGCGGGTGACGGCTACGGTGGTCTGAGCGAAACCGCTCTGTACTACATTGGTGGTATCGTTAAGCACGCCAAAGCGCTGAATGCTATCTGCAACCCGTCTACCAACTCCTACAAGCGTCTGGTCCCGGGCTTCGAAGCACCGGTAATGCTGGCGTACTCCGCTCGCAACCGTTCCGCTTCCCTGCGTATTCCGTACACCACCAGTCCGAAAGGGCGTCGTGTTGAAGCGCGCTTCCCTGATCCGGCTGCCAACCCGTACCTCTGCTTTGCAGCGCTGCTGATGGCCGGCCTTGACGGTATCCAGAACAAGATTCACCCGGGCGATCCGGCTGACAAGGATCTGTACGACCTGCCGCCGGAAGAGGCAAAAGAGATCCCGACTGTTGTCGCTTCTCTGACCGAAGCGCTGGATGCTCTGGAAGAAGACCGTGAGTTCCTGACACGTGGCGGCGTATTCACCGACGACATGCTGGATGCGTACATCAAGCTGAAGCGTGAAGAAGTGGCCAAAGTGAACATGACCACTCACCCGGTCGAGTTCGACCTGTACTACTCCGTGTAATTCGACACTGAGTTCTAAAACTGAAAAGGCTTCCCTCGGGAGGCCTTTTTTGTCTCCGGCATTCAGGCTTGTGCGTTTCCGGTGCAAGAGTGCACCGGATTAAATCTTTGCACTATTATGGTGCGTAATACCATTTTCAATAGCTGACCTACAGGGCCTTGGTTTGGCCTCAAGCCCCATATGCCGGGCGATTGGGATTTCAGAAAAACTGGCGCTTTTCTTGCGTGAGGAAGGGTCAGGAAGGAGAGCAGCCGATGTCCCGTTCACAGTCACACAAGCAGATACTGGATAACCTGACCAGTTCGGTATTGGTACTGAACGAGTCCCTTTGCATCCAGTACATGAATCCGGCCGCTGAAATGTTGCTGGAAGCCAGTGCACGACGGCTCAAGAATCGTCCCATCGAAGAGTGGCTATCGTCCAGTGAAGCGGAGCTGGATGTCCTGCGCCAGTCATTGTGCAGCGGCCACCCCTACAGCAAGCGGGAAGCACGGCTGGTGACTCAGACCGGGCAGGAATTGACCGTTGATTACAGCGTCAACCCGATACCGGATGGAGGGATTCTGCTTGAGATACAGGCCCGTGACCGATTGATGCGAATTGAACGGGAAGAGGAACTGCTCACCCGTCATGCCAGTGCACGGATATTGGTACGAGGGCTCGCGCATGAGATCAAGAATCCGCTTGGCGGCATCCGTGGAGCTGCCCAGTTGCTGGACCGCGAGCTTGATCGGGAAGAGTTGCATGAATACACCCAGATCATTATTGAAGAAGCGGATCGGCTGCGCCACCTGGTGGATCGCCTGTTGGGGCCGCATAAACTGCCGGTGATTGAACGGGTGAACATTCACGCCATTCTTGAGCATGTCTGCAGTCTGGTAAAGGCCGAAACCGGCAATCGCGTCAAACTGATGCGCGACTATGATCCGAGTATTCCCGAGTTTGATGGTGCTCGAGGCCAGTTGATTCAAGCGGTTCTGAATATCATCCGCAATGCGGTACAGGCGATGGAGGAGGCCGGTACAACGGCGCCCCAGATCATGCTGCGTACACGAGCACTGCGCCAGATTACATTGGGTACAGAGCGGCATCGGCTGGTGTGTTCACTTGAGATAATCGACAACGGTCCGGGCATACCCGACGATATTGCCGATACCATTTTCTACCCCATGGTCAGCAGTCGGGCGCAGGGGTCCGGCCTGGGCCTGTCCATCGCCCAGTCGATCATGAATCAGCACAAGGGGCTGATCGAATTTACGTCGGAGCCGGGGCAGACCCGCTTCAACCTGTTTATACCACTGGAGTTGAGTCATGACACAAGCAGCCAAGGTCTGGATCGTTGATGACGACCGCTCGATCCGCTGGGTTCTCGACAAGGCGCTGACATCGGCAGGCTTCGAGACCGAAGCCTTCGATTCGGCGCAGCCACTGCTGGCACGACTGGAAGACGAGCACCCGGATGCCATTCTGAGTGACGTGCGCATGCCGGGCATGGATGGGCTGAAGCTGTTGCAGCATCTGCACGAGGTGATGCCGCAGCTGCCGATCATCATCATGACAGCCCATTCGGATCTCGACAGTGCCGTGGCCTCCTATCAGGGTGGTGCCTTTGAGTATCTGCCCAAACCGTTTGACGTGGATGAGGCGCTTTCACTGGTGCGACGTGCGGTTGCACATGCCCAGGAACAGCGCGAGCAGACGGCACAACCCCAGCCTGAGCAGGCGGCTGAAATTATCGGTGAAGCGCCTGCCATGCAGGAGGTGTTCCGTGCCATTGGGCGGTTGGCACACTCAAACATTACGGTGCTGATCAACGGTGAGTCGGGCACCGGCAAGGAGCTGGTTGCTCATGCCCTGCATAAGCACAGCCCGCGAGCAGATAAGCCGTTCATTCCACTGAATATGGCGGCGATTCCGCGAGACCTGATTGAGTCCGAACTGTTCGGGCATGAGAAAGGTGCCTTCACCGGAGCCGCCGCGAGCCGTCGCGGCCGTTTTGAGCAGGCGGATGGCGGCACCCTGTTTCTGGACGAAATCGGTGACATGCCGGCGGATACCCAGACCCGGCTGCTGCGTGTGCTGGCTGATGGCGAGTTCTATCGGGTTGGCGGTCATACACCGGTGCGAGTGGATGTCAGGATCATTGCTGCAACCCACCAGAATCTGGAGAAGCTGGTACGGGACGGGCGTTTCCGTGAGGACCTGTTTCACCGCCTCAATGTTATCCGCATCCATATCCCGCGGCTGGCGGAGCGGCGCGAAGACATTCCGCGCCTGGCACGGCACTTTCTGGCCAGTTCGGCCGAAGAGCTGGCGGTAGAACCCAAGGTACTGAAACCGGAAACGGCCGAGTTCATGTGTGATCTGTCATGGCCTGGCAATGTGCGTCAGCTGGAAAATACCTGTCGCTGGCTGACGGTGATGGCATCCGGGCGTGAGGTGCTGGTCTCTGATCTGCCGCCAGAGCTGCTGGAGCAGCAGCAACATGATCCCAAGGTGGCCGGTACCAGTTGCAGCTGGCAGGAAGGATTGAGGCTCTGGGCCGAACAGCAGTTGGCACGAGGCTCAGAAGGTATCCTGCAGGAGGCTGTGCCGGCCTTTGAGCACGTCATGATTACCGCCGCGTTGGGAGCCACTGCTGGTCGCCGACGTGATGCCGCTCGTCTGCTGGGCTGGGGGCGCAACACCTTGACGCGCAAGATCAAGGAGCTGCAGATGGATACCTCCGGTCTTAATGATGAAGAGGGTGACGATTAACTGCTGGCCGGTATAATGTGGGCCGATCCACCGGAGACTCTGATGCTTGATCTGGCCCTTTACCAACCCGAAATTCCACCGAATACCGGGAACATCATCCGCCTGTGTGCCAACACCGGCTTTCGTCTTCACTTGATCCGGCCACTGGGGTTTGATCTTGACGACAAACGTTTGCGTCGGGCGGGGCTGGATTACCATGAGTGGGCCCGGGTACAGGTACATGATGATCTGCAGTCCTGCCTGGAGGCGCTTAGGCCTCGGCGCGTCTGGGCGCTGACGACCAAGGCAAAACGTGGTTACGCCGATGCCGACTTTGCTCCCGGCGATCTGCTGTTGTTCGGCCCCGAAACCCGGGGTCTCCCCGCCGAAGTCATTCAGCAGCATTCAGGCCTGCGCCTGCCGATGCTGGCTGACAGTCGCAGTCTGAATCTGTCCAACGCCTGCGCTGTCGTGGTGTACGAGGCTTGGCGTCAGTTGGGGTTTGAGGGGGCTCTTGCCTGAGCCCTGCGTCGCTCGATGACAAATTCCGCCAGTGCATCGGCCTGCAGGTCGCTGAGTTGGCTGAAGGTGGGCATGTGTTTGTGCCCCTGGTCATAGCCATGCTTGATCATCAGGACGATCTCGTGTCGCTGCAATGAGCGTTCAGTGAGCGGGACCTGTTCCAGAAAAGGGCCAAGTCCGGCTTTCTGGTGACAGTTTTGGCAGTAGTAGGCATACAGCTTATCCCCCTGCTTCATCCGCTCGGGCGGTGTCTCTCCACAGGCGGTCAGCAGCAGGGGAATGATCGGTAATACAGAGTATCGCAACAGCTTCATGCCGGTTCCTCAACCAAGTCTGCCGTTGAATACTAACAGTCGTTCCTGAATCTGTCAGTTTAGTGTACCGGGTGTGGCAGGCCCAGCTGGCAGCCTGAAAGCTCGAGTGTGAGGCTGGACAGCAGTAGCCAGGGGCAACTGTTGAGCTGGCCCTTGATCGCCAAATCAATATCATGGCTTAGTACCAGCAGGCCTTCCAGCCTTGCTGCTGGCGTCTGTTGACAAGCCTTGCGCATCAGTGGCTTGCGCTTGCCCCAGATTTTCTCTCGCTGGCACAGTGTGTCATAGGGTACGCCTGAGGCCAGTCCGCGCTGCAGGTTGAGCAGGCTACGGATCTCTCGGGTCAGAGCCCAAAGTACCAGAGTGGCCTCGATGCCTTCCTGACGCAGGACCTGCAGGATTTTCTGGCAGCGTGCGGGGTCGCGCATCAGTACGGCATCACTGAGCGCAAAAATGTCGTAACGGGAGCTGTCAGCGACGGCTTCAACCACTTGCTCGGCATCGATGGTTTGGCTGGGGTAAAGCAGGTTGAGCTTATCCAGTTCCTGTTTGGCAGCCAGCAGATTGCCCTCTATCCGTGCACACAGCAGTTGCAGTGCATCGCTACTGAGCTGGAGTCCTTGAGCGGCAGCTCGCTGTGACATCCACTGCGGCAGCTGTTCAGGCTCAACTGGCCAGATCTCTACTACCAGCCCACATTTTTCGACCTGCTTGAACCAGGCACTTTTTTTTGCACCGGCATCGAGTCGGTCGGCCTGAATCAACAGCACATTGTCGGGGGCGGGATTATCAAGATAGCGTTGCAGCAGTGCACTGGCCTGTTTGTCCAGTTTCTGGCTGCCCAGGCGCAGCTCGATGATCTTGCGGTCGGCAAACAGGGACAGGGCGTTGGCGCTTTCCAGCAGGCGCTCCCAGGAAAAGCCTGCATCCACATGCATCACGTCGCGTTCGGTAAAACCTGCCTGACGCAGCCAAGCGCGAATGGCATCGCAGCTTTCAGCATGCTGCAGCGGCTCGTCCCCGGTGACCATAAATACCGGAAAGGGGGAAGTGAGTCGCTGCAGCTGAGCGTTCAGCTGTTCCGCACGGGTTTTCATTGCGCGGTGTTGACGCGCAGGTACTGACGTACCACTTGCTGGGCAAGATCCTGCAGCATCTGCTGTCTGATCAGTATTTCCTGTGAGCCGCTGGCAGTAATGTTGTCGCGCTCGTTGCGATAAACACGTTCGTTCATGATTCTGCGTTCGGGCATTACGACCGCATTGTCATGCTGACGATCCAGTACCCGGAAACGGATTTCCGAGCGCAGTTCATATTCAGCCGCATCGGCGTTACCGGTCAATGTGGCGATACGGCGAGTATGCCGTTCCGACAGTATTTCCAGTTGATAGCGGCCCGACTCCGTAAGGCTAATCCGGTTCACCTCCAGTGCCGAGCGCAGTTCCGGCTCAATCTGACTGGGTGTGGACTCGGTTACCAGGTGCACCTGACGCAGTACCTCCGGTACATCATAGAGGCCGCGCAACTTGAAGCCGCAGGCACTCAGTGTCAGGCTCATCAGCACAACAAACAGGGGCAGGGTCAGGCGCTTGGTCATGGCAGTCTCCGTTCAGCCCACAACAATATTGAGCAGCTTGCCGGGCACAACGATTTTTTTGCGAATTGTTTTGCCTTCAAGGTGCTTCTGTACGTTTTCGCTGGCCAGGGCGGTGTGCAGGATCACGTCTTCGTCCGCATCGGCGGATACGGTAATCTTGGCGCGAACCTTGCCGTTGACCTGCACAACCAGTTCAACGCTGGCGCGGGTCAGCGCCGATGCATCCACCTGGGGCCAAGGAGTGTGCAGCAGGTCATCCGTGTGGCCCAGTTCAAGCCAGAGCTGGTGCGTAATATGAGGCACAATGGGGGACAGCAGGCGGATGGCGGCTTCCAGTGCCTCTCGGGTCACGGCGCGGCCCTGCTCGCTGACATCGACAAAACGACCGATGGCGTTGGACAACTCCATCACGGCCGCAATGGCCGTGTTGAAGGTCTGACGGCGCTCCATGTCATCGCTGACCTTGGCAATGGTCTCGTGCACCTTGCGACGCAGGTCGCGCTGCGTTTCGTCGAGTGCTTCAATGTCCAGTGCCGGGCATGCGATACCCTGCTGCAGATGGTCATGCACCTGCTTCCAGAGGCGACGCAGAAAGCGGTGTGCCCCTTCTACTCCCGAGTCGAGCCATTCCAGCGATTGCTCCGGCGGCGCGGCAAACATCATGAACAGACGCACGGTATCGGCACCGTAGCGGTCGATCATGATCTGCGGATCGATGCCGTTGTTCTTGGACTTGGACATCTTCGACATGCCGTCATGGTTAAGCTCTCGACCTGCGGCGTCGGTGGCACGAATCACGCGGCCCTTTTCGTCTTTCTCGGTGGTAACGTCAGCCGGGGAGACCCACACCTGACCGCCTTTTTCGTTTTCATAGTAGAAGCTGTCGGCCAGTACCATGCCCTGACACAGCAGGCGTTTGAATGGCTCGTCTGAGTCGACCAGACCTTCGTCACGCATCAGTTTGTGGAAGAAGCGCGAGTAGAGCAGATGCAGAATGGCATGTTCGATACCGCCGATGTACTGATCCACCGGCAGCCAATGATTGGCCTGCTTGGGGTCAAGCATGGCATCAGGATTCATGCTGGCGTAACGGGCGTAGTACCAGCTGGACTCCATGAAGGTATCGAAGGTGTCGGTTTCACGTTCAGCAGGACCGCCGCACTTGGGGCAGGTCGTGTCGATGAAGTCGCGCATCTTCTTGATCGGTGAGCCTGTGCCATCGAATTCGACCTCTTCCGGCAAACGCACCGGCAGCTGGTCTTCCGGAACCGCTACGGCGCCGCAGCTGTTGCAGTTGATCACGGGAATCGGTGCGCCCCAGTAACGCTGGCGTGAAACACCCCAGTCACGCAGGCGGTAGTTGATGGTGGTGCGGCCCCTGTTCTTGCGTTCCAGCTCTCGGGCGATGGCCTTGAAGGCAACATCAAATTCCAAGTCGTCAAAATCGCCGGAGTTAACCAGTACGCCCTTGTCGGTAAAGGCTTCTTTTTCGAGGTCTACGATCACATCGCCATTCAGCGGTGCGACGACCTGCTTGATTGGCAAGCCGTACTTACGGGCAAACTCCCAGTCGCGCTGGTCGTGGCCTGGTACTGACATCACCGCACCAGAACCATAATCCATCAGTACGAAGTTGGCTGTCCAGACCGGAAGCTTTTCACCGGTCAGCGGGTGTACTGCTTCAATTCCCAGTGCCATGCCTTTCTTTTCCATGGTTGCCATGTCGGCTTCGGCAACCTTGGTGTGGCGACACTCTTCGACGAATGCAGCCAGCTCGGCATTGTTTTCAGCGGCCTGCAACGCCAATGGATGCTGGGCCGCAACTGCTACGTAGGTTACGCCCATCAGGGTGTCTGGGCGGGTGGTGAACACTTCAAGTTCGCCGTAGCCGTCCACCTGGAAGCTGAGTTCGACCCCTTCCGAGCGGCCGATCCAGTTACGCTGCATGGTCTTGACCTGCTCCGGCCAGCCATCGAGCTTGTCCAGGTCGTCCAGCAACTGGTCAGCATAGTCGGTGATTTTCAGAAACCACTGTGGGATCTTCTTCCGCTCGACAAGCGCGCCGGAGCGCCAGCCACGACCATCGATTACCTGTTCATTGGCCAGAACTGTCTGATCAACCGGATCCCAGTTGACCTCTGCTTCCTTCTTGTAGACCAGCCCCTTTTCCATCAGTCGGGTAAAGAACCATTGCTCCCAACGGTAATATTCAGGATGGCAGGTGGCCAGCTCGCGTGACCAGTCATAGCCAAAGCCCATTTGCTTGAGCTGATGGCGCATGTAGTCGATGTTTTCGTAGGTCCACTTGGCCGGTGGTACGTTGTTTTTCATTGCCGCATTCTCAGCCGGCAGACCAAACGCATCCCAGCCCATTGGCTGCAGTACGTTGCGTCCCTGCATGCGCTGGTAGCGGGAAACCACATCACCGATTGTGTAGTTGCGAACGTGCCCCATGTGCAGGCGGCCGCTGGGGTAGGGGAACATGGAAAGGCAGTAGAAGGGCTCTCCCGGCGCACTTTCGTCCGCCTTGAAGCTGTCCTGTTGTTCCCAATGCTGCTGTACCTTGGGCTCGATATCCTGGGGGGTATATTGTTCGTTCATTATGCTTGGCTGCAACTCACTGATAACGGGAATTTGCGCTGTGTGGCCGGTCGTCACCGGGCCTGCGCCGCAAAAGGCTGAATGGGGCATAGCATACAATATTCCCCTCGTCGTCAACAGGGGAGAAGTCGGCAGCGAGCTGTAGCACAGAGATTGACCTGCAGCGCTGAGCTTTTCCACAATCGGGGATATACTGAACGCAAAAGGGGCGCGAGAATCGGGCCCCGCCCGCTGACACAGGAGTTGCCCATGAGCGAGCATGAACAGAAAACCCCAAAGCATTCGGATCAGGCACCGCGTGCCTATGATCGGGTGCTGGAACGTTTGCGCCAGCGGCTTGATGAGGCCGGTGAGGTAAGTTGGGACTATCTGCAGGATCAGATCGAAGAAGCGGCAGAGCTGGAGTTGGCTGCTGAAGAGATGACCCGGGATGAAGTCGAGCTGATGAAGGCCTATTTGCGGCGTGATCTGAAGCAGCTTGGTTACTATGCGCATGAAACCGGTGATGGCCTTGCGGCTTGGCTGAACTTCGATCTGGGGGTGCTGGAAGAGAAGGTGCGCCAGGCGCTGCTGGATCTGGCCGACAAGACTCGCGTTCAGCATGAGCTGCTGCGTGAACAGCTGGCTCATGATGAAGATCAGTATCTGGCAGGCGAAGTCAGTGCGCCGGGCACTTTGCGCTGCCTGCAGTGCGGTGAGTCTCAGCAGCTCAAGGCAACCGACAAAATTGCCGCCTGTTCACACTGTGGTGCGGTGGTGTTTGAGCGGGTGTCGCTGCCCTGGGCGCCAGTAACCCAACAGTAGCAGGCCTGCAAGCCCTGCCAGCAAAGGCCAGAGGCCAAAATGCTGCCAGGGCGTATTGCCCTGCATCGGTTGCACCTCGCCGGTGAGAGTGGTCGAGCTGTCAAGCGGAGCCTGTCCACTGACCTTGCCTCTGGGGTCAATCAGTGCTGTATAGCCGTTGTTGGTGCCGCGCAGCAGCCAGCGACCGTTTTCCAGTGCCCGCATGCGGGCGATCTGCAGGTGTTGTTCCGGCGCGATGGAGCGCCCAAACCAGGTGTCGTTGGATACGGTCAGCATCAGGCTGCTGTCACGGGCCAGGCGGTTGACCAGTTGCGGGTAGGCGATCTCATAGCAGATCGCCGGCGCAATGCGCAGGTTATCCAGCTGCAGCGCATCGGTATTGTCTTCAGGCAGGCTGAAGCTGGACATGGGCAAGTTGAAAAAATCGATCACACCACGCAGCTGCTTCTCCAGCGGTACATATTCGCCAAAGGGGACCAGCCGCTGCTTGTGATACAGATCGCTGCCGTTACTGAAAATACCCAGACTGTTGTGAAAGCGCTGGCCGAAAGGGCTGTTCGGGTCGGCTTCGGCATAGGGAAAGCCGCTGATCAGGGTGACGCCATTGTGATCAAGCTGATCCAGAAACGGGCCCAGTATGGGGGCTGCTCGATTGAAGGTGGAAGGAATGGCAGTCTCGGGCCAGATCAGCAGGTCTGCATCAGGGTGCTGGCGACTGAGCTGCATCTGTTGCTGCAGAATCCGTCTCAGCTGGTCCGGCTGCCATTTCTGCAACTGCGGTATGTTGGGTTGCACCAGCACGACTTTCAGTGCGGGAGAGTCGGCTGGCTGGGTCCAGTTTTGAGGCAGCAGCAGGGAACCGACCGCCAGCAGCACGCCCGGCAACAGTGGCAGCCATTTGCGATCTGCCAGAGCGCGGGCACTGGCGGTGGCCAGCAGTACCAGAATCAATGACAGCCACCAGATACCAAACAGGGGTGCCCATCGCTCCAGTGGGGTGTCCAGCACGGCATAGCCCAGATACAGCCACGGGAAGCCCGTCAGCAGCCAGCTGCGCAGCCACTCGAATCCCACCCAGACAACCGTGAATATTAGCCAGCGCTGTCCGGCGTTTCGGGCCAAATGGGCAAACAGCCAACCCTGCAGTGCAAACAGCAGGGCCAGTGCCATCACGAACAGCGCTGTCAGCGCAGTGGCCAGTATGGCTGAAGCGCTGCCGTAGGTGTTGATGCTGACATAGACCCAAGAGACTCCGGCACCCCAGAACCCCAGGCCAAAACAGTAGCCGCTGAACAGGGATTGCCGGGGTGTCTGGTGGCGCTGGATCAGGTAAAGCAGGGCGGGACCCAGTAAGACCAGCAGTTTGAGGTCAAAGGGCGCCAGTGCCAGCGTGATGCTGGCACCTGCAAGCAGTGCAGTAAAGGCTGTCGTCAGTGATCGAGCCATGCGGTCAGTGCTCACGCTCAGGTGCGGGTAACCTGCAACAGGCGCAGGCGTCGGTTGTCGGCCGACAGCACTTTGAAGTTGAAACCTTCGATGACAATGCTTTCATCCTTGGCCGGCAGGTGTCCGAAGTGTTGAGTGACGATGCCACCAATGGTGTCAAATTCGTCATCGGAGAAGCCGACGTCAAAATAGGCGTTGAAATCCTCGATAGGCGTCAGTGCCTTGACCAGGTAGCCATTATCGTCGAACGGTTTGATGTTGCCGTCATCTTCCTCGGCGTCATGCTCGTCTTCGATCTCGCCAACAATCTGCTCCAGCACATCCTCGATTGTGATCAGCCCGGCGATGCCGCCATATTCGTCCACCACGATCGCCATATGATTGCGGGTGCCGCGGAACTCGTTGAGCAATACATTGAGGCGCTTGCTTTCAGGGATGAATGTGGCCTTGCGCAGGCACTGGCGGATGTCGAACTGATCAAGCGTTCCTTCAAGCATGTAAGGCAGCAGGTCTTTGGCCAGCAAAATGCCAAGCACCTCGTCGGGATTCTCGCCGCAGACAGGAAAGCGGGAGTGGGCGCTGGAGATGATCACCGGCAAAAACTCGCGTGGTGTCTGGTTGACCTGCACCATGGTCATTTGTGAGCGCGGAATCATCACATCCCGCACCTGCATTTCGGTGACCTGAATGGCGCCTTCGATGATGCCATGAGCATCGTTGTCCAGAATCCCGGATTCGCAGGCCTGCTGCAGAATTTCGCGGACATCCTCTCGGCTGCGGGGCTCGTCAGAAAAGGCCTGGGCCAGTTTTTCCAGCCAGCTTTTTGACGTGCCGCTCGATCGGTCTTCGCTCATACGGGTCCTCTGAATGCATAGGGGTCGGCTATATCCAGCCGGGCCAGCAGGGCGCGTTCCAGCGCCTCCATCTCCTCGGCTTCGTCGTCATTTATATGATCGAATCCGAGCAGATGCAAGGCTCCGTGCACAACCATGTGTGCCCAATGGTCCTGCAGGGCCTTGTGTTGCTCTTCCGCCTCCTGGGCCACAACTTCGGCACAGATTACCAGATCACCCAGTAGAGTGACCGGAATGCCGGGTGGGACTTCAAACGGAAATGAGAGGACATTGGTCGGCGCATCCTTGCCGCGGTAGTCGCGGTTCAGCTCTCGACTTTCCTCTGGGCTGACCACGCGGATGCACACTTCGCCTTCGGATTTCTGCTGCTTCAGAACCGTTTCCACCCAGCGTGCAAAGTCGGCTTCGGAGGGTAGGTCGGGTGCATCACATGCAATCTGCAGATCAACCTGTGTGCTCAATTGTCCTGCTCCTGTGCACTCTCATACCGTTCATAGGCTTCAACAATATGCTGTACCAGCGGATGGCGTACCACATCCTTCGAACCGAAATGGGTAAAGCCGATCTCTTTTACGCCATCCAGCACCTCCATCGCATGCAGCAGACCCGAGCGGGTGCCCTTGGGCAGGTCGATCTGGGTCTTGTCGCCGGTGATCACCGCAGTGGAACCGAAGCCGATACGGGTCAGGAACATTTTCATTTGCTCCCGGGTGGTGTTCTGGGCCTCGTCCAGAATCACGAACGAGCCGTTCAGTGTGCGACCACGCATGTAGGCCAGTGGTGCAACCTCGATCACGTTGCGTTCGATCAGCTTGGCAACCTTTTCGAACCCCATCATCTCATAGAGCGCGTCATAGAGCGGTCGAAGATAGGGGTCAACCTTCTGGCTCAGGTCGCCGGGCAGGAAACCCAGTTTTTCACCGGCTTCGACCGCTGGGCGCACCAGCAGGATGCGACTGACTTCTTCACGCTCCAGTGCTTCCACGGCACAGGCCACGGCCAGGTAGGTCTTGCCGGTGCCGGCCGGGCCGATGCCGAAGTTTATATCGTGGGTGCGGATGCGCTGCACATAGTCCTGCTGATTGCCGCCGCGTGGACGGATCAATACCTTGCGGGTACGAATGGCGTAGCGTTTTTCCGCTTCAGTTTCGGCCTTGTCGCGCTTGGGCTGATCCAGACCACTGCCCTGCAGTTGCAGGTGGATCTGTTCGGGAGACAGATCGGCGCCACCCAGAATCTGCTGATAAATCTGCTCCAGCAGTGCGGTAAGGGCCTTGACCTGTGTCGGCTGACCGACCAGCTGAAAACGGTTGCCACGGTTGCGGATCTCGACGCCGGTGCGTTCCTCAAACAGTTTGAGGTGAGCATCAAACTGGCCGCACAGAGTGAGCAGGGCTGCCGGGTTATTGGGTTCCAGCAGCAGGGTGACGGATTGGGTCGGGGTCAAAAAATGCTCCTCGGGAAAAATCAGTGATCAAGCTCGGAGCTGACCAGCTCACCCAGCAGGGAGTTGGCGTAGGCCTGAGCGATACGTACATCGGCAAAGTGGCCGATCAGGTCAGGGTTGTCACAGCGGAAGTTGACCACTCGGTTGTTCTCGGTGCGGCCAGACAACTGCCCCGGGTCTTTCTTGGAATAGCCGTTGACCAGAATGCGTTGCGTAGTGCCCACCATGTGTCGGCTGATCTGAAACGCCTGCGCAGTGATGCGGTCCTGTAGGATCTTCAGACGCTGTTTCTTGGTTTCTTCGTCCACGTTGTCCGGCAGATCGGCGGCCGGAGTGCCCGGGCGTCGGCTATAGATAAAGCTGAACGAGGCGTCAAAGCCGATCTCGGCGATCAGGTTCATGGTGGCTTCAAAATCGGCCTCGGTCTCGTTGGGGAAGCCGATGATGAAGTCGGAGGAGAAACTGATGTCCGGGCGCAATTTCTTGATGCGGCGCAGTTTGGACTTGTACTCCAGTACCGTGTGACCGCGTTTCATAGCCATCAGAATACGGTCGGAGCCACTCTGTACCGGCAAGTGCAGATGACTGACCAGCTCGGGTACTTCAGCATAGACATCGATCAGACTGTCGCTGAACTCTACCGGGTGCGATGTGGTGAAACGGATGCGGTCGATGCCGTCGATGGCCGCCACGCAGCGGATCAGCTCAGCCAGGTCGGCGCTGTCGCCGTCATGGGTAGCGCCGCGATAGGCGTTCACGTTCTGACCCAGCAGGTTGACTTCGCGTACGCCCTGTTCCGCCAGTTCGACACATTCAGCCAGGACATCATCCAGCGGACGACTGACCTCTTCGCCGCGGGTGTAAGGCACCACGCAGAAAGTGCAGTACTTGCTGCAGCCTTCCATTACGGACACAAACGCTTCGGCGCCTTCCACCTTGGGAGCCGGCAGGTGGTCAAATTTCTCGATCTCGGGGAAGCTGACATCCACGATACCAACACTGCCCTTGCGGCTTTCGGTAATCATTTCCGGCAGGCGGTGCAGGGTCTGCGGTCCGAAAATCATGTCGACATAGGGCGCGCGTTCCAGAATTGCGGACCCTTCCTGAGATGCAACACAGCCACCGACACCGATCATCAGGTCAGGCTTGTTCTGCTTCAGTTTGCGCCAGCGCCCCAGCTGGTGGAACACCTTGTCCTGCGCCTTCTCACGGATTGAGCAGGTGTTCAGCAGCAGGACATCCGCTTCGTCCGGATTGTCCGTCAACTCCAGCGCGTGGCTCTCGCCCAGCAAGTCTGCCATGCGGGAGGAGTCGTATTCGTTCATCTGACAGCCATGTGTCTTGATAAACAGCTTTTTGGCCATGAATCACCTGTGTTGCGTCGTGAAAATAAAAAGGGCCTCGAAAGAGGACCGCGAATTATACCCAAGGGGGGCGTTGTCGGCTACAAACTGATCAAAAAATGCTCAGCCTTGTTTTTCTTTGGGCTGCCCCCATAATCGCCGCAGCAACAGAGTTTATGTCGGAGTGAGTCAGGCCATGGCCAGTGAAGAACGTCTTTATCGTGTCAGTTTCGTCAATCAGGACAAGGTGTACGAGGTTTATGTCCGACATGTCTATCAAAGCGACATGTGGGGGTTCATTCAGTTGGAAGAGTTTGTTTTCGGCAATCGTTCAGAGTTGCTGGTCGATCCCGGTGAAGAAAAACTGAAGCAGGAGTTTGCTGACGTAAATACCTGCTATGTGCCGATGCAGGCCATCATTCGTATTGATGAGGTTCGCAGCGAAGGCGTTGCGCGCATCAGTGAGGCCAAAGGGAATGTGGCGGCTTTCCCTTTGGCTCCTCCCAAACGTGACAAATAATCGTCGCGTCAGTGTGCCTAGCGTACAGTGCGTTCGGCCGTGAGGTTGTTGCCGCAGTTGCTGTTGCGCAGCTCGCTGCCGTTGAGCAGGGCAAAACGGTCAGTGGCATGGTATTCCACGCTCTGGTCTTCGGCATAGATCAGCTCGGCACCTTCAATCCGAAAACAGCCCAGGTCACGGTGCTGCCAGACCTGTTTCCAGACTTTGTCACCACTGTGCTCGCCCGGAGCAAAGGGGCCGGCAACACGAAGCCATGCGTCGGGACGACCACTTTTTTTCGAGTTCACACGTTGACCGCTGTGGGTAAAGGCGGTGGTCTTGAACATCACGTACTGCAGTGTCTTGTCCGTACCGTTGATAAAGCTGATATGTGCATCACTGCTGCCACTGGCACGGTGGTCGCTGATCATCAATACCGGCTTGAGCACAGGGGCTGGTTTGGGCTGTGCAACCGGTTCAGGCTTCTTTTGGGCGCAGGCACTGAGCAGTGCTGCCGTCAGTGCCAGGCTGCCCAGTCGAATCACCTGACGGGCTGAAGGTATGGTCATGCAGGTCTCCATGGAGTTGATGATCCTCATTTTTAATTCTGTGGGCAAAAGTGCCGCTTTACATCTGAACATCGGCTGAGCAACGCGTTCAGTCAACCTGCCCTGGCTGTAATGGCAACAGCAGTGTCTTGGATGGGCGCCCGGGAATCTCGCGCGCCAGCCGAGGCACGAGGTAACCAGGCAGCTCCGACTGCAATTCCCCTACCAGTCGCTGGGCCTGTCGGTCATCAACGTCAAAATGTGCAGCACCCGCGACCGCGTCCAGTACGAACAGATAATAGGGCAGGACCCCACAGGAGAACAATGTCTCGCTGAGTGTTTTTTGTACAGATTTGTTGTCATTGATATCACGCAGCAGTACCGCCTGATTAAGCAACGTGATGCCGGCCTGCTTCAGGCGCACGCATGCCTTGATCACATCTGCGTCAATCTCCTGAGGATGATTGACGTGTAGTACCAGTACCGGCTGCAGACGTGAGGAGGTCAATGCGCTGATCAAGGTGTCTGTCACTCGCTGCGGGATGACCACCGGAAGGCGAGAGTGGATGCGTACACGCTGAAGATGGGGCACTTCACCCAAATCGCTTAGCATCCGCTGCAGTCGATTGTCCGGTGTGGCAAGCGGGTCGCCACCGGAAAAAATCACTTCACTGACCTGGGTGTGTTGATGCAGGTAGTCCAGCACTGCCTGCCACTGGCGCGGCCCCAGCTGGTTGTCGGCGTAAGGGAAGTGGCGTCGGAAGCAGTAACGACAATTAATGGCACAGGCACCGGACAGGATCAGCAGTACCCGGTCGGTATATTTATGGATCAGACCGCTGGTGTGGTTGGCATCGGCCTCGGCCAGCGGGTCGGTGTTGAAGCCGGGCACCTGTAACAGCTCATCCGCCAGCGGCAAAATCTGACGCAATAACGGATCGTTCGGGTCGCCCTTGCGGATGCGGCTTAGCCACGGACGAGGCACGCGCAGTGCAAACTCGCGGTTGGCAGACAGAGCACCCTCAAGCAGGGTTGCGGGCAGTTCCAGCAACTCCAGCAGTTCAGCCGGGTCTTCAATACACTGGCGCAGTTCGGTCTGCCAGTCAGAGGCAGTGGGGTAGAGCAGATTCATCAAAAGTGCCGGTGCAGGGTGAGCAGGATAAATTGGCCTGCATTCTCCTTTGCAGTAGAATGGCTGTCAATTTATCGGGCTGCCCTTCAGAAGAATGTAGCCTGCTCTGGAATCCAAGACGCGGAACCTTCAATTTATGGCTAATTACTCCAGCAACCAGTTCAAAAACGGCATGAAAGTGATGATCGACGGCGACCCCTGCAGCATGGTCGATGTCGAATTCGTAAAGCCGGGCAAGGGGCAGGCGTTTACTCGCGTGCGTCTGCGTAACCTGCTGACCGGCCGTATCTGGGAGCGTACCTTCAAGTCCAACGAATCGGTTGAAAGTGCTGATGTGATGGATCTGGATATGGAGTACCTCTACAACGATGGCGAAATGTGGCATTTCATGGATCCAAGCTCTTTTGAGCAGTTCGCGGCTGATCAGAATGCGGTTGGCGATGCGGCCAAGTGGCTGAAGGAACAGGACAAGAGCATCATCACGCTGTGGAACAACAACCCGATCAGCGTAACACCGCCGAACTTTGTTGAACTGGAAGTGGTTGAGACTGATCCGGGCCTGAAAGGCGACACCGCCCAGGGTGGCTCCAAGCCTGCTACCCTGAGCACCGGCGCCGTGGTACGTGTACCGCTGTTTATCGAACGTGGCGAAGTGCTGCGCATCGATACCCGTACCGGCGAGTACGTCAGCCGCGCCAACTGATTCTGCTGAAGTGGAGCCGGAGGAGGTTTACGGACTGTCTGCGGCCAAGGATGGCCGCAGTCAAGCCTACAGGGATGTATTCATGGCGTGTCCGTAAACCTTCACCGGCATCCGCTCGCTTATGAAATGGCAGCTTCGGCTGCCGTTCTTGTTCTTGAGCAAAATTCCGATGCAAGAGTCATTCTGGCGTCCCAGCGCCCCGATTCACAATCTGCGTGCCCGAGCCAAAGTGCTGGAACGGATTCGTCATTTCTTTGCCGAGCGCAACGTACTGGAAGTTGAAACTCCGGTACTGTCTCATTGCGCGGTCAGTGACCCTTTTATCGACAGTCTTGAGGTCAGTTTCGGCTTTCAGCCGGGAATCGAGGATGAACGGCTTTATTTGCAAACTTCGCCTGAATACGCCATGAAGCGGCTGCTCGCCGCGGGCAGTGGTGATATCTATTCGATGGCCAAAGTGTTCCGTAACGGCGAGTCTGGGCGGCGCCACAACCCCGAGTTCACCATGCTGGAATGGTATCGTCTGGGGTTTGATGATCGCCAGTTGATGGCGGAAGTGGACGCTCTGCTGCGCTCGGTGATACCCGATCTTGAAGTGAGCTATCTAAGCTATGCCCGGCTGTTCGAGTCCGAGCTGGGGCTGGATCCACATACGGCCAGTCTGGAACAGTTGCAGCGGATCTGCCGTGAGCACGTGGATGCGCCTTTCGAGGACGATGATCGCGACACCTGGCTGAACTTGCTGATGTCCCACGTGCTGGAGCCGCGATTGCAGGGTGCCGTGTTTATCCACAGCTATCCGGCCTCCATGGCGGCGCTGGCGCAGGTGCGCGAGGATGAGCAGGGGCGCCGGGTGGCCGCCCGCTTTGAGCTGTTCGTCAACGGCATCGAACTGGCCAACGGCTACCATGAGTTGACCGATGCGGCTGAACAGGCGCGACGCCTGCAGGCTGACCAGCAGCAGCGTGCTACGCTGGGGCTGCCGCAGCGACCACTGGAGCAGCGACTGGTACAGGCGCTGGAAACCGGACTGCCGGACTGTGCCGGCGTCGCCCTCGGCGTCGACCGGCTGGTGATGCTGGCGCTGGGCGCCGAAGGGTTGGATCAGGTGGTATCCTTCATGCATGAGCGGGCATAAGCCTGCTCAAGCCGGCAGTTCCTTCAACAACGCCCGCCTCATTCTGTCGACTGCCTCTTCCAATAGTGCCCTTGGGCAGCCGAAATTCAGTCGCATAAAACGCTCATCGCCAAAGTCCCGTCCCGGTGACAGGCCAACGCCGGCCTGCTCGAAAAAGTGGGGTGGGTTATCCAGGCAGGCGGCGGAGACATCGATCCAGGCCAGGTAGGTGGCTTCAATTGGATCAAGCCTGAGGCCGGGCAGGGCGTTGATCGCTTCAACCAGATAGTCCCTGTTGCCGCGCAGGTAATCCAGCTGGGCACGGTTCCATTCATCGCCGTCGCGGTAGGCCGCCAGGGCGGCGGTATAGCCAAGCAGGTTGACGTCGGGCACTATCCCCTTGCGCACGCGCTGAAAGCGCTGGCGAAGTTCAGGGTTCTGGATGACGGCAAAGGAGCAGCCAAGGCCCGCGATGTTGTAGGTCTTGCTCGGCGCCATCAGGGTGATGGTCCGCGCGGCGATTTCGTCGCTCAGCGATGCAATCGGGGTATGCGTCAGGCCCGGTTGCAGAATCAGGTCGCAGTGGATTTCGTCAGAGCAGATGATCAGGTCGTGGCGGATGATGATTTCGGATAGGGCTTCCAGTTCTTCCCGGCGATACAGGGTACCGCCGGGATTGTGCGGGTTGCAGAACAGCAGCAGCCTGGCGTCCGGTGTAATGGCAGCTTCGAGTGCGTCCAGATCGATGACGCTGCGCCCATCCTCCTCACGGATCAGCGGTACCTTGATCAGGCTGCGATCGGACAGACGCGGGGCCGACATGAACGGTGGGTAGACCGGTGCCGGAGTGAGTACGGCAGAGCCTGATTCGCCCACCGAGCGGCAGGCAAGGTTAAGGCCGCACACCAATCCAGGCAACCAGACCAGATCGTTGACCTCAATCGACCAGTCATACAGACGCTGCATCCGCTCGATCACCAGTTGATTCAGCTCGGCCGGAGTGCTGGTGTAACCGAACACGCCGTGATCAATGCGTTGATGCAGCGCCTGAATCACGGCTTCCGGCGCCATGAAGTCGGTATCAGCCACCCACATCGGCAGAATTTCCGTGTCGGCATATTTTTCCCACTTCTCGCTGGAGGTGGCGCGGCGGTCAATCAGCTGGTCGAAACGGGTTGGGCTCATCGGTACTCCTTCATCGGGTCTGCGGTCAACGACAATCTGGTGATACAATAATAGCCATAACACAGCCCTGATCCTGTTTTTCACTCGGGTTAATGCCCGATCTTACAATCAGAGCTTCAGTATCTACATGCAGGCGACGGTTGTCAGCCTGTATAGAAGGGAGTAGCCAGCATGAGCAGCAACGATCGCGTCATTATTTTTGATACCACCTTGCGTGACGGTGAGCAGAGTCCCGGTGCCTCCATGACCCGTGATGAAAAGCTGCGCATCGCTAAACAGCTGGAAAAGTTGCGTGTGGATGTGATCGAAGCAGGCTTCGCCATCGCCAGCCCCGGCGACTTCGAGTCGGTGAAATCGATCGCCGATACCATCAAGGAGAGCACCGTCTGCTCTCTGTCCCGTGCGCTGGACGCGGATATCGACCGGGCCGGTGAAGCGCTGAAAAATGCCGCCTCCGGTCGCATTCATACCTTTATTGCGACCTCTCCGATCCACATGCAGTACAAGTTGCAGATGGAGCCGGATCAGGTGGTGGAAAACGCCGTGCGTGCAGTCAAGCGGGCGCGTAATCTGGTCGGTGACGTGGAGTTCTCGCTGGAAGACGCGAGTCGCTCCGAGCTGGACTTCATGTGCCGCATCATTGAGCAGGTGATCGAAGCCGGTGCCCGCACCATCAATATCCCCGATACCGTGGGCTACGCGGTGCCGCACGAATACGGCAACACCATTCGTCAGCTGATCGAGCGTATTCCCAACTCCGACAAGGCGATCTTCTCGGTTCATTGCCACAATGACCTGGGGCTGGCAGTGGCCAACTCGCTGGCAGCCGTCAATGCCGGTGCGCGTCAGGTGGAATGTACCATCAACGGCCTGGGCGAGCGTGCCGGTAATGCGGCGCTGGAAGAGATCGTCATGGCGCTGCGCACTCGCAAGGATACATTCGGTCTGGAGACCCGCATCGACACCACTCAGATTGTGCCGGCGTCGCGTCTGGTCTCCAGCATCACCGGTTTCCCGGTACAGCCGAACAAGGCGATCGTGGGTGCCAACGCCTTTGCTCATGAGTCCGGCATTCATCAGGATGGCGTACTCAAGCACCGTGAAACCTATGAAATCATGACTGCCGAGAGCGTGGGCTGGAACACCAACCGCATGGTGCTGGGCAAGCTGTCCGGCCGTGCCGCCTTCCGCGCCCGCATGGAAGAGCTGGGCACCGTGTTTGCCACCGACGCCGAGCTGAATACGGCTTTTGCCCGCTTCAAGGAACTGGCGGACAAGAAGAGCGAAATCTTTGATGACGATCTGGTGGCGCTGGTCAGCGATGCTCGTGCCTCCGCCGGTCATGAAAAGTTCAAGCTGAGTAGCCTGAACGTGACCTCCCAGACCGGTGAAGTGCCGGTGGCCAGTCTGGTGGTGTCCGTGGATTCGCAGGAGCACAGCGCCGAGGCCTCCGGCAGCGGTCCTGTCGATGCAGCCTTCAAGGCGATCGAGCAAGTGGCGGCTTCCGGTGCCAACCTGCAGCTGTATTCGGTCAATGCGATCACCAGCGGCACAGATTCTCAGGGTGAAGTGACCGTGCGGCTGGAAAAGGCCGGTCGTATCGTCAATGGTCTGGGTGCCGATACCGACATTATCATCGCCTCGGCCAAGGCATACCTGCACGCGCTGAATCTGCTGGATGCCAACATCCAGAAAGCCCATCCACAGGTGTGAGGCCGGTATGACGCTGGCGGCACAAGAACAGAATCGTCACCGCTGGCTGGAGGCACTGGGTGTCGACAGCTGGCTGCCGCGTGGAAATTTGCCCGGTGCAGCCGAGATAGCGCCCTGGGTGGAATCATTTTGCTATCCTGATGATGCTCAGGCCGATGCCTGGCTGGAAGATGTTGCCGAAAGCGTTGAGGAGCAGGCGATCCCTGTTTCTACCCCTGCTCCAAAACCTGTCACTGCACGTGCCAGAATTGACACCGATACCCTGCTGGATCAGCGGCCTGCCGCTGTGCCGAAAGCGACACCGGTTGAGCGACCGGTTCGCACGACGCCAACCTCAACAGTGGTTGAAGCGCCGCGTTTCAAGCTGGCCTTTGTGCTGCGGCAGGATCTGCTGATTGTCGATTCACTGCCGCCGCACCAGCCGCAGGGGTTCAGCCGACATCATCGTGCCCTGCTGACCGGAATCACCACCGCGCTGGGGGCTGAAGCTGATACTGAACTGAGCGATGCCATGATGCTGCCCTGGCCGATGCTGGCCAGCCGCACGCTGGATCAGGGCGCCGAGGAGGCGCGCCGCGCCGTGCAGCACAAGCTCCGGCGTACGCTGGAGTCACATCGCCGTATCACTCAGGTGCTGCTGATGGGAGAGGCCGCTGCCCATTGGATACTTGGGGAAACGGCACCGCTGGATGCGCTGCAAGGGCGCAGCTTCAAATTGCCTTCAGGGCTGCCGGTGGTGGTAACCCTGAGTTTGAGTGAACTGCTGCGGTTGCCCGAGCGTAAAGCTGAAGCCTGGCGTGATATTCAGCCGCTGCGCCTGGTCCGTTCAAGTGACTGATCTGCAGCTGCAACAGCTTGAGAAGGCTCAGCTGGATGCGGTGCTGAAGCTTGATGCGATCTGTTTCGAGAGCGAACCTTTTGCTGCTGTCTGGTGGCAGAAGGCATTGACCAGCGCCGGGGCCAGCAGCTGGATTTTGTCCTGGAAGGACCGACCGGTGGCCTATTGTTTGTTCAGCGAGATAATGGATGAAGCTGAGCTGCTACGTATAGCGGTTGATCCGCAACAACGTGGCAAGGGCTTGGCTACCGACCTGCTGCACAAGGTACAGGACGCACTGATTGAGCGAGGGATAACCCGCTTTTTCCTTGAGGTGCGTGCATCCAACCGTGCTGCACAGGCCCTTTATCATCGTTGTGGTTGGCAACCCTGCGGTCGCCGTAAAAACTACTATCCTCTGGGTGATGCGCTTGAAGACGCGCTGTTGTTCAGCCGGGAACCTTGAAGCGGGAGTGAGCCGAAATGAGTCTGACACAGGGACTGATCAGTGGGGGCTGGCTCTGGGCGGCAAGCCTGGCAGCGCTGCTGGTGCTGTTGCTGGCGCTGAAGACTGCTCCCTGGTCAGTGCTGATGCAGCAGCGCCGGCTTCAGCATCTTCTGTTTGGCGCAACCGTTGTGCTGATGCTGATGTGGACCATGCGGGCCGGCATCTCGCCCGGGCTGGGCATTCACTTTCTCGGTATGACTACGCTGACGCTGATGTTTGGCTGGGACCTGGCCATCCTGTCCGGCACGTTGGCATTGTTGGGCATGACCCTGATCGGGCGGGAAAGCTGGGACACGTTGAGTGTCAATGTGCTCTGTTCAGTGGTGTTGCCGGCGCTTGCCAGTATGGCGGTACTGCGCCTGGTTGAAGCAAAACTGCCGCGCAACTTCTTTGTCTATCTGTTTCTGTGTGCCTTCTTTGGTGCCGGTGTGGCAACCGCTGTTGGCGGCATGGCGATGGCACTTCTGCTGTGGGCCGATGGTGTGTATCCCTGGGCCAAGATCTATCTGGAGTATGTGCGCTTTCTGCCGCTTATCATGTTCCCCGAAGGACTGCTGAACGGCATTATCATGACCGGCATGATGGTGTTTCATCCTGACTGGATTCGTACTTTCGACGCCCGCCATTACATTGATGAGCAGTAGCTCTGCCGACGTCAGCGCCGCACCGGATGCTTGGCAAGCTTGCGCTGCAGAGTGCGGCGATGCATCCCCAGCGCCCGTGCCGTGGCTGAGATATTGCCTTCGTGCTCATGCAAAACTTTCTGGATATGTTCCCATTCCAGCCGGTTGACCGACATCGGTGTGTCTGGAATGTCGCTGTTCAGCTCTGAAGCCTCTGCTTCACCTTCAAGTGACCGCAGGATCTGATCGGCATCAGCTGGCTTGGGCAGGTAGTTATGTGCCCCCGACTTGATTGCTTCGACAGCAGTGGCAATGCTGGCATAGCCGGTCAGCACAAGAATGCGTACCTCTGAATTCAGCTGTTTGAGCTGAGGAATCAGGCACAGGCCGGATGGGCCCTCCATTTTCAGATCCACAGTGGCCAGGTCTGGCGCCTGTTGATGGGCCAGCGCAACGGCTGTTGCTACGTCGCGTGCGACCTGAACCTCGAAGCCTCTCCGGGTCATTGCACGGGCCAGTACACGGGTAAAGGCCGGGTCATCGTCCACAATCAGAAAATGTCGGGTCATACGTCAGCTCCCTTGAATGGCTCGGGTATGATCGGCAGTTCAACTTCAGTCAGGGTGCCCCCGTCCGGGTGGCTGTAAAGGCGCACTTCACCCTGGTGTCGAGCCAGCGTGGAAGAGGTGAGAAACAGGCCAATACCCAGCCCTCGCCCCTTGGTCGTTACAAACGGTTTGCCCAGTTGATCGGCCTGTTCCAGCGGTAGCCCGGGACCCTGGTCATGCACCTGCAGGAGGATACGCTCACTGTCCCAGCTCAGCGCAATCTCGATATCCTCGGGGTGGGCATCGGCCGCATTGTTGAGCAGGTTAAGCAATGCCTGTTGCAGTGTTATAGAAGCGCTCACCCTTGGTGCCGGGCCAGAAGGAAACGGGGGTATGCGGTAGCTGACTTCGGGGCGCATCAGGGTCCATTCTTCAATCACGCGCTCAAGCAGTTCGGTAACGGCGATACGGCTATGGCTGCGTTGCTGTTCTTCCTGCACGCTGCGACTCATCTGCTGCAGTCGTGCGGAGCAGGTGGCCACCTGCTGGCGCAGCAGCGCGATATCATCCTGCAGTAACGCGTCATCAGGATGATCCAGCTCCATTTCACGCAGGGTAACCTGCATGGTGGACAGCGGGGTGCCCAGCTCGTGCGCAGTACCGGCGGCCAGTGTGGCCAGCGCAAGCAGTTGCTGATCACGAATATGTTGTTCACGTTCGGCCTGCAAGCGCTGTTCACCGCGCTGCAGGGTCTGATGCATGCGCACGATAAACCAGCTGATCAGCAGGACGGTAAACAGAAAATTGATCCACATGCCGGTGATGTGAAGGTCATACAAATCGAAAATCCGGTGTTGGTGACCCTGTTCCAACTTCAGTACCGGTATGTAGTGGCGCAGCAGTGAGGTATAGAGCACTACCAGCATGGTGGCCATCAACAGGGTGTATCGAGCGCCAAGGGTGGCGGCGCTGACAAGCAACGGAATCAGCAGCATGAAGATGAACGGATTGGTGGCGCCACCGCTTTGGTACAGCAGGCAGCCATAAAGCACGACATCGGCACAGAGCTGGCTGAAGAACTCCAGTTCGGTCACCGGCCAGCGCGAGTGCAGGCGTGCAAACGTCATCACATTCAGCAGTGCCAGAGCTGCAAGAGTGGACCCAAGCAGCCATACATCCAGTGTCAGATGCAGTACAAACAGAGCGAACAGCAGAGCGCCACTCTGGGCAAAAAGCACCAGAGTACGGATGTAGGTCAGTTGCAGCAGGTGGTGATGAAATCCGCTCAGCACAGCAGCCCCGGAGGAATTACGCTAAGGTTAATGGGGCAGTATACCTGCCAACGGCACGTATGTGGTCCAGCCTTTGTGCGACAAAGCGTCGCACAAACGGTGACAGCCGGCAGGCTGCGACTTGCGAAAGTATAACCCGATCCAACATACTAAAAAGGTAAACGTTTCAAATCTGACCTGAGGGAGACAAACCAAATGGCGGCCAATAAAGACCCCATGATCCCCGATGGTGATGTGAATCCGATCGATACCGATTACCAGATCGGTCAGGATAACATCGTTGTCAACGTAGGCCCTTTCGGCCTGGATATCCACAACCGCGTCTTTGCGATCTCCGGTCTTGCCGTGATCGCGTTCGTACTGCTTACCCTGGTTTTTCAAAGCCAGGTGGAACCGCTGTTCAGCAGCCTTCGTGGCTGGCTGACTACCAATCTGGACTGGTTTTTCATCAGTGCAGCCAACATTTTCGTGATTATCTGTCTGGTGCTGATTTTCACCCCACTTGGCCGGGTACGCCTCGGCGGGACCGAAGCCACACCGGATTACAGCTACGCCGGCTGGTTTTCCATGCTGTTTGCTGCTGGTATGGGTATCGGCTTGATGTTCTTCGGCGTTTCGGAGCCACTGTCCCACTTCAGCTCGGCCTTTGGTGGCATTAGTATCGAGAACGGCGTTCGAACCGACTGGGCGCCACTGGGGGCTGCTGGGGGGGATGCCGAATTGGCTGCGCGCTTGGGCATGGCCGCCACCATCTACCACTGGGCGCTTCACCCTTGGGCAATCTATGCCGTCATGGCACTGGGGCTGGCGTTGTTCTCCTTCAACAAGGGTCTGCCGCTGACAATCCGTTCGGTGTTCTATCCGATTCTGGGTGAACGAGTCTGGGGTTGGCCGGGACATGTCATTGATATTCTGGCCGTGCTGGCGACCCTGTTCGGCCTGGCTACTTCTCTGGGCTTCGGTGCCTCTCAGGCTGCATCAGGTTTGAACTATCTGTTCGGTATTCCGCTGGGCAACACGACACAGATTGTTCTGGTGATCGGGATCACCGCCATAGCGCTGGTTTCAGTACTGGCCGGTCTGGATGCCGGGGTGAAGCGACTGTCTGAAATAAACATGGTGCTGGCGGTCTTGTTACTGGCGTTCGTGATCATCGTTGGGCCGACGCTGGCCATTGCAACCGGCTTCTTCGATAACCTGATGGCGTATCTGACCTATCTGCCGGAGCTGGCTAACCCCGTTGGGCGTGAGGACAGCAACTTTGCATCTGGCTGGACCGCGTTTTACTGGGCCTGGTGGATCTCTTGGTGTCCGTTTGTAGGCATGTTTATCGCGCGCGTGTCCAGGGGGCGTACCGTACGTGAGTTCATCATCTCGGTACTGTTGGTGCCCTCGCTGGCCTGCGTGTTGTGGATGACCGTGTTTGGTACCACCGCCATCGACCAGGTGGTGAATGCGGGCTACGACGCCGTGGCCGACGCGGAGCTGCCGCTGCAGTTGTTCACCATGCTGGACGTATTGCCGCTGGCGCAGATCACCTCGTTCATCGCGATCATTCTGGTGGTGGTGTTCTTTATCACCTCATCCGACTCCGGCTCGCTGGTCATCGATGTGATCGCGGCGGGTGGCAAGGTGGATGCGCCGACGCCACAGCGCGTGTTCTGGTGTACGTTTGAAGGGCTGGTGGCCATTGCGTTGATCCTTGGCGGGGGGCTGGTCGCGCTGCAGGCAATGGCGGTGTCGACCGGTCTGCCGTTTACCATCGTGTTGCTGGTCGCAGCCTTCTCGATGGTGAAAGGACTCGCCTCTGAGCCTCGGGTATAACACGCATGGCTGAACTGCAGCAGGCTGAACATATCGAGATACTCGACTTCCTGCGCCGTACCGCTCCGTTTACGGAGCTGCCCGAGGAAACCCTCGGGCAGGTGGCGGGGCAGGTTGAGGTCGCCTATTTCAAGGCGGGCAGCCAGATACTGAACTTTGGTGAAGAGATCAGTGACTGGTACATCATCCGCAGCGGTGCCGTTGAGGTGTTCCGACGTAACGGTGATCTTTACAACCGTTTGAGTGAAGGAGGTTTCTTCGGTGAGTTCGGCCTGCTGCGCAACAAGCGGGTGCGATTTCCGGTAGTGGCGCTGGAAGACACGCTGGTGTATCTGATTGCCGAGCCCCTGTTCAACGACCTGTTCGACAATAATGAAGGCTTTGCTGATATTGTTGAGGTGGAAGACCGCACCCGTCTGCGCCAGGCGGTGGCGCGGCGTGAGGATGCCAATGAGTTGATGACCTCCAGGGTTGAAACCCTGGTGAGTCGTGAGCCTGTGTGTCTGCCGGTTACGGCCACGGCGCGCGAGGCGGCCATTCGGATGACGGAAGAGGGTGTGTCGTCTCTGCTGATTCTGGATGCGAACGATGATCCCGAGCGTGACAGCCGCATGGCGGGTATTATCACCGACAGGGATATTCGCAATCGTTTGGTCTCTCCGGGACTGGACTACGATACGCCGGTCACCGAGATTATGACCTCCGAGCTTCGGTACGTTGAGCACTCCCAGTTCGTGTTTGAAGCGATGCTGCTGATGCTGCGCTTCAATGTGCACCACCTTCCGGTTCTGAAACACCGGCAGCCGATCGGGGTGATCGCCCTGTCCGACATCATCCGCTACGAGTCGCAGAACAGCCTGTTTGTGGTCAGCAGCATCTTCCGGGCACAGAGTGTGGAAGAGCTGGTGGCACTGAAGCAGGATGTACGCGCCTGTTTCACCCGCATGGTGAACGAGGATGCCAACTCGCGCATGATTGGCGGTGCCATGGCGGTGATCGGTCGCAGCTTCAAACAGCGTCTGCTGGAGTTGGGCGAGGCCGAACTGGGGCCGCCTCCGGTGCCCTATTGCTTTCTCGCTCTGGGCTCCATGGCGCGGGAGGAGCAGCTGATCGTGACTGATCAGGACAATGCCATGATCCTCGATAACCGCTATGATCCGCAACAGCATGAAGCCTACTTCAAGGCGCTGGCGGAGTTTGTCTGTGATGGGCTGGATGCCTGTGGCTACAGTTATTGCAGCGGCAAAATCATGGCCACCAACCCGAAATGGCGTCAGCCGCTACGGGTATGGGAGCAGTACTTCACTGAGTGGATAGACAAACCGACACCGGAGTTTTTGCTCAACAGTGCCATATTTTTCGATCTGGAGGGTGTCTGGGGCAGGACCCGTTGGGCCGAGATGCTGAACGACCTGATCCGGCGCAAAGCGCAACGCAATCCTCGCTTCCTGGCCTGTATGGCACGCAATGCACTTTTGCGTACGCCACCGCTGGGTTTTTTCAAGGACTTCGTGATGGAGACCGATGGCCGGCACACCAACTCGATTAACATGAAGCGGCGCGGGACGGCACCGGTGGCAGACCTGATTCGCGTGCATGCACTGGCTGTCGGGTCTCGGGCGAGCAACTCTTTCGAGCGTCTGCGTGATGTGATCGATGCGTCGGTGATGCCCCCCGGACGTGGGCCGGACCTGCGCGATGCGCTGGAGTTGATCTCCATGGTACGGATACGGCATCAGGCGCTGGACCTTGAAGCGGGACAGGAACCGGACAATAACGTGGAGCCGGAAAACCTGTCCGACTTCGAGCGCAAGAATCTCAAGGATGCCTTCCAAATCTTGAGCCACGCGCAGAAGTTTCTGAAATATCGTTATCAGCCCGGACGCTCGAACTGATGTTCTATCTGGATCGGAATGCCCTGCAGGAGGAGCCGGCTCGGGATGCCCAAGACCTGCAGGTGAGCGACTGGTCGGCCCGGTTTGCCGAACTGGCTCGGCAGGCACGCTACCCGGCGCTGAAGGACTTTTATCAGGCGAGTGCCGTGATGCCGGATACGCCGCTGAAGGACGTGCCGCTGGTGGCGATCGACTTCGAAACCACTGGGCTGGACCCCCGGAAGGGCGGCATTGTCAGTATCGGGCTGATGCCGATGAGTCTGAGCCGTATTCACTGTGCCGGTGCGCGTCATTGGGTGGTCAAGCCCCGTGCTCGGCTCAGCACTGAATCGGTGGTGGTTCATGGCATCACCCATTCAGAGATAGCGGCAGCACCTGATCTGTCCCAGATCCTGGATCAGTTGCTGGAACAGTTGCGTGGCAGAGTTGGGGTCGTGCACCATCGCGGCATCGAACGCAGCTTTCTCAATGCGGCCCTGCAGGCACGAATTGGCGAAGGAATCGAGTTCCCGGTGATTGATACCATGGAGCTTGAAGCGCGACTGCACCGTCGCAGGCCTCTTAGCCTCTGGGATCGTTTGCGCGGACGCAGGCCGGTTTCAATCCGCCTGGCTCAGAGCCGCGAGCGCTATCATCTGCCTCACTATCGCCCTCATCATGCTCTGACCGACGCGCTGGCCTGTGCCGAGCTGCTGCAGGCTCAGGTTGCGGACCGGTTTTCGGTCGATACCCCAGTGGGGGAACTGTGGTGTTGACTGACCACTGATCCAATATAAATCAACGTCGGTGACTGTAATCGGTGCTGTTGCACCGTTTGTGGCAGATCCGCCAGCGTGCAGGCCAGGGTGCGCTGGTCCTCTCGGGTACCCTTTTCGACCAGCAGCGCAGGCCAGTCCGGAGGCAGACCGGCAGTCTGCAGGCCGTGACTGATGGCAGCGGCCATCGACAGCCCCATGTAAAAAACCAATGTTTCATCCGCCCGCGCCAGGTCCTGCCAATTGATTTCACTGTCATCACAGGAATGGGCCGTGATCAGCCTCAGTCGTGCAGATTGTCCTCGCTCGGTCAGCGGAAATCCGCAACTGGCGGCACAGCCGGCTGCAGCGCTGATGCCGGGTACAATACTGAACGGAATATCGGCGGCTCTCAGTGCATTCAACTCTTCTCCCAATCGACCAAATATCAGCGGGTCGCCTCCCTTGAGCCTTACCACTCGGTGCCCTTGCCGAGCCAGCTTGACCAGCAGCTCACAAATTTCGCGTTGAGAGTGTGAATGTCGCCCCTTCAGCTTGCCGACATATATGCGCTGCACATGCAGCGGTATCTGAGCCATCAACTCAGGGCTGACCAAGGCGTCATGCAGCACTACCTCGGACTGCTCAATCAGGCGCCAGCCCTTGCGAGTGATCAGCTCCGGATCACCGGGGCCGGCACCCACCAGGTCCACGCGCCCGAGGGGGGTGTTGTCGGTGTGGGATAAACGGCTGCCGAACAATGTCTGTCGGCTTGGTAATGCTAACCGTATTTCAGCAAACGAACGTACCAAAAGCGTAAACATGTTCTAGCCCTCATAAAAAACGCCTGCCCGTGACCGGTTTGGCGATCACGGAGCAGGCGTCGTTGCCTTAATTCAAATGTTAAGCAGAAATAAACAAGCAAAACCGGTGCCAGTTGCGAGAGCTGGAACATAAATTGCTTGTCCCGATGGTATCCCTGCAACTTCTTTGCTGAGAGGCCGCCGATGCAAGCTTCAAGTACACCGCTGACCCACCGCTTTCTGCTGGCTGCTCGTGAGGCCGAGATTGAGGCACTGAAACAATTGGCCGTGGGTTGCCAACAGGCGATTCTGACCGGGAGGTTAATCCATGAGCTGCAGCGTGAACGCGGTATTTCAAATGTCTTTCTGGCTTCCGGCGGTGAGTGCTTTGCCCGTCAACACCCGGAGCAGGTCGCGCGTAGCCGTGTGGCCGAACAGGCCTTTCGGCAGGGAGTTGCAGCCCTGATGCCGGGCACAGGCAGTGCACCGGCGGGAATGCGCCTGTGCAACTGCATCGCGGCGGTACTGCTGCAGCTGGAAGAGCTGGATCTGCTGCGTGCTCAGGTGCAGCAGCAACAACTGGAGGCGGCAACGCTCACCTGTTGGCTGAGTGAGCTGATTGCCCGTTTGCTGGCGATCATTTTTGAACTGGCGGACAGCTGTGGCGACCCGGAGTTGACGCGGGCTCTGGTCGCGACATTCAACTTCATACAGGGGAAGGAGTATACAGGGCAGGAACGTGCCTGGGGAGCAATCGGCTTCGCGGCAGGTCGGTTCGAGGCCGAGCAGCTGGAGCGGTTGATAAACCTGCAGGATGCCCAGCAACGCAGTTTTGATACCTTCACCTGTTATGCAGAGGCAGAGCCGCTGGCACTCTGGCACGAGCTGCAGGCGATGCCGGAGCAAGCCGAGCTGTTACGCCTGCGGGGCATGCTCAGCCGGCTGCAGCCTAAAGACGAAGTACCGATGCCATTGAGTGAGCTTTGGTATGAGCTGGCCACCTGCCGCATTGATCGCATGCAACAGCTTGAAGCCCATCTGGAGCAGCGCCTGCTGCAAAAGAGCCGTGACAAGACCGCAGCGGCTGAAGCGGAGCTGAGGCATCACCGGCAACAGCTTAACACCCTGATAGAAGCCGCTGCGCAGCGTACGGCTCCGGTCAACCTGACACCCATGGCTGAGCTGCTGAGCAGTCCCGGACATGAAGGCGGGGGGTTGAACGATACGGTATATGACCTGTTACTGACTCAGGCACGCCATCTGGAACAGGTTCAGAAAGAGCTGGAGTTAGCACGTTCGGCTCTGGATGAACGCAAGCAGATAGAGCGGGCGAAGGGATTGCTGATGCAGTTTCATGGCCTCAGTGAAGAGCAGGCCTATCATCAGATGCGGCAGCAGGCGATGCAGGCCAACATCCGTCTGGTCGATCTGGCGGCTCGTCTGATAGCCGCCTGTGACGGCCTGGGGAAAACGTAATTATGTTTTTCCGTGCCCTGTTAAGGGTCGTTTCGACCCTGTCTGCACCTTTTTAAAGCGCCCTTGTCGTTGTTGTTCGGGTAAAAGCCCCGCTCCTGCCTGTTATTGACCGATTGGCATAAACCCTGCAATACCAGTTGCAGGTCAGGCCTGAGGTCAGACGCTCATCAAGTGGTTTTTTGGACAACGGTGTCCACTCCTTGCTGCATGTGCAGCACAGAAGTGGCACCGTTTTTTTTATCTGAAACTAAGAGAGTGCCGTATGAAACAGACAGACTGCACCGGTACCCGTCGCCCTTTGCGCGTGGCCGTGATTGGCAACGGCATGGTAGGGCATCACTTTGTGGAACAGTGGTTGGCCAGTGAAGCTGCTGAGCAGGGTGAACTGATGGTTTTCGGGGCTGAACGCTATCCCGCCTATGATCGGGTACACCTGTCAGACTATTTTGATTCGGGCAGTGCCGACGCGTTGAGGCTGGGGTCACCGGAGCTGTATCAACACCCCGCCGTGAGCCTCAAACTGGGTGAGTCGGTTCTGTCCATTGATCCCCAATGCAAAACCCTGCACACCCAGGGGGGGGAATACAGCTACGACAAACTGGTGCTTGCGACAGGCTCGTGGCCCTTCGTTCCACCCATCCCCGGCGGGGCTCAGCCACACTGCCTGGTCTACCGAACACTGGATGACCTGGACGCGATTCGCGCCAGTGCCGAGGGTGCCAATGTCGGCGTGGTGATCGGCGGTGGACTGCTCGGCCTGGAAGCCGCCAACGCCCTCAAGCGGCTGGGGCTGGAGGTACATGTGGTCGAGTTTGCCCCCCGGCTGATGCCGGTTCAGCTGGATGACGAAGCGGGAGCCTTGCTGCGCCACAAGATCGAGGCGCTCGGGGTTGCGGTGCATACCGACAAGGCGACGCAGCAGATTATTCGGGGTGACAGTGCAAGGATGAAGATGTGCTTTGCCGACGCTACCGAGCTGGAAACCGACCTGATCGTGTATTCCGCCGGTATCCGGCCGCAGGACATGCTGGGCCGTGAGGCTGGCCTGCAGCTGGGTGAGCGTGGCGGTATTGAGGTGGACCAGCACTGTCGCAGCAGCGATCCTGACATCTATGCCATTGGCGAGTGTGCGGTGTGGAACGGCCGCCATTTCGGTCTGGTTGCACCGGGTTATGCCATGGCACGAGCGGCCCTGTCGCATCTTGTTGGTGATGGCCAGGCACATTTTCAGGGTGCCGACATGTCGACGAAACTGAAACTGCTGGGTGTGGATGTGGGATCGATCGGTGATGCTCACGGCCATACACCGGAGTGTCAGAACTACCGCTACAGCGATGAGCGCAGCGGCGTCTATCGTCGATTGGTGGTCTCGGGGGATGGCAAGCGCCTGCTGGGTGCCATCCTGATTGGGGACAACAGCGGCTACGATCAACTGCTGCAGCTGGCACTGAATGACATGCCGCTGCCGGAGCAGCCGGAAGCATTGATTCTGCCGGCCTCTCAGGGCGGACTGCCGAGTGCGGGCAGTGCCGAGCTGCCCCTGACGGCCACCATCTGCTCCTGTCACAATGTCAGCAAGGGTGATATCTGCGAGGCGATGAATGATGGTGCCGTGTCGGTGGCCGACCTTAAGGCCAGCACCCGAGCCGCCACCGGCTGTGGTGGTTGTGCCGCCATGCTGAAGACCGTGCTGGATGCGGAGCTGGAAAAGCGCGGCGTACAGGTCGATCGTTCGCTCTGTGCGCATTTCAGCCATACTCGTCAGGAACTGTTCCACCTGATCCGTGTAGATGGGATCAAGACTTTTGACGAGCTGATTCAGCGTTACGGACATGGCGGCGGTTGTGAAATCTGTAAACCGGCCGTCGGCTCCATGCTGGCCAGCTGCTGGAATGAACCTATCCACAGCCCCGAACTAGTGCCTTTGCAGGACACCAACGACACCTTCATGGCCAATATGCAGAAAAACGGTACCTACTCGGTGGTGCCGCGCATTCCGGGCGGCGAGATTACACCGAAGATGTTGATCGTGCTGGGCGAAATAGGGCAGAAATACCAACTCTATACCAAGATCACTGGTGGCCAGCGGATTGACCTCTTCGGTGCGGCGCTGGATGAACTGCCACTGATTTGGGAAGAGCTGATTGCGGCCGGTTTTGAGACCGGTCACGCCTACGGCAAGTCGCTGCGAACGGTGAAATCCTGTGTTGGCAGCACCTGGTGCCGTTTTGGCGTACAGGACAGTGTTGGCATGGCGATCGAGATCGAGAACCGCTACAAGGGCCTGCGCGCGCCGCACAAGATCAAGATGGCCGTGTCAGGCTGCACCCGAGAATGTGCCGAGGCCCAAAGCAAGGATATTGGCGTGATTGCCACAGAAAACGGCTGGAATCTTTATGTCTGTGGTAATGGCGGCATGAAGCCACGTCATGCCGACCTGTTTGCGACCGACCTGGATGATGAAACCCTGGTACGTTATATCGACCGTATTTTGATGTTCTACATCTACACCGCGGACCGCCTGCAGCGTACTTCAGTGTGGATGGAAAACCTTGAAGGTGGTCTGGATTACCTGCGGCAGGTTGTGATCGACGACAGTCTGGGGTTGGCGGCAGAGCTGGAATCCCGCATGCAGCATGTCGTCGACAGTTATCGCTGTGAGTGGAAAGAGGCAGTAGATGACCCCAACCGGCGCAAGCGCTTCCGCAGCTTCGTCAATTCGGATGAACCGGGCCGAGCACGGATTGTACAAGTCGTTGAGCGAGAACAGTTGATTCCGGCCCGCGAACTGGCCGTGGAGGAGGTATAATGAACAGCTTGCAATGGCAGGATCTGTGTAGCCGTGATGACCTGGTACCCGGGTCGGGTGTGGCGGTCAAAATTGGTGATCAGGCCGCCGCATTGTACTGGCCAGATCCTGCTAAAGAGCAACTTTATGCGCTGTGCCATCGTGACCCCTTCTCTCAGGCGGAGGTGTTGGCCTGGGGGATATTGTGTGAATTGGAGGGTGAATGGTCAGTGGCTGCGCCGCTTTACAAGCAGCATTTCCGGTTGCATGACGGCGTTTGCCTGGAACAACCGGATGTCGTTCTGCCTCGCTGGCCGGCCAGATTCAACGGTGACAGGGTTGAAGTCGGCATTGAGTGAATGGCCGCCATCGACGGCATCACCGTTGTTGACTTCATGGGGTATCGAGTGTTGATGCACCGATACCCTGTCAAGCAGCCGGCGTCCTTTCAGTTGGGGCGCAGCAGCAAATGGATCACCAACAGCACCAGCACCAGAGAAACACCTTGCCAGAACAATACCGGATTGCGCTCCAGCAGTGGCGCGCGTGTACGGTTGAGAAAGCGCTGGTTGGGATGGCGCAGATCGTAGACGAACTCTGAAAGACTCTCGTAACGCTTGGTCGGGTCAGGCTTTAGCGCCCGTTCCAGGGTGTCATCGATCCAGGTGGGAATCTCGCGTTCCCGCTCCAGCACCGAGTCATAACTCAGGCGTTGCTGAGCGGCGCGGGTACGGGTGCGTGCGACCCTGTTACCATAAGGAAACCGACCGGACAGCATCTGATACGTGATCACGCCCAGTGAGTAGAGGTCGGCACGCCAGTCACCGTATTCGCCCAAAAAATATTCAGGGGCCGAATAGAGTGCAGTACCCTGCAGATGGGGCTGCTCCAGTGCATGGGACGACTCAACGATGCCGGCCACGCGGGTAGCACCGAAGTCGATGATGCGGACTATTCCGCTGGTGTCGATCATGATGTTGTCGGGCTTGAGGTCCTGATGCACCATTTCGCGGCGATGAAATGCCTGTAAACCACGAGCGAGCTGATCGATGATGTTGCGCACGTTTTCCAGCTCAGGGCGGGGGTGGTCATTGATCCACTGAGCCAATGTCTGGCCGTCGATATATTCGGTGACGGTATAGAGAAACCGGCGTGGTCGCCCGGGCGTTATCGCTTTCAATACATGTGGGCTGTCGATGCGTCTGGCAATCCATTCCTCCATCATGAAGCGCTCCAGGTAGGCCGGGTCTTCGCCCAGATCGATAGAGGGTGTCTTGATGACAACCTGCTCCTCTGACGTCAGGTCCTGGGCAAGAAACACATGGCTGCGACTGGTGGCGTGCAGCACACGCAGGATCCGGTAGCCATCAAACGCCATGCCGGGCTCCAGTGTTGGTGGCAGGGGAAGCTGCTCAACCTGTTGCTGCACCACCTGATGCTCTGCAGAAGGCAGGCGGTTAATACGCAGAATCTGCAGGGTCAGGTTGTCAGGGCTGCCCTGTGCGAACGCCGCCTCCACAATTGATCGGGCAGCCTGGTTCAGATCCTCGGCATGTTGCTCCAGCAGATCGAGCAGATACTGTGCATCCAGATGCTCGTAGACCCCGTCGGTGGCAAGCAGAAACAGATCACCGCACTGCAGCGACAGGCAGTCGTAGTCCAATTCAAGACAGTCTTCAATGCCCAGTGCACGACTCAGATAGCTTTCCTCGCGTGATATCCACAAGCGATGATCCTTGGTGAGCTGTTCCAGCGAACGGTTGCGCACCCGGTAGATGCGGCTGTCGCCGGCATGAAGAAGGTGTGCGCTGTGGCCCTTGATAATCAACCCGCTGAAGGTGCACACATACCCCCGGTTCCTGTCAAAACGGTGCTCGCTGTGACGGGTCTGGCTGCAAAGCCATGAGTTGGTGGCGAACAGCACCTTTTCCGCGGCAGTCTTAACGCTCCAGGTGTCGCTGGTACAGAAGTAGTCATCAAGAAAGCCCCTGACCGCCGCTGAACTGGCGATCTGGCTGACATCACTAGAACTGATGCCATCGGCGATGGCAAAAGCGGCGCCCTTGAGGCTGAGCTGAGGTTCGGTGGGGATAAGCGCACCGTAAAAGTCCTGATTGCAGTCCTTGCGTCCTGCGTCTGAATACTGGCCCAGACTGAGCTGGAGTCCTGGCGGCATGGTTTCTCTCCCCTGAATACAACAGCGCAGCGCTCCCGGAAAAGCGCTGCGCGGATGGATGGCCGTAATCAGGCCGACGCGGATGCCGGTTTGGCAGTAGAAGTGTTGGCCGCCAGTTTGCGTTTGGCCGCGGTACGCACATGGGTGGTGTACAGGGTGAGTCCGGTGAAGGCCAGACCACCGACCAGGTTGCCCAAGGCAGTAGGGATCTCATTCCAGATCATGTAGTCCATCACAGAAAAGTCGCCGCCCATGATCAGGCCAAACGGGAACAGGAACATGTTCACTACCGAATGCTCGAAGCCCATAAAGAAGAACAGCATGATCGGCATCCACATTGCCAGAACCTTGCCGCTGACATGGGTGGAGATCATGGCGCCGACAACGCCCATTGATACCATCCAGTTGCACAGCATGCCGCGGATGAAGATTGTCATCCAGCCATCGAAACCGTAGGCGGCATAGCCCAGGGTGCGTGACTCACCAATATGGGCTACCTTCTCGGCAATGGCGCCGCCATCGGTGTTGTAACCCATGGTGAAGATGTAGGACATCATGAATGCGACGGTCAGTGCACCAGCAAAGTTGCCCACAAAAACCAGTCCCCAGTTGCGCAGAATCTGCGGCCAGGTTACGCCAGGGCGTCGGTCGAGCCAGGCCAATGGGGTCAGCATGAATACGCCGGTCAGCAGGTCAAACCCCATCAGGTAGAGCATGATGAAGCCGACCGGAAACAGCAGTGCCCCGATCAGGAAAACACCGGTCTGTACCGCCACGGTCACGGCAAATACAGCGGCCAGCGCCAGTATTGCGCCAGCCATATAGGCACGGATCAGGGTATCGCGGGTGGACATGTGAATTTTGGATTCGCCTGCGTCGACCATTTTGGTCACGAATTCGGATGGGATCAGATAAGCCATGGTGTCACCTCAGAGATAGGTCAGTTGTATGCCGGTCTGTGTTATCTGGCGGTCGAGAAAAACTGACGACGGGACATAAAAAAAGCGCCCGCACCGGCTCTGCCGGTGGGGCAGAGAGGTGACGGACGCCATTATCCGAATACAGTCAGTTTGTCAGGGCCGCCGGGGCCCGAAGGTTGATATGGTTACGGCAAAAGAGGGGCCAGTTTTATCAACTTTATGTTTTTAAAGGAGTTGTTATGTTAAGTGGGGTGATGCGGCGGTAATGGGTACCGCCGCTGTGCTGTACACTGGTGCAGGCCTGCTCAGTTGCGGTGCGGCATTACACCTTGAAACGACCGGTCTGCTGCTGCAATTGCTGGGCATACCCATCCAGTGAGCGGCTGATGCTGCCGATGTCTCGTGAGCGGTCGGCCCCCTGTGTGGCCAAATCATTGATTTCGGTGATGCTGCGGTTGATCTCATCCACGACTTGAGTCTGCTGCTCGGTAGCGGAGGCTACGCTGGTATTGACGTCGGTAATATGAGAGATCGCCTGCAGGATGGTCTGTAACTCGGCTTCGGCGCTGCTGGAGAGAGATTCGGTGGCACTGGCTTCTTTGCTGCCGGTTTCCATTACGGTGACGACTTCAGAAACGCCACCCTGCAGTCGACTGATCATGTTCTGTATGTTTTCAGTGGACTCCTGAGTACGTCTGGCGAGGGTACGCACTTCGTCGGCCACCACTGCAAAACCGCGTCCCTGTTCGCCTGCGCGGGCGGCTTCGATGGCCGCGTTGAGCGCCAGCAGGTTGGTCTGCTCAGCCACATCACGGATCACATCCAGCACACTGCTGATCTCGTTGGAATTGTCGGCGAGCGTTCGGATTGAGGTCACCGCCTTCTCGGTCTGTTCGGCCAGTCGTCGCACCTGCGCCGAAGACTGGTGAATGATCTCGGCGCTGCGCTGGCCGGTCTGATCCGCTTCACGGGTTATGTCCGCGGCTCGTGAAGCGTTGCCTGCCACTTCTTCGATGGCGCTTTGCATCTCATTGATGGCCGTTGCCACCATGGAGATGGCATCAGTCTGGCGGCTGACACCTGCATCGTTATCCTGAGCTGCCGAGGCCAGGCGACCTGACTCCTGTCCCAAGTCACGGCTCAGGCTCTGAATACTGCCAATCATCTGCTGCAGATTACTCAATACCAGGTTGAAGCTGCTGGCCAGTCGACCCAGGTCGTCGTTGCTTTCAACCGGAATACGTTGGGTGAGGTCGCCTTCGCCCTTGGCAATGTTGTCAAGCTGCTCACGCAGAGCGGTGATGGAGCGCAGAATCAGACGCATGAAAATAAAGAACAGGGCCAGGCTGAGCAAAAGCGCCAGCAAGGTAATGATCAACGTGGTGACCGAACTGCTGACGCCTTCCGAGGATGCCTCGGCGGCTTTCTCCTGAGCCAGCTGCTCGGTATGGGAGCCTACCCGGTCGAAATAGTCGCGCAGCTGGCTGAACAGCGGCTGTGTGACCTGATGTGACAAGGCACGTGCACGTTCAGGGTTACCGCTTCGCGCCAGTTCCATCACTTGACGAGCTGAACTCTCCCACTGCTGGAAAGCCTGCTCAAATCCCTCGGACGAACTCGAGATACCGGTACCGCGAAGGCGCGCAACAGCCTGATTGAAACGGTCATGCGCCTGCTGAGTATTTTCGTCAAAGCTTGCGACTTGTGCGTCGGCTTCCTGCAGGTTGGTGCCCGCATCGACGGCCGCCATTTGTGCTACCAGTGCCTGATAGAGGTCACGATCCCCGTTAAGAATTTCGCTGATTGCCGGGAGGTAGTTGCTGGCCAGGTCATCGGTGTCTGAGACCAAATTGCGACTGGTGTTGACGCTGAACAGCCCGACAAAGACCAGTGCTGCGGCTGTAATAACAAAGGGGAGCGCGATGCGGGTACGAAATCCGGTTTTTGCGGTCATGGGAGGTGGTTTCCTTCCTGAAGTTTGCTCAAAGAGTAGCAGTAGAAACGGCAGGGTTAAAGCTGAAACCGGATGACCCTGCACCATGGCAATGGTAGTCTTAAGCCAGCTTTTATCCCCCGATTCAGGCCCGAAACGGAGTCTTGTCAGGCCATGAAATTCAACCCCGGTTTTGGTCATCTAGCCTTGCTGCTCACGCTGGCGTTGCTGGTGTGGCTGTTCAGCGGAGAACTGCTCAGCAGTCGTGACAATGCACCTGAAGCGGCTGCTCCCGTAGCACAGCCGATTACGGTCGCTGCCAGGCTGAGTGCGGCTCAGCCCTATCGTCGACAAATTGTGCTGCAGGGGCAGGTAGAGCCCTGGCAAAGTTTGGATTTGCGTGCACAGATCAGTGCTACAGTCGATGTTCTGCCGGTAGGGCGGGGTGCTCAGGTTGCTAAGGGCGATCTTCTGTTGCAACTGTCGGAAGACGACCGCCGCAGCCGCCTGTCGCAGGCGCGTGCCCAGCTGGCCTATAGCCGCAGTCAGCTGGAAGCCGGACAGAGTTTGCGTCGGCAGGGACTGAATGCACAAACCGACCTGTTGCGATTACAAAGTGAGCTGGCCGCTGCTGAGCAGGCAGTACGCAGTGCAGAACTTGAACTTGAACACACACGTCCGGTCGCACCTTTCGCAGGCGTACTTGACAGTCTCGATGTGGACCTGGGGGACTATCTGGTTGCCGGTCAAGTGTGGGGGCGGTTGCTCGATACGGCAGTGCTGCGAGTGCGAGCGCAGGTGCCGCAGCAACAGGTGGCCGGGCTCGAGCTGGGGCAACGAGCAGAAGTGGTTTTGCTGGATCAACGTACTTTCAGCGGTGTTGTCAGTCACATCTCAAGGGAGGCGGATAGCGCCACCCGAAGTTTTACAGTGGAGATACGGCTGGAAAACCCCGAAGGTCTCAGAATCGCCGGCGCCAGCGCCACGGTTCGGATCGATATCGGTAGCGTGGATGCTCACCGGATCTCCACAGCCCTGCTGACGCTGGGTGAAGGCGGTCAGTTGGGTGTGTTGTATCTGGAGCCGGACGACCGGGTACAGTTTGCCCCGGTGCAGTTGATCAGTACCGGAACCGAAGGCAGTTGGGTGAGTGGGTTGCCGGAAGAAATTCGGTTGATCACGCTGGGCGGGGGCTTTGTCTCGCCGGGTCAGCAGGTCAAGGTTGATCAAGCGTCGGAGTCGCGTTGATGGATGCGCTGATTCGGGCCGCAATGAACCGCAGCAGAGCCACTCTGCTGTTGTTGCTGATCCTGCTTGCGGCTGGGTTTGCTTCATGGGTGACAATTCCCAAGGAGGCCAACCCGGATGTCACCATTCCCTATATCTATGTTTCCATGCGCCTTGAAGGGATCAGCCCCGAGGATGCAGAGCGGCTGTTGGTGCGGCCGATGGAGCAGGAGTTGCGATCACTCGAAGGAGTGAAGGAGATGACTTCCATCGCCGCGGAAGGACACGCGTCGGTGATGCTGGAGTTCGATGCCGGTTTTGACCCCAAAACCGCGTTGGCGGATGTGCGTGAGAAGGTTGATACCGCCCGCACCGAACTGCCGGCTGAGGCCGACGAACCCAGCGTGAACGAGATCAATATCGCCCTCTTTCCGGTGCTGTCCATAGCCCTTTCCGGCCCGGTGAGTGAAGCTGAACTGGTTGGAACCGCACGTCGGCTCAAGCAGGAAATAGAAGGTATTGCCGATGTGCTTGAAGTGGATATCGGCGGTGATCGTGAAGACCTGCTGGAGATCATTGTCGACCCTCAGGTACTGGACAGCTACAACGTAGACTATGCCGCCCTCTACCAGCTGGTTAGCAACAATAACCGGCTGGTCGCCGCCGGCAGCCTTGATACCGGTTCGGGGCGGTTGCCGCTGAAAGTGCCCGGCGTGATCGAAAATATCGAAGATCTGCTCAACATGCCGGTCAAGGTGGAAGATGATCGGGTCGTCACTTTCTCCGATGTGGCGGTGCTGCGTCGAACCTTCAAGGACCCCACCGGCTTTGCGCGTATCAATGGTCAACCGGGTGTGGTGCTGGAAGTGTCCAAGCGTGCCGGCTCCAACATCATCGACACCATTGATCAGATCAAGGCGTTGATCGAGCAGGCGCGCCCACTGCTGCCCGAGGGGGTGCAGGTGCACTACGTGATGGATCAGTCGGAAGAGGTGCAGGAACTGCTTACCGATCTGCTCAATAACGTGTTGACGGCGGTAGTGCTGGTGTTGATCGTAATGCTGGCGGCGCTTGGGCTGCGCTCATCGTTACTGGTGGGGCTGACCATCCCCGGCGCCTTTTTGACCGGTATTCTGCTGATCTACATGCTGGGATTCACGCTGAACATCATTGTGCTGTTCTCGCTGATACTGGTGGCCGGAATGCTGGTGGACGGTGCAATCGTGGTATCTGAACTGGCTGATCGTAACCGCCAGCAGGGGATGACCCCGGCTGAGGCCTGGGCTGGTGCTGCCAGTCGCATGGCCTGGCCGGTGATTGCCTCCGTTGCCACAACTGTTATGGTGTTCCTGCCCTTGCTGTTCTGGCCGGGTATCGTGGGTGAGTTCATGAAATACCTGCCAGCTACCGTGATCCTTTGCCTGCTGGCGTCACTGGCGATGGCACTGGTGTTTCTGCCGGTTATGGGACAGGTCAGCGGAGGTGGGCGCCTGTCGCCACAGAAAAGCCGCAACAGCAGGCTGGGCCATGGCTATCGCCGCACGCTGGCATTTTTGCTGGCAAGGCCCGGACAAACGTTGACGGCGATGCTGTTGGCCATGCTTCTGGTTTACGCTTTTTATGGTCGTTTTAACCATGGCGTTGAGTTTTTTCCGGATGTGGAGCCGGAGTCCGCCCAGGTTTTGATTCACGCCCGTGGTGATCTGTCCGTGTATGAGCGGGACACGCTGGTCAAGGGGGTAGAGCAGCGTTTGCTTGGCATGCCTGAGGTCGAGGTGCTGTACGCGCGCAGTTTTGCCATGGCCGACGGGCAAATGGCTGAAGACGTGATTGGAATACTGCAGTTTCAGCTGATCGACTGGTATCAGCGCCGTCCGGCGGCCACCATCCTGGATGACATGCGTGATAGAACCGCTGATCTTCCCGGGTTGAAGCTTGAATTTCGCAAACAGGAGGAGGGCCCCAGCGCCGGTAAGCCGGTGGTGTTGAAACTCAGTTCACAGGACAGCACAGCACTGGATCAGGCGGTAAGCCGGGTGCGCAGTGCCATGGTTGAGCTGGGCGGCCTGGTGGATATCGAGGATGACCGTGCCCTACCGGGCATCGAGTGGCAGCTGCAGGTGGACAGGGAGGAGGCTGCTCGCTTCGGTGCGGATGTGCTATCCGTCGGTAATGCCGTGCAAATGGTCAGTAATGGTTTGTTGCTGGCTACCTGGCGGCCTGAAGACGCGCTGGATGAAGTTGATATTCGTGTGCGCCTGCCCGAATCGTGGCGCAGCCTGGATCAGCTGCAGCGCATGACACTGACTGGCAATGGTGGACAAATGCCACTGAGTCATTTCGTGACGCTGCAGCCGTCTCATAAGACTGGCACCCTGCGCCGCGTGGACGGTCAGCGGACCATTACACTGCAGGCCGATGTTGCGCCTGGCTATCAAGTGGCGGAGCGGCTGCAAGCGCTGCTGGAGGCCAGTGACAGTAATTTGCCTGAGGGTGTAAGCCTCAGTGTTGGGGGCGAGGGTGAGGATCAGCAGCAGTCGGCCAGCTTCCTGATCAGTGCCTTCATCACTGCAATCCTGTTGATGATGCTGATTCTTGTGATCCAGTTCAACAGCTTTTACCAGACTCTTCTGGTGCTGTCGGCCATCGTGTTTTCGACCGCGGGTGTTCTGATCGGGCTGCTGGTCAATGGCCAGTCGTTTGGCATTGTCATGGTGGGTATGGGCATCATTGCGCTGGCAGGTATTGTGGTGAACAACAATATCGTCCTGATCGACACTTACAACCAGTTGCGCAGTGAGGGCATGTCGCCTGTAGATGCAGCATTGGAAACCGGTTGTCTGCGCATGCGTCCGGTACTGCTCACCGCCATTACCACAGTGCTGGGATTGATGCCGATGGTGATCGGCGTAAACGTCAATCTGCTTGAACCCAGCCTGGGTTTTGGTGCGCCCTCGACCCAGTGGTGGACGCAGCTGTCCAGCGCCATTGCCGGTGGGTTGACCTTTGCCACCCTGCTGACTTTATTGCTCACCCCTTGCATGCTGGTGCTGGGAGAGCGGATGTTTGCCCGTTTCAAGCGCGAGTCCAGTCAGGGTTGATACACTGAGGGGGGGGCGTAACGGTATTCAAAGTCTTATTATGTGTTATATCATAACATTAATTCGATGGTCGCCTGTGGGCAAAACCCCCGTGGGTCGGCTGAATACCCGCAGTTTTTTGAGAGCGACATACCTATGAATGCAGTACTGCCCGATGTGTCCTTGACCGACGACGCCCCATTTATGACCCCTTTGCAGTGGGTTGGGATGCAGGACATTGATCTGCCCATTACGCTGACAGAGCCGGGTTACCGGCGTAGTCTGCATGCGTGTGCCGATGCTCAGGTGGATCTGCCGGCTGCGCATATCAAGGGTATTCACATGTCGCGTCTTTACCGTTTGCTGGATGGTCTGGGTGAGGATGCGCTGACACCTGAGCGCATACAGCAGGTACTGCTGGCGATGATCGACAGTCACCGGGACTGCAACAGCAGCAGTGCGCGTATCGGTCTTTCGTTTAATCTGTTGGTGCGCCGGGCGGCGCTGGTATCTGAGGCTCTGGCGGGCTGGAAATCATACCCTGTCAGGCTGAATGCCCAACTGGTACAGGGCCGCTTCAGTCTGCGTGCCGAAGTGGTTGTGGAGTACTCCTCAACCTGTCCCTGTTCGGCGGCGCTGGCACGACAGCTTGTGGAACGTCGCTTTCTTGACGATTTTCCCGGAGATCAGCCCCTTAATCGTGAAGAAATGGCCAGTTGGCTTCGCCGCAACGCTACACTGGCAACGCCGCACAGCCAGCGCAGTGAAGCGCGTGTCAGCGTGGGCCTGGAGGCAACCGACCCTTCGCTGGCGCTGCTTGCATTGATTGATACCATTGAGGCTGCCGTTGCGACACCGGTGCAAACCGCAGTGAAACGGGCGGATGAGCAGGCGTTTGCGGCACTTAATGGCGCCAATTTGATGTTTGTGGAGGATGCGGCCCGGCGTATACAGGATGCCCTGCAATCCCACTTCAGGGCGCCACGTACTCAGGTCAAGCATCTTGAAAGCCTTCACCCACATGATGCTGTTGCCTGGGCTGAGTGAAAACGGACATTGTTTAACCCGGTGTGATCAGCGAAAATACCCGCCATTGACGATCAACCGCACACACGGGGCGCAA
>NPIE01003128.1_pt1 | contig 72596 bp, 73 predicted proteins | sample 8637661 | NCBI WGS metagenome assembly NPIE01 (sample SAMN07420842, study PRJNA396082) | bioreactor metagenome | isolation source: sample BA12 brine-fed electro-methanogenic bioreactor BA | place: Japan: Kochi | collected 2016-12-09 | reverse complement strand
GATGATCTCCATGTGCAGCAGGCCGAGAAAGCCGCAACGGAAGCCGAAGCCGAGGGCCATAGAGTTTTCCGGTTCAAAGGTAAAGGATGAATCGTTCAGGCGCAGTTTCTCCATCGCATCGCGCAGGGAATCATAATCCCCGCTGTCGATGGGATAGAGACCCGAAAATACCATCGGTTTAACTTCCTGAAACCCGGGCAAAGCCTCTTCAGCGGCACGATTCAAATGAGTAATCGTGTCGCCAACCTTGGCGTCATGAAGGACCTTGATGCCGGCAATCAGGAAGCCGACCTCCCCTGCTGCCAGCTCAGGCAGCTCGACCGGATGGGGGGAAAAGGCACCGACCTTCAGAAGTTCATAGCTTTTGTTGTTGGCCATGAGCTTTATTTTATCGCCCTTGCGCAAAGTGCCGTCCACGACCCGCACCAGCACAATAACACCCTGATATGAATCGTACCAGGAATCGAAGATCAGTGCCTTGAGCGGGGCATCAGGATCGCCTTCAGGGGGCGGCACCTTGTCGACAATCGATTCAAGAATGTCGTGAATGCCGATACCTTCCTTGGCGCTCGCTTCAACCGTATCGGAGGTATCCAGGCCAATGATCTCTTCAATCTCCTCCTTGATGCGCTCCGGTTCAGAACCAGGGAGATCAATCTTGTTTAATACGGGAAAAACTTCTAGGTTCTGGTCAATCGCCAAATAGACGTTGGCCAGGGTTTGAGCTTCAACGCCTTGAGAAGCATCAACCACCAAAAGTCCACCCTCGCAGGCCGATAAAGAGCGGCTGACTTCATAACTGAAGTCGACATGGCCGGGAGTATCGATAAGATTGAGGATATAATCCTGGCCATCATCAGCCCGATATTTAAGTCGTACAGCCTGGGCCTTGATGGTGATGCCCCGCTCACGTTCCAAATCAAGCTTGTCGAGAAACTGGTTTGTTTTTTCCCGATCGGTAAGGGCCCCGGTTTCTTCAAGCAGCCGATCGGCCAGGGTTGATTTACCGTGATCGATGTGGGCGATAATGGAGAAATTTCGAATTCGACTTTGGTCCATAGTGGCTTAGTATTCCTAACGAAAGTTGTTACACAAAGACCTCTAAATTTACAAAAGGTGATATCATTTGTAAAGCAAAAAGCCCTATTGTTCACTACTGGCAGGAAATCACTCTTGCGGATATTTTTTTACTTTGACTTGCTCCAAGTCACAGCTAGGATAAGCGGATTGCTGCAAACAGAGAAGGAGTACGCCCGGTGAAAACTATTGATGGATTGATTGAAGCAAGTTGTAAGAAATTTTCCAACAATGTTGCTATTCGTCATAAAAAAGCTGGCCATTGGCAAGAGACCAGTTATCAGCAGTTATGGACTACCGTATGTCAGGTGGCTGCCGGATTGCAGGCCAAAGGCGTTGTCCCAGGCGATCGACTTGCTTTGTTGGGGAGCAATTCCCCTTTTTGGATAAGCAGCTACCTCGGGATCCTTCATTGCGGCGGTATCGTGGTTCCCGTTGACAGAGACCTCAAAAGTGCAGAAATGCGCCATGTCCTTGACGATTGCGGCGCGCGATTGTTGATCTGCGAGGCTTCTGCCCTGGAAATCATCTCTGACATTGCCGGCGATTTATCGGAATTGAAAGAAGTCGTGGTGTTTGACACGGATACAGTAATACGCAAGCAGCCTTCCTTGCAGGAAAAGTTGAAGGCCTTAACGATCGCGTGGCGTCAACTGGCGAGGCAGTTCTCGATACCGGATAAAGACTTGCAGCCACTGGAAAGTTTAAGCCGGGAAATTCAAGCCATGACAGATGGCGATACAGGCGAACAACAAATTGGGCATTCCGATGCTTCGCCGGATGCAATCTTGCCTAAAGGATGCGTTTTAAGCCTGTTCAGCGAGTTATTAAAAGACCAGCCTCCTGCAGCGGTTTATCGAAAACCTGACGATACGGCGGTTATTCTATATACCTCCGGAACGACAGGCCGATCTAAAGGAGCTATGCTCAGTCATCATAATATCGTGTCCAATATCGAAAATGCCATTCCGCAGATGGGCGCAGATCACACGATGCATACACTGTCTTTTTTGCCTATCAACCATGTCTTCGAACAGGTTGCAGGCACGTTGGCCCCGCTTTCACTGGGGGGGACCGTTTCCATAGCGGAATCCATAAAGAAAATTGCCCAGAACCTGGTTGAGGTACAGCCGACCTACTTCATGGGGGTCCCTGCCGTCTACCGCCTGCTCTTTAATCGAATCATGAAGAACATATCTGAAAAACCTCTGGCGCGTACCCTTTTCGGAATGTCGGTAACCCGTCCCTTGATTGCCGCCAAGGTACGCAAAAAACTCGGCTGTTCTCCTATCTTCATCAGCGGCGGAGCCGCACTCGATCCTGAGATTGCCCTCGGCATGGAAAAACTGGGTTTTACACTTCACCAGGGGTACGGCATCACAGAAACATCACCCATTATTTCTGTGGAGTGCTCTGACGCCAAAAAAACGGGTAGTGTCGGGCGAGTCATCCCGGGGGTCGAGGTGCGAATCGATTCGCCGAATAACGAAGGGGTGGGCGAAATCCTGGTGCGGGGAGATAATGTGATGCAGGGCTATTATCGCCGGCCCCAGGCGACGGCCGAGGCGATAAAAGATGGTTGGTATCATACCGGTGACCTGGGTCGTTTTGATGAGGCAGGACTCCTCTATATTTGTGGTCGTTTGAAAAACCTGATTGTAACTCCCAACGGCAAGAACGTTTACCCTGAAGAGGTTGAAAACGAACTGTTGAAGAGCCCCCTGATCGCCGAGGTTATGGTCTACGGGCATCGTATCGACGCTGCTGCGGAAGAGGTTCATGCACAGATTTATCCTGATCAGGACGCGCTCGATGCCTATGCCGCAAAAGAGGGTATCAGACCGCTCGATCAGGGTGCGGTCGAATCTCTGCTTCGCCAGGAGGTATTGCAGGCAGGTCAACGCCTTGCTGACTACAAACGCATTAAGCGTTTTACTTTGCGCGACGACGAGTTCCCCAAAACAACGACCAGAAAAATCAAACGGTTTGTGGTGGAAGCCGACATCAAGACTTCAGCCTGAGGACGGGGCCCTGCAGAAAATCAGGCATCCGCAAAAACGCCCTTTTTTCGTTCGAGCTCACTGGCGTAACGGGCCAGTACGACCCGGCGGGATAGCATGAACAGTACCTGCCCAGGGTCTTCATCATCCACTACGGGGATTTCTTCCAGCCCCCGCAGCGAGAGTTTTCTCATCACTCCGGTCAAGGATTCGGAAGGACTGGTGGTCACGACACGGGACATGGCGATATCACGGGCACGAATCAGACCGGCAGGAATCTCTTCATGCAGGATACGACGAATATCGTTAACCGAAAAAATACCGCTTAAGCGCCCGTCGTCATTAATTACCGGATAGTATCCCCCGGCCGCCCCGGCCATTTTTTCCAGAATGGCTTTTAGCGGCATTCCTTCCGGTATCAGGGTCGGTTCCCGGCCTAACTCAGCCAACTCGCCAACGTTTATTCCTTCCAACACGTCTACGACCAGGTCTCCCAGATGGGCCGGTGAATCGACTCGTCCCGGAACCTGTTTTTGATAGATGGTATTACGCCGGTAGACGACCATGGCAACGACGCAAACCAGCATTAATGGCGCCAGCAATGCGTAGTTGCCGGTCAATTCGCTGACCATGATCAGGGTGGCAATGGGAGTATTGGCCACCCCCGCAAAAAAGCCGGCCATTCCGAGCAATACACAAACCCGAGGGTCTTGGATCATCGTGGGAAAGAGAATATGAGAGGCCGCTCCAAAAGTACCGCCGACCATGGCGCCGATAACCAGGCTTGGAGCAAAGACGCCTCCTGAACCACCGGAGGAGATGGTTAAGCTGGTCGCCAGGATCTTGGCCAATGCCAACAAAAGCATCAACCACAATGCCATTTTCCCATATAAAGCGGCCTGCACCCAGCCGTAGCCGGAACCGAGAACCTGGGGGACCACCATCGCCATCAGGCCGAGAAGCAAACCGCCGAGTGCAGGTTTTAAAGCTCTGGGAAAATGAAGTCGCTCGAACATGGCGTGAACGCCGTAAAAGGTTTTTACATACAGGCGCCCCATGACCGCGCAAAGAATAGCCAGAACAAAATAAAAAACCAGCTCTGAGGGATGGCGAAATTGAAAGTTAGGAGTCGCCAAAAGCGGTTTCCAGCCCGTTATGACGCCAAAAAAGGAATAAGCGACTATGGATGCGATAATACAGGGGATCAGACCCTCGTGTTCGAATTCGGGGTCCTGGTAGAGCACCTCGACGGCAAACAGGGCTCCTCCTAAAGGAGCGTGGAATGTGGCTCCGATGCCACCGGCCATTCCGGCCAAAAGTAAAGTGCGCCGGTCTACATTTCCAAGTTTAAGCCGGTCGGCAAGAAAGGAGCCGAAGCCGGCGCCGATTTGGGCAATTGGTCCTTCTCGACCGGCAGAACCGCCTGTGGCGATTGTGGCGATGGAAGCGAGGGCTTTGACATAAGGAACCCTCGTTCGGATGCGCCCCTTATGGTTGTGAAAAGCGTCAAGGGCACCGTCGGTGCCATGTCCCTCGGCTTCCGGAGCAAAAGTGAAGACCAGCCATCCGGAAAAAAGCCCACCAACGGCTGGAACAAGAAACAAGAACCATCGATGAGGAACGAATAAAGAGTTGATAAAGCTCCCTTCCGTGTCGCTGGTTCCTTCTGCCATCGGCGGGTGAAAACCGGCCCATTGGTCGAGCAGCCAGAATTCACTGAAATTGGTCACTATATAAAAGGCCACTGCACCGATTCCGGACACCAGGCCGACGAGACAGCTAAGCAACATGAATCTCCCGACATTACGAATATCAAGTTTGTCAAGAGCATTGCGTAACTGTAACCGCTGCAGCATTAAGATCTCCCTTTTGACAATGCAACAAAAACTTTTCCGATTCGGAACAAGAACTGTTGCCAACCTAAACCAACAGGTCAATTGTGCAACAAAATCAACTAAATATAGACGTCCTTCAGATATTATGCAATGAACAAATCTGTTTACATACGTAAGGATCCAGGAATGTGAACGAGTTTAATTTTATCTTCGGCAGGGGGGGGGTAAAGTCGGTTGCGAGTTTATTGTATACAAAGAAAGGGAAAACAGGCGGGGGTAAAGGCCCATTTTAAAAAGAATTGAGAAACCGCGCCAGCATTCCCTGGAACAAGAACTTGATCTGTTGTTGAGAATGCAAAAGCTGATGGTCATCGGAGAGAAGGTGCAACTCGGCAGAATGTTCGCGGCAGAAACGCAAGACATTTTCTACTGGCACAACCTGATCATGCCAGCCATGAATAACGACGGTTTGCCCGGAAAATGGGGAAGGATTTTGTTCTTCATAGCCGGTTAGATATACGGCAGGAGCCAAAAGCAACAGGGCTTCAGGCGGGTACTGAGCGGATGCCACAGTAACGACATAAGCGCCCATACTGGATCCGACCAAAATGAAAGGTCCTTGTAGTTCCGCAAGAAAGTCCTTTAAAATTAAGACCCTGGTGTCCGGGTCGCTGACACCTCTGAAATCGATGCTCTCAACATCAAAGCCGTGCTCCCTGGCCACACTGGCCAGCAAAGTGATTTTTGTTCCCCAGGGGCCACTCTCTTTTCCATGTGCGAAAACTACAGTTGGCCCGGGGGCATTTAGCGGCATCCGAAACCTCAATCGACCAAAAAGATCCGCCCTTCAGCTTCGGCATAAATTTCACCGTTAAGCTCAAGACACGATTTGACTTTGAGGATCTTCCTCCGCTGTTCCAGAACCTGCCCTTTGACAGTGATTTCCTGCCCAACAGGCACAGGTTTGCGATAGCGCACAGACAGTTCGGCAGTTACCAGGGTGTCGGCCAGTGCACGGCCCGCGTAGATGCAAGCTTCGTCAAGCAAGGAAGCGATAACTCCACCATGAACTACGGAATGCCATCCTTGAAAGGATTCATTAATGGTCAGGCGGCAGAAGGATTGTCTAAGTTCTTTATCACAATTAAAAACCGCCTGCAGGCCCGTGGCGTTGTCCGGGCCGCAAACAAAACAGCCGCGATCCTTGTCGAGATCCATACTTAACTATCCTCTGCTGTAGGGCGAAAAGCGATAATGGCGGTCAGGGCTGCCTATTGATTTCTGAAATCTGACTGTTGAGGGTCCAGAAATCATACAAAACTCCCACCAGGAAAAATCCACCCGTAAGCAAATAAATTATACCTGTAATCCATTTGCCAAGATAAAAACGGTGGATGCCGAAAACACCAAAGAAGACCAATAAAATCCACGCGATATTGTAGTCCACCCTACCCGACTCAAAACGCAAATCCGCCTTTCGGTCCATAGACGGAATCAAAAAGAGGTCCACAATCCAACCGATAAGCAACAGGCCGAAGGTGAAAAAATAGATGGTCCCTGAAATAGGCTTGCCATAGTAAAAGCGATGTGAACCGGTAAACCCAAAAAGCCAGAGAATATAACCGATAACTTTGCTGTGAGTGTCTTTGATGACAGTCATATTTTTGCCTCCAGAGCAATAAAAAAAACAAGAAAATACTTTAGCTATGGCCTGCAGGTGGCTAGAATATATAGCACAACAGAGTCTTTAATCAGCAAAGACATTCCGGTGGATCTTGTTGTATGCAAGATCATTTTTGTGGTGCCCGGTTTTTTCTTCCAATGGATATCCGATGCCGATTATTGCCTCAACTTCGTATCGGTCGGGCAGATTAAGTTGTTGGCACAAATAGTCTGAAGATGGGTCGCCGTCCACATGATGGCGTTTTCGAATTTGTGACCAGCAGCTTCCGAGACCCAGGTCCAATGCGGTCAACTGAAGAATGATTGACGCTATGGAACAATCCTCAACCCAGACATCGCACTTATCGGGATCAGCGCAAATGACGATGGCCAAGGGCGCATTGGCCACAAAGGAACCTCCCTTTGGCTTGGCAGCAGCCAGTTTGGCTCGCTGTTCAGGGTCGGTTACAATTATAAATTCCCAGGGATTACGGCCTTTTGAAGAGGGAGACCTGAGCAGTGCTTCAATCAGTAATTCGATCTTCTCCGCCTCAACCGGGCGATCCAAAAAACGACGAACGCTGCGTCTTTTACGTAATAATTCCAGCATTTTGTCCTCTTTCTTCAGAAATCCTTTAATCAAAGGCACACTTGAAAGACCCAGGAATTACAATCCTGAACCTGCCGCCTTACAGGTTTAGGGTTTAGATATGTTTCAGGTGAGCCAGTTCATTCTTATGATAGATATCAAAAAAGATAACACTATTATCCGGGACTTTGATGCAGTGGTTGCACTGTTTCGCCATGCGGCGACTCTTTTTTCTACATATTTGACACCACTCGTAAATGAGCCGATAGTCCCGGCGTCCGACGTATTTTTTCAGGCGACCATGGTGGACACCGCGCATTTGGCCGTCTGCATCGCTCGGGTAGCTCAATAGCCGATCGATAACCTGAAGAATCCGGCGATAACCGGGGGGGTCCGATTTCTGAATTTTCTCCATCTTAGCGGAAAACTGCGGAGTGGGATAATAGACAAAAGGAATCATGGTTGTTCGGTCGAGTTTTCGGTATCAAGCAGCTTGTTAAGTTTACAGAGCTTGGATTGTATAGCTTCCTCTACCCTGTCCTCGCCAAGCATGAAGGACAGTTGTCCAACCATTAAGGCAACATCGGCAAGTTCGTCGATAATCTGTTGGCGCCCCACCTTGTCCCTCTTGAAATGCTTCAAGGCGGCTATCAGTTCAGCACACTCTTCGACCGCCTGGTCGAATTGGGCCTCTTCGCCCCATTTGGCCAGGGCGGCCCGGTAGATATTGTGGTATTTGGTCATGGTTTTGTACGCTATTGCAAGAGAAATGGGTGCTTGGAGTTAATGGACAACAATGAATGGTCAATAGCACCGCAGCGAGGACAGGACCCTCTCTGCCGATGTTGTATGACTTTTTATAAAGACTAGCTTCAAAGTGGGAAAACACTCTTAACTACAAAAATCTGGCTTAAAAGTCACGCCTTCCGGGTATCAGCGATATCATGAGCGGCGGTTAAAAGCAAGTTATTCGTCAATGTTCAAATTTGCGCCGTTTCAGTCGGTTTTGGGTAAAAGAACCCATAACCGTCCATCCTGTTTCATACGACCGGCCTTCGCCCCTGCCTCGTTACCGAGACCCCAGAAAAAATCGGCTCGTACTGCACCCTTAATCGCTCCGCCTGTGTCCTGGGCTACCATTAATTGCTGAAGAGGACTAAGACTGTTTGGCCAGGTGGTAGCTATAAAGACAGGGGCTCCGAGGGGAATAGTGGATGGGTCGACCGCAAGACTACGCTCGGGAGTCAGTGGATATCCCATGGCACCGGGGGGGCTCGTCAGGTCCTCTTCGGCTGAGCGAAAAAATACATAACTGGGATTTTCCCCCAAAAGCTGCATCACTTTATCGGGGTTGCGCCGGCCCCAGGCCTTAATGTTTTGGGCTGACATCTGGTCTCTGGTCATGGCTCCAGATTCAATAAGTAAGCGGCCGATTGAACGATAGGGATGCCCGTTTTGATCGGCATAGTTGACCATTACCCGTTCGCCAGTTTCGGTAGAAATCCGACCGGAACCCTGGATGTGTAAAAAGAACAGGTCTACGGGATCTTTTACCCAGAAAAGTTCTTTACCTTCGGTCGGAGCCTGGCCAGTGTCGATTTCGGTCCGGCTCCAATAAGGAACGACTCTCCTGCCCTCAAGACGTCCACGCAACCGGCGACCTTTAAGATCCGGATAAAGTGCACCGAGATCAACAACCAGCAGATCATCAGGAACGGCCAACAGAGGATAGCGGTAAATTTCGTCAGGAGTTCGACTGCCCTGCAAATCGGGAACGTAATAACCGGTAATTATCCCTCGGTCCGTTCCATCCGGGTTGTTCACACGGTGCGGAATAAACCTGGTTTCAAAAAAGCGGCGTACGGCCACTTCGTCTGAGACGTCGATGTTCAGCGCTTCATTGCAGATGGCTTGCCATTGCGGATCTCTCTTCAGGGAAGGACTGCTGATGAGAAAGGCTTCCAATGCCGGACGTAAATCCTCCCCTTGCCAGCCAGGCACATCTTCCCAGGTCACAGACTGCAATGGTTTGATGGGCGGTGGGATTACAGGGGGTACAGGTGGCGGGGGCAAAGATGGTCGGGTACAGGAAACAAGTGTTAAAAGCAGAAATAGGCAGATAAAAAGAAAAGAACTGTTAACCCTGGATGGACTTCCAAAAACCATATGGCACCATGAGGTTGTTCGTACAGAGATTTGTTAAGTCAAACCAACAAGATATAGAGTTTTTGGCTACTTGACATGCACTGAAAAGTGGATACGCTGGATGCAAGGGATATCGTATCCAAACGAAAGTTCCCCGTGATTTTCAGGAGAATCCAGTATGAGAAAAATAGCCATGATTTATCGTGATCTAATCCATAATGAAGAAGGTGCAACCGCGACCGAATACGCGGTGATGCTGGCTTTAATCATTATTGTCTGTATTGTCGCCATCGCTATTATGGGCAACAAGGTCAACAACACATTCCAAAATATGGCAGATTTAATGCCCGACAACTAATGGTTGCGGATTTTCAGGTCCCACCTACAGCAAGGGCTTCGGAGGCGAGAAGCTTTCTATCGGCCGGGATCAGTTTTTCCTGCACTTCAAGCCAGGTTTCAATCTCCTCGCTTCGGTAAGGCTTTTCAAAAACCTTACAGCCAAGTTGTTGAGCCTGGCACAATTCCTCCTGGCTCCAGGTGCCGGAGAGTACAGCCTTGTTGGCCACTTTTCCCTTACAACCGCCCTTTACTTGTCGATCGATGAACTCGAGACCGCTTATCCCCGGCATGCGATTGTCCGTAAGTAAAAAATCCCCACAGGCAATGTCCGCAGGACAAGAACACTCTGAATTCTTAAACAAAGGACAGGCACCAGGGTTTGGAAAACTGACAACTTCATAACCTCTGTTTTTCAGAATCTGGGTCAACAAAAAGCGGCAGGCCTCGTCGTCATCGATAACAATAGCTCTTAATTGCAAAACGATTCCTCCCAAAATCAATGCAACAGAAATTAACGCGTTATCAGCTTAATCCTTTACGGTAAGAATAAAGCGAGACCCTAAATATACTATTTTTTCTGGCAGAAAAACACGAAAGAATCGTTCTCCGTGATTAAGGTAATCGCTAACTCGATTTCGTTCATGGGGTAGATTGACAAACACCTCACCGTCAATGACTGAGCCAAGGGATGTGGTTATCAGGACATTGTGCCCTGCGCCAAGGGTCATAAGGTCATTTTTCTCTTCCAGAATCGGCGTTTCGGCAGACACGATGTTGCCAATGTTCAGATGAAGCATTCCGTCCGGTGTGTCTACCGGAATAAAGGCATCCACATTGTTCAGGAGATCCCCCACCCTTTGGGGCCCTTCGCGGCCCGCCTCATACAGGCTGAGAAAAACACAACCCTCAATATGACTTCCATCGGCAAGGGTGAAAGAAACGCTTCTGCGATTTTTGGTGATTTTTTGATCTTCCATGTCAGTTCTCAACTTTCCTGGAACAACGACTTGTTGGTCGCGTACTTATACGCTTCTTCCCGGCTGATTCGGCCTTCGGCGAGTAAATCCTGAATCGCCTGATCCATTAACTGCATGCCTTGGGCACGGCCGGTTTGAATTATGGACGGGATCTGAAAGGTTTTACCTTCGCGAATCAAATTGGAAACGGCCGGGGTAACGGCCAGTATTTCCATGGCAGCACAACGTTTGCCATCCACGGTTCGCAGCAACTGCTGACAGATAACCCCCTGTAAAGATTCTCCGAGCATGGCCCTGATTTGCTCTTGCTGGTTTGTAGGAAAAACATTGATGATGCGGTCAACGGTCTTGGCGGCACTGTTGGTATGCAACGTGCCGAAAACCAGGTGGCCGGTTTCCGCAGCAGTAATGGCCAGCTCGATAGTTTCAAGATCGCGCATTTCTCCCACCAGGATCAAGTCTGGATCCTCCCGCAAGGCCGCCTTGAGAGCAGCGGCAAAAGATTGAGTATGCCGCCCTACTTCCCGCTGATTGATAAGACTTTTCTGACTGGTATGAACAAATTCAACCGGATCTTCAACGGTAAGAATGTGTTCTTTTCGGGTTTGGTTGACATGATCGATCATTGCAGCCAAGGTGGTCGACTTACCGCTTCCCGTCGGTCCGGTAACAAGCACCAGACCTTTTTTAAACTGGGTAAATTTGAGAACGCCCGGCGACAAACCTAGCTGTTCAGCTGTGAGAATTTTGCCTGGGATCAATCGGAAAACAGCGCTGATACCGAGGCGTCCAAGAAAGATGTTTGCGCGAAAGCGGGACTCCAAAGCGGGAACCTCGTAAGCAAAATCCAGATCATGGGTCGCTTCAAAACTTTGCTTCTGGGACTCCGTCATGATTTCGTACAGCAAAGATTTGATCTGATCCCGTCCGATGACTCGATCGATAACTGGTTCCAGGTCGCCCGAACGACGAATCAACGGCGGGTTGGACGGAGACAAATGCAGGTCAGATCCTCCCTTGTCTTTCAATATTTTGAACAAAGCGTCAATTTTTGCCATGGCAGAGACCTCGCCCGCACTCCGGCGGATTTTCAAGTGGTTGATTTTAAATGAATTGTTTGACTTTCCGGATCGACAAACATGGACGTTCAAAAAACTACAGGACGGTTCTGCAGTTTACATACCTTAGTATTCCCTTACCTGGCTTATAAACAAAAGGCCCTTCTTTTGAAGAGCCATTTGTCTGCTTAATCTGAAACGGTTTTAGCTTGCGATAACCATCGCAATATAGGGAACAACATTGAAAAAAATAACGAATAGTTTGTAGAAACCGATAAACCCGTAGATGGCCATATTGAAAGCTTCCCTGGACATGGGGAACCACATGCTGTGCATGCGGTAAACCCAATCACCGGCAAAAGCACAGACCAGAAAGGACAGGAAATAGAGACACAGGTTAATAACGGTACACCAGGCAAAAAAAGAGCGAAAAAAAACGAGGTCCATAGGCTAATCCTTTCTTATAGACAGGCGAACCAGCAATCCCAGCCTCCCCTGCGTCCACAACCACGGGGACTCTCTTTAAAAGGTTTCGAGTACCTCTGACATAATTTATACCACATGAAAGGACCATAACAGGTCAACCTGACACTTTCCACTTTTGCTGGACAAACCTGTTTGGAAGGCGTTTGTAAACACAAAAAGGCACTGACCGAAGTCAGTGCCTCTGAATTTTATCTAAAGCGTTTGGATTTGTTTCAATGGCCCAGATTTGAAGAATACTCAACTTCCATTCGAATAGATTTCAGAACGGACATGCCTTCGCCTAGCTCATTCTGCTGTTCATTCGAATTTTCAGAACTCTTTAACAGATACGGGTGCCCCTCGCCATATATTTCTAGAACCAGGCCTTTAACAGCGGTACAAAACCGTGCTATATCTCGGTCGGCATTGCGCCCCGGGCTTTCCCAGACCATGTTCCCCTGGTCAATCAACAGATCGATTTTTTCAAGTAACGCGCTACCGTTCATAATCACCTCCAAAAAAGAGCCAAAAACTCCTTGGGCCTCCCATACCAGCAATTCGTTTTTGTATGTAAGGTACAGAATGGTCGCAAATTTGAAATTTTCCTGGTTGGCAGCTCTTTTTCATATGGTTTACCAATGGAAGCATAACTTGTTTGGTTATGGTTTAAGCCTATAACATTTCCAACGTTCAATGCAAACCGAAAGATAGCGGCAACCATCCAAAAAGCTCTCTTAGACGATAAAGCTGTGTTACAAAAAAGTGCAAACGAAAAAAGGGACGAACAGAACTGCTCGTCCCTTCACTATTCCAGATTATGTCCTGGGTTTAAGTTTCGATGAAGGTGGTCAGGCATCCGAAGGAACATTGAACTCAAAACCGCATGCAGGACATTTCACTGTTTCCTTATCATGCCCGGTGCCTCCGGTTGTTGCACAACCGGCCAGAACAAAGATCAGAAAAAGTACGCCGAAAAGCATTTTGATCCGTTTCATAATTTTGGCCCCTTTCTTTCGGGTGAGGAGATACCCGTTTGCCTCGCAGGCAAACCGTCACAGTTACATATGATTTATTATACCTTAATTGATCATAAATTTCCGAACTTCCCTAAATACAGAGACTTTTGATCGGCAAACTCAATATTTGGGCCGGCGATATGGGAAAGCAAAAATACTTTTTACGAAATAAAAGGGACGAACTTTGGTCGCCCCTTCTCAAGTGTCAAGTGTTCACTCACTGTATAAGTTTTTGAAAAAGCACTTAAGGTGTTGGAAGATAGGAAACCAGAGATACTCCGTTATCACCCGCGCCGTTTATGCCCCCTGTAATGTTGATGAGAAAGGAAAATCCCCTTTGGCTGAGCAAAGCGGCGAGTTTGGCCGAGCGGTTTCCCCTGCGGCACAAAATGGCGACGTCCTGGTTCGCATCAACATGTCCGCTCAATTCGTCGATAAAACCTTCCAAATCATAGCTGCGGTCCGCTCTATAAAAGGTCATCAATAACGAACCGGGAACGACGCCGGTCTCACGCCACTCCGCTTCGGTACGAATATCGACGATGGTGACCCCCGAGGCAACCAGCTCCGTGGTTAAAAAAGGCTGGTTGGAATAATCAGAAGAAGTGCAGGACACCGAAAAACCTAAACTCAGCGCCAATAGCAACAAGTAGAAGTTTTTATGCATCCGGATACCTTTAGAAAATAGATAGAGAAATTAATAAAAAATAGACAACCAATAGAACTACAAACTACTTAGCACATCCGCAGGCTCCACAGGTACAAATTCGCACACCGCATTCTTCACAAAGGGGGTTCTGGGGATCACGGCTGTCGACGACGTTTCCGCAGGCACTGCACTCGTATCGAGTAAACTTGACGCGGCAATTCCGGCAAATAAATTGATTTGGCACTCCCTCTACAGGGTCTATATTGATAGATTGGCAGATCAGGCAGATGCTTCCCATTTCAGGACTATTGCGGATTCCGTCACGGTTTTTGCGATAGTGTTTGTACAGTTTCTTTGCGATGTCCTTATCGAGTGTTTCCATAGAAATCTCCCAAGCTGAGGTTTTGTTACTGATTTGGTCATGTTTGACCTGTAACGAGCAGTAACCATGCCCAGTTCTGGAAAAACAAACTCTCAACCTGGTAATTCTTTGGACCACCCACAGTCCGTAACGCTATCTACTACCAGTGCATTATATGAACCGCCTTAAAAACAAAGAAAGTGAGAACTCTAATATCCATAAATTGCCTACTATCAAGGCAATTGCTGCATCGATGTCATTTTAAAAGGCACGATAATGCTGATGTCGAGGCCCTGAATAATCGGATTTTACCGATACCAGTTGGCTTGTCCCTATAGGTATGCGAAACGTTTTAGATCCTTGCTGAAATTACGGAAGAACCACCGGGCAAGCCAAGGTCCAGTATCTGCATATCCTTAAAGCCTGCATTCCGCAACATTTCGAATAGCTTTTCGCCTGAGTAGCTGCGGCCAGCCGGTGTGCCGAGCAACATGTTCAGGGAGAACAGGGACGGGAACAGCGGTCCGCTGCCATCATCGTCGAGAACAAACTCATGGATCAGCAACTGACCTCCAGGTTCCAGAACCGAGGCCACTGCGTTCAGTATGGTGCACGCCTCCTGCGGTCCCTCCCCGTGCAGGATATGGGATAACCAGACAACATCGTAACTTCCGGCAACCTTTTCCTTTAAAAAATTTCCACTGACGAACTCGATCCGTTCCTGCAGGTCAAAACGGGAAATGGTCTCCTCTGCAAAAGCACGACTGGTCGGCAGGTCGTAAACGGTGGCTTGCAGTTCCGGGTTTTTCTTGCAGAAATGTATAGCCCAGGTGCCCGGACCTCCTCCTAAATCGAGCAATCTCCTGTGCCCGCCCAGATCGATTTGGCTGATAAGTTTCGGCGCCAGCAACATGGCCAGATCGTGCATCCCCAACAAAAAATTACGTCGCCATTCGGGATCGTCACCGGCATAAGCTGACCGCACGGGTTGCCCGGTCAACACGGCTTCATCAAGATGAGCCCAGGATTCCATAAGTTGCCGGTGATGCTGAATTATATGGCCGATATACAAAGGAGATTGGCGAGACAGAAAAACAGCAGTACTTCGGGTGCAGGAAAAACAATCTTCCTTTTTAATCAGTAGCTCCATGGCGATTAAAGCCGTAAGGAGTCTTAGCAAACCACCCTTGTCGGCTCCTATTTTATCAGCTAGTTCTTCAACTCTTAATTCCTGTTCGTCCAATACGCTGAAAAGATCGAGCTTGACTGCCGTATGCAGGATGCTGGTTTGCCAATAGCCATTTGACAGAGCCAGCAGGGATTGTGGATTCCATTTATATTCCGGCATTTTGCCTCCCTAAAAAATCAAACCATCTCAACGGGCACTAAGGTGCCGAACCCCTTTTTCCAGCCCATCCAGATTTAACTCGAACATGGGAATAATATCACGAATGATGCTGATGGTTTTACCATAACTCCACAATGAAGCAGAACTGGGATTAAACCAGGCCGCATGACGGAAAGCCCCTGCCAGCATCTTCAAATTCTCGATGCTCGGTCTTTTCTGGCGAAATTCGATCTCGATAGAGCCGTTAATGTCGAGCAATTCTTCAGGGGCCATGCTGGCATCCCCGACAAAAATCAGCCGCGTTTCCGGATCATACCGCAAAAGATCCTCAACGGATTCCGGCTTATGGCGACGTTCGGCATCGCACCAGACCCGATCTCTAATCGTATTGTGAAAATAGCGAATGGAAAGCTCTTTAAACTGGGAACGGGCGTGATGAAACAATGCCTGGACCGTTTTCACATAGGGGTCCATGGACCAGCCGCCATTGTCGATCAAAAGCAAGATTTTGAGGCGGTCCACCATCCGCCTGTCAAAAACGATTTCAATTTCTCCGGCATTGCGCATGGTTTCGGTGATTGTTTTATCCAGGTTCAACTCATCCATCGGCCCGGCCGGCTTAAGATGACGTAGTCTCTGCAGAGCCTCTCCCATCTGACTGCGCGTTAAAGGCGCCGTGCGAGAATAGTCCTTATAGCGTCTCTCTAAAGCCACTTTGCTCGCGCTTCGAACGCGGGACCCTCCACCGATGCGCATCCCGCCGGGGCGATTTCCAGAATGGCCGACGGGGGAAACACCACCGGCGCCAATCCATTTGCGCCCGCCGTAATGCACAGCTTTCTGGTCCTTCAGCCGGTCCAGCAGATATTGCTCCAGTTCTTCAGCGCTCAAACGGCGAAGTTCCTTTTCGGTCAAACCAAGGGCTTTAGCCAGATCCTCGGGCGTCTTCACCCAGGTTTTAAGGAGTTGAATAGCCGCCTCGTCCAGCTCAAGTCCCTCCAGGGGCAACGTTTCAACTCCGGTGAACATTTCGGCAAACACCTGGTCGTAGGTATCGAAATCCCGCTCGCTCTTCACCAGAATCGATCTTGCCACGACGTAGAAGTCATCCAGCGAAACCACCAGACGCAGACTCAAGGCTTTCTGCAAACGCAGGAAGGCGGTGGGGGTGACCATCATCCCTCGTTGGCGAAGGGTATAGAAGAAAGGCACAAACATCGGTTCCTCTTTTGCTAAACCATCCCCACCCATCTACGACTTGACGCTGGAAATCGGCAGGGAGGATTATAGAAGTATGAGCCTCTATTTTAGCAGGAGTCGAGGATGAAAAAACAGGTGATCAACGGAGACATGAAAGTTTGGGACGTAATACATGACCACCCCGAAACCTATGGTGTATTTCGGCAATACGGCTGCCCGGATATCCATAAAGGCATTTTTCAGGTGTCATCGCATTTCATGAAGCTACGAGCAATGGCCCATGCCCAGCACATCGATCTGGATAAGCTGCTCAAGTCACTGAATGAAGCGGTGGCCGGGAAAGAAAAAGACAGCGTTGCCACATATCACTAAGTTTGGAACTGTCCGTAGTAACTTACGCAGCGGAAACGGTTCTCCCCTCCGCCCATCGACGCATCTGGTCAATCTGTTCTTTCATGGTCAGGGAAAGAGGACGGGTGTGTTTCAGTTCCTGGAGAATGTCCTGTGTGGTGAGTTTACGCCGCGCAGAAAAAGCGGCGTACAGGGAGGAGACTATGCCCTGCTCTATTTCGGCGCCACTGAATCCTTCAGCTGCGGCTGCTAGGGCCTGAAGGTCAAAAGCAGCTGGATCCCGCTTGCGTCGCCGCAGATGTAATCGGAAAATTTCCGTCCGCTCCTGTGTTTTGGGTAAGTCGACGAAGAATATTTCGTCGAAACGCCCTTTTCGAAGCAGTTCGGGCGGAAGCAAGGAAATGTTGTTGGCCGTTGCGACAACAAAAACGGGTTCCTTTTTCTCCTGCATCCACGACAGAAAAGTCCCCAGCAAGCGAGCCGAGACGCCGCCATCGGCTTCTGAACCGTTAGGGGCTGTAAAAGCTTTTTCGATTTCATCGATCCACAACACCACCGGGGAGAGGGACTCGGCAAGGCGAATTGCTTCTCGCACATTGGACTCCGTCTCGCCGATAAATTTCGAATAAAGGGAACCGGTATCAAGACGCAGCAGAGGCAGTTCCCAGGCTTGAGCGATGCCCTTGGCCATCAGACTCTTCCCGCACCCCTGGATACCAAGCAGCAACACCCCTCTTGGCGGATCGATACCGAAACGTTTCGCTTCTTCGGAAAAAGCGTCTTTTCTTAGATTCAGCCACTCTTTAAGATTGTTCTGGCCGCCGATATCGTCAAACTTTTCCTGATGCGGGAAAAAGTCGATCAGGCCCGATTGGGAAATCTTCTGTTTCTTCGCATTGAGAATCAGCGGCAGGTCGTCAGCCGCCAGCCTACCATCGTTGACAATAGCACGGGTAAGCACCCTTTCCGCTTCGTTGAGGGTCAGGCCCTGAAGACACTGTACGAGTTTTCGTTCGGTCGCGACATCGATTTCAACGGAAACATTTCGTCTTTTGGATACATTGCGAACCACCTGGATAACGAGTTTTTTCAAATCATCCGTACCAGGCAGCGACAAATCGAAGAACACCACGTCTTTGGCCAACTCCGGAGGAATATCAAAATTCGGGGCCGTAAGAATGAGGGACTTTCGTTTCTGGCGGAATTCATGACAAATATCCCGTAGTTTTCTAACCGTGACCGAATTTTCGAAATAGCAATGCAGGTCCTTCAACAGGTAAACCGCATCCAGCGATGAGGAGGAGACAAAGTTTAACGCCTCCATCGCCGTCTTGGTTTTATAAACCGCTTGCGGTTCTCCAAGCCTGGTTATCCCCTCAGTCGCTACCCAGTGAAAAAAAGGCAGCCCCATGTTTTGGCAGATATTAGAAACGATTTCCTCAGCACGGCCTTCTTCATGAGTCTCAATGCATATTATGGGATATTGCGAGTCTATGAGAATTTCAAGATCATTGAAGCGGTCCATCGACTTGTCCCTGAATTGTATAAATGGCTAAAGGAAGGATTTCACAAAGAACAAACATTCTTAGATAGCGTATTAAATATAAATGCTAAATCTTTCTAACACGCCTGGCGTACGAATGTAAAATACGAACAACCCGGTATAACCCTGATTCCAATATGATTTCATGTTTGGAGAATCTCCCGAAAACTTCAGAACCGGTATTCAGTAGGAACTCATTGACTTCCGTGGGGAAAAGGATTCTACTGAAAAGTCTTAACACCGCTGCCTGGACAGCGGTGTTTTAGTCCGCAAGACGACTGTATAGAATGATGAATGCCATGAAGGATAATCCAAACAAACTGTCTAAGAACGCAATGAATCACCAGGCACAAGGCGGCCTGCGGGAAATGATCGCCCTCGCCATGCCGATGGTTATTTCCCACGGTTGCGAAACGGCTCTGATCTTTACCGACCGGGTTTTTCTGTCCCGCTTGGGTCCGGTGCCCATGAGTGCATCCATGGCTGGAGGCCTGGCTTCTTTTACGATGATGACCTTTTTTATCGGTCTGATCGGTTACGTAACCGCCCTGGCAGCCCAGTATCTTGGAGCCGGGCACAAGGAGCACAGCGCCCTTGTGGTCAGCCAGGCGGTATTACTTTCCCTTTTGGCCGCCCCGCTTATTCTGGCGGCACGACCGCTGGGCCATGCCTATTTTGAGTTTATGAACCTGCCGGTCCAGCAGTTGGTTCAGCAGCGTATCTATTTCGACATTCTGCTCTACGGAGCCGTTCTGGTCCTGCTGCGCACCTGCCTGAGCAGTTTCTTTTCCGGCATCGGTCGTACGCGGGTGGTGATGTTCTCTGCCATGGTCGCCATGCTGGTGAACATCGTCGCCAACTATGGACTGATATTCGGCAACTTCGGGTTGCCCGCCCTCGGTTTGAAAGGTGCCGCATACGGCACATTACTTGGAAGTTTTTGCGGTCTATTGGTACTGATGACCAACTATCTTGGACGGGAAAATCGGGGCGAATTCCAAATACTGCAAGCGTTACGTTTCGACCGCGCTGTGATGGGCAAGCTACTACGTTTCGGATCTCCAGCCGGTGTGGAGATGTTCCTTAACCTGGTCGCCTTTACCTCGATGATCATGATTTTTCATAGTCATGGTTCTGTGACCGCAACAGCTGTAACTATTGTTTTTAATTGGGATCTGGTATCCTTCGTGCCATTGTTGGGGATCCAGATCGGCGTAGTCAGCCTGGTTGGCCGTTACATGGGGGCCAGCCGCCCGGACATTGCACAGCGCGTCGCCAGGTCTGGCCTCAAAATGGCCTGCAGCTACTCGCTGATAATCCTCCTCCTCTTCGTCACTCTACCTGGAACGCTGGTGACGATTTTCGAACCCCGCCAAGCTGATGTTCTTTTCCAGCAGGCCGCACCTCTGGCAACAAGCATGCTGCGTTTGGCCGCATTCTATGTTCTGGCCGAGGCGGTCATCGTAGTTTTCAGCGGCGCTTTGCGCGGCGCTGGCGATACCTTCTGGGCCATGTGTGCCTCGGTGACTCTGCACTGGTTACTCGTGCCTGTGCTAGCTGTGTTTCTTAATGTGCTGTCTTTGCCGCCCCTGGCGGCCTGGCTCGCGCTCGTTACTTTTATTCTGATTTTTAGCGGGGTGTTTTATCTGCGTTACCGAAGTGGTAAATGGAAGAGCCTGGTTGTGGTGGAAAACTTGGAATAGTGCAAAGCTGAAAAGGATGTCCTTGTCAGGCAAACACTTGAAATGTTGTCCTTTTCCATCCATTAAGTCAACTTGTAGCATTGATATTTCTCAAGCCTACTCGCATAAAAATGGGCGAACCGTAGTTCGCCCATTTCCTTCACCGATTCCAGTTTTCGTCCCTTTTACACGGTTCAATCATTGAGCATGGTATCTTCAGCGCTCAAGACTAATCGATCAAGCTGCACTTCCAACCGGTATCCATTCAGGTATAAATAAATTTAAGCGGTTTTTTTGAAAAGAAACGCCCCAAAGGCAAAGGATTGTCATTGATGAAAAATACAAGAAGTATAGCCTTAATGCTTCTCTTTATGGTGGCAATTCTTGTGACAACCGTCGGGTGCAAGCGCGACCGGAGTGCTTCCTCGTCCGAATTGCCCATTGCCCAGGCAAACACCCCAACATTAAATCGGACAGTGCTTCTAACAGGCTTGGAAATCCCATGGGACCTCTCCTTTACTCCCGACGGCGCCATGCTGTTCAGCGAGAAGTGCCGGGGTCTTTCCGTTCGCCTGCCGGACGGCTCGGTTCGCCGTCTCTTCGGCACCACAGGCGCTGCGGTCGTCGCAGAGGATTTCTTCTGCCAGGGCCAGAGTGGCATGCACGGCGTGGCCGTCGATCCGGATTTCAACAGCAACCGCTACATCTACGTCTTCATGCCATCGAGGCGCAGTAAACCGGCCACAAACCGGGTGGTCCGCCTGACCCTTTCGAAAGACTACACCTCAGTCGACCAGCGTACCGACATCGTCACCGATATTCCTTTTAAAAACAGCTTCAATCGCTGGGGCCGTTCTGGTGCCCATAGCGGCGGCCGACTCCGGTTCAACCCCTACGACGGTTACCTTTACGTAACCACCGGCGACAACCACAACGGCACCCTGCCCCAGGACCTGACCCGCCTGGGCGGAAAGGTCTTGCGCATCGACCGCAATGGAGCAGCCGCTCCGGACAATGGCACCCCGCCGGAAGGCGATCCGCGGATTTTCACCTACGGCCATCGCAACGTTCAGGGGATCACCTTTCGTCCCGATACCGGGCAGCCCTTTTCCTGCGAACACGGCCCCGGCCATCACGACGAGGTAACACCGCTTCGGGCAGGCGGCAACGGCGGATGGGATCCGGCACCGGAGCCCGGTGTCTCCTGTCCTTCCAACTACTGCGGATATATCTCCAATAATTTGGAGGGTACTCCGACATCTATGACCGATCTCGGAAAATTCCTGGATGCCATGCTCCCTTCCTGGGATAACAGAGGAGATTCCGAAGGCATGTGCCCCTGCACCTTCCTGGACGGCGATGAATGGGGTGCATGGAATGGACGCCTGGCGGTCGGGTTTCTGCGGGGTGCCCGCATAGAGATCCTGCAAATGGACAAGACAGGCCTAACCACCGAGACCACAAGGGTTCCCGGTATACCGTCTAAGCGAATCCGCTCGCTGGTACAGGGTCCGAACGGAGCCCTGGTTGTTTCGATCGACAGTGGCGAAATCTGGCGGTTGACCACGAGTATTAAACCGTGAAGAGCGAAGATTTGGTCGATTAAAGGGCCGCTAGCCCGCCCCAAACAGGTATTTGGTCGTTTAGCAACAGCTATTTGAGGGGGAATTGAAGAGAATTTGATCAAACGCGGGGGTTAAATCGGTCCGGCCCCAAAAACCGCATCCGGCAGTATTTCGTGGTTGGTCAAGATTTCATCGAAACCGACCGAAGCCGCCTTCCCCGCCGTGATCTCGCAAGGAGGCAGGAAGGCTACTACAGAGGCGCCCCTTTTATGAAAGCGCTGAACGATGGACGACCGAAACAGGGGCAGACCCGAAACAGTGGGCGGCAAGGCATAGGTTTTACCGGACTGAATTCCCCCGAGGGAAGGAATTCCGGACAGGGCTGCGAGGCCTGCCCGCCAACATTCCAGCTGGCGTGGATAAAACTGCAACCCGGGAAAAAGCTTGCCGGCCAGCGCCTGCTGGCGTGCATCCCAGGTCAGCATTTTGGTGCCATGAATGATTTTATCGACCAAGCCCTTGGCTTTCGCCCAACGGGACAGGGCCAGAATGGTTTCTTCGCCTGCCTCCGGCTTGATGTCCAGCACCCAGCGGCACTCGGAAAATTCGTTGGCAAAATCGTCAAAGAACATTACCGAATTCGCGTCATCTATTGGCTTGTTCAAGGATTCGGGGGCATTGGGATCAGGGTGATTTTCACCAGGGGTCCTCAACCGAATACCGGCCAGTTCCGCCTCCGTTAAGTCCTGTATCCTGCGCCTGTCTCCGGCAAGCCGCTTCAAGTCCGGATCGTGAACCAAGGCGATACGACCGTCCCGGGTCAGTCTCAGGTCGGTTTCAAGACAGGAAAACCCGAGTTCGACTGCTGCTCGAAACGCAGCCCGGGTGTTTTCAACAGCTTTTTTCGCATAGCCGCGATGGCTTATCCAGATGGGCTTTTTGAGCATTGATCTCCTGTTGCGAGGGTGGAGCCGGTAATATTCCGGACAATCTCCGTGCCCTTCAGTATAGTTGAGGCAACCACGCCCTGCAAAGGGTTTGTTTCTTCGGAATCTTGTTGCCTCGGCTAAGGAAAGCCTTTATGTGAACCTTATCACAGAAGCTCTGGTTGAGCATGCCGTTTTCAACCTTGAATCTAATGTGTAAGGTTTCCCCAAACTCCCTCCGGAAACCCCGAAGTCTGGTGGGACGCAGCGGTTGGTGATGAAACCTTTTTTGTAGCCCCTTACATCCACTTTTTTCGTTTAAAGAGCCAGATTTGTACTCCCGCAATAATCAGCAATAGAACGCAGAAGATGCTAAAGGCCCAGTGGCTTTCGGTACCAGGAATGCCCCCGACGTTGATGCCCAATAACCCTGTCAAAAAACCTAATGGTAGAAAAAGTCCCGCAACGATAGATAATATGTACATCGTCTTATTCATCTGATCTGACAAACGTGCGTTGAGTTCTTCCTGCGTTACGCTAGCCCTATCTCGAATAGCATCCAAGTCTTCAACATATCGCGTCGTTCGATCCGCGACTTCCCTTAGACGCATCCGCTCTATCTCGTTCAGCCATTCCACTTTCTCGTTGTGCAGACGCGACATAACATCGCGCTGTGGTGCAAGATAGCGGCGCATGGAGATAGCGGACCGTCGAACAGACGATATTTTCTGTCGTAAATCATAGGTTTGTTCGAAAATCACTTCGTCTTCGAGTGCATCAACGGTATCATCCAGATCGGAAATAACCCCACCCATTCGCATTACAAGGAGGTCTGTCATTTCCTCGAGGAATTCTCCGGAACTGGCCGGGCCATTACCTTCCTCCACAGCAAGGCGTATATCGTTTATAGCCATTACACGACGGTGCCGCAGGGTAACAATACGATCGCCATCGATCCAGGAACGAATGGCTATCATGTCCTCCGGGTCCTTACCCGGATTGAGGTTCACACCGCGCAGGATCAGGAGCATGCCCCCCCTGTGCACTAAGTTTCTCGGGCGAGTCTCATCTGCCACCAGAGCTTCAACTATGACGGGATCGATCCCACTATGGTTTTCCAGCCAGTCCCTTGCTTCGTCCCCGGTGTAGTCCAAATGAACCCAAAGCACACCATTCTGAGGCTGCCACTCCTTGATTGCCTGGAGATCAAGTGGAGAACCGCCTCCGTTTCCGTCCAACGCAAAGGCAAAGATAAGTCCGTTTTTATCGCTCATAGGATTTTCCTCTTCTTACCTTCCACCAGCGGCCCAAGTATAAGATAAATAGTCAAACTGTACACTATCCCTTGTTGCCGTCATTGGGATTATTTGGTGAATTAGTGAAAAGGTCCTCACTCGTGAAAAACCACTGAATCGCATCCTCGAAATTAGGGAACTTGTCAAATTGAATGCCTCTATTGACGGAACAAGTCTTAAAAATCACTCTGCGACAATCAGGAGAAACAGGATAATCCAAGGGCGGCCTGCAAGCCGAAACTTTATCGGCAAGCATTCCTTTCGAGACTTAAAGACCCGTTCACTTGACTTGTTTAGTGGTTCTTACGACCTTATTTGGGTCGATATGTCGTACAGCTTATATTAATCATCCGGCAGGAATAGATAGTGCTTGTTAAATTCTATATTTATATACTTCTTTGACGTATCTTAGTCAATGCATGCGTACCTTCCACTACGCCTTCAACGCCTAACTGGGTCAACAAAAAAGGGGCGAACCGCAGTCCGCCCCTTCCCTTCATTTCTCTGATATTTCCCGAATCAGCCCATCTCACCAAGCTTCTCGAGAATCTTGTTGCTGCGGGCCAAAAAGGCTTCCATCTGGTCCTTGTCGAAGGAACGCTGGCTGAGCATGGCCAGATCGTAAACCTGCTCGGCGAGCATGGTGGCGTCTTCTTCGCGTTTGGCGTCCTGCAGTTTGATGATGTTCTGCACTACCGGGCTCTTAAGGTTGACCATCAGGGTATGCTCGGCGAACATGTCGGGCATCTCCATGTCCTGACTCATGGAGCGGGTCATCTCCTTGAAGCGGCGGGTCTGTTCGGAAAGCAGGATCATGCCCGCGACGCTGTCGTCCTTGAGGCTCTCGACACGAACAGTGAGACCGTTAGCCTCGAGGTGCTCTTCAAAGAAGGTCTTGACCTGTTCGGTTTGCAGTTTCTGCTCGTCGGGACCGGTCAGTTCGATCTTACGCTCTTCTTCGAGCAGGTTTTCGGTGACATCGGAATCGACGCGTTCCCACTTGATCTCACTGTTCTTCATTTCAAGGAATTGAATGAAGTGGCTGTCGATCAAGGCGTCGAGCAGAATCACCTCCATGCCCTGGCTCTTGAAGAGCTTGATGTAAGTGGCCTGGGCCGCCTCGTCGTTGGCATAGTAGACCTTTTTGTCGTGCTTGGCCGCGGCGCGCACCAGGTATTCGTCAAGGGTGGCGTACTTGCAGGCGTCGGTAGTGCGGAAGATGACCTGGTCCTTGACCTTGTCGTAAAACTTATCGTCGCGCATCATGCCGTACTTGACGAAGGTATGAATGTCCTCCCATATCTTGCTGAAGGCTTCCCGGTCCTGACGGGCCAGATCGTTGATCTTGCTGGCAACCCGGCTGGTGATGACCTCGCGGATTTTTCGTACCTGAGGTTCGTTCTGCAAATATGAACGGGATACGTTCAGGGGCAGATCGGGGGCATCGAGGCAGCCCTGCAGGGGGGTAAGGAATTCGGGAATCAACTCGGGGCAGTTGTCGGAAACAAACACCTGGTTGCAAAAGAGTTTGATATGGCTCTTTGCTACGTCAAATTCGGTAGTTAAGCGGGGAAAGTAAAGAATTCCCTTAAGGTTGAAGGGGAAGTCGACGTTGAGGTGAATCCAGAACAAAGGCTCGTCGGCCATGGGATAGAGTTTGCTGTAAAACTCCTTGTACTGCTCCTCGCTGACCTCACTGGCAGATTGATTCCACAGCGGCGCACTGTCGTTGATCTGATCGCCTTCAATCTTGATTGTCACAGGCAGGAAATTACAGTACCGCTTAACCACTTCGCGTACCTTGGATGCATCGAGGAATTCCTTCTCCTCTTCTTCGAGATGCAGGATGACCTCGGTGCCGCGGTCCGTTTTAACGATCTCCTCCAGCTCGTAGCTGGTGGTGCCTTCGCAGGTCCAGTGAGCCCCCGCGGCGTCGTTCTGATAGGACAGGGAACGGATCTCGACCTTGTTCGCTACCATAAAGGCGGAATAGAACCCGAGGCCGAAGTGACCGATGATCTGGTTCTTGTCCTCCATACCTTTGAATTTCTCGACAAACTCTTCGGCAGAGGAGAAAGCCACCTGGTTGATGTATTTGCGGATCTCATCGGCGGTCATGCCGATGCCGTTGTCCTTGATGGTCAGGGTGCCGGCGTCCTTGTCGACGCTGATGTTGACCTCGTATTCTTCGGCCAGTTGAAGGCCTTCGATGAGGTTGACGTGCTGCAATTTGGTGATGGCGTCGACGGCGTTGGAAACCAGTTCCCGCAGGAAAATTTCTTTTTCGCTGTAGAGCCATTTTTTGATAATGGGAAAGATATTCTCGGTATGAATAGAGATGTTGCCTTTTTCGGGCGCTTTTTGCTCGGCCATGTTCGGTCTGTCCTCCTGAAATCGTGAGTTTGTTACGGAAAGCAGAGCCAAATGTAGGCATGGAGTGATCGTTTGTCAACCTTTTGGAGCCGTAATCCGTAATCCGTAATGGGTGATTAGTGATCGGTAAAACCTGATTACAATACTTCCCCTGTGATGATGTCGAAGCGCAGTGGACTCTTTGGGACACGGGGGGCACGCAACCCCACTGTATTGAAATATAATGCACAAAAAAGGGACGCCAGCTTTCCAAGCGGACGTCCCTTTAATTTATTGTCTAAACCTATTAGGCGGAAGCTCTACAGCACCTTGATCACCAGCACTCGCAAATCTTCCGTTCCGGTATTGGTCCATCCACGCATCTCATTGGCCGGAATCTCTATCAGGGTATTGGCCCCGAGGATCGCGCTCTCATCCCCTACTTCCAGGGTTCCATTGCCTTCGAGGACATAAAAAATAACGTCAAAGGGGTTGGGATGCTTCGCCAATTCTTCATCTGGCTTAAAACACAGATGGATGACCTCGGTTCTTTCCGATGCAAAGAGCTTGTGCGCTGCAATGTTGATGGGAACCTGCTCGGCGTCTTTCAGATGGATTAAGTTCATATCGGTCCTTTCATTTTAAGGGGCGGTTTTATCCTATCTCAATTCAAAACAAGACTCACGCTCGCTCGCTTCGCTCACTAAAGCCGTAAAGTCGCAAAGGGGATCAAAGCCTTTCTTTTTCGATTTTGTCTTTCTTTGCGCCTTTGCGTCTTGGGCGACTGTAAGGTGTGGGCGGGAGCCAGTTTTTTTTACTACCAGCAACTTCCTAAAAAAATGGGCGGCGAAGGGGGATCGCCGCCCGATGCAAATGGGAGGTTATGCTGTTGTTGCTTCTTATCAGTCGAGAAAAGGCTTGAGTTCCTTTTCTGAAGTCAGCCTAGCCCATCCGTTAACAACAGATATTGATACGTGTCAATTTTATGTTGTTAGAGCCAAAGAATCGAAATTTCCCCCTGATGAGGTATTTTAACCGGCCTGTGTTTACCACAAAGCGATAACTCTGTTATGCTGAATTCACAACCATTCAAATTTATTTGCTCTTTGAGTAGAAAAGGGAGTTGCTATGAGCCAAGCTGTTCAAGGCAATAATTTAGTTGATCGCCTTTCTGCCGTGGATACCAGTCAATTGCCCGCCGATGGCGGCACTCAATATAATCGGCTGATCTTTGAAAAGAGCCCTTACCTTCTGCAGCACGCCGAGAACCCTGTCGATTGGTATCCCTGGGGCGAAGAGGCTTTTGCCGTCGCCCGTCGTGAAGACAAACCGGTCCTGGTGTCCATTGGCTATTCGACCTGCCATTGGTGCCACGTCATGGAACAGGAATCCTTTGAAAACGATGAAGTAGCGGCTGTTCTTAACCGCCTGTTCGTGCCGATCAAGGTCGACCGCGAAGAGCGCCCCGATGTGGACAACACCTACATGACCGCCTGTCAGATCCTCACCGGCGGAGGCGGCTGGCCCCTGAATGTCTTTATCACCCCGGACAAAAAACCTTTCTACGCCGCTACCTATATGCCCCGCGAGGCCCGTGGCGAGATGGCCGGAATCATCGACATACTCGAGCGGATCGGCAACACCTGGCAAAATAACCGCCAGCAACTCCTCGATTCGGGGCAAAGGCTATCCGAATCACTGTTGAACCTCGAGAAGGAAGCCTCCGGAAATACCGCGGGTCAACAACTCAACGAAGACCCTCTGCAGGAAACTTATGCCCACTTTTTCAAGACCTTTGACAAAAACCGGGGCGGTTTCGGCGAAGCCCCCAAATTCCCTATTCCCCACAACCTGTCACTGCTTATGCGCATCGGTCAACGTTTGGATCTTGATAATGCTCAAACCATGGCCATGCGAACCCTGCAAAACATTCGTTTAAGCGGGACCTACGACCATATCGGTTTTGGGGTGCACCGCTATGCGGTCGACGCCTACTGGCGGGTTCCTCACTTCGAGAAGATGCTCTATGACCAGGCTTTGCTGACCCTGGCTGCTGCGGATGCTTTTCAAGCCAGCAAAGATCGTTTCTTTTCCACTATGGTCGACGAAATCAGCGAATATGTCCTGCGTGACCTGACCGATCCGCAGGGCGGTTTTTACAGCGGTGAGGATGCCGATTCAGAGGGAGCCGAAGGGACTTTCTACCTGTGGACGCCACAACAGATTGAGGAAGTTCTCGGTCATGAACACGGAACCATCTTTTCTCACTGTTATGAAGTCTCTGAGCAGGGTAATTTTGAAGGCAAGAATATCGTCCGTCTGGAGATGGATGTTAATCAATGGGCTGCCTGGTTCGGCATTGAGCCGGAGCGGCTTGGCGAAGTACTGGCCCTTGGAAGACAAATGCTTTTTGCCGCCAGGGATAAACGAACAAGACCCCATCGGGACGACAAGATACTGACCTCCTGGAACGGTTTGATGATTGCCGCTCTGGCAAGGGCGGCAATGGTACTTGATAAAAAAGAATATCTGGCAGCTGCCGCCGCCAGCGCGGACTTTATCCTGGAAAACTTGCGACGCAAAGATGGCCGTCTGTTGCGCCGTTACCGACAGGGAGAAGCAGCAATCCCAGGTTTTCTAGACGATTACGCCTTTTTCTGTTGGGGCTTGATCGAACTTTATCAGGCGGGTTTCGATACCCGTTATCTGGCTATGGCTCTGGAACTGACTGGGGATATGGAACGCTTGTTCGGCGATGGTCAGGGCAACCTGTTCGACAGCGCTGAAGATGCGGAAACCGTGTTGACCCGCAGTAAAACCATTGTGGATGGTGCTGTCCCATCGGGTAATTCAGCTGCCGCCTGGAATTTGCTGCGGCTTGCCTCTATGACCGGCGATCAAGCCATGGCTCAGCGAGGTGAAGCCGTTATTAAAGCCAGCCTTGCTCAAGCCGCCCGCTACCCCACAGGCACCTCTCTACTCTACTGTGCTCTTGACTTTGCTCTCGGCCCGAAAGATGTCGTAGTTCTGGCAAAAGGTGAAAATGGTTCGGGTATGGAAAAGATGCTGGCCACTCTGCGCGAACGCTTTTTACCCCGCACCCTGGTATTATGCGCCGATGCCGATGATACGCAACTTAACGAACTGACCCCCTTGCTCCAGGGCAAAGAGTCCCTTGAAGGTCAGGCAACCGCCTATGTTTGCCGGGGCGAAACATGTCAGGCTCCAGTAACCGGCGTTGATGAATTGATCTCCTTGCTGGAAAGCTGATCGAATCATCCACTTACGCAAAAAGCCGGGAGGTTATCCCGGCTTTTTGCGTAAAAACAAAATCAGATAGTGTATTAATCAGCCCTGCAAAACTTTAAGCAGGTGAGGAACCAGCTGCTTCTTGCGCGACAGTACATCCTGCAGTTCGTACAGGCCCGGTTCCAACTCCGGGTAACCGATTCGATACGGCAGATCGGCTTCGCCATCGGCCAGCAGCAAACTGGTCTCCCGAACGATATCGGTTACCAGCAGACCGGCGGCTGACATGCCACGGCGTTGTCGCAAAGCGGCAAGTTCCTGGGAAAGAGCCTTTTTGATGCCGTGAAACTCCTCGAAACCGACGACTTCTACCTGTCCCACCCCGAACAAACGTTCACCGGCGCGATATTCCTTAAAATCCGAAAGTATCAACTGTTCCATGCTTTCGTAAGCGCTCAGGACACTGCCCGCGGCAAACATCTCCTGCCCAAAGATCTGCGGATCGAGTTGTGCCAGCTCTCCAAGCCAGGAAGCCAACTCCCGATCAATATCGGTCGTCGTTGGAGATTTAAGAAGCACCGTATCGGAGAGCAGACCGGCCAACAGCAAGCCGGCACAGTCTTTTTCCGGCTCTAATCCCGCTTGGCGATAGAGGCTGGCGACCAGCGAGCAGGTACTCCCGAGAGGCTGGTTGATAAAGCGGATCGGCTTTTCGGTATGAAAGTTTCCCAGCCTGTGGTGATCGATCACTTCAAGAATTTCTACCCGTTCGGCCCCCGTCACGGCCTGGGACAGTTCATTATGATCGACCAGAATCAACTTAAGGGGTGTTTCGACCAAAAGGTCGCTTTTCGTGGCGACGGCGGTGACTTTGCCGGCGCTATCGAGAACAAGAACCCCGGGACAGCCCCCATGCAACAGCTTCAGGCGTAAGTCTTCACGACAATCGAGAAGCCCCACGGTGGGACAATTACGTTCCATGAGGCAATGGGCCGGAGTCGACAGCCGCGCTCTCCAGGCGGCAGTGGCCGTATCGAAATTTGTACTGAGAACGGTTACCTGTTTCTGACGGGCCATCGCCGTCAATTCCGGAGAGATGGTCCCTCCACCGGTGATCACCAGAACGCGTATTCCAAGATTTACGGCGTGTGCCTGGATTTCCTGCCGATCCCCGGTAATGACGAGCAACCGGCGTGGATCGCAGTGGCCTACCCGCTCAGCAAATGATTCAAAGGCCATGGCGCCGACATAAAGTTCCAGTTCATCGAGTTCTTTATCGTCGATGCAGTTTAAGACCCTTGCCTGCAGGCATTCTTGTAAGGCCGCCAAAGAGGTCAGTACCCGCCGGCTTGCACTATCGTCCGACGGCAGCAAAAAACCTTCTGCTGCCCGTTTGAGCATCATCAAGCCTTGCGGACGTTGTTCTTCATCGGTAACCGGAAGGAGCCGGATGTCGTGATGATGAAGTTGTTCCAGGACAATAGCCAGAGGGGTTTCACCTCCGATGGTTACTGCCGGAGAACGGACTAAATCCCGCACCCTGGGGGAAACGTCGGTCAGAAGTGGAGGCACATCGACGGCCAGATGTTTCAACACAAATTCGGTCTGCCGATTAAGATTGCCGGCACGCGCTGGGGTCACGCCATCCAAACCCTGCCGTTGACGCAATCGGGCATAACCGATGGCGCTGCATATGGAGTCCGTATCGGGATGTTTGTGGCCGACGACATATATCAGGGGTTCGTTCATGAACTCTACCCTTTCTTTTGCAGCGTACAACGTACATCCCCCATGCCAATAACATCTTCAACCACGACCTGAGCAGGCCTTCCCTGTTCATCGAGCCACACATAAACGATGCCGTTGTCGGTGTCGAAGACTTCCTTGTCGATCTGCACCTTAAGCAGGAGCCCGTCTTGGGGGAATTTTGGCCTCCTGGGTCTCTCTTTGTCAGCCAGCACATCGACAATAATGTCACTGGCAACCTGACGGCTGTAGGTTGGAATGCGATATTTGGCACCTTTGATCAAAGGCCCGTATAGACCTTGTCGAAAATTATAAAATGCGGTGAGAATATCGTTAGGTTTGGCCGACGGCATCGGCAGAACCAAGTCCTTTTTTTGCTGCCCGTTTCGATTGACCCGCTGAATGATTATCTTTTTTTCATGGTCGAACAGATACCTTTTAAGTCGCACCCGTTTTCGACCTTGTTTGGTTTTGATAATGTTGGAATCATGACGTAAGGAAGTAAAGCCCTCTTGTTTATCGAGCTGCATCAACGAAACATAGCTTTGAGCACGTTCGCTGGTCAACCAGGCGGCAATACCAAGGGTTTGGGCTTGCAGGGTCGCCTGCCAACGATTCGGTTCATGCGTGGGCTGGAGGTTCAATTCCGCCTCAGCAAGACGATCAAACCACAGAAAGGCGATATCGTAGTGATACTTTTCGGCAACAGGGCTAACGGGCTCTTCATTTTCAGCGGCTCCTTTAGCGGTTACAGCCAGGTTCTGCCCCTGTGCAACAGAGAAAAGAAGGAATAATAATCCGAAAACAAAAAGGAGCTGCTTCCTGAAGGTATTCATAGAAAAATTCCTATTATAAACACCAAGTAACCACCCAGCAGCAATAGCCCTTTCCACCGGCAGATTTTATAGCGGTGGCCCAATAGAGGAATAAGACCGATGGAAAAAACAAGCATGACAGGCAATTGCATCCGCAGCAACGAAGGATCGATAGCCATGGGGCGGATCATGGGACAGACCCCGAGCACGAACAGAATATTGAAGATATTACTCCCAAGCACGTTGCCGATGCTCAGTTCGGCATGTCCCTTAAACGCGCTGAGACCGCTGGCGGCCAACTCGGGCAAGCTGGTGCCGATGGCTACAACGCTGATTCCGATAACCAACTCTGAGATGCCGAAAGCACGGGCAAGGATGACGGCAGAACGAACCATCATTTCCGCGCCGACACCGAGGCCGGCAATACCTACCAGTACCAGAAAAAGGTCCCTGGGACGGGAACTGCTGGCCATCATGGATGAACCATGACCTGCGTCGGCTTCCAGCTTGCGAGCCGTGCGTAAACAATAGGCGAGGAACACCAATAGAAAAGAAAATAAAATAGCGCCATCTAAAAAGCCGAGGTCTCCGTCGAGCACCAGCAACAATAACAGGATCGAAGCGGCGACCATGAAGGGCACCTCCCGTTTAAGGAGCGATCGCGGAACCAAAAGCGGGGCTATCAGCGCGGTAAAACCAAGTATCAGGCCGATATTTGCGATATTGGAACCGACGATATTTCCGGCTGCAATATCCGCGGAACCTTTAAAAGAGGCCAGTAAAGAGACCATCATTTCGGGCATACTGGTACCAAAAGCGACGACAGTCATACCAATGATCAGGGGACGAATCCCGTAAGATGCGGCTAAACGGGAACTGGAATTGACCATGGTCTCAGCGCCGACATATAGAATCGCCAGCCCGAGCAGAAAAAAGAAAGCGGCTATCATTTAGCGATACATCTCCCAATAATGGTGGTTATTTTCACACAACACAATACGTGGCTGCAAAAAGCAATTGACTTCAAAGAAGTCGATCACTAACATTCATATATTCAATTTTTCATAAAAACGCCGAAACAGGGGAAAACATGCCAGAAAATTTTGACAAGTCCAAGAGTTACGAACGAGAAGCTGAAATCCTTAAAGTTCTCGGCCATCCTATTAGGCTTATGATCGTCGCCGGCCTTCTGTCGGAAGCCTGCAATGTCAAAAAAATCTGGGAGTGTCTGGGTCTGCCTCAAGCAACCGTATCTCAACACCTGGCATTGCTCAAGAATAAAGGCATAATTGAAGGACGGCGCAGCGGCGTAGAAGTTTACTATTCCGTCATTTCTGAACAGGCCCGCCTGACCATTGAAGCGCTCTTCAAACAAAGCCCATGCAAATAACCCACCCAGCTTGAACTCCAGTACAGTTTATCGTGGCGGGGTGGTCGCCATCCCGTAGAGGACCTCATAACTGGCGGGAATTTTGTCCTGTTGACCGTAACGTTCCTGATAGATTTCGGTCATCAGTCGTAGCTGGCTGCGGGAGGCTAATCCTCGCGGGCCCCTCGAGCTGGCATTGCCAGCACCAATTCCCTTCAGGCTGCGTAACAGTTCCACAACGTTTTTGTGGTATTCAACCAACTCCTGCCTTTGAAGTTCTATCTGCACAAATCCAGCAGCGGTCAACGCATTTTCAACAGCAGGCATATCGGGCAGTTCGTGCAGGTGGTCTGTCTTCCCTCCCCGCTTTTTTGCTGCCTGACGATAAGCCGTTTTAAGTTCGTTAAGGGTGTTTTTGCCAAACAATGCAAAGGCAAAAAGACCTCCTTCATGTAAAATCCTGGCACTTTCGTTAAAAGCCCCGGGGAGATCAAGAACCCATTGATAGGCAGAGGAAGAGCAGATCATCTCCAGGCTGTGGTCGGCAAATGGCAGTGCCTCGGCGGCAGCATCGACAGCCAGTGCCTTTGGCAGACGCCTGCGCCCTTGTAAAGTCATGCCATGGGCAATATCCGAAAGAACAGGTTGCAGTCGAGGATGGATTTTACAAAGTTCATAGGACAGGGTACCGGTGCCGCAGCCGATGTCAAGGAAGGTCCCCTGCTCCGGACAGGACGACGAGATAAATTTCAACAAATTGGCCACGACCTGTTTCTGCACCTGGGCGTGATGATCGTAACTATGGGCGCTTGTACTGAAATTTCGTCGCAAACGGCGACTATCTACCGTTGCTGTCATGATTGGCAAAACTCCCGCCATAAATGAAACAGCTTTTCAGGACAACTGAGAAAGGGAGCATGTCCAGCCTGTTCCAGCGGTTGGATACGAGCCTGGGGTAATACCTCGGCAAGATAACATCCAGCGCCAAAAGGAATAATCTTATCTTCTGTGCCGTGCACAACCAGAGCGGGCATCTCAATGACGGCCAACTCCCTGCGCAGATCGCCGGTTCGCAGGGTTTCCAAAGCGCCTAAAGCGGCCTCCTGTTGGGGGGGGATAACCGTGGGTGATAAATTATCATCAAGCCACTGCCGCCGAACTTCATCTATCTCCAGCTCACCAAATTGCTGATTAAAAAAATCCTTCAGGGTTCTGCTAAAGCGACGTTCCAGTCCCCTCGCCATAATGCGCACCTGCTTGTCGTCTTGCCCATGGGACCATTCATCGTCCGCAATGAATCGCGGCGTGGTCGATACAAGCAAAAGACGGGACAGTCGATGTTTGGCTAGACTGGCCAGCCGCAGTGCGACTTGACCGCCGAGCGACCAGCCGAGAAGTCGAACGTCCTTGAGTTGAAGTCCTTCCATCCATAAGGCTAAGTCATTGGCCAACGCATCGAGACTATAGTCCCGGGCACAACCCGACTCTCCGTGGCCTGGTAAATCGGGCGCCAAAACGCAAAATTCGTTACTTAAATCCTCTATCGCTTCGCAAAAAACCTTTGAAGACATGGCCCAGCCGTGCAGGAGCACCAGGGGTGGACCGCTGCCGGCCTGACGGTACCGCAGGGCGCGGCCATCTTCTAAACTCCACTCATTCATTGAGAGGCTCCTTGTACAGCTCGTACAATTGCCTTCGCAGCGGCATCCAGATCGGATGGGAGGTGCGAAGCCATCAGGGTCGCCCGCAATCGACAACTGCCGACGGGCACCGTAGGAGGGCGAATTCCTTGAACGAAGTATCCTTCGGCCAACAAACGGTTGCTGGCAGCCATGGTCGGCGCCGGTTCGGCCGTAAGGATCGGCACGATAGGACTGGGATGTTCCGCTACGGCCAGGCCTCCCTGACGCAAAGAGGCAACAAAGCGTTTTCGATTATCGACCAACTTTTGCCGAAGAACAACGCCCTCGGAACCGGTAACGATGTTCAAGGCCGCCGAAGCTGCTGCCGGGACAGCGGGAGGAAGACTGGTAGAAAAAACAAAGGATCGCGCCCGGTTGATAAGCAGTTCGACCGCCGCAGTAGATCCTGCCAAATAGGCGCCTGCCCCACCCAACGCCTTGCCCAGGGTGCCCATATGCAGGTCGATGCCCTCCATACAACCCAGATATTCGCCGGTACCGCGACCTCCGTTGCCTAAAACGCCGGTGCCGTGAGCGTCATCAACCATCAATAAGGCCTCATAACTATTTTTTAGCCGTACCAATACGGGCAAAGGGGCCAAATCGCCATCCATACTGAATACGCCATCGGTAACAATTAACCAGCGACCACGGCGATGAGGGAGTTCCTGCATCATGAGGGCTTCCAGCGCCTCAAAATCGCTGTGAGGATAAATTACAGTTCGGGCCTTGCTGAGACGACAACCATCGATTATCGATGCATGATTGAGGGAGTCGGAGAAAATTAGATCCCCCTCCCCCAAAAGCCCCTGCAAGATTCCACAGTTGGCCGCATAGCCCGAATTAAACAGTAGTGCCCGCTCAGTGCCCTTAAAAGCGGCCAGTTCATCTTCCAATTGCAGATGGCAACTCATGGAGCCGGAAATCAACCGACTTCCGCCGCTGCCGGCTCCGAAACGGGCTGTCGCATTCCGGGCCGCTTCTATAACCGCAGGGTGCGTGGCCAGCCCCAGGTAATTGTTGGAGCAAAGAAGCAGGACTCTTTGGCCGTCGATTTCGACAAAGGGGCCCTGGTCGCCAGTGACCGTACGCAGTCGACGCAGCAATCCCCTTTGGTCAAGGCTGTCGAGCTGAGCTTGCCAGTCGGTCATGATTCTTCACTCCAGGGATGAGCTCGGTACAGTTGCCCAATTTGTTCGAAGAGTACGGGTTTGTTTTGCAGATAATCAATAAGTTCAGGCAAATTATGCTCCCCGGAGGCGAGAAAAAATGCCCTTCCTCCCCGTTCGTCGCCATAGGGCTTCAGATGAGGGAATCTAATATACCCCCGCCGAGCGCTTGCAACGTAACCGGCGGTATATTCGGGATCATCGGACCAACAGAGTTCAGCTACGATTCCGGGTGCGGTTATGACTTTGGCGGCTAAAACCAAAGCTTCACGAACATGGGCGTTATCCAGCCCCAAGGCCTGCAAACCAAGGATCAATTCCTTTCGGGCTTGCTCGGTCAGATCCATGCGGCTGACCCGAACTCCCCGGGCTTTATCGGGTTCAAGGCGTTGTCCGCTCGTTGCATCGATAAGCATCGCGCCTCGCATGCTGCGGCGATCCGGTGCTGCGCCGGTGGCCATTGCAGCCATGGCCTTCTGAATGGCTAATGGAGTTACACCCGAATCCAATAAGACAGAGGTTGCGGCTTGTCGTCCCTGTTGATAATCGTCTACCAGATAAGTGTGTAAATCCGGCAAGGATCCTGTGGTTACTTGTCCCGTCTCTATTTCTTCGATGGTAAGCTGGATTTTCTCTGCCCGGCCCCTTGTATGCCCTAAAGCTCTCTTCACCATTTCAGAGGCTAAGCGATCAAGGTCGTCCGCAACACTCAGACGCTCTGCTCCGGAGAGGTGTTGGCCCTGTAAGGAAGCCTTCATTCTAATACTGAATAGAGGGTATTTCATGGCTCGAAAGCTAGCATGGCCACATAAATATTGTCAACCAGCCAGTCTTCACAAGTTGACGGCCATATAAGCGATGGGCAAGCACAAAAAAGGCCGCCCTGGGGCGGCCTGGTCAATTGCTTTCAGCTCAGGCTGACGGATCTTCCAAAGGATCAGGTTTCCCCATGTTGCAAAATTTTCGAATCTGATCGGCAATTCCAGGACCATCGATACCACATAATGCGCGAAGCTCCTGCTGGGACCCCTGCTCGACGAAACGATCGGGTAGTCCCATACGCAATACCCGTGGGATCAGTTGCTCTTCAGCGAGTAATTCGAGGACCGCTGAACCAAAGCCTCCGGCCAAAACGTTTTCTTCTACGGTGAAAACCAGACCGGTGCGTTGCGCTTCTTGGGTGATCAAGGTTCGATCAAGGGGAGCCAGGAATCGCGCATCAATTACCGCCAGCGACAATCCTTCTTTTTCCAAGGCTGCGGCAGCCTGCAAAGCATCACGGCAAACGACCCCAAGGGCGAAAATAACACCGTCCGTGCCATCCCGCAGTTTCTCGCCCCGACCAATATCGGCAGCTGCGGGCAAGTCTCCCAGAGGGAGTCCGAGCGCCTGCCCCCGTGGATAGCGATAGGCAAAAGGTCCCTCGGCGGTGTTGGCGGTTACCATGGCCCGTTGCAGTTCCAGTTCGTCCCTGGGGGCCATAATAGTAAGATTGGGGATGTGGCGCAGATAGGAAAAATCGAAAACCCCATGGTGAGTAGGACCATCGGCCCCAACCAGGCCGGCCCGATCGATGGCAAAAGTGACGGGCAGGTTCTGCAATGCCACATCGTGGACCACGTTGTCATAGGCCCGTTGTAAAAAGGTTGAATAGAGAGCCACCGTGGGGCGCAGGCCCTGACTGGCAAGACCGGCAGCAAAAGTGACCGCATGCTGTTCGGCGATTCCAACATCGAAGAACCGTTCGGGATAACATTGGGAAAAGTCCTTGAGGCCGGTTCCTTCAAGCATGGCCGCCGTAATGGCGACAATACGTTCATCCTGCTCAGCCTGCTGGACCAGGGTTTTTCCGAACACACCGGTATAACTGTCTTTTCCGCCTTTGCTGGCGTGAGGAAGGCCGGTTTCCCGGTCAAAAGGACCAATTCCATGAAATAAAGAGGGGTTTTCCTCTGCAGGCTGATAGCCACGGCCTTTACGGGAAACAACGTGGACGAGAACCGGTCCATCAAGGTTAACTACATTTTCAAAGGCGTCGACCAATTGATCGAGTCGATGCCCGTTAAGCGGCCCGACATATTCAAAACCCAGGGCTTCGAACAACATTCCCGGGGTAAAAAAGCCCTTGAGGGCCTCTTCGGCACGCCTTGCGACCTTGAGCAGATCCTTGCCGAAGCGTGGCACGTGATTGAGAAAATTCTCGGCTTCCTTCTTCAGCCTCATTGCCAGCTCGGAAGTCAACTTTCGACTGATAAGAGAAGAAATAGCGCCGACGTTGGGGGAAATGGACATCTCGTTATCGTTAAGCACGACAATAAGATTTTTATTGAGATGGCCGGCATGATTAAGCCCCTCAAAAGCCAATCCGCCGGTTAAAGATCCGTCCCCAATGACGGCTACCATCTTCTGTTGTCCGTTCTGGCTATCCCGAGCGGCAGCCATGCCTAGCGCCGCCGAAATTGAAGTACTGCTATGTCCGACGTCAAAGGCATCATGAGGGCTCTCCTGGCGTTTCGGAAAACCGCTGATGCCGCCGAATTGACGCAGAGTGTGAAATTGTTCAAGACGACCGGTAAGCAGCTTGTGGGCGTAGGCCTGGTGCCCGACATCCCAGACGATCTTGTCTTCCGGAGAATTCAGGACTCGATGCAGGGCAAGAGTCAGCTCCACAACGCCTAACGAACTCGCTAAATGCCCGCCGTTGGCAGAGACCGTGGAGATAATTTCCTCGCGCAATTCACCGGCGAGCTGCTCAAGTTCGTCTTGAGACAAATCTTTTAATTCAGCTGGAGATTGAAGTTTTTTCAGAATACTCATTCTTTTGATGCTTTCGCAAAATGTCTTAAAACGGGCAAGCAAAAAATCGACCTGCCAGATGAGGCGGTTTTTCAGAAGCGCAGGCAGACATCGTATGGGTCCAACTTTTAAAAAAGGACCGCAACATCGTAGGTGCCTCGTTTGCGACGCCGGAATTAATTAGCTTACCCATGCTTATTAAAAGGAGCGATCGACGATATAGTGAGCGATCTGGCGCAAAGGTTCAGCGGACTGGCCGAAACCGGTCAAACTATCCAACGCCAGGTCCCGTAATTCCCGGGCCCGGTTCCGGGCAACGGAAAGCCCGAGCAAAGCCGGATAGGTCGCCTTGCCCCTCTCTTCGTCACTGCCGACATTTTTTCCGAGCAAGTCCTGATCGCCAATGATATCGAGGATATCATCCGCAACTTGAAAAGCCAGGCCCGATGCCTCGGCATACCGGGTCAAAGCATCGTAAGATGCTTCATCGGCACCACCAAGCAAGGCGCCGACCTGTACCGAGGCGAGAATCAAAGCTCCGGTCTTATGGGTATGAATGTATTCCAGGGTCGGCAGATTGATTTCTTTGCCTTCGGATTCCATATCAACCACCTGACCACCAACCATGCCTCTGGAACCGGCACAACGAGCGATGATATGCGTCGCCCGTCGGCAGGCATCTTCGTTCGGGAAGGAATCGGTTGGCATGCCGGAAAGTTGGATGAAAGCTTCGGTCAATAAGGCGTCACCGGCCAGAATGGCAAGTGCCTCTCCGTAGACTTTATGACAGGTGGGCCGTCCACGGCGAAGATCATCGTCATCCATGGCAGGAAGGTCATCATGAATTAACGAATAGGTATGTATCATCTCCATGGCACAGGCCGCCGGCAATACCGTCTCCGTATCCCCGCCAACGGCTTCACAAGCCGCCAGCATGAGGATCGGCCGCAGCCGCTTTCCTCCGGCAAAAACAGAATAACGCACCGCCTGATGAAGGCGTTCAGGCAAGGAATCCTCAGCGGGTAAAGACTGATCGAGAGCGGCGTCTATGCGCTGCCGACGGTCTTTGAGGTAGTTTTTGAGATCCATTCTATCTCCGAATGAGAAGTTTATTCCTGAAATTTTTCAGTAGAGAACGATTGATCCTGCTTCTTAAGTAAAACCTCCACTTGAGTTTCAACCTTCTGAAGCAGTTTCTGACAGCGTGACGCATTCTTTACACCCAGTTCAAAGGCGGATAGTGCATCTTCCAGGGACAGGTCTGCGGTTTCCAAACGGTCAACAGCCTCTTCCAGAGTATGCAGCGCCGTTTCAAAATTATCTTGTTTGGGCATGTCTGGGACAATCCTTTTCAGTTAAATAATTCAATTCTGATTATCGACACCCAAAGCCTTTTCAGTCAAGGGGCTTCTGTTGAAAACTTTCCGTGTCGAGGGAAGTGACAACCGCCTCGGCGCTACCGTGACAGAAACGCAGATTCAGCCCTGTCCCAACTTGGAGTTCAGCAGCATCACGAACAGGCGCATTCTCTCCGCTGCGAGTGACGATAGCATAGCCCCGTTTTAAAGTAGCGAGGGGCGACAAGCTATCAAGGCGGCCGGCTGCGAGTTGAAGTTTTGTGGCCGAATCCTGCAGCCGGGCCTGCATTGAAATTTCAACACGCCGCAGCAGGTCCTTGACCCGTTGCCGGGTTGACTCAATCCTGAAAGTCCCCACTTGCAGACGATTTTCAAGGCCGCTGATACGTTCGCGAAGAAGGGCCAGGCGGTTTTTCATTTGTCCGCAAAGACGCAGGGTCAAATGATCTATATGGCCTTCCAGTTCTCGCCGTTCTTTAATGACAAGTTCGGCAGCGGCACTAGGAGTCGGCGCACGCAGATCGGCAACTTGATCGGCAATAGAAAAATCTATTTCATGGCCAACGGCTGAAATAACCGGAATTGCTGAAGCGTAAATCGCACGGGCAACCGGCTCTTCGTTAAATGCCTGCAGATCCTCCGGTGAGCCCCCGCCACGACCGACAATCAGCACATCGGCCTGAGCATGCCGATTAAGGTCGCTGATAGCTTCGGCAATTTGTAGAGCAGCTCCGTCCCCTTGAACGGGCACCGGCCGGAGCAAAACGTTCAGGCCGCTACCTCGCCTTTTCAACACATTAAGTATGTCATGAATGGCGGCTCCCGTTGGGGAGGTAACGACACCTATGGTTGCAGGAAAACCAGGAAGAGGCCTTTTGCGGGATGGATCGAACAAGCCTTCCGCCGCCAGTTTGGCTCGAAGCTGTTCAAGGGCGATTTGCTGACTGCCGAGACCGCAGGGATGAAGTTTTTCAGCCACCAGCTGCAATTCCCCACGTTGAGGATAAATGGTCATATGCCCATGGACCATGACCTCCATACCTTTTTCGGGGACGAAATCGAGAGCACGATTGTGCATACGGAACATCACCACACGCAGTTGGTGGCGATCATCCTTTAAAGAAAAATAATAATGACCTGATGCCGGCGCGGAAAAATTACTGATCTCTCCTCGCACGGATACCTGCACGAAATTATCTTCGACCAGTTCCTTTAGCAGATAAACTAATCGCGAGACGGTTAAAACTGTTCCGAAATCCATTTAAACAATAATCCTGTACGGAATCGAAAGAATAGAGTTTAATTAGGGGAATTCTTCTGAACATTCCCGGGGTTTCTATTGACAGGCCACGCTGCTTGCTTCTATAAGGTATAGGCCTAGCAATCAACCAAGGATCGTTCCATGCAGAATCCCTACGTAATTACAATCTCAAGTGAAAAGGGCGGTGTCGGCAAAACGACCCTGGCCACCAACCTGGCCATTTACCTGAAAGCCTTGAACGAAGAGCTCCCGGTAACCTTGTTCAGTTTTGACAATCATTTCTCGGTTGATCGCATGTTCCGTATTGGTAAAAGCCCTGGAAACAGCGATGTAAGCGGGCTCTTCACCGGCAGCCGACCGGAGGATTTGCTTGAAGTTGGAGAATATGGTGTCCAGTTCATTCCTTCCAATCGCCGGCTCGAAGACATTCCCCAGGTAAAAGAGGCCGCTTTTGACCGCCTGGCACGAACCTTGGCCTCCGGAGCCCTTAGGGGGATCGTGATCATTGACACCCGCCCTACCCTGGATATCTTAACCCGAAATGCGTTGTATGCAGCCGATCGGGTGATTATTCCAGTCAAGGACGCCCCTTCACTCGAAAACTGCAAAAACCTCTACGAGTTTTGTGAAAGTCAGGGCATTTCCAAACGGGCTCTTCGACTGCTGCCCTGTTTAATCGATTCTCGCATACGCTATAAAGGCCCTTTTAGCGATGCATACCAGCTGCTTAAGGCCTATGCGATCAATCGAGGATATCGCTGCATGGAGGGCTTCATTGCCAAAAGTCCCAAAGTAGAAACATTGAACACCAATCCGGAAGGCCGAATTTATCCAATTTTGACCCACGGCCGGGGAACCAATGTTCATCTGCAATTCTCTCATCTTGCCCGCCAGGTACTATTAGCGGTCAAGGAGTGCAAAGAATACCGCATTGGGACCCTGCGCCAGAAGTTGGCTGTTCAAAAACAGCAGCAAGAGCAAGTCATGAGGCAACTTCGTGAACGACTTGTGCCAGACTGCCTGATTTGCGGCAACCCCCTATTTAGCGAAAAAGATTATGATTCGCCAAAGTATTACTGCGAAACATCCGATGGCCAGGTCAGCGGCTATCTGGAAGAAACCTGTTTCTCTGATTTAGTTTTTCGCTATTTTTACCGGTCGCAAAAAGAGATATCACCAAGCAACCCTCTACGGGAACTCTTTCGGGAATCGGCTCAGCGTTCCTATTTCGCCATGCGAATGACAACAACTGATAACGCATTTGAAAAACCCTGTCTCACTTTCCACCGATTCGACGAAAAAGGCCTGGAAATTTCTCAGAAAACCGTCGAAATAAAAGAGTTTAAAAGTCGTTTTTTACATAGGGAAAAAACCAGGCTTTATAGCCTGATAGAGTCAACACTTCTTGCAGAGAATACATCGGACAACTGTTTTCTACTCATCCGCAGAGCAGGTTCTCTTTCTTCCCCGGAGATGTTACCTGATAAACATCGGTCCGCTTTTGGACAGATCTTATCCAGCGTTTCAAAAAAAATACTTTAGCCAGGACCAAATATCAACCAGCCTTGCCGACCGTCCCTCTCTTGCCTTTCGCCAGCAACTGCGACACGGAAACCACCTCTATACCTTGCTCCCGCAGAACTTCCGCCTCCTGGCGTAATGCCTCCAAAGTTTCCGGATAGGGATGGCAAATTCCAACAGCAGAACCCCGCCGTCGGGCAACACCGGCCAATTTACGTATTTCGCGCGCGATGGCAGGAACTTCACGCACATTATCCAAAAAAACATCTCGGGAAACGGCCGGAACACCTTTACGTTTCGCTTCAATAACCGCAACAGAGGACGCACTGGTACGACTATCGACAAAGAACATCTTTCGTTCCCGAAAAACATCCAGCACTGCCGCCATAGCCTTCGAGTCTTCCGTCAGGCGTGACCCCATATGGTTATTCCCGCCGACAACATAGGGCAATCGATCGAGCCATTTTCGCAATTGTTTTTGCAGGGCCGGTGAATCCATGCTGGTGAGCAAAGCCCCTGGTCCCGGATCGATAGCTGGATAGCTTTGCGGTTCCATAGGGATATGCAAAATCACCTCGTAGCCGTTCTGGTGTGCCAAACGAGCCACCGTATGGGCTTGTGCGGTGTAAGGTAGAATGGCAAAAGTTACGGGAAGCTGAATATCAATCAGGGTTTTGGCTGAATGAGTTTCGTGACCGAGATCGTCCATAATGATGGCCATGCGTGGTTTAAGAGGTACAGGTTCAGCAACTTTTGAAGGCTTGAAGTCGATGAGAAACAATATTTCCCTGTTAAAGCGAATAACAATTTGTTCCCCGGGCCGCCTTTGCTCAACCAACAAATCCTTTGAAATCTTTTTCAGGCGATGTTGCAACTGCCTCAGGTTTTTACGTTCAGGTATCGGGGCCCTTACCTCATAAAATATAAATCCATGCTCGGGGGTAATCTGCAGCAAGTCAAATGAAATGCCAGCACGCCATAACATACTGTCCAATTCAAGTTGAACATCCCCGATAGCCGGTACCCGTACAACCGGTGCCGGCGCGGGTTTTTGGCTTGAATGCCAGGTTTGCCGAAGATGTCCAAGCACAACCAGACACAGAATCAAAAAACCCGTCACGAACAATCCTGCCAGCAGCACCCTAAAACGGTGACTTGTTGCACGTTGCGCAGGACTTTTCCGCCGCGTTTTTTTCCGTTGAATTGTTTTGCGGGGTTTTGTGTTTTTCCTGGCCATATTTATCCATAAAAACAGGGGGATGAAAACATCCCCCTGAAACGCAAATCGTTGTCACGAATGACCATCAAGCCGCCTTCCCGTTGAGACCTTTCAGGATTTGCCAGCCCTTCAACAGGTCAAGAGCTCTCAGCAACTGGTAATCCTTGCGGCTTTTTGCATCGAGTGTAAATTCAAGTTGTTTTGTTTTCTGGACGGGGTCCGTATTATTTTCCCCGGGAGAGTTAATGTGATTTGTCAGATCTTTCTCTCTAAAGGACTGAATTCCATCAACTTCCTTGATCTCTACTGGCTTTACCAGAATATCCGGAACAATGCCCTTGGCCTGAATGGAAGTTCCGCTGGGCGTAAAATATCGAGCAGTGGTCAAACGCAAACCGGTGTCGTCATTCATGGGGATAATGGTCTGCACAGAACCCTTGCCGAAACTCTGGGTGCCAAGAATTACGGCACGGTCATTATCCTGTAATGCACCCGCCACAATTTCGGAAGCGCTGGCACTTCCGCCATTAATCAATATGACAATAGGATAGTGTGGTTCCGTATCGGCCGCATGGGCTAAAAAACGCATCTGACTGCCCTCTTCTCGCCCCTCGGTATAAACAATCAGCCCCTTCTCCAAAAACGTATCGGAAACCTTAACCGCCTGGTCAAGCAATCCGCCGGGATTGTTTCGCAGGTCAAGTACCAAACCGTTCAAGACGCCCTTGTTCTCTGCTTTAAGCGAAGATAGTGCTTTGAGCAGGTCGTCCTGGGTACGCTCCTGAAACTGGGCGATTCGAATATATCCAAAACTATCCTCAAGGGTGCGCGCCTTGACGCTTTTAACTTTAATGATCTCCCGAACAATTTCGAATTCGACCGGCTTAGTGAGGGATTCTCGCATGATCGATATCTTGACCTTGGTGCCCTTACGGCCGCGCATCAACTTGACGGCCTCCATGATGGACATGTCTTTGGTAAATCGATCTTCAATCTTAACAATCATATCGCCGGCCTGAAGCCCGGCTCGATAGGCTGGCGTATCTTCTATGGGAGAAACGATAGTGAGAATACCGTCACGGATAGTAATCTCGATACCCAGACCACCAAATTCGCCGCTAGTGTCAATTTTAAGTTCTTTGTAAACATCAGGGGGCATAAAAGACGAATGAGGATCCAGAGAGGCCAACATACCGTCAACCGCACCGTAAACCAACTCTTTCATATCCACTTCTTCAACATAACTTCTGCGGATAATCGACAATACGTCGGTAAAGAGCTGCAACTCCTTGTAGCTGTCAACTTCCTGAGCAGTCGCAGCACGATCGGCTCGACTTGTAGCCAACCAGCCGAAAACTACCATCACCAACATGAGAGCCAACGCTGTCGGACGCTTGTTGTTTTGCATTAGCCGGACTCCTGGAAACAAATTTACGTACGAGGTTTTAGCCAAGCCATTGGGTCGAGGGGGGTGCCGTGATGTCTGATTTCAAAGTAAACACTGTCGGCATCTTCATAGCCGGGATAACCTAGCAATTCACCAACCGAAACAGAGTCTCCAACTTTTTTTTGCAGACGACTGGCTTGTGCATAAAGAGAATAAAAGTTGTCCCCGTGGTCAATAATGATCATATTGCCAAAGCCACGAAAATTATTGGCAAAAATAACGGTACCACCCCATATGGCATGAATGGTCTGGTTTCCGGATGCTGCGATTTCGATTCCCTGGCTATCGTACAGGGTCCCGAGACCGGCTAGTCTGCCGGTACCAAACGGGACCTTGACACGCCCTTTTATGGGCCAGGCCAACCGCCCCTTTTGGCGGGAAAAGTCGCCGAAGTCCTGAGTATACTTTCTGGTTGGGGCGGATTCAAGTTTTTTGACCAGAGCCGCTAAACGAGCACTCTTCTCCTTGAGAGTCTTCAACTCTACGGTCATGGCACCTTGACGGCGCTTGAGTTTAGACAGTAGCCGCTTTTTGAGCCGACGTCCCTCTTTCAGGGTATCTCGACTCTCCTTGAGTTGTTCGATTTGTTGTTCCCGCCGCTCTTGAATGGTCTCCAGGGAGGCTAGCTCACCGGCAAGAATTTCTTGATCTCGCCGAAAAGAAGTCAGCAAACTCCGGTCGTGCTGTACGATCTTTTTAAAATAGTGATAATCTTCTGCTATCTCTACCGGAGACCGATTCGCAAAAAGAATGCGCAGGAACCGCATCTGATTTCCACGATAAAGGGCTCCTAAACGGCGGGCAACCAACTTTCGGCGTTGCTGGCTCTGGTCCGTGATTTGTCGAATAGCCGCCTCTTTGCGGGCGATATCCTTTTTTAACGACTTAAGGTTCCCGGCATGCTCTTCCTCGCGTGCCCGCAGGCGGGTCAATTCCTTCTGAACCCCGGCCAGGTCTTTTTGTAAGGTAGCTTTTTTCTTCTGTTCTTTTTCCAGGCTGGCAGAAAGCTTCTCAATACGCTGCCGAATCTGTTTCAATTCCTGGCGATTGTCATCTAGGTTTTTTGCACAAAGATCCCCAGGGGTTCCAAGCAGAAACAGCAGAAAAAGAGGAAGATAAAGTAATATTTGATAAAAGGACATCAAGGGCCCTTTCTAAATTCGGACAAACTTGCGTAATGAAAGAACACTGCCAATGATTCCAAGCAAGGTTCCCGTGGCAACTAGAATTAATTGCTGCTGCCAGGAAAGAAAACCGACCTGTCCACCGCCGGCCCCCAACAATATGGCTGTCAGGCCACGCTGTAAAAATATTTGGAACAAGGCAAAAGAACCACCAAGGGCTATGAGGGCGCCTATCATTCCGTGAAAAGCCCCCTCAAGCAAAAATGGTGCTTTGATAAACATGGAGGTGGCCCCAACCAAGGACATTATTTCAAGCTCATCCCGGCGGGCATAGAGGGTAAGCTTTATGGTATTGGAGACAATAAACAGGGCCGCAAAAAGCAGGAAAGCGCCGTGCACATAACCGCCAAAGCGAAGCATACCAAGGAAAGCTTCAAAACGGTCCAACCAATCCTGACCATAACTAAAATCAGAAAAATCGGGATTTTGTTTAAGCCGCGAAACGACTGCTTCGGCAGCTTGGCGATTACGATGCTCTACCCTTAATGAGATTTCTAACGATGCGGGAAGAATCTCAGAACCGAACCCTTCAAGCAAATCAGAGTCGGAACCGAGCCGGGTACGAAACCGGCGAAAGGCCTCCTCGCGGTCCACATACGCAACCTGGGCCACTTCCGGCATATTCATAATCAGCTTCCGCCAATCATTAAGTCGCGCCGGCGGAGGTTCATCATCCAGGTAGGCAACCACCTGAATGTCTTTGCTCCAATGGGAGGCGACAGACTGAACATTGATCACAATCAAAGCGAAAAATGTAAGAACAGTCAAAGCCACAGCCACTGTGCCGATAGCAGCTGTACAAAGAATGGGGCTCTGCTTAATATTTCGAAAAACACGGCGTACCAAATAGGCAGTTCGGTCTAACACGGTCCTCCCTCCCACCCTGCAAAACGGGAACCTGTTGAATTGTTGAGAAAAACCAGAGAAAAGATCTCAAGGAGTGTAGTCATCTACAAGCTGCCCTTTTTCCAGTGCAATCACCCGGCGAGGAAACCGACGAATCATTTCGCGATTATGTGTCGCAAGCAAGACGGTCGTTCCGCGCGCGTTAGCCCCCTTGAACAGGTCAACGATTCCTAAAGTCACCTCAAAATCAAGGTTTCCGGTTGGTTCGTCAGCTAATAAAATAAGTGGATCGATAACCAGGGCCCTGGCAATTGCGGCACGCTGTTGTTCACCACCTGAAAGTTGCAAAGGGTATTTCTGTAGCTTTCCATGCAGGCCCACATGCTTTAGCGCCTGGTAGACTTTATTGCTGATTTCGTAGCGTTTTTTCCCCTGCACTTCCAGCGGGAAAGCAACATTTTCAAAAAGAGTGCGGTTTTCAAGCAGCTTGAAGTCCTGAAACACAATACCTGTTTGCCGCCTTAAACGGGGGATGTGTCCGGTTCCCATTCGGGTGATATTTTGCCCGTTAACCAGAATCTGGCCACGATTCGGCTTTTCTGCACAATAGAGTAATTTAAGCAAGGTAGACTTGCCGGCTCCGGAGGGGCCCGTGATGTAAACAAAGTCCCCCTTGGGAATCTTCAGGTTCAGGTTGTGAAGGGCGGCAGAGGAGTCTTTCTGATAGGATTTACATACATTGTAAAGCTGTATCATTCCAGGCTACCCTTTCTAAATAAACGTGGCGATACTGAAAATGGATAGATTTTAGAGGATGGTCAGAGAAAGGATTCGAGGCCTTTCCATGGAATGATGTACCACGTTTGCTTATACGAGGTAAAGAGGAGCTTCAAGAAATTTCATGCCCGCAAAAGCTTGTCAGAATCTTTGCAAGAAAAGGTAAGAAAAGAAAAAAGGCAACCTTTAAATAAGGTTGCCTTTTTAAAAATGGCGGGGCTGACGGGACTCGAACCCGCGACCTCCGGCGTGACAGGCCGGCGTTGTAACCGACTCTACTACAGCCCCGCAAAGAAACGAATGGGAAACATCGAATAGTCAAAACGAAGAAGTCTGCCAAGATAGACTATTTCGGTTTCCCATTATATAACCAGAGCAAAATGCCTACTCTGAGTATTTACTGCTTAGTTGACTGCGTCCTTCAGACCCTTACCTGCTTTAAACTTGGGGGTTTTGGAAGCGGCAATCTCAATCTTTTTGCCAGTCTGGGGGTTTTGCCCAATGCGAGCTGCACGCTCACCGACGCTAAAGGTACCGAAACCAACCAAAGCAACTTTGTCTCCAGCCTGCAGAGCTTCAGTTACAACGTCGATAAAGGCCTTGAGAGCTTTTTCGGAATCGGCTTTGCTAATACCAGCTTTATCTGCCATAGCATTTACGAGATCGGCTTTAGTCACAGTCATACCTCCACTTGGATGAGATTTTATAAGCCCCGCGAAAACGCAGTACTTATATCAGAATTTCAAAAACAGTGTCAAGAATTTATTTGCAGAAGAATTCTTTCAACCTTAGTGACGGATTTCACCCTTGGCTGAACGAGGTACATTACCTTGTTTTTTCAAAGGAGGCAATGGTGCCGTAACTTTGAGAGCTTCTTCTACCACCTGGTCCATATGGCCTACCGGAACGACCTTCAGAGCCTTGAGTATAATATCGGGGACATCCTCTAATTGCTTTTCATTATCTTGAGGAATCAAAACGGTCTGGATATCGGCTCTTTTGGCAGCAAGAAGTTTTTCCTTCAGGCCGCCAATAGACAATACCCTGCCCCTCAAAGTAATCTCTCCGGTCATGGCGATGTCGCGGTCTACAGGCCTGCCAGTGAGGGCTGAGGCTAGTGCAACAGCCATCGTAATACCTGCCGATGGGCCGTCCTTAGGTATCGCGCCTTCGGGTACATGGATATGGATTTCCATCTTCTGGTAGAAATCTTTTTCCAGTCCAAGCTCACGCCAACGGGAGCGCACATAGGTTAGTGCCGCCTTGGCGGATTCTTGCATAACATCACCAAGTTTACCGGTGACCGTTAGCTTGCCCTGTCCTGGCAGCACAGCTACTTCAATGTTGAGAAGCTCTCCACCAACTTCAGTCCAGGCCAGTCCGGTGGCAAGACCGACACCGCTCTCTTCCTCTTTTATCCCGTATTCGAAACGAGTCACGCCGAGCAATTCTTTTATTTGCTTTTTATCGACGAGAAAATGCTGCTTCTTATCGGGAGACTTAACTAGCCTGCGTGCGAGCTTTCGTGAAATATTTGCGATCTCCCGTTCCAGGCTGCGCACGCCGGCTTCTCGGGTGTATCGGCGAATAATTTCATATATCGCAGGATCTTTAAACGCGACTTGTTCAGATTTAAAGCCGTGTATTTCAAGTTGTTTGGGGATAAGGTATGACTTAGCGATATTAAGCTTTTCGTCTTCCGTATATCCTTCAATGCGAATGACTTCCATCCGATCGAGCAATGGCTTGGAGATGCTGTGCAGGCTGTTAGCCGTCGCAACAAAAAGAACATCTGAAAGATCGTAATCAACCTCCAGATAATGATCTCCAAAGGTGCTGTTTTGTTCGGAGTCGAGAACTTCAAGAAGCGCGGATGAAGGATCGCCACGGAAATCGCTATTGACCTTATCAATCTCATCCAGAAGAATAACAGGGTTTTTGACTCCGACCTTGCGAATAGCCTGAAGAACTTTTCCAGGCATAGCACCGATATAAGTGCGGCGATGCCCCCGGATTTCGGCTTCGTCACGCATACCGCCTAAAGAAATGCGCGCAAATTTGCGCCCAAGAGAGCGCGCAATGGACCTTCCCAAAGAGGTTTTTCCCACCCCGGGAGGGCCTACCAGACACAGAATCGGCCCTTTAATCTTTTTCACCAGCGCCTGAACGGCGAGATATTCCAGTATTCTTTCTTTGACCTTCTCAAGACCATGATGATCGGATTCCAGAATGCCTTCAGCGTGGTCGAGATCACGACGGTCCCGGGTCCCCTTTTTCCAGGGCAACTCAACTAACCAATCGATATAGTTTCGAATAACCGTGGCCTCGGCCGAAGTTGGCGACATCATTTTCAGTTTGCGTAATTCACTCAGGGCCTTGTCCTGCCCCTCTTTGGACATACGCCTACCGCGGATTGCGTCTTCCAACTCCTGTATCTCATTCGTAAACTCATCGTGTTCCCCGAGTTCTTTTTGAATGGCGCGCATCTGCTCGTTAAGATAATACTCTTTCTGGCTGCGCTCCATTTGGCCCTTGACCCGCGACCGAATTGTCTTCTCGATCTGCAGAATCTCTACCTCACGACTGATAAGAACAGCAATATCTTCCAGACGCTTGCAAGGGTCCGATTCAGCCAGGAGTTCCTGTTTTTCTTCGATGCGCACATTCAGGTGAGCAATGATTGTATCACTGAGACGTCCGGGGTCGGTTAACGAAGAGACAGAGGCGGCAACCTCGGAAGGAACTTTTTTGCCGAGATTGACATAAACCTCAAAAAGATCGTTGACGCTGCGAATTAACGCCTCAAGTTCAGGCGTTGTCGAAACAACCAGTTCTTCAAGAGCATCAACTTCGGCCAGGTAGCAATCATCCTCAGAAAGCAAATTGGCTATCGATGCGCGTTGCTTCCCTTCCATGAGAACCTTAACAGTACCATCGGGCAATTTAAGCAACTGAACGATCTGCGCGATAGTTCCATGCGGATAAAGATCGTCCGATTTAGGCTCATCGATTTGAGGATCGATTTGGGTCGCAAGAAAAATTCTCTTGTCCCCGTCCATGGCCATTTCCAAAGCTTGAATAGACTTGGTTCTGGCCACGAAAAGTGGCGTTACCGTGTAAGGAAAAATAACAATATCGCGCAAAGGCAGAAGCGGTAACACGCTTCTGCCTTTGCCTTGTTCCAATGTATTCATAATATGATCTGTAATCACAGGTAGTTATGAAACCCCTTTTCAGGCCGACTCGGCGCAGTCATAGAGCACAATCGGCTTCGCTTTACGCAACACAACATCTTCGTTGATGACGACTTCCTTGACCCTGTCCTGGGAAGGAATATCGTACATGACATCCAGCATCGAATTTTCGAGAATAGATCGCAGGCCACGAGCACCGGTCTTGCGTTTGAGAGCCTGGGAAGCAATTGCGACGAGAGCCCCATCGGTGAACTTGAGCTTCACCTTTTCCATCTCAAAAAGCTTCTGGTACTGTTTTACCAATGCATTTTTGGGCTCCTTGAGGATCTGAACAAGGGCTTCCTCATCAAGCTCTTCAAGAGTGGCTATAACCGGCAGTCGGCCGATAAACTCGGGGATCAATCCAAATTTGATCAGATCCATCGGCTCCACCTGGGCCAGCATTTCACCAAGGTCGACTTCTTTTGTCTGTTTCACCTCGGCGCCGAAGCCCATGCCCTTCGAACCTGAGCGTCGGGAAATAATCGTTTCCAGACCGGTAAAAGCCCCCCCACAGATAAACAGGATATTGCTGGTGTCGACCTTTAGAAACTCTTGTTGAGGGTGCTTGCGACCACCCTTGGGAGGCACACTCGCCTGGGTCCCTTCGATAATTTTAAGGAGAGCTTGCTGGACACCTTCCCCGGAAACATCGCGGGTGATCGAAGGGGATTCAGACTTGCGGGCTACTTTATCGATCTCATCGATATAGATAATCCCCCGCTGCGCCTTTTCGAGGTCGTAATCAGCGGACTGCAAAAGTCCGAGAATAATATTCTCGACATCCTCGCCGACATATCCGGCTTCAGTAAGGTTGGTTGCATCAGCAATGGCAAAGGGTACATTAAGTAATTTGGCCAGGGTCTGGGCCAGCAGAGTTTTACCGCTGCCCGTCGGACCCAAAAGAAGAATATTACTCTTTTGTACCTCAACGTCACTGTTTGATGCAGCCCCGTATTCAATCCGTTTATAATGATTGTAAACAGCAACGGAGAGGACCTTTTTAGCCATCTCCTGTCCGATTACATACTCATCCAGGATGTCTTTAATTTCAGCGGGGCGCGGCAAGCTGCCTGCTTCGTTCGTCGAAGCATCCTCAAGCTTGGCCTCTTCTGCGATAATATCCTTACACAACTCTATACATTCATCGCAGATGTAAACAGCAGGCCCGGCAATGAGTTTTTTGACATCATCCTGCCCTTTCCCGCAAAAGGAGCAGGTAAGATATCCGGATTTTTGGTCGTTATTACTCACAAAGCGCCTCCAAACCTAATATCAGGATTTTCTCTCTATTGTTCCATCAACGATACCATATTTTTTTGCTGCTTCGCTACCCATGAAAAAATCGCGTTCGGTATCAGCAGCTATGGTTTCGAGTTTTTGCCCCGTATGCCGGGCAAGAATTTGATTGAGAATTTCCCTTAGGCGCAAAATTTCCTGCGCATGAATACTGATATCGCTTGCCTGACCCTGAAATCCACCAAGAGGCTGATGAATCATGATGCGAGCATTGGGCAGAGCAAAGCGTTTCCCCGCCTCACCGGCAGCCAGCAAAACGGCTCCCATACTGGCAGCCTGGCCGACACAGATGGTCGAAACAGGAGCCTTGAGGTACTGCATGGTGTCATAAATCGCCATGCCCGCAGTCACCACGCCACCCGGAGAATTGATATACAGGTGAATATCCTTCTCAGGATCTTCCGATTCAAGAAACAACAATTGAGCAATAATCAGATTCGCGAGATGGTCGTCTATAGCCCCACCTAGAAAGATAATCCGATCCTTAAGCAGTCTCGAGTAGATGTCGTAAGCCCGTTCGCCACGACCGGTCTGCTCTACCACCATGGGTATGAGACTCATGGATTTACTCCTTATCGTTGTCCTGATCGGCATCGGTCGCAATCGAGGCATCGACCATTTCGATATTCGCCTTGCCGGTCAGGTAGTGGATGACCTTTTCTTCAGCAAGTTGCGCCACCAGGCCGCGCCGCTTGGACTCATCGGAATAAAAGTTCATTACCATTTCTTTGCTGGCATTGTGCTTCTCGGCAATTTCCTCGAGCTTTTCTTCGATCTCGGACTCTTCAACTTTTATCGATTCCTGGAGGGCAATAGCCTCCAGAAGCAGATTGCCTTTAACCTGCTTTACGGCAATCTCGCGATAAACCTCTTTGAAGGAATCAGGGGTCATTCCCATGGCTTCAAGGCTCATGCCCTGAGACTGCATACGGTTGCTGAGGTTTTCCAGCATATAATCAAGCTGGCTCTTGACCATGCTTTCAGGAACTTCAAGGGGGTTGCGCTCAATAAGCACGTCAACAAGCTGATCCCTGAACTCCTGCTCAATGCGAGAACGTTCCTGCGACTCATGGGCTTCTTTCACCCGGGTACGCAGATCGTCAAGGGAAGCCATGCCCATCTGGGCAGCAAATTCGTCATCCAGTTCAGGAAGGATCTTTTCCTTGATCTCTTTTATTTTTACCTTAAAGGTCGCATCCTGCCCAGCCAGGTCTTTTTTACCGTAATCAAGGGGGAAGGTTACAGCAATCTCCCCTTCTTCACCAACTTTCATCCCAACCAGCTGGTCTTCAAAGCCGGGAATGAAGGTATTGGAACCCAGGTCGAGGGAATGATCCTGCGCCGCACCGTTTTCAAACGCGACACCATCGATAAACCCTTCAAAATCAAAGATGACAGTATCTCCGGATTGAGCTACGTCACGGTCGGTGGTTTCAAGCTTGGCATTACCAAGACGCATCTCTTCGAGACGGGCGCCTACCAGAGTCTCATCGTCCTTAAAGTTTTCTTTCTTAAGAGGAAGCTCAAGATAATCTTTGGCCTCTACCTCAGGCTGAACTTCAACTTGGGCCTGAAAGGTATAGGGCTGACCTTTCTCAAGAACACCGCCTTCGGTAATCTCGGGACCGGATACAGCCAGAATCTTTTCGTCCTTAAGCGCCTTAAAATAGCTCTCGCTGACCAGCCGCTCCAATACCTGAGATTTGACACTGGCGGCATAATGACGCTCAAGAACGGCGCGGGGCACCTTACCCTTACGAAAACCTTTGATCTTGGCGGTTTTGGCAAGTTCTTTATAGGCCGATTCAATTTCTTCATCAACCCGGACAGCAGGCACCTCAAAGGAAAGTTGTTTCTTTACGCTGCTAATATCTTCAACCTTCACATTCATTACTAACTACCTCACAGGATAAATGGATAAATGTTTAGCGACCTGAACGCCTCAAGGCCTAGGCCAACCTTATAAAAAATCTCTGGCAAAACGTAAAATGCGGACAGAAGACTTGGTGCGAGAGGGGGGACTCGAACCCCCACGGTTTAACCCGCTGGATCCTAAATCCAGTGCGTCTGCCAATTCCGCCACTCTCGCATCAGATAAGATATATAGGTTATTCAAGCAATCCCCAAACCGGGAAGGGTATTTTTCTGGGCTCGAAGGAACAAAAAAATGATGAAAATACCGCCGACTCAAAAACAAAAAGCCCGTCATTGACAATCCGACCGCTAATCTCACGATAGCGGCCCGCGGATCACCGGGTGACGGGCAGTCGTTGTAAAATGGGGTGAGTGAAGGGGATCGAACCCTCGACAACTGGAGCCACAATCCAGTGCTCTACCGACTGAGCTACACCCACCGTAAAAGCTGCGGCAGTCTACAAAACTACCCGACCGCTTGTCAACCAAAAATATACCTGAATAGAGAATGTGGCACGCCAGCCAGGACTCGAACCTGGGACTCTCGGCTTAGAAGGCCGATGCTCTATCCAGCTGAGCTACTGGCGCATGAGCCGACTCTCTATACATTAACCTATATGGCGAAACGGTTCCTACCTGCTTAACCAAACTGGTGGCCGGGAACGGGCAATTCACAAGGCCAACAGGTATATACAAAAGGTGGTCGGGGCGAGAGGATTCGAACCTCCGACATCCTGGTCCCAAACCAGGCGCGCTACCAGGCTGCGCTACGCCCCGAAAAACGAATTTCTAACATGCAATATCGAAAAAGGCAACTTCTTTTTCCATATCTGCGCGACATGTCTATAATAACTTGCAGATCACAACGAACAAGGTCTTTACGGGAGGCCATTTGCCATTAAAAAGCAGGCCCCTGACACGAAAGGAGAATAGTTAAAGATCAGCTATTCCCCACCCTTGCCGAAACGATTAAAGGACGATGCCTACGGAGCAAAGCCCTAAACCAACCGTAAAGAAAAGGACCTCGAGACAAAGTCCCAAGGTCCTGAATTAATGGAGCGGGAAACGAGATTCGAACTCGCGACTTCAACCTTGGCAAGGTTGCACTCTACCACTGAGTTACTCCCGCTCAGTATTCATTGTTTTTCCGCGTCACAAACGCGGCTTAACCTGATCAGGTATTTTTATAAAAGCCTCAGGACTTTGTCCTGAGGCTTTGAATTCATGGAGCGGGAAACGAGATTCGAACTCGCGACTTCAACCTTGGCAAGGTTGCACTCTACCACTGAGTTACTCCCGCTCAATCGTTTTACCACTCGCCGTTGCGAGCGGGCCTATTAATAGCAAAAGGCATTTTCCAAGTCAACTAAAAATTCCAACTTTATCTTCATTTATTGATTAACGATTGATGACTCTAAAAAACTTGACCAGGTAGTCTATCCCCGACCAAAGGGTCAAGGCCAACGCAAGATAGAAATAAACTAAACCGATGCGGTGCATGGACACATGCAACCATTCATAGCGCATGCCGAAAAACCAATAATAGTCATAGTGCAGCAACAGGCCAACAATGGCGACCATCTGCAAAATGGTCTTATATTTACCCAGACTACTTGCTGCAATCACAATACCTTCCGTTGCGGCAATCGAACGAAGCCCGGTAATGACGATCTCCCGTGCAAGAACCACAAAAACCGCCCAGGCGGGAACCCTGCCGAGAGGGATAAGCATAATCAATGCAGCCATGACTATCAGCTTGTCTGCCAGAGGGTCGAGAAATTTACCCAGGACAGTAACTACTTGCCATTTTCTGGCAAGGTACCCATCTAGCCAGTCGGTAATAGCGGCCAGAGAAAAAACAAGCGCGGCACAAAAGGAACTGCCCCTTCCGTCAAAAAAGAGCAGCGCTACGAGAAGCGGAATACAGGCGATGCGGCCAAGAGTAAGCAGGTTTGGCAGGTTCAAAGACCCTGAACGACAATCCATAAAAAACTTTCTTTGTTAACGATAGAATTGCAGGTACTTTTTAACCTGCTGTATATAGTTCCTGGTTTCGGCAAATGGGGGAACCCCTCCGTAACGGCGCACGTTGCCAGGCCCGGCATTGTATGCGGCCAGAGCCAGTTCCAGATTGCCGCCAAATTGATCCAACATTTTCCGCAGATAGCGACTGCCACCACGAATATTGTCTGCCGCATTGAAGGGATCCTGGACTTGCATCTCCCTTGCGGTTGAAGGAATCAGTTGCATGATCCCTTGAGCCCCCTTGGCCGATACCGCCTTGGGGTTGTAATTGCTTTCGACCTTGATGACCGCCTTGATCAAGGCTTCATCTAAATCGAAGGCCTTGGCCGATCGGGCGATTTGGTCGCTAAGGGTGCCACTGCTGGCTTCGGGTCGGGGGGATTCTTTCAAATAAAACCTAAATTTGTTTCCTGTCGGGGTATTCGTAAAATGGACCACACCATCGGCGTCCACATATTTATATATATCGCACCACCCCGAAACGGAGGAAGAACATACCCCCACAACAGAAAACATTCCGACAATTAAGGCAACCTTAATTACATTCATAGATTTTATCCACGATTCCAAATTTTAAGCAAATATATATCGAAAGCCTCAGTATTACAACAGATTTACCAAAGGCAAACTTCTTGACAATATGCAACTGGGCCTAGATAATAAATCCCTCGAAACAGCAAGATTCGGCCATAGACTCTTTTGTCAGTGGCTTTTTTGCTACCTTGATTACATTTTATATCGCCTTTTTGCGTTTTTTCTTTAATCGACGAGGCTTTTCCTTTGAAGATTACGTCAGACTTTTTAGTCATCGGCACCGGCATTGCGGGCCTGTCCTACGCTTTGAAAGTTGCTGAACGCGGCACCGTTGCCCTTGTAACTAAAAGAGAAATGTCGGAGACCGCCACCAATTTGGCCCAAGGCGGTATCGCCTCGGTCATTTCCACAGAAGACTCTTTTGCTTCCCACTTTGAAGACACCATGGTCGCCGGAGCGAATCTGTCCTGCGAAGATGTTGTGCAACTGGTTGTTGAAAGTGGCCCCAAAGCCATTCACGACCTGATCAACTGGGGGGTAAAGTTTACCAAAAAAGATGATGACACATATGACCTTACCCGGGAGGGCGGTCATAGTAAACGACGTATTTTACATGCTAAAGACATTACCGGCCGGGAAATCGAGCGGGCGCTGGTGTCCGCCGCCCGAAGTCATCCCAATATTACAATTTATGAGCATCATATCGCGGTCGATCTTATTACCGACACGAAAACCACCGGTCGCAAGGAATACCCAAGCCACTGCATTGGTGCTTACGTACTCGACATTGAAGGCCGGGAGGTCATACCGTTTGGAGCCAGGGTCACCGTATTGGCAACCGGCGGTGCCGGCAAGGTTTTTCTTTATACAACCAACCCCGACGTGGCTACGGGGGACGGTGTGGCAATGGCTTATCGTGCCGGTGCAACTATTGCGGATATGGAATTCATGCAATTCCATCCCACCACTCTCTACCATCCCAACGCCAAGTCATTTTTGATTTCCGAATCGGTCCGGGGAGAGGGGGCTGTTCTGCGCCGTCGTGACGGGACCGCCTTTATGGAGGCATACCACCCCCTAAAGGACCTGGCACCCCGGGATGTGGTGGCAAGGGCCATCGACAATGAAATGAAAGTACATGGTGACGACAGCGTATTTCTGGATATCACCCACCGCGATGCCGACTACATTCGCAACCGTTTCCCCAACATCTATGAAACATGTCTTAAGTTCGACATCGACATGACCCGCGATCCGATCCCGGTCGTCCCAGCCGCCCATTATCTTTGTGGAGGTGTCAAAGTCGACATATGGGGAGAATCCGACCTGAAGAACCTGTTTGCCATTGGCGAGGTCGCATTTACAGGCTTGCATGGCAGCAATCGCCTGGCCAGCAACAGCCTGCTTGAGGGAGTGGTTTTTGCGGACCGGGTTGCACAACGGTCCCTGGAACGCCTGGACGAAGCTGCCACCCCCTACCCTACGGTTCCCCCCTGGGATTATGGGCAGGCCACGGACAGCGACGAAGAAGTTGTCGTTGCCCACAACTGGGACGAAATTCGTCGCAGCATGTGGAATTATGTCGGCATTGTTCGCTCCGACCGCCGCCTGGCCCGGGCATTACGCCGAATGGAAATGATTCAGCAAGAAATTGCCGAATACTACTGGGACTTCTATCCGACATCTGATCTTATCGAATTACGCAATATCACTACCGTGGCCACATTAATCGTTCGCTGTGCCATGCAGCGCAAAGAAAGCCGTGGGCTGCATTTCAATATAGACTATCCGGAAACGGACGATCTTAACTGGAAACGGGATACGACTATTCGTATCACCTTCTGACAAGCAAATAGTTGGAGTGTATCTTGGACATCGACAGCATACGCAAGCAAATCGATCAGCTGGATGATCAGTTACTGGAAATATTCAATAAACGGGCGGCTCTTGCATTGCAAATTGGAGAGATCAAAAAGGAGCAAGACCTGGCCGTGTATGACCCCAGCAGAGAGAAACGCATCTTTACCCGCATGCAAAAGATCAATAATGGACCGTTGGACAATAGCGCCATTGTCCGGTTATTTGAAAGAGTGATTGATGAATCGAGAAGCCTAGAGCGTCTCTTGACGAAAGGAAAATAAGGTTATGTTGGTTGTAATGAAAAAATCTGCTTCGGAGGAGGACCTGCGACAGCTGAAACAACACCTTATCGACCTCGATTTCGACTTTCATCAGTCCACCGGTATCGACCGGATAATCCTTGGAATTATTGGGGAAACCAGTCACTTCGATGTTGCTAAGCTGCGATCACTGCCGGGGGTGCTTGAAGTATTTAAGATTCCCGACGAATAGTCCAATCGTTACGAAAAAAGGGAGGCTTGCCATAAGGCAGCCTCCCTTTTTTTGAATCTTTCGGTCGGGTTAGTTCTAATCACCAACCACCTGACTTTTAGTAAAAATAGCCCGCAATGCCAAACCTTGGGCCTCTACCGCTTCACGACCACCTTCTTCGCGATCGACAAGGGAGATAATGCCAACGACCTCAAGGCCCTCCTCCCTCGCCCGCTCAACAGCCTTCAGTGCAGACCCGCCGGTCGTCAAAACATCCTCGACAATCACAACACGGGCACCGGGAGCAAGATTTTTCCGCCCCTCAAGCCACTGACCGGTTCCATGGCCCTTTGGCTCTTTGCGGATAATAAAAGCCGGAATAGGATCTCCAGCCAACGAACTTGTCATGGACAAGGCGGTGGCAATCGGATCGGCCCCCATAGTCAACCCACCGACGCCATCGATGGGGCCTGGAAAATGTTTTAATTCATCGAAAAAGGCCTTCCCCACCAGCACGGCCCCTCTAGGGTGCAATGTGGTCTGTTTGCCGTCAAAATAAAAAGTGCTTTTGCGTCCGGAAGCCAGAGTGACTTCCCTCTCTTCGTAAGACACTTCCCGCACGATTTGCTTTAGTTCATCACGTTCGGTTGTCAAACCCTTCCCTCCACTCGCTAAGGTTTTACTCTCTGATTATTGAACCGCATTTTAACTGCCGACCTGACTCTAAAAAAGCCCTAATTGATCATCGGTGGTAAGACGCGGAAACTTTACGGGATAATCACCATTGAAACAGGCATCACAGAAATTACCACAGGTCCCGTCTTCGACACCGACCACTTTCCGCATGCCATCAATTGAAAGGTAACCGAGACTGTCGGCCGTAATATATTTACAAATCTCATCTATGGTGTGAGATGAAGAAATCAATTCTTTACGGGTTGGCGTATCGATCCCGTAATAACAGGGATAACTGGTCGGCGGCGAAGACACTCTCATGTGTACCTCTTTTGCGCCAGCCTTGCGAATCATCTTGATAATTTTACGTGAGGTAGTACCCCGCACCACGGAATCGTCTACAACAACGACCCGTTTCCCCTCAAACACGTCGCGAATGGCATTCAGCTTGATCTTGACACCGAAATGCCGAATGGATTGCTGCGGCTCGATAAAGGTACGCCCGACATAGTGATTGCGGATCAAACCCATCTGGAAAGAAAGTCCGGACTCCTCTGCATAACCGATCGCGGCAGGCACACCGGAGTCGGGAACAGGGATAACAATATCTGCGTCAACAACATGTTCCCGCGCCAATTGCCGCCCGAAATCCTTGCGCTTTTCATAGACCTGTTGACTGAAAACAGTGCTGTCCGGGCGAGCGAAGTAGATCAGTTCAAAGATGCATTGAGATAACTTTTTTTCTTCAAAGGGATGCAGGGAGGTCATGCCGTCTTTGTCGAAAACAATCATCTCGCCGGGCTCAACTTCACGAATATATTCAGCCTCTATCAGGTCAAGAGCACAGGTTTCTGAAGCGACCACATAGGATCCGTCGACTTTACCGAGAACCAGCGGCCGGAACCCGCTCGGATCACGCACGGCGACCATCCGCGTTTCACTCAGAAAGACCAGACTGTAGGCGCCCCTTACGGCCCGCAGAGCCTCAGCAATGCGATCAGCAAGGGCATCGGCCTTGGACCTGGCAAGAAGATGAACGATGACCTCGGTATCGGCCGTAGTGGAAAAAATCGACCCGTTCTTCTCCAGGTCGGACCGAACTTCCTGGGCGTTGACCAGGTTGCCGTTATGAGCAACGGCGATGCTGCCGCGTGAGTAATTAACTGTGATAGGCTGACAGTTTTTGAGACTGTCGCCACCCGCCGTCGAATAACGAACGTGGCCGATAGCCGCCTTTCCGGGGAGACTATTGAAAATCTTGTTGTCTTTGAACACGTCGGAAACCAAACCACCGCCAACGTGGGTACGAACGTTCAAACCGTCAGCAGCGGAAATACCACAACCTTCCTGACCGCGATGCTGTAGAGCATAAAGTCCAAGATAACTCAAATTGGCGGCCTCTGGATGACCGAAAATACCAAAGACACCACATTCATCGTTAAATTTATCGAACATAAAACCACTTCCCGGCATGCGACATGCCTAGCAAATCCAGTTTCACTTTTAGGCGCTTTTCAAGCGCCGGTATTGAAACCCTATTTTTGGATTCTATTTTATACTTACAACAATTCTTCACGGATGAAGTTGACTGCGTTCTGATAGAGCCACAACCCCATCCCTTCTTCCGGAAGATCATCCTCGCGCGTCCAACGGGGATGCTGGGTACGATGGACATAAGCTTCAGGATGAGGCATCAGGCCAAACAACCTCCCGGTCTCATCGCATAGTCCGGCTATTGCGGCGGCAGATCCGTTTGGATTGGCAGGATATTCCATGGTCGGAGTAAAATCGGCGGTGCTGTACTTTAGGACGGACAGGTTCCTGGATTCAATGTCGTTAAGAACCTGATCCGATTCAGCAACCAGCTTCCCTTCACCGTGACGTACCGGAAGATAAATACCGTCCAGGCCCCGGGTGAACACACAGGGAGAATTCGGATCGGCCTTAAGATAAACCCAACGATCCTCAAAACGGCCGTTGTCATTGAAGGTCAGCGTGGCGGATTGACGCAAATCGCCGTTCAAGGCAGGCAGCAGGCCCATTTTGACCATCAGCTGAAAACCGTTGCAAACCCCCATGATCAGCTTGCCGTCCGCAATGAATTGCCGCAGATGATCGCTGAGATGCTCTCCGCTGCCGGCAACCGGCGCATGCAACAGGCGATTGGCGCCCGCCTTGGCAGAGCCAAGGTCGTCTCCATCCAGGAACCCACCGGCAAGATGAAGAAAATGATAATCGGAAAGCAGCACCCGGCCCGCAAGGAGTTCGGAAATATGGACGATATCGACCACTTCGGCGCCGGCCAGCTTAATGGCGTGAGCCGTCTCCCGCTCACAGTTGGTACCGTTGCCGGCAATAACGATGGCTTTTACTTTCTTGGACATTCCTTACATCTCCCTTAACGGCGATTGCCACGCCTCTTTGAGATCATCGATAGTGGAGCGAACCAATACTTCGCCCTGCAAGCCCACGATCCGCAATTCCTGATCTTCGGTCACCTCGCCGAGCAAGGAAACATCCTGATTGTCAAACAGGGCCTCAAAAGCCTTTTGTTGGCCCGGTCGCACCGTTACCAGGAGACGGCTCTGCGATTCGGAAAACAGGATTGCGTCTTCTCGCAGTCCCTCTTGTCGCTTAACTTTACGCAAGTCCGCATGAATGCCGAAACCGCCGGCAAAGGCTTTCTCTGCCAGGGCGACTGCCAAACCGCCATCGGACAGATCGTGACAGGAAGCGATCAAGCCCTCTTGCTGGGCGCGATTAAGGGTACGATACCGCTGTAAGGCGGTGGCGGCATCAACTTTCGGTACATTGGCACCGAGGTAACCCAGCATGTCATAGTACTCGGAAGCGCCGAGTTCATCTGAAGTCGTGCCGAGCAGGTAAACCAGGTCGCCGGGTCGCTTGGCATCCATGGTTACCGCCTTGCGGATATCCTCGGTCTTGCCTATAACAGAGAAGAGTACCGTCGGCGGAATGGAAATTTTGGTGTCGCCGATCTGATAGTCATTCTTCATCGAGTCCTTGCCTGAAACCAACGGCACGTTGAAAGCGACACAGTAGTCGTAAAGCGCCTTGTTGGCCCTTACCAACTGAGCGGCCTTATATTCACCATCGGGAGTACGGTCGCTCTGAACCGGATCGCACCAGCAGAAGTTGTCCAGACCGGCCACATGGTCGATGTTGCCGCCGACCGCTACATAGTTGCGAAGGCCTTCGTCGATAGCGCAAGCCATCATATGGTAGGTGTCGATGTCGCTGTAACGGGGGCAGATACCGTGGGCCGTGACAACACCTTCATAGGAATCCGGCAAGGGCCGAATCATGGGAGCATCGGCAGGCCCGTCATTTTCAACCCCAACCAGCGGTTTCAGGACCGTAGCCCCCTGGACCTCATGGTCGTAGCGACGAACAACGCTCTCCTTGGAGCAGATATTGAGCCGCGACAGCAGATTGCGCAAAGTGGCGTTCATGTCGAGGGGTTGAGCTATTTCCGGCTCTTTATGGCCACGGTCTTCCCAGCGAGCCTTAAGCTTAAGCTGAGGCACACCTTCATGAATAAAATCCATGGGCAGGTAGCAGACAGTCTTGCCGCCGTACAGGCAGTGGTAATAGCCGGAATCGGTAAACTCGCCGAGATCGGTAGCCTCCACATCCATCTGTTTGGCCAGATCGATAAATTCGGCAATTTTTTCCGGTGGCACCGCTAAGGTCATGCGTTCCTGAGCCTCGGAGATCAGAATTTCCCAGGGCTGCAAGCCGGCGTATTTAAGGGGAGCCCGGTCAAGATGCATTTCAAAGCCGCCGGTATCTTCGGCCATTTCACCTACCGAACTTGAAAGGCCGCCGGCACCGTTGTCGGTAATAGACCGATAGAGTCCGCGGTCACGGGCAATCAGCAGGAAATCAAACATCCGCCGCTGGGTGATCGGGTCCCCGATCTGCACCGCAGTCGCCGGTGATCCTTCATGCAGCTCTTCAGAAGAAAAAGTGGCGCCGTGGATACCGTCTTTGCCGATCCGTCCCCCGGTCATGACGATACGATCGCCAGGCAAAGCTTTTTTGACGTGCCCGGGTTGACCATTCAACTCAAGAGGCATCAGGGCCGCAGTGCCACAGTAGACCAGAGGCTTGCCGGCAAAACGGTCATCAAAAACAATGGAGCCGTTGACGGTCGGAATACCGCTTTTATTGCCCCCATGCTCAACACCTTCAACAACCCCTTCGAATATACGGCGAGGATGAAGCAGCCGCGGCGGTAATGGGTGGGCGTAAAATGGAGAAGCGAAACAGAACACATCGGTATTAAACATCAATCGGGCTCCCATACCCGTACCGAAGGGATCGCGATTGACGCCGACAATACCGGTCAGGGCGCCGCCGTAGGGATCGAGAGCGCTCGGGGAATTGTGGGTCTCAACTTTAAACACCAGGCTCCACTCGTTATTAAAGCGAATAACTCCGGCGTTGTCCTTAAAGACGGACAAGCAAATGTCCTGGTCGCCCATGGCCTCCCGAATAGTGCGGGTGGCACCGACGATATAGGTCTTAAACAGAGAGTCGATGGTTTCGCTATTGCCTTGTCCGTCATCGTATTCGATATTGGCGGCAAAAATTTTGTGTTTGCAGTGCTCGCTCCAGGTTTGCGCCAAAGCTTCCAACTCGACATCCGTCAGGGAAGCCCCCAAACCGACCTTGGCACGTTCTTCCGAAGTAGCGGGATCTGCAGCAAAGCGCTGTATTTCCTGCATTTCCTCGAGATTTAGAGCCAGAACACCATCACGGCTGATACGCAACAATTCGTCGTCGGATACGGCAAGGTCTATTTGTTGGACTTTTGGTTCGGCAGTGCTGACAACCTTGGGAACAGATACCGGCACGCCTTTGCTGTGATCAAACTCACCTGCAGAAATAATTTCCCAGCGCTGAATAAGGCCGTTGCCAAGGAAACCCGAGGCAATGCGCTCAGCTACAGTTCGGTCAAGTTCCCCTTTAAGCAGGTATTGAACCGAGGTATATACCCCTTCGCCGGAAACCAGTCGCCTTCCGGTAAGATATTGCAATGCCTCGCCGGCAGTACGACCGACGTTATCGGTAACACCAGGTCGATATCCAACTTCGACCAGCATATCAAAATCGGATGCGAGGGGCTGGTTGATGGCTACCTGCTGAATCACAGGGTCCGAGAAAGGGCCGTTAGCCGCCGCTTCAATCTGTTCGGCAGTAAGTTCGGCATCGACCGTATAGACATCGATAGTCCGCACCCCTTGCAAATGTATACCGAGATGTTCTGCAATCTCACGGCGAACCCGCTCGCCGCGGGCATCACGTACGCCTTTTTTTAATCCGACTTCAATTCTACAAGCCATATCAAACTCCTTAACGACATATTTATTATACAAGTCGACAACCAGCGGTATGGGCCCGAATTATTCGGCAACAAAACAACGACTAGGCTGTGCTTGAGTTCCGATCATTAACTGGGGGTTGCAGCTGTTCTGGGCCGCCAGAACCTGACGGGCACTATGTTCGGCTAATTGCGGACAATTGTTGGTTTCACTCAGATGGGCCAGAAAAACCCCTTCAAGACCGTCCCAAAGCAGATTGGAAAGCAGATCGGCTGCCGCCTCATTGGACAGATGGCCATGATTGCTGCGAATCCGTTGTTTCAGATGCCAGGGGTAAGGACCTTCCATAAGCATCTGTTGGTCATGATTGAATTCAAGAACCAGCACCCGGCAGTACCGAAAGCGCTCTACAACCAGCCGGGTGGCCATGCCAAGGTCGGTCAATACGCCGACCTTGCCGGCCGGGGTGTCGATAAGATAGCCGACCGGGGCCGCCGCATCATGAGTCAAAGGAACGGTTTCAATCTGTACATCCCGAAACGCCAGGGTATTGCCGTCATCAAATTCACGGCAATCATCAAGACGGCCCGGGTTGCGTAAAACCGAGCGAGTTTTATGATGAACAAAAACCGGCAGTTTATAACGCCTCGCCATGGGACCCAACCCCCGGCAGTGATCGCCATGCTCATGGCTTACCAAAACCGCATCAAGGGAGTGGCCATCGACTCCAACTAATTCCAGTCTTCGGTTGATTTCTCGAGCCGACAGCCCGGCGTCAATCAGCAATCGGCTGTCACCGGTCTCGACAAGGATGGCGTTTCCCTTACTGCCGCTGGCTAACAAACATACCTGCAAGCAAAATCTCCAGCGCCCCGGACAACAGCGCAAATATCTGAAATTTAAATATTTTACCAGGTATCCAGGTAAATCGGCCCAAATATAGAAAGGCCTGACCGCGAACGCACCCGCCGACACGGCTCAGACAACACCCCTGGAGGCGGTCTTTTCATACCATACCAGGCACCAAAGTACAACCGAACAAATCCCAAAACAACATAATTTCAAATGGCAAAAGCGGTTGACGGTTCTGGGTCAATTCGTTATTATTGCCATTTTGCGGAAACATCTAACAAACCACCTAAACTGCTGATTTCAATATGTTTTTACTCTTGAACGACATATCTCTTTTTTACCAGCAACTATCCGGAGCGGACCTGACATGGCGATAAAAGCGGCAATCAATGGCTTTGGCCGTATCGGTCGCAGCATCTTTCGCGCAGCCTGGCTTGCCGGAGATGTAGACATTGTCGCCATCAACGACACCAGCGACGCATCTGCTTTAGCTCATCTATTGAAATACGATTCGGTAAGGGGAATTTTTGAGGCAGATGTCTCCGTCGAAGGCAATTCCCTGGTGATCAATGGCAAAAAAATCGAAGTATTGACCCAACCGGATCCCGGCACCCTTCCCTGGCACGACCTCGGTGTCGAAATCGCCATTGAAGCAACCGGTCGATTTACCGCGCGCCATCAGGCAGAGGCGCATTTGAGAGCCGGAGCCAAACAGGTAATTATTACCGCACCTGGCACAGACCCTGACGTAACCATCTGCATGGGGGTCAACGAATCCGTTTATGACCCCGAGCGCCATCGTATCGTCTCTAATGCCTCCTGCACTACCAACTGTTTGGCACCGGTTGCCAAGATATTGATGGAAAACTTCGGTATCATCAAAGGAATGATGACCACCGTCCATGCCTATACAAATGGCCAGCAGATTCTGGATCATCTCGATGAAGACCCACGTCGAGCCCGGGCTGCCGCTCTGTCCATCATACCGACCACTACCGGTGCTGCCCGCGGTGTGGCCCGGGTGTTGCCCGAACTGGAAGGTCGTCTTGATGGGATCTCTGTGCGGGTACCGACTCCTAATGTTTCGCTTATTACCCTGGTCGTCGAAACAGAGCGTCCAACTACCATTACCGAAGTTAACGATAAGTTGCGTGAAGCGGCCGCCTCAAACTTCAAAGGGATTCTCGAATACTGCGAACAACCCCTTGTTTCCATTGACTTTAACGGCAATCCCGCCTCTTCTATCATCGATGCCTTATCAACGAATGTCATCGGCGGCAACATGGTTAAGGTTCTCTCCTGGTACGATAACGAATGGGGTTATTCCAACCGGGTAGTTGAACTTCTGCACCATATCTGCAACCGCTGACAAGGCAACAACTGCACACAATACTTTAGAACTGTCACTGCTTCACAGACCATTTGCTGCTTTCACACAGCGGCTGCGGGATGCAGCTTCATTTTATCAGGGAGGAATGTCTATGCTGAACAAGATGACGGTCAAGGATATCGACTGTCGGGGCAAGCGGGTTTTCTGCCGGGTTGATTTCAACGTGCCCCTGGACAACAACGGCAGCATTACCGACGACAATCGCATTGTTGCCGCTTTACCGACTATCCGCCACATCCTTGATCAAGGCGGACGCTTAATTCTGGCCTCCCACCTTGGCCGGCCAAAAGGGCAACCGAAACCGGAATTCAGCCTGAAACCGGTAGCAGAGCACTTATCAAAGCTGCTCGGTATCCCCGTCATTATGGCGCCGGACTGCATCGGTGCGGAAGTGAACAATCTCGCAGAATCTCTTCAGGATGGCCAGGTCATGCTGTTGGAAAATGTGCGCTTTCATCCCGGGGAAACGACTAACGATTCTCACTATGCCAACCAACTTGCCAGCATGGCTGAGCTCTATGTAAATGACGCTTTTGGCACTGCCCATCGGGCTCATGCCTCCACAGCGGGTGTCGCGACCCTTCTCTCCCCGGCTGTAGCAGGCTTTTTGATCGAGAAAGAAATTCGTTATCTTGGCCAGGCAGTAGCCGAACCGGTCCGGCCCCTGGTCGCAATTATTGGTGGCGCGAAGGTAAGCGACAAGCTGCCGGCAATCGAAAACCTGATCGACAAGGTTGATACTCTGCTCATCGGCGGCGGCATGGCCTATACCTTCCTGCGTGCCCAAGGGTTTTCTTTAGGTACGTCCCTGGTCGAGGAAGATCGCATTGAATTAGCCAAAGACCTTCTCAAGCGCGCAGCCGATCAAGGGGTCAACCTGGTCCTTCCCCAGGATCATGTCACGGCAGCAGAATTCAGCGCCGAAGCAGTCCCTCAAATATGCGCCAACAGCAATTTCCCGGACAACCGAATGGGACTGGACATCGGCCCTAAAACCATTGATGAGTATTGCCGAATCGTATCTGAGTCCGGCACCGTGTTGTGGAACGGACCAATGGGGGTTTTTGAATTTCCGACCTTTGCTAAAGGAACTTTTGCCATTGCCAAGGCTTTAGCCGACTCTGACGCCGTATCGATTATTGGTGGCGGAGACTCGGTGGCGGCAGCGAACAAATCCGGACTGGCCGATCGCATGACACATATCTCCACCGGTGGCGGCGCATCCCTGGAATTTCTTGAAGGCAAGGAGTTGCCGGGTATTATGGTTCTGAACGACAAACCCTGATTTCCATAATACTATGTCAATCTCGGCTGTCCCGCCTAAAGATAGCCGCTTAGAAATTGATGAAGGAGACCTTATGCGCACACCGATCATCGCCGGCAACTGGAAACTGAATAAAACTATTGAAGAAGCTCTGGAACTGACCAAGGCCCTCAACGACCAATTGAACGACCTGCAGGATGTTGAAATCGTTCTAGCTCCCCCGTTCACGGCGCTGGCACCGATGGCGGAAGCCCTTAAAAATAGCCATATCCTGCTCGCTGGTCAAAACTGCTATCCGCAGGAAGGCGCCTTTACGGGAGAAATCTCCCCTTCCCTACTAAGAGATGTCGGCTGCCGTGCCGTTATTATTGGCCATTCGGAAAGACGCCAACTGTTTGCTGAAAATGATGACTTTATCAATCAGAAGATTAAGGCTGCCCTATCTGCAGGGCTTAGAGTTATTTTCTGCATTGGTGAAACATTGACGGAGCGCAACGAAAACCGCACCTTCGAAGTTCTGGAAAGTCAGACTCGTCATGGCCTTAAAGATCTCGATAGCGCAGCTATGACACGACTTACCGTAGCCTACGAGCCGGTGTGGGCTATCGGTACCGGTCAGACCGCCAGCAACGAACAGGCCCAGGAAGCCCATAGCTTTATTCGCGAACTGCTTGGCAAACTGTTTGATTCGTCTGTAGCCGAAAATACCAGAATTCTTTATGGAGGAAGTGTCAAACCCGACAACATTGACGGTTTAATTCGCCAGGCCGATATTGATGGCGCCCTGGTGGGGGGAGCCAGCCTTAAGGCTGGCGACTTTATTCGAATCGCCCGGTTTAAACAAAGCTGACTTTTCTCTTTCCAGCCCTGTCTAACTATGTTAATTTTACGGGCCTCAATATACTTATATTCAAGGAGAGTATCCGGCTATGACCACCCTGTTGTTAATTGTTCATATCGTTGTCTGTTTTGCCCTGGTTCTTATCGTTCTCTTGCAGGGCGGCAAAGGAGCTGACATAGGGGCGACTTTCGGCGCAGGTTCCAGCCAGACCGTCTTTGGGGCCACCGGCGGCCAGAGCTTCATGGGCAAGCTAACCACCGGTGCGGCGGTCATATTCATGTTGACAAGCCTGCTTCTCGCTTATTACTACGCAAAACCCGGTGCCGACAGCATCATGCCCGAATCGATCGGCCAACCTGCTGCCCAAACCGAGAAACTTCCTGCCGAGCAAATTGCCGTGCCGAACACGGAAGATGCAACAGCCAAGGACAAAACCAATTAATTTCGCCCTGTCGGAAATTTGTTATTGACAGGCCTGACACAACAAAGTATAAAACAATCCGTTCGATGCCGAAGTGGTGGAACTGGTAGACACGCCGTCTTGAGGGGGCGGTGACTTAACGGTCGTGCGAGTTCGAGTCTCGCCTTCGGCACCAATCATACTAAGAAAAAAGACCACAACTTTTGTGGTCTTTTTTTTGTTCAAAATCCGAACATCACATATTGTTTCCCTTGATTCTTTCCACAATTGTTTGCCTTGCCTTAACATCCTATTTCAATTAAATTTACTCCATTGTCTGAAACCTCTACTACAATAGGAGTCTATCATGTTCCGAAAGTGCCTCTGTTTATCTGCCATCGCACTATTGATACTCTGCTCTGCAGCCTGTAAGGCCGACAAGCCGAAAGTCGACATGCAGGAAGGTTTATGGGAAATCACCACCGTAATTAAGATGCCTGGCATGCCCATGCAGATGCCTCCGATAAAAACTACTCAATGTATCAGCCAGGAAGACCTCATCCCCCAGACACAACAACCGGACCAGCCCGATCAACGATGCGAAATTGCCAATATGAGCACAACGGGCAATACGGTAACCTACGACATGATCTGCTCTTCCCAGGGAAACACGATGAAAGCTCACAGCTCCATCACCTACGAAAAGGACCGGATGCAGGGAAGCATGACGGCCACCATGGAACCAAGCAATATGTCCATGACTTATACCTTGAGCGGTAAGCGCGTCGGCGATTGCAATCGATGATCTTTGCATTCGCTTCACTGCAACTCTCAACTTTTTATAACAAAAGCCGCTACGGTATAACCCGAAGCGGCTTTTGTTGTGACCCAATTTAGAGCAAAATGCGTCTATATACTTTTTCTATTTAAAGGAACGATCAAATAATTTGACTATAGCCTCGCGGCCGTTATCTTCCAGATAACGAGTCCCAGTGCCGGCAAAATGAACATCGCTGATTACAGGCTCTTGATCACCGCTCAGGGCAACCCAATCGAATTCGACCCAATGGAACCAACCATCCTGCTTCTGATCGAAGACATATAAAGGTTTGTTACATAGCTTGGTAAACTCAGCTCCCCATCCGGTACCACCTTTGACAGTTTTATCATCCAGAATCTCCCCGACAACAAAGATCTGCTGGGCATTATTGATCTGGTACCATATCGACTGAAGGATCTTGCGAATCGTAGGGCTGGCCGTATAGCGCCGGTTCAACAATCGTGAAACATACTCCAGGCTCACATCACCACTTTTCAATTCTTCATGATGCAAAACCCGCAACCCCCTTTGACGAACGATGTTATGTCCCTCAAAGGTAAAGTTCACTTCTTCGATACCATGGCGCTCTGCATTGGCACCAAACTCAGCCTCGGCCCCTTTGGCACCGCCACTGAAAAGGATAAAATCTTCCTTGTTCATGTTGAGTCCTTTCGGTAAACAAGCTATCAGTGTTGTGGTTACGGCACGCAGCAATGCTACGAACTGCGCCGGACGTCAAAAAAATTGCCGAACAAATGCTCTTCTACCTGATTTTTATTGTCTTATTCTTTTTTTT
>NPIE01006014.1_pt6 | contig 72731 bp, 53 predicted proteins | sample 8637661 | NCBI WGS metagenome assembly NPIE01 (sample SAMN07420842, study PRJNA396082) | bioreactor metagenome | isolation source: sample BA12 brine-fed electro-methanogenic bioreactor BA | place: Japan: Kochi | collected 2016-12-09 | reverse complement strand
TTATTTTAAGTGGACAGCATTGATTGAATAATTAAAATTATTGGTCACGTCATTGAGTTGAATTCCCATGGCGTGGTTTAATAAAGCTCTTTGGTAATCACTGATCTCATAGCCCTGGTTGAGCAGTTCCTCATCGGCAAGGAATTCGTGGGTTTCCTTCAGCGATTTACGATACAACCATACGGCAGGATTGAACCATTGAAAAATACTAAGCAGTTCTATCAGGATAAGATCCAGACTGTGTCCCTGGCGGATGTGCACCAGTTCATGATCCAAAATCTTCCGGAGTTCATCTTTCCCGTTATTCCTGTGATTGATAAAGATGTAGCCGAAAAAGGAAAAGGGAGCATATTTTTTATTGAGCTGCACGATGGTGAGTCCTTTTCGTTTTATTTTCCTGTTCTTTCGTATCAGGATAAAGATCTGGTACATCTCAAATAAAAAGCGCAGGCCGAAGATTGCCAGGCCAGTCAGGTAGGCGATCAGAATGCCCTGGAAAATATCCAGGTTACGGGCAATGGCTGCCTCTCCCTGTGCAGGTAGAATTGTAATGGTATCCAGCAGTACCACAAAACTCCCGGTATTCCGGGCCGGAGAAAAATCAAACTGCAGGGCCGGGATAGTCAATGAAATGAATACGGAGGTGATCAGGAAGAAACGGTTCAGCTTGTAAAAAGTATCCTTTCTGAAAAACAAGCAGTAAAGCCCATACAGAAGCATAAGGCTGATGGCAACCTGGGCAATATAGATCAGAAAATCATTCATCACTTTTCTTTTTTTGTTCGGCGATCTTTTCTTCCATCAATTGCTTGATCTCTTCCATTTCCTTCAGACTGAGGTTTTCTTCCTTTGCAAAGAATGAGGTAACGGCCTTATAGGAATTGCCAAAATAATTCTTCACAAAACCCCTGAAAAAAGTCCTGGTGTATTCTTTTTTACTGACCAGCGGATAATATTCATGTGTTTTTCCGTATGCCTTATGCGCAACAAAACCCTTTCTCTCCAGTATCCTCACAATGGTGGAAACTGTGTTGTATGCCGGTCTGGGCTCAGACATCTGTTCCAGGATGTCGTTCACAAAGCCTTTTTCCAGCTTCCAGAGGATGTGCATGATCTGCTCTTCCGCTTTTGTCAGTTCCTTCATTTCAGCTCTCCTTTCTTTTAAAACTAAAGATTTAGTTTATTATTGTACAAACATAACTAAAAAATTAGTTCGTGTCAAGAGATTTTTAAAAAAGAGGCTGTTTCATAAAAGGAAGAAACAGCCTCCCAAGCCAAGGCTTTACCCTAACATTAACCTGTAGCTGGTAATTTCAGCTTATCATCCTTGCTTATCCCTTCCAGGATTTCAATGTTGATCCCGTCGGAAAGGCCCGTCTTCACATATCTTTTTTCAAATTGCTGGGGGGCGGTTTCTATTTCTACAAAGGCTGAATCCTGATCATCGAACTGGAGCAGCTTTTCCTGTATGGTCAGTACCGGTCCGCTGGTTTGTTCAAGCACGATGGAAGCGGTAGCACTGTAGCCTGCACGAATGAACTGATCTGCTTTCAGATCCACATCTGCCCTGATTTCGAACTGTATGGCACCGTTCTCTTCCACACCCTTGGGAGCAATGTGTTTCAGCGTGGCATCAAAGGTGATGTTGTCGATGGCACCCACAGTAAGTATAAGCGGCATGCCTTCCCTTATCTTACCCACCTCGGTTTCGTCGATCTTGCCTTCGAAGATCATATCGCTCATGTCGGCAACGGAAGCCACGGTAGTACCGGGGTTGAAGGTATTGGATTCGATGACCGAATTGCCCACCTCAACCGGAATATCGAGCACCATGCCTTCTACGGTAGATCGCACCATGGTATTTGTTTCTTTATTTGAATCCTTCAATTGACCCTCTTTGATCAGGGTGAGATTGTTTTCGGCCGATTCCAGTTCTTCCCGGGCGGTTTTGTATGACAATTCAAAAGTCTCAAACTCATTTTTGGGTGTAACCCCCTGATCAAATAATTTTTTCTGACGATCATAGTTAACCTTGGCATTTTGCAGGTTGATCCTGGCCCGGTTCAGCCTTGACTCGGCATTGTTCAGGTTGACCATATTCGGGATGATCTTGATCCTGGCAATGAGTGCCCCTTTTTCGATCATATCACCCTCCTGCACAAACAACTCATCGATGATCCCAGATACCTGAGGCACGATATCGATTTCCTTGCGGGGGTTCACGGAACCTGTTGCCACAGTACTTTTAACGATTTCAAGTTCGGAAGGAACTGTGGTCTCATAAACGATGGGCTGGGCCTGTGATTTGTTATACAGGAAGTAAATGGTATACACAAAAACCCCCAGTATCAGGATGCCTGCGAATATTTTCAAAAACTTTTTCATTGCTCTTTATCTTCTTTTAAATGTTAGTTACTAATTTTCATCATGTAATGCTTCCACCGGTTTGATTCTGACAGCCCGGCTGGCCGGGATCAAACCCGCAAAAATACCGGCAATGATCAGAATGAGCAGTGCGGTAATGGCTTTATTGAAATCAATGCTCGGATTGCTGAACATATCATTGCTTCCACCAAACTGGTTCAACATATAATTGATGCCTTCCAGAATGCCCACTCCGATTACCAGGCCGATGTAGCCAGCGAGGGTGGTAAGGAAAACAGATTCTATGATGATCTGTGTGATCACATTGGCCGGTGTGGCGCCCACTGCCCTTTTGATACCAATCTCCTTGGTTCTTTCCTTCACGACGATCAGCATGATGTTACTCACCCCGATTACACCAGCCAGCAATGTTCCAATGCCCACGATCCAGATCAGGCCACGGATACCTGTAAAAAGATCCCGCATTTTGTTGAACTGGTTTTCAACGTTAAAAGACCCGATCGCACGCTGGTCCTGGGGGTGAATGGAGTGTCTTTCGCGCAGCAGTGCTTTTACTTTTTCTTCAAGTACGGTAGCCGGTGTGCCTTCTTTTGAGGTGATGCTGTAAAAGCCAACGCGATCGCCCAGATTGAAAGCCTTTTGCAGGGTGGTAAATGGGATGAAGATCGATTGGTTGTCGTTTTGTGCGCGCTGGTCGGTACGTTTGGATGAAAACACCCCGATCACTTTATAATAGGCGCCGCTGATCTGCAGGTATTCACCGATGGGATCTTCTCCGGGGGCAAACATTTCCTGTTGCACCCGGGAGCCGATCACGGCCACTTTGCGTGTTTCCTCAATGTCTAGCTGGTTAATAAACCGGCCCGCATGTATTTTAACGGGGTCTATCTTGTAATAATCCGGATAATCACCATTCAACTGGAAACTCCCGGTGCGTTCCCCGCGTATCACATTGTTTTCTCCCTGCGACATGCGAAACATCCCGCTCCAGCGGGGAGCAATGTATTCTATTTCGTCAACATTTTCAACCATGGCCCGGGTATCCGCATTGTTGAACCTGAAAAAACGTCCCCGTGGAAAGCCTTTGTAAGGAATGGTGGTCTGATTGGTCCACATGAAAAAGCTGTTGGTCGCCATGTCTCCCATGTCGCGGGTGGTGGCATTTTCCAACCCCCGGCCCGAGCCCAGCATGATCACAAGCATGAAGATCCCCCAGAAAACACCGAATGCGGTGAAAAAGGTCCTGAGCTTGTTTTGCTTCAGTGCCTGGTATATCTCCTGCCATCTGTCGGGATCTAGTATTGACATATTTTTTTCAGTTTATTCATCTCTTAATGCAACAACCGGTTTTACGGATGAGGCCTTTCTTGCGGGTACGAATCCTGCAATGGAGCCTGCAATTATCATCACAATGGTGGCCCCGATCGCAATGTTAAAATCAATCTCAGGATTTTTAAAATAATCGATGGTGGGCAGAAAACTGGAAACCAGTTCAAGTACACCCACTCCGAGCACCAGTCCCACATATCCGGCGAAAGCCGTGATCAGTATAGATTCCTGCAGGATCAGGCTGATAATGGACCAGGGCGTGGCTCCCAGGGCTTTCCTGACCCCAATCTCTTTGGTTCTTTCTTTTACCACGATCATCATGATGTTGCTTACCCCAACCACTCCGGCGATAATGGTTCCAATACCAATGATCCAGATAAAAAGCCGGATATTGGCAAAGAGTGTCATGAAACGCTGGTAATTTTCGATGGTGTTGAAAACAAAGATCGCCCGGGGGTCTTCGGGATTGAATTTATGTTTGGCAGATAATTCTTTTTTGACTGCTTCAACAACAGCATAGCTTTCTGCTACTGTTGCATCTTCGATTATGAGTTGCATACTGGGAACATTATCGCCCCGGCTGAAGATCTTTTGCGCGGTGTTCAGTGGTATGTAAACCCGGTTCACATCCCTTTCAATACCAGGATCATCGAAAATGCCGATCACCTGGAAAGGAACCCCGTTGATCTTGATGTATTCGCCCACGGCTTCTTTGCCTTTGAACAACTCCTGGTAAACTGTTCTTCCCAGGGCCACAACTTTGCGGTCTTCTTTCACATCGGTTTCATTCAGGTAACGGCCTGAAGTCATCCAGAGGGATTCCACGAATTGGTAATCAGGATGTACAGCATAGATATCAAATGTTCCGTATTCGTTCCCGTATGAAAGCGTGCTGGTGCCGAATACACGCATGCGGCCTGAGATCTTATCCACATCATCCAGATTTTTCAGCATCTCAAAATCTTCATTTCTAAGCTGAATGAAACGTCCCGCTTTCATGCCTTTATATGGTATGCTGGTTACGCCCTGGTTTATGTTAATATAATTTACTGCATCCCCTTCGAATTCATCCCTTACACCGTTCTCAAGTCCGTAACCCGAACCCAGCAAAATAATCAGCATGAAGATACCCCAGGCCACACTGAATCCGGTCAGAAAGGTTCTGAGCTTGTTTTTGCGGATGGTCGCAAAGATCTCCTGCCATTTGTCGGTATCAAACATGTTGAACTGCTTTATGCCTCATTGATATATTCAGTAATGAATTCTTCCTCTTCCACATTTTTTGGAATACCGTTTCCATTTTCGATCAGTCCGTCTTTCAGGCGAATGATGCGGTCGGTCATTTCCGAGATATCTTTTTCGTGGGTAACGATGACCATGGTGATGCCTTCCTTGTTGATCTCCTTGAGCAACTCCATTACCTCATAAGAAGTAGAGGTGTCCAGGGCACCGGTTGGCTCATCGGCCAGGATGAGTTTGGGTTTTGAGATCAGTGCACGGGCAATTGCCAGCCTTTGTTTCTGACCACCCGAAAGCTCGTTGGGCGTGTGATCGGCCCATTCTTTCAGTCCCATGCGTTCAAGCAATTCCATGGCCATATGATTTCTTTTACGTCGGCTGATCTTTTTGTAATAAAGCGGAAGAGCCACGTTCTCCACGGCATTTTTGAAAGAGATCAGGTTGAAAGACTGAAAAACAAAACCGATCATATTGTTGCGGTAATTGGCCGATTTTGTTTCCGTAAGGTCCTTGATCAGGGTTTTATCCAGGTAATATTCCCCTTTATCGTAATTATCCAGGATGCCAATGATATTCAGCAGGGTGGACTTGCCCGAACCGGAAGAACCCATCACCGATACCATCTCACCTTCACGGATGTCCAGGTCGATGCCTTTCAGTACGTGCAGTTTATTGCTGCCGGTGATATAGGACTTGTGAATATTTCTTAAACTAAGCATAAACGAGTTGAAACTATGATGTCTACTTATTAATCCATTTTTGTGCCAATAGATGTAAAATGCATATAATGAGAATGTAACAAAGGTGATGCTTCCTGTATTTGATTTAAAAAGTGTTCATCATTCAACAAAAGTGTGCGCTTGCGTTCAATTTCATTCGAATAGACATTGCCTAATTTTTTCTGTTTTCCTGCGTTTATATCATTGATTCAATAAAAATATCCTGCCGGATGTCGAAAAAGAAAAGCCTTTATAAAATCCTGAAGTGGACAGGCAGCCTGCTCCTGCTGGCAGTTGTTAGCACCTGGATGATCGTATCGGTATTCAGGGAAGATATTCAGCAGGGGATCATTTCAAGCCTGGAAAATGAATATGGGTTCGATGTTGATTATACCCAAACTTCACTCGTATTGTGGAAGAGCTTTCCAAATCTTTCCCTCAGGGTTGAGGATTTTGTTTTGGCTTACAGAGACAGCAGCCGGCCAGCCATGTTAGACGTTTCGGGCTTCTATGCCTCGGTCAGTTTGCCTTCACTGATATCAGGCAGGTATTCAATCAAAGAGATTCTGATCGAAAATGGGCAGGTAAATGTTCACCTGGAAGATCTTTCAGGGAGCAGTGGCAATGAGTCGTTCAAATCGGGTGCGGTAGATCTGGGACTGCTGAAAATGAAAGAAGTTCAACTTTGTATTGGGAGCAATGAACAGCCTGAGATGTTGAATATTCTGCTACAGGATGCCATCCTGAAAATCGAAGATGAAAAAGGGAGGCTTTCGGCTGAACTTCTGGCTGAGGCTGTTCCGCATTTTGCTCTTACATACCTGGAGAACATCCTGGGCGGGGAGCAACATAAGATCCGTTTGAAGGCACACTTTGACCCCGGCAAAAACAATTTGAATATTCATAATGGATCCCTGAATATTTCGGGGAACGAATTTTTGTTAAACTTTGATCTTGGTGAAGAAACATACAGCCTTGTACTTGAAGGCAAGGAAGGCAATATGGCAGAACTCCGGCCATTGTTTACTGAATACCTGCAGGAATTTGAACGGGAAGGAACATTGAACGGAAAGATGAAAACCAGGCTTGCTTTCTCTGCAAAGTATTCGGATCAAATTCCTGAAATTGTCGTTGATTTCAAGCTGTATGATGCAGAAGTCAAACTTCTGAATGATTTACATTTTTTGATCGATAAACTAAGTGCTCAATTTCATAACAATGCCTCAGAAAATGTTTCGGATTTTGAGCTGAGCATAGAGGACTTTAGCCTGCATAATGATTTTATGAATCTACTCGGACAGGCTCACCTGAGTAATTTTGATGCCCCCATGATCAAACTGAATACACAATCAGAAATATTGCTTAATAAGCTTCCGTCTTCCATTGCCGATAGCCTGCCATTTGAAATTGCACAGGGCATTCTTTTTTTGCAAACCAGCTGGGAACGCAAGCGGCCTGGATGGGAAGCCCTTCGCCCGCAGGATCTTGTATACAGCCGGATGCAGTCAAAGTATGAATTGCGGAGTGTCACGATCAAAGATCCGGTGGAGGATGACTTACTGCAGCTCATCAAGTCTGTGGGATCATTTAATAACAATGATCTTTTGGTCGATTCCTTGCATTGGCACAAAGGCAAAAATACAATTGCTTTACAGGCTTCTTTTCCAGGATTTTTCAGTTTTCTGCTTATGCCTCAGAAAGGAGAAAGCTATCAGGCTGATGTGCACGCAAAGGCAGGGGTCTTGTATCCTGAAGATTTGCTGATGGGAGTGGAGGAGAATCAATCAAATTCCCTGGAGCTTTATCCCGGATTTTCAGTGTTGGCTAAGATTGAAGCGGATAGCCTGATTTACCACAAATTTAAAGCAAGCGGTTTGGGGGTATCATTGAATATAAAACAGAACGAATGGCAGGCCGACTCCCTGGAATTTTCTGCCTGGCATGGAAAAAATGAGATCAAAGCCAGGCTAAACAGGGTGCATGATGTCTACGACCTTGAGGCAGAGGCAATGCTGCAGGGAGTAAATGTGAAGCAAATGTTCTATGAACTGGAAAATTTCGGCCAGGAGGCCATCGGTTTCAGGAATGTGGATGGGATGCTTGATGCAAGCCTGCATATTGAGAGCAAGCTGGATGATGACTTTCATTTTCTGGAAGACTCATTAACAGCAATTGCAGAACTCAGCATCATCCATGGCCGGCTGAGTGATTTTGAACCTCTGCTTAATGCACTTTCCTTCCTGGATGAAGAGGCACTGCGGCAGATAGATTTTGATACCCTGAAAAATAGCATCGAGATCAGGGAACGGAAAGTATATATTCCGACCATGGATATCCTTTCCTCACTGATGGATTTTACTGGCTATGGAATCCATGGGTTTGATAATCAAATAGATTATCATATGCGCATTCTTCTTTCGGAAGTATTGTCGGGCAAGGCTCGTGATAAAAAGACAAATTTCGGTGATTTTGCTTATGTTGAAGATGATGGTTTGGGCCGCACTTCTCTTTTCCTCAGGATCACCGGCAATTTATCTGATCCGGTTTTTGATTATGACAGGAAAGCAGTGGCCAGAAAAATAAAGGATGATTTCATCAGGGAAAAAAGAAATTTTGCTGAGGCTTTGAAAAAAGAATTTCACTGGCTCAGCCGCGATTCGCAAAAAAAGCAACAGGCCGAAAAAAGAAAGGAATGGATCCGCAAGCAAGAGGAAGGAAAGTTTATCTTTGAATGGGATGCGGATTCTACAAATGAAATTGAACAAAAGTGATTTGTAAAGGTTAATATAAGCCATGAACAGGACAATTCAGGATACCATTGACTGGTTCAACCAGCGCATGCCCGATGGGGGTCCAGTGTATACCGAGACAGACCCCTCGCATTGGATCGTTGAGCCATGGAATGCAGCATCTTCCTTACTGGTGATGATTCCGTCTATTTATTTTCTTTTGAAGGTTTGGAGTGAAAGGGAGAAGTTTAAATTCTTTATTTACAGTATTGTTCTTGTAATGCTTGGCTCCATTGGCAGCACAGTCTTTCATGGTTTGCGTTCTTCGCTTGTCTTTTTGTTGATGGACATTCTGCCGATCGCCATTCTCACCATCTCCCTGAGTGTGTATTTCTGGTTGAAGATCTTGCCGAAGTGGTGGTATGTTCTGCTGATCCTGTTGCCCATCTTATTTTCCCGTTTGCTATTCTTCAATGTACTGCCCAATCACATTGCCATCAATGTTTCTTACGGGATAAGCGGTTTTATGGTTTTGCTTCCGCTATTTATCCTGATATTCAAAACGAATAAGTTCGGGCTCAAAGAGGTGATCCTTGCACTTTTGTTCTTTGCCATTGCTTTGTTCTTCAGACAGGTTGATCCGGAAAGCAGGGAATATGTCCCCATTGGAACACATTTCCTGTGGCATGTATTCAGTGCGTTCGGAACACTTTATATTCTGATATATTTGTATAATTATAGGAAAAAAGAGCTGGATGAGAAAGTGATTTAGAGCAGCCAGCTTATACCAAAGCGGCCTGTGATCATTGTTCCAAAACCTAACTGAAGGTTGGCGCCAATGTGATCTGTAAAGAAATAACGGCCACCAAAATTTGCAGAATAGTTTAATGATGAGTGGTAATCTCCCTCATAGTTTATAACAACATCTGTTTTCTCAGACTGGCTTGAGATCATCGCAAAGCCAAATGAAACCCCTGCATAAACATTATACACAGAAGAAATATTTAGCAATTCATCAAAATGATAATTCGAATTCAGGGCTACTAAGAAACTGCTGTGCTTCCACTGCTCTTCCTGCCATTTCTCCCTGAAAGCACTGTATTGAATTTCACCCCCGAAGCTGATAAGTTCTGCAAGACCATAATCTATTCCTGCATATATTGGAACTCCCCGGTCAGATATCCCAAATCCGGTATTGAACTGCACCTTGTCGAAAGCAAGGGGTGCCTGTGAAAATGCCGGTTTGCTTGCCAGCAGGATTATTGTGCTCAACAGAGCTGTTATATACCTCATTCGTGAAATGTCTTTTAGGCCATTCAAAATAAACAAAAAATTATCATTCCAGAAAGACGAAAAACGGTAAAAATTTGTGAATCACCCCATAATATCTCGAAAAGATGTTGATAAAAAAATGCTGCCTCGCTTTTTAGCTGTGACTGAAAAAATTACTTTTATAAGTTAAATATAATCATCTTGATTCGCAGGGCGGTACATACAGGGATATTTTTTTCGGTGTTTGTCTTTTTTGGTTTCAGCGGAGGTTTGCTTTTGGCTCAAACAGCTGATTTTTCATATAGCGAAGCATGTTTCGGTGACACCACCATGCTGGTTAACACCTCAATCAGTGCAGATTCCATTGTGAGTGTTAAATGGGATCTGAACGGCAACCTGAATTTCAGTGATGCCACAGGCGATACGGTATATCATCTTTTCAATTCACCGGGAAACCATGCGGTAGGAATGCGGATCATCACTGACAGTGGCTTTCAGAAAGCAGTGTATAAACAGATCCAGATTGGATATTCTCCGGTAGCGAATTTTACATACAGCAATACCTGCTTTGGAGAAGAAACCCTCTTTACCAATCTTTCCACATTGCAGGATGGTGAGATCGAAGATTTTGTCTGGAACTTCGGGGACGGAAGCCCGGAAAGTTATCTGCAGGACCCTGCGCATTTCTACAACTCAATTGATGTTTACACAGTGAGCCTGGTGGCCATATCCCCCCTGGGATGCAGGGACTCGGTTTCCTCCATGGTGAGCATCAGCGACCAGCCCAACCTGATCCTGGATTTTTCGGGGGATACGACCTTTTATGAAGGCGACAGTTTGATTATTACGGTTATTGGCAATTACGACAGCATTATGTGGTCCAATGGGGCCTGGGGAAACAGCGTCATAATTAAGCAGTCAGGATTGTATACGGTTAATGCATATCTTGACGGATGCAGTGCTTCACAGGACATTCCGGTAACGGTAAAAGAATTACCCGGTACCGGTGTCATGAATGTGATTACCCCGAATGGCGATGGATACAATGATACATGGAAAATATTTCTGCTGGAGCGGATCGGCCCCTGTACGGCCAATGTTTTCAACAAATGGGGGAATGAGGTATTCAGTAGCCTGGATTATGCAAACGACTGGCAGGGAACATACAATGGGCAGCCCCTGCAGGAAGGAACTTATTATTATATAGTGAAGTGCAGCGATGAAAAGGTTTTTAAAGGGCCCATCAATATAATACGATAAAGAAAGAATGGATGATAAGCTAAAATACATTTGTTTACTTGGAAGCATGTTGTTGCTGAGCCTGACAGGCCAGGGACAGATCTATCCGGTAAACAACCAGTATTTTGTGAATCCCTACAGCCTTTCACCTGCCTTTGCGGGTTATAATCAAAGTTCACAGATATTTGCCGGATACCGTCAGCAGTGGCAGAAAATGCCCGGAGCTCCACAGACAGCTTTCATCAGCCTGACAGTCCCGGTCTGGTCGAAGGTTTGGCTGGGTGGATACATATACAATGACCAGAGCAGCATTTTTAATAATTTTTATGCTTCAGCCAGTTATACCTATCGTTTGCAAATTGCTGAAAAACATCTGATCCGTTTCGGGGGTTGGATTAGCATGCGACAGAACACCATCAATCTCAGGAATATTAATGTGGAAAGTGAAAACGATCCCCTGTTGCAGAACCGGGTTCAATTAAATGGAACTGCTTTTAATGCTGGGATCGGATTCCTGTACCAGAATACCCGCTTCATGATGGGCTTTTCAATCCCCAACCTGCTGGTCAGCAGGAGAACTTATGGGCTCAGCAGTGAAAACAACCTGGCTGTAATGGAAAGGAATTATGTTGCCTATGCATTTTACCGGCATCCAATGGGTGAAAACTGGTCGCTGAACCCATCACTGGTGGTGATGGCTACAAAATATGCCCCGGCTAATATTGAAATTGCAGCCTTGGCAAATTTCAGGGAAATCCTCTGGGGAGGCATGTTTTACAGAACATCCAGCATTCTGGGTTTCACTGTAGGTGGCTATATCATCGAGAACATCAGCCTGAATTATGCTTACGAATTCTCTAACAATGGTTTTACACAGTATACCTCAGGTACCCATGAATTTACCATCGGTTTTGATCTGAACCAGGGAAATGCAAGAAATAAGAAAGTGGGAAGGGATGGGCCACAATATCCAATGATCATGGAATATAATAGAAAATACAGGAAATGACACAATGAGATTCTTTTGCAAAATATTGCTTTCAGTTTTCATCCTGCTATTGGCCGGCAAATCAATTTTTGCACAGCAGGTTGGTGTGAGTTATGTTACAGTCAGGTTTACCCAACCTCCCACTACTTATTCAGTTGAGAAAGCCCCATTAAGATACAATAAGGATTTCGCATTCGGGATGCACATTGATGACAATAAAAAGGATATCTATACACATGCTTTTCCTTTGCTAAACGGGGGCACTATTAATGGCGTGAATTATCCGGGTTTGTATTATACCGATGGGTGTGGAAATGATGTGCCTTTTAAGATGAGTGTATCGGTGTTTTCTTTTGAACAGGGGGGAGCCGTAGATGGGCATGATCCCAACGGAAATTATGCGGACATAAATGTAACCTGGCCCGAACTGAATGAACTGTACCAGCATGAGTGGGGAGTTTATAATCATGGTCTAACCGGTTCTGCATCAATTGATCCCTATTACTCTGTGAGAAGAAACCACTCCTATGTAAAGCGAATGATGCAGGATGCCACTCCGGGCGGGCCGGAAATGAAAGTTTTTGTGAACCCGAATGGCAGCGACAACTTTACCAGCCCTGCGTTCAATGAGGCTTATATCGTTGCATACAGGCAATTTTCATTTGGTGTTCCAAGTTTCGATGTCACCATTTACGATGTTGGCGATTCCCTTAGAATGGGCCGAACATTTTTGCAAGGAGGGACAAGCGTAACAACCCTGGTAAACAATATGGCCAATGCCAGTGTGAACGGCGCCCATCATTTTGGCAGCGGGTTTAATCACAGCGTTACGAATGGCAATGAAGGATATATCTTCCCGGTATTTCAGGCTTACATGAATACGATTGCAAATACATACGGAAAGAATGGGCAGGACAATATCTGGATGACCACTGAAGAAGAAATCATCGAGTATCTCAATGTTAATGAGGATATCATATTGAATACCCAGTTGATCGGCACCGATCTCATCATCACCTTCAGCGGTACATTGCGTACAGATTTCCGTTTTTATGCAACAAGCCTCATTGTGGATGCTGATCAACCGGTTGACACCCTTTTTATTGAAGGCGGTACCAACAACACCTTCTCAGGACTTGGCACCAATGAGATGCTTATTAATCTGGAATGGGATGGTTATGTTCAGGTGCCTGATTCAGTCAATGCCGAAACTTATGTTGGCATTGCAGAACAGAGCCAGGAGCAGTTTGACTGGAATATTGCCATGGACTATGTTGAGATCCTGGATCCAGGTCCGACAAAAGAATATTTCAGGGACCGGCTTTGCGCCATCCCTGGCCCTGTACCTCCCGAAGGCTATTGTAATTGCACAACCAGCCTTGGACCTGATACCACCATTTGTGATGGGGATTGTATCGTCCTAACTGCTGAAGATGGCGGAGAGATTTATGCCTGGAATACAGGTGATTCTACACAGAGTATTACTGTGTGCCCCGATTCTGCAACGACATATTCCGTTACGGTGTATAACGAAGTGATGTGCCCGGCCACTGACAGCATCCTGGTCAGTGTGGCACCTTATCCAACAGCCAATGCCGGCCCCGACACAACCATTTGCGGAGGGCAGTGTGTTGATCTGACGGCAACTGGTGGGGCCACCTATATCTGGAGCACAGGAGATACGGCACAAACCGTCACCGTTTGCCCGGAGGATACAACGCAATATATGGTTACAGTGATTTCCCAGTACAATTGTGCTTCGATGGACAGTGTGATCGTGAATGTGCTTGAGTCTCCCAATGCCAGTGCCGGGAATGACACCAGTATTTGCCTTGGGGATTGTGCCGGTTTGAATGCCAGCGGTGGTATTGAATACCTGTGGAACACGGGTGATACAACAAGTTTTATCGAAGTATGCCCCCAGGATACCAGCCTCTATGATGTTATTGTAACCGGTGATAATGGGTGTAGCGACCGCGACAGTGTGGAAGTATTCGTTTTGCCGCTTCCAGTGCCGGAAGCCGGTAACGATACCACCATTTGTGCGGGGGATACTGCTTATCTTTCCGCTTTCGGTGGTGTCCGTTATGAATGGAGCAACGGGGATACAACACAGACCATTGCGGTGAGCCCTCCCGATACTACCCTTTATTTTGTGGATGTGTTCAATGAATTTGATTGCAGTGCAGAAGACAGCGTTCAGGTGAATATTTTACCGGCACCCGCAATTTCAGTTGACAGCGATACCCTGATCTGTGAAGGGGATTGTGCGACTCTACATGTGATTGGATCAGGTGAGATACTCTGGAGTACCGGGGATACAACCCAAAGCATTACGGTTTGCCCGGAAGTTACAAGCTCTTACTGGGTAAGTGTTACCAATGAACTGGGTTGCAATGGATCTGATACTGCCACAGTAAGTGTGAGCCAGCCACCCATTCCGGATGCCGGCAAGGATACCACCATTTGTGAGAATTCTTGCATTGAATTGTCAGCCAGTGGAGGTGTTGAATACATATGGAGTACGGGTGATACCGCACAGCAGATTACAGTGTGTCCTGCATGGGATAGCACATTTTATGTTACGGTTTATAATGCGATCGGATGCTTTGCAAGCGATAGTGTGGTTATTACCACCATCCCATCGCCCAATCTCACAGTGAGCCCTGATACCGGAATCTGTATTGGAGAGTGCACCAATCTTTCCGTAAGTGGAGCGGATTATAATCTCTGGTCAACAGGTGAAACCTCACCCATAATTCTGGTTTGCCCCGATACAACAACCTATTACTGGGTGGAAGGAACAGGAGCAAACGAGTGTACAACAACAGATACCATACTGGTTGAGATCTATCCTGCACCGCAGGCAGATGCCGGTAATGATACATCGTACTGTCTGGGGGGCCAGGTGGAACTGACAGCCAGTGGCGGTACTAATTACCTTTGGAGTACCGGAGATACCAGTCAGAGCATTTTTGTCCACCCTCTCGAAACCACTACTTATTATGTAAAGGTTTTCAGTTCGGAGGGATGTGAGGCGGAAGACAGTGTGAAAGTTACCCCGAAGCAAAGTCCGCAGGTTAGTATGTGGGGGCTGGAACCGGCATATTGTGAAAGCGATGAAAGCCGGACCATATACGGACAGCCCGGGGGAGGTATTTTTGCAGGGGATGGTGTGGAAGGCAATATCTTTGATCCCGGCCTGGCGGGGGAAGGCACCCATGTGATTACCTACAGTTTTGAGGATGTCAATGGCTGCATCGGAAGGGATACAAGCATTGTACATATTTATCCTATACCTGATGTTGATCTGGGCAAGGATACTACCTTATGTAACACCGATTACATGGTGCTGGATGCCGGTGCCGGATATGACACCTATTTATGGTCGGACGGAAGTACAAACCAGGTCGCCAGTTATTATGGCGCTGATCTGGGTATTGGCTTTAAAGCAATTAGCGTGATCGTTACACTCGATGGTTGTATCAATCGCGGAGAACGCATGGTGGATGTGATTGTTTGCAACCCGGGCATCAGTGAATATGGCAATGTGCCCGGAATCGAGATTTTTCCAAATCCTGCATCAGAAATATTGCAAATTCGCATCAGGGATTATTCCGACAAGATTCATATCAGGATAACGGATACAGAAGGTCGGGTGAAATTATTTGAAGAAAATGTTGGGTTGGGAGCCAATGGTAAAAAGGAACTGATCCTGGAAAATTACGTTCCTGGTGTGTATTTTCTGAATATTTTTAATGAAAAGTTTCTTTATGGGAATACCCTTGTCATCCAGTAGTAAAAACAAGTGGATTATTTCTTTCCAGTGAGATATTTCTGCATGCACCGGACGAGTTCCGATCTGCGGATGGGTTTGATTAGATAATCGTCAAATCCCATGGACAGTGCTCTTTCCTGGTCGCCTGACATGGCATAAGCTGTCTGGGCAACGATGATGATGTCGGGATTTATTGCCTTGATCGCTTTCATTGCGTCAAAACCATCCATTTTTGGCATTTTCAGATCCATGAGTACCAGATCGATAATGTTGTTATGAAAAATGTCTACTGCTTCCCGTCCATTCCGGCTGGGGATCACTTCTGCATTCAGATGGTTCAAATGAACCTTGAGCAAATAATAATTGCTGTAATTATCTTCGACCACCAGGATGGTTTTACCGCTCAGGTCCGGATCATAGGAGGACCCGTCAAAGGGTCTCTCTTCAATAAGCTGGTTGTTATAAATATTACTCATGGCTGACTACATTATTTCAGTACAATGGCTGAATGCAGCTGTTTAGTCGTTCTTAGACAATGTGTATAAAAGGAATTTGAAAACCCCCATTTTACAATATTCCTGTATGTCAAATATAATACATTTATTTTGGTTTGTAAAGTTTTGCTGCCTTAATAAATTTTTTGCATTGCTCAGGATCTTTGAAAGTGTTCGGATATTGCAGGCCTGTATTGGCATCTACACCGAAAGGCCGGACTTTACCGATGGCTTCCTGCACATTCCCGGGCTGAAGTCCACCGGCAAGAATAACGGGGATGTTAAGAGCTGTAACGATTTTCCTGCTAATCTCCCAGTCGTGAATTTTGCCCGTACCTCCGATCTTGCCTTTGGATGTATCCCTTGAATCCAGCAAGATCATGTCGGCTGCATTGGCCATGCTGCGGGCCACACCAACAGATGCGTGATCAGCAACATGGACCACCCGGATAATCTTCAGATTTTTATATTGTTTTCTTAGGGACCGGATGATCCTGTCATCAGTTGGTTCATGCAATTGTAGCCACCTAATCCCGGTTTTTTCAAGGATTTCCCCGATAGCATTTTCATTATTCAGATGGGTCACTGCTATTGCTTGCTCCAATGCATGAATTCTCCTTAGAATTTCAATGGCTTTGTCAACTTCAATAAAATCACCCGATGTGAATTTCTGACCAAGTAAAAAGCCAATGGCATCCGCCCCGGCCTCAAGAGCCATCCTGGCATCCTCGATGGATTTGATCCCACATATTTTAACAAACATCTCCAACAGGCACAAATTTACAATTATTTGTGCCCTGATCTAAGCTGTCTTTCTTACAGTCAGCTTATTCCGGCTTGAATTTTATAATGCGGTTATGGATGGGTTTCAATGTCTTGAGATAGGCATACATGGCTTTCAGGTCAGACTCCTTAAGCGCAGCATATTCCCGCCAGGGCATTTCGGTATTGATGGATCCGGGCATGATCTTTTCATCTCCGTACTCGGGATCCATGAAAGACCTGAACTTTTTGACAAAGGCCTCTTCTGTCCAGGAACCGATGCCGGTTTCCCTATCGGGAGTGATGTTGGCCGAAGTAGCATATCCACCACTTTTCAAATGAAAGCTCATGCCACCGGCAAAGCGCATTGAATCGACAGGCTTGCCCTCCTTCAGGGGGGTATGGCAATCAGCGCAGGCCGCTGCCGTTACAAGATATTTCCCGTAGGCCACCTGATCTGCAGGATCCGGTCTTTCATTGAATTCAGGATTCGAAGGCATAAAACTCATGATAATATTTACTGGAAAATCCGCTTCAGAGATTTTTGTTTCAGATTCGATTGGCGGAAGGGTTCTCAGGTATGCAATCACGGCATATAAGTCTTCCTTGCTCAGTTTTGAATAACTGTGATAGGGCATGATGGGGAATAGGGGTTTACCCTCTTTGTTTACCCCGGCACTCAATGCCCACAGTATCTCCCCATCGCTCCAGTCTCCAAGATGATAGGGTGTAAGATTGGCCGGATAAAACTCACCGGGGAGTCCCTTTTCCTGTCCGAATACCGGGCCACCGGCACCCAGTTTTGCCTTTATTACGGGTGCGGCGTATTGTGTCCAGTCGCGCGGTGAATGACAACTAAGGCATACCATCAGGTGATTGGTCAGGTATTCACCTCTTTCGAGCCGATCGGGTGTTGCTTCTATTTTTATATCAGGGGCTTTCGAAACATCCGGAAGAAAAATATTCACATAGATCAAAAAGCCCCCTGCCACGATGAATAATATTACAATTATCCATATGACTGCTTTCAAGAAAATTCTCATAATTAATAATCGATTGGTTTAGAACAAATATAATTAATTAAGCAAAGATGTACCTAAATAAATAAAAAAATATATAAAATTTAACAACTGATTCTTCCTGAGTTAATTTTGCAATTTTGGATTGAGGAGGTCGGTTGGTTTTTGCAGGAAAAGTATCTTTGCAAAAAATTCAGAGCTTATGGCAAAGGTATTAGGCATTGGAAATGCACTGGTCGATATCATGACCAGGCTGGATCATGACGATCATCTTGAGGTATTTAAATTACCCAAGGGCAGCATGACCCTGGCCGATGAAGTGCTGGTTGAAAAGGTCAGCCATGGCACGCTTCATCTAGAGAAGGTTCAGTCTTCGGGCGGTTCCGCAGCCAACACCATCAATGGGCTGGCAAAGCTTGGCATTAAAACGGCTTTTATGGGCAAGGTTGGCAGGGATGAGGTGGGTAACTTTTTTCATGAAGACCTGGTAAGGAACAAGATCAACCCCATACTTTATTTTAGCGAAAATCCTTCGGGGCAGGCCATTGCCCTGGTCAGCCCTGATTCGGAACGGACCTTTGCCACATACCTGGGCGCTGCCGTGGAATTGTCGGCTGCTGATTTACAGGCCGGGGACTTTAAAGGTTACGACTTCTTTCATATCGAAGGTTATCTTGTGCAAAACCATGCATTGATCGAAAAGGCCCTGCAAATGGCCCGCGATAAAAACCTGAAGATCTCACTGGATCTGGCCAGTTACAATGTGGTGGAGGAAAACCTGGAATTTCTGAGGAGGATTGTGGGTGAGTATGTTGATATTCTCTTTGCCAATGAAGAAGAAGCCAGAGCCTTTACCGGTAAAAAGCCCGAAGAGGCACTTGAAGAAATTTCTGACATGGTGGAGATTGCTGTGATAAAGATCGGCAGGAAAGGATCGCTGATCAAAAAAGGAAAGGATATATACCAGGTCGGGATCATTGAGGTGGAACCCCTGGATACTACCGGAGCAGGAGATCTTTATGCTTCCGGTTTCCTGTTTGGCCTCACACTGGGATATCCTCTGGATAAATGCGGTAAGATCGGTGCTATTCTGGGCGGCAGGGTGATCGAAGTGATGGGTGCAAAAATGGATGACAGTCGCTGGGAAAAAATCCTCAGGGAGATCAAAACCATCTGAGCCCCTTCATTACAATCCGTTTGCATGTAATTTAGACCTTTTCTTTTTCAATTTATAATCAGAATTTTATACCTTTGCCCCCATTTTTCAGGAGTTTTAAAAAAATAAATAAATAATTAAAAGAATATGAAGGTTTATCAAACAAGCGACATCAGAAATATTGGGCTTATTGGTGGCGCGAAATCAGGAAAGACTACCCTCGCCGAAGATATGCTGTTTGAAGGCGGTGTGATCAACAGAAGGGGTTCTGTTGACGATAAAAATACAGTTTCGGATTACCGGCAAATTGAATTGGAAAGGCAAAATTCCATTTCTTCCACTTTCATGTACACCGAGTTCAAGGACAAGAAAATCAATATCATCGATACACCTGGTATGGATGATTTCATTGGTGAAGTAGTTTCTACCCTGAAAGTAGTTGACTCAGCCGTAATGGTGGTGAATGCACAGAATGGTGTGGAAGTGGGTACCGAGGTAACCGGTCGCTGGGCGGAAAAATTCAACACCCCGCTGATCTTTGCCATGAATCATCTGGAACATGAAAACTCCAATTTTGATGAAACCATTGATAAACTCAAATCCAGTTTTGGTGGCGGGATCACAGTAATGCAGTATCCGGTAAATACAGGTGTGGGTTTTAATGCTGTCATCGATCTTCTGAAAATGAAAATGTATACGTTCAGTGATGATGGAAAAACCGAGGTACTGGATATTCCTGATGATGAAAAAGGAAAAGCCGAAGAAATGCAGGCTTCCCTGATCGAAGATCTTGCATCCAGCGATGAAAGCCTGATGGAAAAGTTTTTTGAAAACGGAACCCTCACAGAAGAGGAGATCACGGGCGGTTTGAAGGAAGGCATAAAAACCAGGAACGTTTTCCCGGTACTTTGTATTAATGCAAAACAAAACTGGGGTGTAAACAGATTGCTTGAATTCATCAAAAACAATGCACCGGCACCCAATGAAACACCTGTTACGAAAACCAGTAAAGGCGAAGATCTGGCATGTGATCCGGCGGGGCCCATTGTTGCTTTTATGTTTAAAACCGTCATGGAATCGCATCTGGGCGAAGTCAGTTTCTATAAGCTTTATTCAGGTGAGATCACAGAAGGTGTTGACCTGATGAACTCCCGCACACAGAACAAAGAAAGGATCACACAGATTTATACATTTGCAGGAAAGAATCGTGAGAAACTGGAAAAAATCGTTGCCGGTGATATTGGTGCCTTCATCAAGTTGAAAGATACCAATACGAATGATACCCTGAGCAATAAGGACATCAAAATTGAACCAACGGTTTTTCCGGAACCCAAATTCAGGGTGGCCATCAAAGCCAAGAACCAGGCCGATGATGAAAAACTGGGGCTTGCGCTCAATGAACTCCATCAAACCGACCCAACCATTCTGGCGGGCTATTCCAAGGAGTTAAAACAGCTGATCCTGCAGGGGCAGGGAGAACTTCACCTGAACATCGTGAAATGGCACCTGGAGAATATTGAAAAGATTGAGGTTGAGTATCTGACACCCAAGATCCAGTATCGTGAAACCATTACCAGGGTTTCCCAGGCCACCTACCAGCACAAGAAACAGTCGGGTGGTTCTGGTCAGTTTGGCGAAGTACACATGATCATCGAACCTTACCAGGAGGATATGCCGGAACCAAAAACTTTCAAACTGAAGCAAACACAGCGGAAATCAAGCGTTACACCGCTTTCTGTTTCTAAAGGAGATTCTGAGGTTACAGTTAATGTGAGAGGAAAGGAAGAGATTGAACTGGAATGGGGTGGTAAACTTATTTTTTATAACTGTATTGTGGGTGGTGCTATCGATGCACGTTTCCTGCCAGCCATTCAGAAGGGTTTGATGGAAAGAATGGAAGATGGCCCCTTAACAGGATCTTATGCCCGCGATATCAGGGTGATGGTGTATGACGGTAAGATGCACTCCGTCGATTCCAACGAAATTTCCTTTAAGATTGCCGGAAAGACCGCTTTCTCCATGGCCTTTAAAGAAGCCGGCCCCAAGATCATGGAACCGATCTACGACCTGGAAGTGATCGTTCCCGAAGATAAAATGGGTGGTGTAATGACCGACCTGCAAGGGCGTCGTGCCATCATCATGGGAATGGAAGGTGGAACCATCAAAGCCCGGGTACCCCTGGCAGAGATGAACCGTTATTCTACTGCGCTCAGCTCACTAACCAGCGGCCGAGCAACATACTCCATCAAATTTGCCGAGTATGCTGCCGTACCTCCTGATGTACAGGACAAACTGCTCAAAGCTTACGCGGAAGAACAGGAAGAAGAAGATTAGAATCTCATATATACATAAAAAAACCGGCACCAATCCTGGGCCGGTTTTTTTTATACTTTGGAGGGATCATTTTTTACTGTACATGAGGTCCACAATAGTTTCGTAACTAGCTGGCTCCAACTTATGTACATTCCCTGATGCTTTGTTTTTCTTCAGATGATCAATGATCTCCTGCCGCTTGTCCTTCATAATATTAAAGTCCTGCAGGCGGACTGGACTGTCAAGTGATTCGAAGAATGATTCAAGCATGCCAATGCATTCTTCCGCTTTCGGTTCGTTGAAGATATTTTCCCCAAGTTCGGAAATCCGATCATTTAATTTTTCAAGATGAAATTTCAGCCAGGCAGGATAAACGATCGAAAGGGAAGCTCCGTGAGGAACATCGTACAGGACCGATAAGACATGCCCGATGGCATGGACGCCCCAGTCGCCGATTGCCTTGCCGATTACTGTGGTCCCGTTGAGGGCATAGGTTGCTGCCAGCATAATCTTGGCACGTAGTTCGTAGTTCTTCAGGTCATTCATCAGTTGGGGTCCGTATAAATGCGCTTCGCTGATGATGCTGAAAATGAAACGGTCAGCAAGTGAACTGTTCCCTTTTCCAAAATACGCCTCAAGGCTGTGTGCTACCAGGTCGGTGATGCCGTAACCGGTATAGTTACGGGGAACACTCTTGGTATAAGTCGGGTCCATGAATGATTCTGTAGGATAGGAAAAAGGTGACCATACGCTTTTCTTTTCTTTGGTTTTCTCATTCTGCACTACGGCGAACATATTCATTTCTGAGCCGGTGGCTGCCAGGGTAAGCACTGAAATGATCGGAGTGCCGCTTTTCGGCACGGCTTCACCATTCAGGAATTTCCATCCGGAATGATCTACCGGGATGGTCATGGCAGTAACCTTGGCTGAATCAAGCACGCTGCCGCCACCCAGGGCGAGAATGAGGTCGACCTGGTTTTTGCGGCCGAGTTCCGCTGCCTTGTCCACATCGGTAATGAGCGGGTTTGATTTGATCCCGCTGTACTCCACAACCTTCGCTCCGAAGGCCTTCAATTGCTTCATTACATCATCGTAGGAGCCGTTCCTTTTTACAGATCCGCCGCCATACATCAGCAAGACTTTTGTGCCGATCTTTTGTACGGACTTTCCCAGTTCGCTCACTACATCTTTTCCAAATCTGAGTTTGACAGGATTATATGCTAAGAAATTTTCCATTGTATTTTTCTTTGGTTAATCGTATAAAATCTTCTTCCGTATGTTTTTGATCAAACTTCCCGGGATAAATTATTTCAGTCAGGATTTCAAAACTGTCGAGCAGCCGGGGCCCCGGACGGTTGAAATACGCACTTCCGTTAACAAGATAGATTTCTCCCTTGCTCATCGCTTTAAGTTTTTTCCAGCCTTCTTTGTTTTGCAGCACCGAAATTTCATCCAGGCTTTGTTTGATATCGAATCCGCAGGGGGCAATGATGATATTATCCGGATCTCTTTCCACAAGTTCATCCATGCTGATCTTTTGCCGTTTTTCTTTCCTGGGGAAAACATTCCGTACCGAGGCCATTTCCAGGAGGTCGAACATCCAGTGACCGGCTGGCATCAATGGATCCATCCATTCCAGCACCGCTACTGAAACTTTCTTTCCCAGCATGTTGGCCTTCATGCTTATACTCAGGATCTCTTTGTTGATCGCAACCCGCAACTTAAATCCCCGGTCGAAATGCCCCAGGGCAGAAGCCAGTTTCACAAAATCTGCCAGGGCGTGATCCAGTGTTGTGGGGTTCAGATCGATGAATTTAACAGGATGTGCACGGATGTATTCCTGCAGTAATCGTTCAATTTCATCGGTGCTTACTGCACAAACCTTGCACTGGGATTGCGTAACAATGTGGGTGGGTTTCAGTTCTTTAATCATTACCAGATTGATGTTGTAAATCGAAACAGCATTGCTCAGGACATCTTCTACAGCACGGTTGATCTCACTGCTTTTCCCTGCAGTATTATATCGTGGGGAACTACATACTGGCAAATCCTTTGCGGCCTCGGGGAAGTCACAGTCGTGCGAACGGCCCACCAGAAAATCTTCCAGTCCCAGGGCAAACAGAGTTTCTGTTGCACTGGGGATTAAAGAAATGATACGCAATTCATTCATATTATTTCCTCCTCCTCACTGATAATGCCACTGCCCAGGCAGATCCTTTCATCTTCATCATACACAACTGCAAACTGTCCTGGTGCTATGCCGGCAATTCTTTCTGCCGACTTGAGTATGTAATTTGATTTCTCCTTTTTCAAAGTTCCACTGGTGAATTCAGGTGTATGCCTTATTTTAAACTTGATTTTTTGCACATCCGAATAATCGCGGTCGGCTTTTCTGTTAATAAAAAGAAAATCATTCAATACGATTTCGTCGCCATATTGTGATTCAGGATCATAACCATGCGACACATAAACAATGTTCTCGCTGATGTTTTTCTTTACCACAAACCATGGCCCCTGGCTGAGGCCCAGGCCTTTCCGCTGTCCAATGGTATGAAACCAGTAGCCCTTGTGTTTGCCGAGCTTTTTGCCGGTTTCCAGTTCAATGATGTCACCCTCCTTATCACCTACATATTTGCGGATAAAATCATTGTAATTAATCTTTCCCAGGAAACAGATGCCCTGGCTGTCGGGGCGTTTTGCTGACGGAAGTTTTAATTTCTCAGCGAGTTTTCTTACTTCTCCTTTTTGAAAATCCCAGATGGGAAACATCACTTTTGAAAGCTGATCGTAGGTAATCCTTCCCAGGAAATAGGTCTGATCTTTCCTGTGGTCTTTTGCAGTGCCAAGAAAATAGGTTCTATTTTCTTCAATGACGCTTGCATAATGCCCTGTGCTGATTTTATCGAAATCTTTTCCGAACTTATCTTCAAAACTACCGAATTTGATCATTCGGTTACACATCACATCGGGGTTAGGGGTGAGGCCTTTTTTAACCGTGTTGATGGTGTAATCCACCACCCTTTCCCAGTATTCCTTATGCAGATCCACGATTTCAAAGCGGCAGCCGTATTTTTTTGCTATGTAGCTGGCGATTTCAATATCCTCTTCCGAAGGACAATCAATGAAACCGGGAACATCCTCCATGGCGATCTTGATATAAACGATCACCGGGTCATAACCCTGCTCTTTCAGGATAGGAACCGTAACGGAACTGTCCACGCCACCCGATACCAGTGCTGCAATATTCATGGGTGCAAAGGTACGAAATCCATTGTATGGCTCAGAGGTTCAAATGATCAGAGATTCAAATGCCCGGAGGTTTAAATGTTTCTTTGATTGATTGGTCAATTGTTCGATTGTCCCGTCTTTTCTTAATTTTCAGAATAATGTATATTAGCAGTATTAATTGAGGATTGGAAATTGAGAAAATTTACAATTGCTGTAATTATGATATTGCTGTTGGGGTTTCCATTCAATGGGAAGTGCTTACTGAACAACATTGGAACGCCTCTGGTTAAGCATTATAATAAAGCTGACTTCAATGCCGGACGCCAGACATGGACGATCGGGCAAAGCCCCGATGGCATAATGTATTTTGCCAATAACGACGGCCTGCTGGAATTTGACGGGAGTAACTGGCGTTTGTACTGTTTGCCAAACCAGACCATTGTAAGAAGCCTCAAGATTGATCAGAGCGGCCGTATCTATGTTGGTGGTTTCAACGAATTCGGCTATTTTGAGTTGAGTGAGCAAGGTGAGATGCAATATCATTCACTGATTAATCTGGTACCACAGAATAAAAGGGACTTTGGTGATATCTGGAAAATACATATTACACCTTCAGGTATTATTTTCCAGTCTTTTGTCGGGATATTCATGGTGAAAGAAAACAGGGTAGAGGTTATTGAACCATACTCCCGTTTTCATTTCTCATTCTGGGTGAAGGGTGAGCTTTATGTTATTGATCTGGAACAGGGGATCATGCGGATGTCCTTCGGCAAGCTTTTCCCGGTGATTGGTACGGAAAAACTGGCAGGCCAGGAGATCAGGGGCATGTTACCAGTAGGAAACAAACTTTTAATAGCTACCGCCAATGAGGGTTGTTATCTGTATGACGGTAGCCGCTTGCAGGTTTGGAGTTCTGATTTGTCTCAGACCCTGCAACGAACCCAGGTATTCTGCGTTTCGGCCCTGGGGGATGACGCCATTGCGTTTGGCACCATTCAGCAGGGTCTGATCATCAGTGATACAACAGGCCACATAATGCTCTGGATGAATAGGAACAAGGGTTTACAGAACAATACGGTGCTCAGCCTGGAGGTTGATGATTATGATAATCTCTGGCTTGGGCTTGACAATGGCATTGATTATGTTGAAATAAACTCCCCATTGAGGTACCTGACCTACCAGCACGGTCTGAGCTCTGGTTATGATGCCTTCATACATAAAGGGACTTTATACCTTGGCACCAACCAGGGTGTGTATTATACCGACTGGAATAAATTGCAACAAAAGAAATCAAGCGGGCCTGAGTTTCAGCTGGTCAGGAATACAAGCGGTCAGGTCTGGACCATGCAATTGATCAAGGGGCAATTGATCTGCGGCCATAACAATGGAACCTATGTCATTGAGGAAGGGCAAGCGCGAAGTCTCTCCGAAATTGATGGGGGCTGGACATACCTGACCTTAAGTGGCCAGGATGAACACATCATTGCCGGGACGTATTCCGGGCTTATTCATTTTCAATCAAGAGGTGATGAGATCATTTTCTCAAATATCATCAAAGGTTTTAATGAATCCTCCAGGGACATATTGCAGGGTCCTGATGGTGATATCTGGATTGGCCACGGATTGAAAGGAATATTCAGGCTAAGGATAAATAGCAGTCTTGATAGTGTAATAAGTAAACAGTTTTATAATTCTTCCAACGGCCTGCCATCTGATTATGGTACCACGCTTTTTGCCTACGAAAAGGATGTTTACTTTGCTACCTTAGATGGAATTTATAGTTACCATGAAGCAAGTGACTCATTTTATCCCCATACCGAACTGAATGAATTGTTTGGGAAAAAGGATTTCAGGAAGATCCTGGTAGATGAGGATGGCAATATCTGGTACTTTACAACGCTGGATGCCGGGGTTTACCGGCTGCAAGAAGATGGCACCTATCTTGATATTACCCTACCTTTCAGGCAACTATCCGGGAGTTTTATTGGTGGCTTTCCCTTTGTTTATCCACACAGCGAAAATCATGTGTTTTTTGGTGTTGAAAGTGGATTTGTGCATTACGATCCTTCCTTTTTAAAAGATTACCAGCAACCCTTTAATACCTTAATCAGGAAAGTTCAAATCGGCAATGCCGATTCGGTGATATTTTCCGGAAAGCTCGAAACAATCAATAAAAGAAAGCCTGAGATCGAATTCAGTAACAATCATATCCATTTCCAGTTTGGTGCGAATGATTTTGAGAATCCTGAAGACATTGAATACGCTACCTTTCTTAATGGTTACGAAACGAACTGGTCGGAATGGGATAATGACAACAGCCGGGAGTTTACGAATCTGCATGAAGGCACTTACATCTTCAATGTGAAAGCACGCAACATCTATGGGACGGAAAGCACACCGGTTTCATACGGATTTACGATTGAACCCCCATTGCACAGGAGTGTTATTGCCTATATCCTGTATGCGCTGTTCGGAGTTTTTTTGTTGATGTTGTTCTTTTTATTGATCAAACGAAAGATCAGGAAATCAAAACAGGAAGCTGAACGGAAAAAGGAACAGCAGTTTAAAACATTAGAGGAAGAACTAAGAAGTGACGCTCTCGAGGCTGAGAAAGAGATCATCCGTTTGAGGAATGAGAAGTTGCAGGAACAAATGAAACTTAAGGATAAGGAACTGGCCAATTCTACTTTCCAGACCATTCAGAAAAACAAATTGCTGGTTGATCTGAAAAAAGAACTCCGGCAATTCATGAGCCAGATCAATGATGATGTTACAAAGAGCAATATCAATTTTATCATAAAGAAAATAAACCGGGAGATCAATGATGAGAAACAATGGGAAGTCTTCGAAACACATTTCGAAAATGTTCATGAAGAATTCCTGAAAAGGATCAAGGCCGAATTTCCCGGACTCACGCCAAGGGAACTTAAACTCTGTGCTTATCTGCGCATGAATATTTCGAGTAAAGAAATCTCTTTGCTGATGAACATCTCCACCCGTGGGGTGGAGATCAGCAGATACCGTCTAAGAAAAAAATTAAATCTTGACCGCTCGGTAAACCTTACGGATTTTATCCTTTCCTATTGAGATGTGCCTATTCCTGTTCAAGAATTATTAAGATGACTACTGTTCTGCTCATGATGTATTTTGCCGATAAAAGATTCCGGGTGTTAAAAGTGCATGTAAAAAATAAGTTATCAATAAATTAGACATTATTTTGATGTATTAATGTTGTATTTAATTTGTCTTGCTGTATAGTTATTGAAGAGGCGTCAGAATTGTTTTCTGCCCCGTGTCTTTGCTATTTTCGATTACTGAATCAAAAATGCTTCATGATCTCATTGGATTTTTATGAAGTTACTGTATTCATAAAATTATAAACCATAGGATATAAGGAGTAAAACAAATAAATGCACCTAAAGAAGTTACGATGCGGATACTGTTCATAGCATTGGTCATTTTTATCGGGTTTGGCTTTAAAATCAAAAGCTCAGACAGGTCCGCATCAACTTATTCCAGCAGATCGATTGAGGAACTACTTGATAAGATGAGCCTTGAACAGAAAATCGGCCAGATGTGCCAGTTGCAGGGCACAGAAGGCAATATTACGAAGGAATATCTGAAAAGGATCAGACAGGGTAAGCTTGGAAGTATATTAAATGAAAAGGACCCTGAAGTAATCCGACAGCTCCAGAAAGTAGCGATTGAGGAATCAGTACATGGAATACCCTTGTTATTTGCACGTGATATCATTCATGGCTACAAGACCATTTTTCCGATCAATATTGGCATGGCTGCAAGCTTTAATCCTGAACTTGTAAGGGAGGCTGCTTCGGCGGCAGCACTGGAAGCATACAGCAATGGCATACGATGGAATTTTGGCCCCATGGTGGATATCAGCCGTGATCCACGCTGGGGAAGGATGGCAGAGGGCTTTGGTGAGGATCCTTATCTGGTGGGCCGGCTGGGCTTGGCATTTCATCTGGGATTTACTGGACCTGATCCCAGAAAGCCATACATGGCTACGTGTGCCAAGCACTTTGCCGGATACGGTGCAACCGAAGGAGGGCGCGATTACAATACCGTGAGCCTTTCTGATGAGGAATTATACAATGTACATCTCAAACCCTTTAAACTGCTGATCGATGAAGGGATCAGCAGTGTGATGACCTCCTTCAGCGAGTTAAACGGGCAACCGCCGACAGGTAGTCCATGGTTGTTGAGCCAGGTTTTACGCGAAGAATTCGGTTTTGAAGGATTGGTGGTCAGTGACTGGAACTCGGTTCCAGAGATGATCAATCATGGCTTTGCTGAGAATGAGAAAGATGCAGCAAAAAAGGCCATCAGGGCAGGGCTTGACATGGAAATGGCGTCCGGCACGTTTCAGCAATACCTGGAGGAGTTGCTTGAAGAAGGAAGGATCACTGAGGCCGATATCGACAGGTCTGTGCGCAGGGTATTGCAGCTCAAGATGAAGCTTGGTCTTTTCGAGAAGCCTTATGCACAAAGGAATGCCTTTACGAATGAAAAAGCTGCCGAACATCTTGCCCTCGCAAAGGAAATGGCCGTTCAAAGCATGGTGATGCTTAAAAATGAGAACAACAGCTTGCCGCTTGACGTGTCAATAAATCATGTATGCGTGGTGGGACCCATGGCGCACGATAGATACGAACAACTCGGAACCTGGATCTTCGATGGAGATACCAACCTGAGTATTACTCCTCTCATGGCATTTGAAGAATACCTGGGCCATGAGCGTGTCCACTATGTAAAAGGTCTCAAAAATTCCAGGGATTGGGGAAAAGATCAGTTTGAGGAAGCTCTTCAGGCAGCTGAACGATCCGATGTGATATTGTTTTTTGCCGGGGAGGAATCCATCATTACAGGAGAAGCACACAGCCGAGCACATCTTGGATTGCCGGGTGCACAGGAAGAACTGATCAAATTTTTGTCGGCAACCAACAAACCGCTCATACTGATCATTATGACACCAAGGCCTCTGGCTATCGGGACGGTTTCAGAATATGCAGATGCGTTGATATATGCATGGCATCCGGGCACGATGGCCGGCCCGGCTATCCTGGATGTAATAACTGGTTTGAGAAGTCCTTCTGGAAAATTGCCGGTCAGTTTTCCTCATACAGCCGGACAAATACCCGTATATTATGCCCAAAAAAATACTGGCAGACCTCCTACAAAACATTCATGGACGCACATTGACGATATCCCTCAGCGATCTTTCCAGACTTCCATCGGAAATACAAGCCATTACCTGGATGTGGGTTTTGAACCATTATTTCCTTTCGGTTTTGGCCTTTCTTACACAAATTTTAGCTATTCAGAAATACAGGTTTCACAGGACAAGTATCAAGCTTTAGATACAGTGGTGCTCAGAGCCAGCGTTTGTAATACCGGGGATTTGGAAGGTGCAGAGATCGTGCAGTTATACATCCGGGATGTGGTGGCTTCTGTAACGCGACCGGTGAGGCAGTTAAAAGGCTTTGAGCGCATACATCTCAAAGCAGGTGAATGCCGCGAAGTGGAATTCCGGCTGAGTATGAAAGATCTTGGTTTTTACAATATAGCTAATGATTTTGTTACAGAACCCGGGCTTTTTCATGCCTGGATCGGTGGTAGTTCAAAGGCAGACCTGAAAGCCTCCTTTTACTTAAAAGAATGATTTAGAAATGAAGAAAAACAGTGCTTATACTTTCAAGATCTCTTTGATCGTAGCCATGGGTGGCTTTCTGCTTGGGTTCGACAGTGCCGTGATTTCGGGTACAGTGCCTTTTATCAGGGAGTATTTCAATATGAATGATATTCAACTGGGATGGGCAGTAAGTTGCCTCATCCTGGGTGCTATGTCCGGTAACCTGAGTGCTGGTCCGCTCAGCAATCGTTTTGGCAGGAAGAAAATCCTGATCTTCACTGCCCTGCTTTTTGTCGTCTCGGCCCTGGGATCCGCCCTGGCCACAAGCTACACCCTGCTGATCATTGCCAGGATTCTTGGTGGCCTTGGAGTTGGTGCCGCCATCCTGATCGCCCCGGTCTATATTGCGGAGATCGCTCCTGCTGATAAGCGCGGGCAACTTGTATCGCTGAATCAGTTAAATATTGTGATCGGAATATCGGCAGCATACTTTTCCAATTATTTCCTGCTGGAAACTGGAGAGAATAACTGGCGCTGGATGCTTGGTGTAGAGATAATACCTGCCCTGCTTTATTTCCTGTTCCTCTTCTGGGTGCCAAGAAGCCCCCGCTGGCTCTGCAGCATTGGTAAAGATGAAGAAGCATTGCAAACATTGCAGAAGATTGGCAACCCCGAATCAGCAAAGAAGATCATGTATGATATCAGGCAAAGCCTGGATAGAAAAAATGATAAGATTAAATGGAATTCGCTTTTCAGTAAAAAACTCAGGTTTATTATGATGATCGGATTTGCAATTGCCTTCTTTCAACAGATCACCGGCATCAATGCCATCATGTATTATGCACCTACCATCTTTGAACAGGCAGGAGGAGGTACCGAATCCTCTTTTCTGCAAGCTGTAATTGTCGGGCTGACAAACCTGGCTTTTACCGTGCTGGCTATTTACCTGATCGACAGGCTTGGGCGAAAACTCCTGCTGATGATCGGTACTGCTATCATGGCCATTGCCCTGATCTCAACCAGCATTGCCTTTTATCAGGCATATTATGAAGTCGATGATAAACTGATTACAGAACTCAAAGGGGTGGGAGTTTCGGAGCAAATGCTAATCAATATATCCGGATTGCAGGAAAGGACTTATGATTCTGAAACCATGCTGCTGAATGAGTTCAGGGCCTTTTCAGGGGAGGAAGATATTGAAGAATTGCGGCCGCTGATCATCAAAAACACCCTGAATATCAATGCAGTGCTTGTATTGATATCCATCTTGTTGTTTGTAGCGGCATTTGCAATTTCACTGGGTCCTGTGATGTGGGCCCTGCTAAGCGAAATTTTTCCAAACTACATCCGTGGCTTTGCCATCTCGGTGGTGGGATTTTTTAACTCCCTCGTCAGTTTCAGCGTCACACTATTGTTCCCATGGGAACTGAGTATGATCGGTTCGGCAGGCACATTCCTGATCTATGGCATACTGGCATTTCTTGCATTTCTGTTTGCAGTGCGTTATGTGCCGGAAACGAAAGGGGTGTCGCTGGAAGATCTTGAAAAGCAATTAATAAGAGAGAACTAAAATATTAATTAACGATGAAACAAATTCACAGAGTATTATTTGGTGGGATCCTGGTAATTGCAGTTTTCGGCCTGGCCTTCGTTGAATACAAGGAAGCCAGACATGAGATGGAGGGTCCTGCTGAAGTGAGAATTGAGCAGGAAGATGATACATTTAGATTATATTGTAACAATACCGAGTATTTCATCAAGGGTGCAGGCCTTGAATTTGGCAACATTGAAGCCCTTGCAGCACACGGAGGCAATGCCTTCAGGACCTGGAGGACAGAGAATGGGAAACAAAGCGGGATGGAAGTTCTCGACAAGGCACATAAAAACGATTTGATGGTTAGCATGGGGCTGGAAGTCGGGAAAGAACGTCATGGCTTTGATTACAATGATGCTGAAGCAGTACAAAAGCAACTCGAATACTTAACAGCCGAGGTGAAAAAATACAAGGATCATCCCGCATTGCTGATGTGGGGTATCGGCAATGAATTGAACCTGGCAAGCACAAACCCGGCTGTTTGGGATGCAGTAAATGAAATTGCTGCTATGATCCATCAGATTGACGGGAAACACCCTGTCACCACCATGCTGGCCGGTGCCGGAAAAGAGGATGTTCAGCATGTGATGGAAAGATGTCCTGAACTGGATTTCCTTTGCTTCCAGATCTATGGAGATATTTTGAACCTTCCGGGATATATTGAAGAAAGTGGCTATGAAGGCCCCTATATTGTTTCGGAATGGGGTGCTACCGGTCACTGGGAAGTTGCCCGAACCAGCTGGGACAGACCCATTGAGCAGACCAGTCATGAAAAAGCCAAGGCATACCAAGAACGCTACGAAAAAGTCATAGAGGCACATCCTGATCGATGCCTGGGTTCGTTTGTTTTTCTCTGGGGCCAGAAGCAGGAACGTACCCCAACCTGGTATGGGATCTTTCTTGCCAATGGTGAAGAAACCGAGGCAGTGGATGTGATGCATTATGTCTGGAATGATAAATGGCCAGAAAACCGGGCCCCCAGGCTTGATTCTTTGAGACTGGAGGGCATGTCAGCCTATGACAATGTATACCTGAAAGCAGGGGATAAGTCCATGGCAAGAGCTTACATCACCGATCCGGAAGGGGATGAACTGGATTACCGCTGGGTGATCCTGAGGGAAGTGAAAAGGGACCACATGAGCTTCGGGGGAGATCATGAGAAAACCCCTGACACCGTCAAAGAGTATACCGGTGAGGATGTTACTGATGAACTTGCTTTTCAGGTGCCCGGGCAGGAAGGAGAGTACAGGCTATTCGTTTATGGAAGCGATGGGAATGGAAATGCAGCAACTGCTAATATCCCGTTTTATGTGGAAAAGGATCAGTAAAGGAGAAAAAAATGAACCATAAGCAAGGGATGAAAGAGGACAAAACAGGATCCGACAGGAACGACTCAGGGGCCTCCCTCTGGAGATTTACCACTGAGCAGGACGGAAGCTTCAGGGCGCCTTATGCAGCTTATGTTTCAAGATTGTACTTTCCCCTGATGAATGCTGCAGGAATGAAGTCCTATGTCACACCCGACCTGAAAGGGGATATATGCCTTTCCTTCCATCAATACCTTACTGCTCCGCTGGTTACGGAAGAAATTCACCGGAATGCTGCCGGCAGAAATTTTTGGATCATCCCTGAGGACAATGCCCCATGGTCAGTTTCCGGACAGAGCGCCGGACAAATTGCCGAGAAATGGTCCGCTGATCCGGAATATCACGAGGTGGAAGCCCAACCGGGCATGTTTAATCTGAAAAGAAAGAACAGTTCACTCAATCTGATGGCTGAAGTCAGCATCTTTGTTCCGGCAAACAATGATCCTGTTGAGCTTATGAGGCTTGAGCTGACAAATGAAAGGGATCAAAGCATTACATTCAAGCCGGCTTATGCAATTCCACTCTATGGAAGAAGTGCTGATAATTTCCGCGATCACCGCCAGGTAACTTCCATGTTTCAGCAGGCCAGAATGCTGAAGGCCGGGCTGGCTGTGAAACCAACAATAGTGCATGATGAATCCGGACACCAGTTGAACAATACCCTGTATGCAGTAATGGCTTTTGACCAGGAAGGCAGGTGCTCAAAAGATCGATGGGTGCTAATGAAGGATTTTATCGGGGAAGGAGGCAGTCTCTTGAACCCCCGGGCACTTGCTGAAGACCTGCCTGCACCCGAATATAGTAAGGACGAAATAAGCGGCAGGGAAGCCATTGCTGCTTTCCGATGGGATGAGGTTACACTGGAAGCAGGAGAGAAGGCCAGCTTCACAATACTGCATTGTATTGCTGAAACGGAAAGCGAGATAGAAGCCCTGTATGATAAATACAGAGATTCAGGAAAGTATGATGCTATCCGGGATGAAACACGTCAATACTGGCAGAAATTTACCTCCAGCATTGCTTGCCATACCGCTGATACGAATTTTGATAAATTGATAAACTGGATCAATTACCAGGTAAAATGCAGGCAGGTTTTTGGGAATTCTTACCTGCCTGATTTTGGCTATGGTAGAGGTGGCAGGGGCTGGCGGGACTTATGGCAGGATTTGCTGGCAATTTTTCTGATAGAACCCGATGCCGCCTCAACAGAGATTCTGAATAATTTTAAAGGGATCCGCATTGATGGGTCCAATGCCACCATCATAGGAACGGAACCAGGAACCTTCAAAGCTGACCGCAACAACATCCCACGTTACTGGTCCGATCACGGAACCTGGCCCGTTTTTGCGCTGAATTTCTATATTGACCAGACAGATGACTTGGGAATATTGCTGCGTGAACTTCCTTACTGGAAAGATCAGTTCACTCACAGAACCCGCCAGCAGGATAAAACATGGAATTCAAACCAGGGAAATTTGCAGCTTGATAGAAATGGAAAGCTTTACCAGGGAAGTGTTTTTGAGCATGTCCTATTACAAACCCTCTCATCATTTTATCATGTCGGGGAGCACAACAACCTCTTGCTGGAGGGGGCCGACTGGAATGATACTTATGATATGGCCCGGGACCGGGGAGAGTCGGTCTGTTTTTATCATTTCTATGGTTTCAATTTGAAGATCCTGGCAGAATTACTTGAGTCACTGAAGGAAAGTGGCCTTGAAAAGGTCTGGCTTCTCGAGGAAATCGATATGTTGCTTGAGCCGGCAAATATGGATCCGGAAATACTGCAAAGTCCTGTTAAAAAGCAAAAGATCCTCTCGGGCTATTTTGAGGCAGTGCGATCTAATATCTCGGGACAGAAAAAAGCATTTGATATTGATGAACTGATCCATGATCTGCATGAAAAATCCAGGTATATCAGGGAACACATACGTGAAAACGAATGGATCACAACCAGGGACGGCCAGTCATTTTTCAACGGACATTATGACAATCATGCAAAAGCGGTCGACGGGGATCATGCACTGGGTGTACGGATGGACCTCCCATCCCAGGTGATGGCTGTAATGTGTGATACAGCAAGCAGTGCACAAATAGAAGATATTTTGAAATCAGCGGCATATTACCTCAGGGATAAAAACAAAGCGGGTTTGCGATTGTGCACCGATTTCAAAGAAGTTGACATGAACATCGGAAGGCTTACCGCCTTTACATACGGCTTTAAAGAGCATGGAAGTAAATGGATGCAGCAGAATGTGATGCTGGCGTATGGCCTTTACAGGCAAGGATTTGCAAAAGAGGGCAGTCAGGTATTGCAGGATGTTTACAGACTGGCTACTGATTCAAAAAATGCCAGGATTTTTCCCGGACTGCCATCTTTCTTCGAGCCCGGCGACCGGGGCGCATATGCCTATCTTACCGGAAGTTCCACATGGTTCATGCTAACCCTCGTAAGCCAGGTTTTTGGTGCGAAAGGAAATCGTGGAGACCTCCTGCTTGAGCCCAGGCTTATGGGTGAACAATTTGATGAAAATGGAGAGGCCTCAATTGAGCTGAACTTCGCAGGGAAGCGGATGCTTATACGATATATAAATAAGGAAAAGCTGGATGCCGGAGATTATTGTATTGAAAGCCTGTCAATCAATGATCTGAATCTCAGGGAGGGAATGAATGATCCACACATTATTCTGCTGCGGGAGGAGATTGAAAAGTATTGTAAAAAAGACATCAATTTAATTCAGCTAAACCTGGAAAGAAAATCTGAGAAAAAAGCCTGAATGCAATAAAAAAGCCGAACTTACCAGTCCGGCTCATAAATCGTAAGATCGACAATCCCGCCTTCGTTAAAACTTCGGCAGGCAGGCGAAAATCTAAATAAGACCCTTCTTATGCTTTTCGCCAATCACCTTCAGCATATCATCGGTCATGGCTTCGAGGTCAAATTTCGGATCCCAGCCCCATTCTTCGCGGGCTGCACTATCGTCCATTTTGTTGGGCCATGATTCGGCGATACCCTGTTTTACAGGATCCACATCATATTCCATTTCAAAAGCGGGGATGCGTTTTTTAATTGTATTGTAAATAACCTCCGGATCAAAACTCATGGCAGTAATATTAAATGCATTTCTGTGTTTGAGTTTTGAAGGATCTGCTTCCATCACCTGAACTGCAGCATCCAGAGCGTCAGGCATGTACATCATGTCTAGATAGGTTCCTTTTGGCAGGGGGCAAACAAACTTTTCGCCTTTAACCGCTGCATAATAAATTTCAACGGCGTAATCCGTTGTTCCACCTCCGGGAAGTGTAACATTGGAAATGATACCGGGATAACGCAAACCTCTTGTGTCAACGCCAAAACGTTTGAAATAGTAATCGCTCAAAAGCTCCCCGGCCACTTTGGTAACTCCATACATGGTACCGGGGCGCTGGATGGTATCCTGTGGGGTATTGTCGAGCGGTGTTGAAGAGCCAAAAGCTCCGATCGAACTGGGGAAAAAGACCGCGCAATTATTTTCGCGGGCAATTTCGAGTATGCCGTAAACACCATTTACACCAACATTCCATGCTGCCTGTGGTTTCTCTTCAGCAACAGCCGAAAGCAATGCAGCCAGGTTATAAATCGTATCGATTTTGTATTTCTTAACTACTTCAACAATTTTTTCAGGTTCGGTTGCATCCACTTTTTCCATGGGCCCTGATTCCATCACTTCCTTTTCGGGCATGGTCCTTCTGTAACCGCCAACCACGTTGCTGCTTCCGTAAATATCGCGCAAACGCATGGTCAATTCCGAACCGATCTGTCCTGCTGTTCCTATTACCAGAATATTTTTCATAAGCTTAAATTTTATACTTTTGTTATTTAATTAACAGTGCGAGGCAAAAGTAGTAAATTTTACAAAATGCCAAGAGCAGACCGATTATAAATTAGGCTATAAAGCATTGAAAAATTGGAAGAAAAGGGCAAGAAATCATATATTTGCCATCATCAAAAATTGAAAATTTAACAGGATTAACAACAAAAATATTTTATCATGTACGGAAAAATAAAAGAGCATTTGCAAAAAGAGCTTGCTGATATTAAGGAAGCTGGATTGTTTAAAGAAGAAAGAATTATCACTTCACCCCAGGAGGCAGAAATTGAATTGAACACTGGTGCCAAAGTACTGAACTTTTGTGCCAACAATTACCTGGGCCTCTCAAATCATCCCGAATTGGTTAAGGCAGCCAAAGAAACCCTGGATTCTCATGGTTTTGGAATGTCTTCGGTCAGGTTTATTTGCGGAACCCAGGATATCCACAAAACCCTGGAAAAGAAAATTGCCGAGTTTTTCGGAACAGAGGATACGATTTTATATGCCGCCTGCTTCGACGCAAACGGTGGTGTTTTTGAACCCATCCTCACAAAAGATGATGCTATTATTTCTGATTCCCTGAACCATGCCTCAATTATTGACGGTGTGAGACTTTGTAAAGCACAGCGCTTCCGTTACGAAAATGCCAATATGGAAGACCTGGAAGCCAAGCTGAAAGAAGCATCTGAAACAGCAAGGTTTAAGATCATCGTTACCGACGGTGTTTTCTCCATGGATGGAAATGTTGCCCCGATGGACAAGATCAATGAACTGGCTAAGAAATATGACGCCATGATCATGGTTGACGAATGTCACTCAGCAGGTGTTGTTGGAAAAACCGGTCGCGGTGTTACTGAATTATTCAATATCCGCGGCGAAGTGGATATTATTACCGGTACGCTTGGTAAAGCTTTTGGTGGTGGAATCGGTGGTTTCACAACCGGTAAAAAAGAGATTATTGAGCTGCTGCGTCAGCGTTCACGTCCTTATCTTTTCTCAAACTCATTGATCCCTGCAGCAGTAGGTGCCGGTATCAAAATGTTTGACATGATGGCTGAAACTACCGAATTGCAGGATAAACTCCATGACAATTCAGAATATTTCATCAACAAGATGAAAGAAGCCGGATTTGACATTCTTCCTACCTCCTCAGCGATTTGTGCCGTAATGCTTTATGACGCCAAATTGTCTCAGGACATGGCCGCCAAGCTGCTTGAAGAAGGAATTTATGTGATTGGATTCTACTACCCGGTAGTTCCCAAGGAAAAAGCCAGGATCCGTGTTCAGTTGTCAGCAGGACACGAAAAAGAGCAGCTGGATAAAGCCATTGCGGCCTTTACCAAGATTGGTAAGGAATTGAATGTGATTAAATAAGAGAATTCCTTGTAACAAATATTGACCCGGTGGCTGTTTTGGTTGCCGGGTTTTTTCTGTCGCCACGAATGCACGAATGATTCTTTTGTAATATTAATTCGTGCATTCGTGGCATTTTTTGTAAATATTTATGGTTAACCGTAAAAATTATATGGTAAAATTTATGGTTAAGCGTGAAAATTACCTATATTTGAAATAAAAATCAATGTTGATTCCAAGGTCGATACAAGAATCTGTTATTAATGATGTTCAAAAATCAGGTAAAGTGGTTCTCATTTACGGACCACGACAGGCGGGAAAGACCACTTTGTCACGACAAATAATTGATGAAATGGGATTGAAAACTTTGTCAATTAATGCGGATCAACTCAAATACATAGATGTTTTATCAAGTCGGGACCTGAATAAACTGAAATCCCTGGTGGAAGGTTATGAATTCGTGTTTATTGATGAAGGCCAACGTGTTCCTGAAATCGGTTTGAATCTGAAAATCTTACATGATGAAATACCAAACCTTAAAATACTGGTAACCGGCTCTTCTTCTTTTTTGCTTTCCGGAAGGGTAACGGAATCACTTACGGGAAGAAAAAAAGTTTATACGCTTCTGCCAATTTCTTTTAAGGAACTCGCCTTAACCATGAATTCATTCGAATTGGATGAGCAGCTTGAAGAGAGAATGATTTATGGCAGTTATCCTGAGATGTTCAAGCTGAAAGGCGGGAATGAAAAGGAAGAATATCTGCGGGATATTTCGGAATCCTATATTTACAAAGATATCCTTGAACTTGAAAATATCAAGTACCCCTTAAAGATCCGTGATTTGCTGCGTTTGCTTGCCTGGCAGGTGGGTTCGCAGGTTTCTATACATGAGTTATGCAATCAACTTAACCTGAACCGGGAAACTGTTGAACGCTACCTGCATCTGCTGGAGCAATCCTTTATTATTTATCGCCTGTCGGCCTTCAGTACGAATCTGAGAAAAGAGATCAGCAAATCCCAGAAGTTTTACTTTTATGACAATGGGATCCGGAATATCTTAATTGATGATTTAAAAACGCTTTCAGCACGGAATGACCGGGGCGCTTTGTGGGAGAACTTCATTTTGGCTGAAAGAAAGAAAAAGTTGTTATATGAAAAGAAACATGTAAATACCTACTTCTGGCGAACATATTCGGGAGTTGAAATTGATTATGTTGAAGAATCCGGCAAGGATTTGTCTGCCTTTGAAATCAAATTTGCTAAGTCCAAAGTCAAAGCACCTAAATTTTGGGTGGATAACTATGGATCGGAGTTTGGGGTGGTGAACAGGGAGAATTATAAGGAATTTGTTGTTTGATTTTTTTAGAAATTATACCTTTCTCTATGGTTTCTTAAGGAGGCTTTTGATGGATAATGCTTTTCTTTATGGGGCAATAGTATTTGTATCCCTTCGAATTGCCTGATTGAATAGTTGGATTTATTCTCCTCAGAGAAATTTTTGTTAACTAATACAGTATAGTCGTCACTTATAGCTATTAATCCTCTATCAAAGGCTCTATGCAAATTAGGGCAGAGTGCTATGCCGTTTGATATAGTATCATTATAACTTTCAGAAAATGGAGTTATATGACAGGCATCGATCATTGAAACATTTATTATTGAATCTACCCTGAGCCTTGAGATGCTACAGGAATAATTATAAGCTTTAGGCACTTCCAATTTGAATATATTGCTTCTTACAAAAACTTCTTCCTGAAAAGAATCATTATCTAACTCTCTTTTAATTTTATTAATCCGCTCACTGTATTTTTCCTCAGGATCTTCTGAAATTTGATTCTCAATCTCATTGATTATATTATTATTACCTAAATTGAAACTGTTTTTTACTCCTGGGAAATAACAATCCAAAATAGCTTGTAAAAGTATGTACCTGCTCTCTTCACTTTTAAGTAGTAAAAATAATTCTTTGTCAATAAACGCATGATTGACAGCCATGGTTAGATTGTTTATACTTCGCATTGAAGTTTTTGAATTCACCCATTTCTCACAGCCAGCGTTTGGTATAAGTTGCCAAAATGGCTCGGATCTCATGTGATAATATGGGAGTGAAAAAAGACAAGTATGCTCTGTATTTACTAATTCACGCCAGTTTGATTTAAATAATCCAACTAATTGTGGGCTAATAAAGATCTTTTCAGAAGTAATAAGGTTTGTTTTGATAGCCTGAATTATGCTAATTAGAAGAATGGGTTTGTGAGGAGCGCCTCCTTTTTTATGGTCTCTGCGGAGATTCTCGAAACAGTGAAAATAGTATGTTAAGTTCTTCTTTTTGATTATAAGCGTTTTAATGGAGACAATGTGTTAAGAGCAAATATAAAACTTTTTGAAATGAATGCATTTAGTTAGACACATGAATTGAGTAAAACTCATGTGCAATGACGTACAAATTTTCAACCGTGAATCCACCTTGATTTTATTACATAGTATCACATACACATCTTCGCATCCAGCCTCTCCCGCTCCCTTCTGATATTCTCAATCTCTTCCCCCGTCTGTATACCCACGGCCCGTTTCAGATATTTCTCGCCAAAACGACTATTCATCAGGTCTATGACTTTCCAATTTATAAACTTGACAATCTGTTTTGTTTTATGTACTTTGGTGCATGAATTTTATGAAATTCATGTAGTATGATACACAGATTATTGAAAAATCAAGTAGTAAATGCATTAAAACCCGGTTATGTGGTTGGGATTTTTGGAGCGAGAAGAGTAGGCAAAACCTTTCTGCTAAACATGCTACGGGATATTTTTTCTGAAGAAAAAGTACTGATCGTTCAGGGAGATGATTTGGATACCGCTGAAATACTATCCAGTTCAAGAGCCAGTGTTCTAGAAAGATTTGTAAAGAGCTATGATTATCTTTTCGTTGATGAGGCTCAAAAAATAAAAAACATTGGAAACAATTTAAAGCTTCTCCATGATCTGGTTCCGGATTTAAAAATTGTATTTACAGGATCTTCTGCCCTTGAATTATATCATCAACTTGGTGAACCCCTCACCGGCAGGAGTATATTTTTTAAACTATATCCGATTTCACAACTTGAGTTGCAGGAAAACCTGCTTGAATCAAAAAAGAATCTTGAGGATAAATTGATTTACGGGTCTTACCCACAAATAATTAATAGCAATGAACCCACGCTTAAAAAGCAGATTTTAAATTCTATAAAAAACGGGTATTTGTTAAAAGATTTACTTGAACTGGATAACCAAAAGGACAGTTTGTTTGTTATCAATTTATTGCGCTTAATTGCTTTTCAAATAGGGAATGATGTCTCATTCTCAGAACTTGCAAGACAATTGCAGGTTAACACACGCACGATACAGCGATATCTGAATCTTTTGGAGAAAACTTTTGTTCTATTTTCTCTAAACGGTTATAGTAAAAATTTAAGAAAAGAAGTTTCAAAAAGTCCACGATATTATTTTTGGGACAACGGGATCCGTAATGTCGTGATTAATAATTTTAACAAACTTAATCAACGTGACGACATTGGAAAATTGTGGGAGAATTATTGCATTTCGGAACGCTTAAAAAAACTCGATTATCAGAATGCTCATGCCAATACCTTTTTCTGGAGAACCTACGATCAAAAGGAAATTGATTTCATTGAAGAACGAGATGGAAAACTTAAGGGCTTTGAAATGAAATGGGGATTACAAAAGAAAGCCAAGTACCCAAAAGATTTTCTGAATGCATACCAAAATGCTGAATTTATAATTATCAACAGAGAGAATTATCTTGATTTTATTGCTTAAAATCATCCGTACATCTTCATCTCGGCTGATGTGCGTTTGCACCTAAATCCGCATAGCTGTTAGAGTTTACTGATAGTCACGGGGTGACTAAAAAGCAACTCTGCAATTAAATCATTGTAAATGAACAAGTCACCCCGTGACTTACGGAATTTAGGTTGCAGCACATGCCTTTTCATATAAATAAGCTCAGGTCACAGACGCGTGCCAGCACTTGATAATTTCGCCTCCAGCCTTTCCCGCTCCCGCCGTATATTTTCAATCTCTTTCCCCGTCCTTATGCCCACGGCCCTTTTCAGGTATTTCTCGCCGAAGCGAAGACGCACACTGTCCATGGCCTGGTAGAGGTCGATCATTTCTTCGCTGTCCTCGAACATATTGAGTTGCTGATGCCCCTGCACCAGATGGCTGAAACGCACCCCGATCAAACGGATCAGCATGCGGCGATTGTAAAGCTTGTCGAACATCTCGGTGGCTTCCTTCAGTAATATATGATCGAAAGAAGTATAGGAAATCTGCTTCTGCTGGCTGTGTGTATCGAAGTTGGAATAACGGATTTTCACCGTGATACAGCCCGTGAGCTTGTGCTGCTCCCGCAACTGGAAAGCCAGCTTCTCCACCATGCTCACCAGTTTTTGCTTCAGCATCACCACATCGATGGTGTCTTTTTCAAACGTACGTTCGGTGCTCATCGACTTTTGCTCGGAATAGGGCGCCACCGGTGTATGGTCAATGCCATTGGCCTTTTTCCAGATCATCGTCCCGTTCTTGCCCAGCACCCTTTCCACCATCTCCGGCGGGATCTCCCGCAGCACTTTGATGGTAGTTACGCCCATGGAACGCAGCAACTGGTAAGTCTTTTGTCCGAGCATGGGGATCTTTCTTATAGATAAAGGCGCCAGGAACCAGGGCACCTGCGGCCGCTGCACTTCCAGCTCTCCATTGGGCTTGGCCTCGTTGGTGGCGATCTTGGAAACGGTTTTGTTGATCGACAAACCAAAGGAGATGGGCAGTCCGGTATTTTTGATGATGCTCTCCCGCAACTCATGCGTCCACTTGAGGCTGCCGAAAAAACGGTCCATGCCGGTGATGTCGAGGTAGTGCTCGTCGATGGAAGCTTTTTCGTACAGGGGTGCTTTTTCGTGGATCACATCGGTCACCAGGCGTGAATATTTGCTGTAACTCTCCATATCGCCCCGGATCACGATGGCCTGGCTGCACAGCCTGCGCGCCAGCTTCATGGGCATGGCCGAATGCACCCCGAACTGGCGGCTCTCATAACTGCAACTGGCCACCACGCCCCGGTCAGAAAGTCCGCCGATGATCACCGGCTTGCCGATCAACTTGCTGTTCTTCAAGCGCTCCACCGACACAAAAAAAGTGTCCAGGTCAAGGTGCACAATCATCCGCTTATCATCATCCCATATCATTTTGAAAAAATATTTTGCTCTTTATTTGCTTTTTGATTAAAAGATGATCACTTTTGTGATTATAATATAAACAAATATTAATTTAACCGCAAGGGGCGCAAAGTTTTTTCGCTATGGGCGCAAAGGATTATACTGAAAATGAGCTATCAAAGATTATTCTGGAGGCCTCATTAAAAGTTCACAGGGCTTTGGGACCGGGATTACTGGAATCTTCTTATGAGAAGTGTTTGCTTTATGAACTTGAAAAAGCAGGATTATTTGTAGAAAAGCAAAAACCATTTCCTCTGGTTTATGAAACGATAAGGCTCAATGCCGGTTACCGGGTTGATTTACTGGTAGAGAAAAAAGTAATCATTGAGATAAAATCTGTTGAGGTGCTCAACGAGGTCCACTTAGCCCAGCGATTGACTTACTTGAAACTTTCGGACTGCAAACTCGGCCTGCTAATCAATTTTAATGTGGCTTTATTGAAGCAAGGCTTTCGAAGGCTTGTAAATAAACTTTAGTCCCTTTGCGAGCTTTGCGAGGAAAACTTTGCGCCCTTTGCGGTTAATAAAAAAGCACCAAATTTCAAGCATCAAATTTCAAATAAACCCCAATGACCGAAAATCAAAATTCGAAACGGGTATACGATCTGGAAGAAAGAACCTACAGGTTTGCAAAGGATTGTAGAATGTTTATCAAAGCTTTGCCGAAAGCCATAGCAAATAATGAAGATGCCCGGCAATTAGTGAAATCTTCTGGTTCAGTTGGAGCTAATTATATTGAGGCAAATGAGGCGCTGAGTAAAAAGGATTTCTTAATGAGAGTAAAGATTTGCAGAAAAGAATCAAAGGAAAGTGCCTACTGGCTTCGGTTGATAAATGATATGAATCATCTGGATAATGCTGATGAAGCAGAAGGCTTAATAAATGAAGCCATTGAATTGAAGAAAATATTCTCAGCAATCATCGACAAATCCAGCTAACAGCGGTTTTGGTCATTCGAATTTGCGTATTGGAATTTATTTGAAATTTGTTATTTGTGATTTGGAATTTTAAAAGTAAAACTATGATCTTCAGCAAAAACATTAAATTTTTACGTAAACGCCTGGGTCGCACCCAGGACGACGTAGCCCATGCTTTGAACATGAAGCGTTCAACCCTGAGCGGTTACGAAAACGAAGTAGCCCAGCCCAGTGTGCCGGTGCTGGTTTCTTTTTCAACTTATTTCAATGTGGCCATCGACACCCTGGTGAAGGTGGACCTGACCGGACTACCCGAAAGTCAGTTGCGGCAACTGGAAAGGGGCTACGATGTCTACATCAAGGGAAGCAATCTCCGGGTGTTGACCTCTACAGTGGATCAGGATAACGAGGAAAACATCGAACTGGTATCGGAAAAGGCCAAGGCCGGTTACAAAAGCGGTTTTGCCGACCCGGAATACATCCGGGTGCTGCCGACTTTCCAGCTTCCCTTTTTGTCGAAGCAGAAAAAGTACCGCACATTTCAGATCAGCGGGGATTCCATGCTGCCCATCCCGGACGGTTCCTATGTGACCGGGGAATATGTCCTCGACTGGAGTTCCCTCCGCGACGGACAGGCCTACATCATCCTCACCATGGAAGACGGGGTGGTGTTCAAAGTAGTGGAAAGCAAGATCAAGGAGGAAGGCAAGCTCATCCTGCATTCTTTGAATACCCTGTATGAACCCTATCCTATCCCGGTATCGGAAGTAAAAGAAGTCTGGAAATTCGTCAACTACATCTCGGGCGAAATGCCCGAACCCAACCAGGAGAGAGAAGACCTGGCCAGGACGGTGAAGCAGTTGAAGAAGGAGGTGGAGGCGATTCAGACGAGGTTGAATATTTGAAGCACCAAATTCCAATTCACAAATTCCAAAAAAATCACAATGACCAATAAATCAAATTCAAAACGAGCTGAAGGCATTACTATTAGCACTGGTTTTGGACATTTAATTATTGGAGTTTCGAATTTATTTGTTATTTGGTGCTTGTTTTTTGGAATTTTAATTCATTAGAATTTACCTTACTAAATTAAAGTTATCGTGTACGCCATTATCGACGTAGAAACAACCGGCCTCAGCGCCAAAACCGAGAAGATCACCGAGATCGCGATTTATCTCCACGACGGGGAGAAGGTGGTGGATGAGTTCGTTTCCCTGGTGAATCCTGAACGAAAGATCCCTTACCAGATCACGGCCATGACAGGTATCAATGACCGCATGGTAGCCGATGCTCCCAAATTTTATGAAATTGCAAAAAAGATTGTCGAGTTAACCGAAGGAAAAACCATTGTGGGACACAATGTGAGTTTTGATTATAATTTCATCCGCCACGAATTTAAAAGCCTGGGGTATGAATTTAAACGAACCACCTTTTGCACCTGCCGGATGAGCAGAAGAGCATTTCCGGGAAAGCGATCTTACGGGCTGGGAAAACTGTGCCGCGAATTGAATATCCCCAATCATGCCCGCCACAGGGCATCAGGAGATGCCCTGGCCACCACAAAACTTTTCGAGATGATCCGTTCGGTGGATCCCGACCTGGTGGGGAATCCACCCCGTAGCTTAAACACCAGTTTGAGCCGTTCGCTGATCGATGAGCTTCCTGAAAAGGCAGGAGTGTACTACTTCCATAATGATAAAGGAGATATTATCTATGTAGGGAAAAGTACCAATATAAAATCCCGGGTTTTATCCCACATGAGCAACAACCTGAACAAAAGGGCCATCGAAATGCGGGATGCCATTGCCGATATTTCCTGTGAAGTTACCGGCAGCGAACTCATTGCGCTGCTGCTGGAATCCCATGAGATCAAAACCCTCAAACCCCTGTATAATCGTGCTCAGCGAAGATCCCGTTTCAATTACGGTTTGTATTCTTTTGAAGATGATGAAGGATACATAAATCTAAAGATTACAAGGATTGTGGACGAGGTATCCCCCATCCATTCCTATGGATCCAAAATGGAGGGCCGTAACCATCTCTTCAGGCTTGTGGAAGAATGCAATTTATGCCAGAAACTCTGTGGATTGTATGATAGTTCGGGTGCATGTTTTTACCGGCAGATCAAGGAATGTCAGGGAGCCTGTGTTGGTGAGGAGGCTGCGGAGGAATACAATGCACGGCTAAAGGAGGCCCTGGATTATTATGCCCTTCCTTACAAAAACTTCTTTCTTCTCGATCACGGCCGTACAGAAGATGAAAAAGCCGTTGTGAAAATTGAAAACGGCAAGTACATGGGTTTTGGGTTCATCAGCCTGAATGGGGAGGATCCCTCAGAAGAGGAGTTATCCGATGTCATTAAAAGCTACCCGGATAATAAAGATGTACGGCAGATTATTAGATCATATATCAAACAGAAAGCTTCGAATAGAATATTGCCGTTTGCTTGATATAATTGCTGATTTTTTATATTTTCGGGAATCAAGAATCCCACTTATGTGTAATGTGATTTTTAAAATGCCGCTGGTCCTTGTTGTTTCACTGATTGCTTCAATGAGCGTCTTTGCCAATCCAAGCATTTCAATACCGGTAAGAGAACACCAGTTCTATGCCTCGGAAGGAAATTCAGATCGCTGGCAGATGGAAGTTCAGAACTGGAGTGGGTCAGACGTGATCATTCATGATATCGCTTTCCCGGACAGCTGTCATTTCAGTACCAGTGCAAACTTCCCCTACGCTATCCGGCCAGGTGATGTAACTACTTTGCCCATTGATTTTATTTCGCCGGGATTGGGTGATTTTGAATGTATCGCCTATGTGCTTTCAAATGACCAGTACCATGATAGCATTCAGATTGAACTGTTTGGAACCGGACTTAATACAGGTCCTGAAATTATTTTGATCACTGGGGAGGTTTTTTTTGATGAAGCCCGGATTGGTTCCAGCAATGCTGCCGATCTGCGGTTTTATAATTTCGGAGATGCTGATGTTATCATTGATTCCATTGAATTGGATAGCGAGCATTTCTGGATTGGCGAATATCAGGATCTGCCATCAAAAGTTGAGACCCTTGAAACTTGTAAAATTCAACTTTGGTTCATGCCGGATGAAGCAGGATCCTTTGCGGATACTCTGTGGATTTTTCATAATGACAGTCTGGGAAAAACGCCAATCCCATTAGAAGGAGAAGGGGCAATAATCAATTATATCAATGGCAGCCCAATCTGGTTTGATGATTATACCGATGCACAGCTAATTAACATGTGTGGAGACATAAATAAAGATGGATTCAATGATATTATCAACTTTGACAGGTATCCTGATTCCCTGACCTGCCTGAATGTAAATGCCTCTCACATCGCTGATGTAATCTGGAGTGTTTGTTTGCGTGACAGCCTTGAGCTTGAAAACCAGCACAATTTTATTTTCTCCTCAACAATTGATTACAACAATGATTCCTTTGAAGATATTTTATTGTTTTGTTACCAGGACTTTTATCAAGCCGGAATTATTTCAGGTAAAAACGGAAAATTTTTGAAGTTTGACACCATTGCTGCCCGTCCGGAAGGTTTTGGGGTATCTTCATTCAGGAAATTTTTTGACTTTGACCAAGATGGTGTCGAGGAAATTGTATTTGGTGATAGTGATAATGAAGATGTCCCAGGAATTCATAAAGTCTATTGTTATGATTATATACATGATGATTTGCTTTGGTCGACAGAATTGGATATGCAGGTATATGGCACTGTTTCCTATACTGATATGAATGATGACAATTATCCGGAGTTGCTTGTTTATGGAACAAATCAGAATAAGGACTCGGGCCGTTTTGCAATCCTAAACGGACTGGACGGGTCCTGTTTGGATTATACCGATTTTGAAGCAGAACGTCTCTTAAGCCTCAGAATAATTGACGATATCAATGGAGATACCTTTTCTGAAGTATTGATTAGTGATAAGGATTATAGAACATATATTTACGATCTTATCAACTCGGAAATATTGTTCAAAGAGCAGATCCCATATGCATGCAATGGAAACTTTATGGAAATCGGTGATTTGGATGGAGATGGTTTTACGGATTATATTCCTACAAAGGTTAGAGATACGATGTTTGCTATCAGTGGATACAATGCACAATATATCTGGAAAGAATATCTCAATGGCTATTCATATATAAGCTGCCTGATTGATGATGTCACATACGATGGATTTCCTGAAATTATTGTTTCTGATGCCGGATTTGGTCCATTACCACAATACTTTTTGAATGGTGCAACAGGTAAAGTCATTAAATCCGGAATTAGTGTAAGCACCACATATAAAATAATTCCGGTAGAAGATATCAATGGAGATGGATTAAAAGATTTTATCTCATCCGTTAATTACGGTATGCTGCTGTGCCAGTCAGGTGCAATTGGTATATACACAGACGATGGTGAGAGTCCCCATAACAAAAATCAAATGATCAATTGCTTTCCCAACCCATTTAAGAAAATGGTCGAAATTTCTTTCAATTTAGAAGAAAAAAAAGAAATAAAAATAAGCATCCTCGATATCAAAGGGAATATGCTGGTATACCTTCTGGATGAACCGAGGGAAAAAGGACAGCATACAGTTTATTGGGATGGAACAGATTTTAATGACAATGCGCTTCCTCCCGGAATTTATTTCATTTCATTGCAAAGAAACGATAAAATCCTAACGGAAAAAATTATTAAGATATAAATGCTGCATCCACTGATTCATCCCATCCTAATTTTTCTTGGGGCGAGAATTAAACAGGAGGGAGGAAAATTATTAATTATTCATTAAAAAGAGCCTCCTACCGGACTTGAACCGGTGACCTGTTCATTACGAGTGAACCGCTCTACCAACTGAGCTAAAGAGGCTATTGGAATTAATAATTAACAATTAAAAATTAAGAATGAGAGAGGAAATTATAAATTATTCATTCTTAATTGTTAATTAAAAAGTCGGGATGGGGAGATTCGAACTCCCGGCCTCCACGTCCCGAACGTGGCGCGCTAACCGGACTGCGCTACATCCCGTTTGTTAAAACATGAAAAAAACATCTACTTTTGTTAATGTCACATCTCTGCAACTAAATCCAATAAGTAGTAAATTCATTTGCAAAAGTAGTTATTTTTAAATTGATGAAATGATAAATATTTTCGTCAAACTTGAAGAAAGGAAGACTTCCCACAGCAGCACCAAGGCCCCTTTCGAAGATATCGTCTTTGTGCTAAGGAATTTTAAAAACATTGACACCTAGCTATTGTAGTTCATGCCAATTTTTTGAAAGCAATGATGCTTATCAATAATTTATTTTTTTGAAAGGGCCAGCAAAGGGCGTATGGAAAGATACTTTGATGTCTCTCAAATAGATTAGGCCTAAGAATTTGCAGGCTCAGGGAAATAAATATCCTGTTTATGGTTACAATTATTAATTAGTTCTTCTTCTCCTTTACCCAGGCAGGAACCTGGATATTTCCTTTCAGGCCGACAGGTTTGTTCTGACTGTCATCCTCGAATATTCCCATTTTCTTTTGTCCGACCCCTTTTGCAGAACGGTCGTAGGCCATAAAAATGAACAAAGGAATGGTAAGTTTTTCTTTGTGATACTGGCTTTGAAGCCAGCTGAAAATTTGTTTAACCACATTTTCTTCATTCTCAAGGCCATATTCCGCCGAATACCCGGTCTCCCCAACATATACATCGGGTTTGTCGTTGAAGTAGCTGAAAAGCCCATCGATGTATTTGATTACATGGCCGAAATCCGTGCTTTTACCTGGCAATGTATACTGATTGAACATTACAAAAGGGTTTCCGTTGTTCCATGCCGGATCCCAGTTTCCCTGGATATAGGCTGTTATGGAATCCGCCCTGATATTGGCATCGGGATGATCAGTATTATAATTGGCAATGGTCGTAGAAATAGGGATCTCGGGCATGGATGCATCGGCCAGTGAAGCTTTGAGGTTATCGAAGGCCTTAGGCACCCAATTTTTATAATATATCTCGTAATGTTGATCCCCTGGGAGTGGTGCGTTTTGATCTACTTCATTTCCTAGCAGAATGACCTTCAGGTATTTCTGCATATTCTCTTTGGATCCAAATGCATCGATCATGATCTCTACCCATTTGTCGGTATAGGTTTTTGTGGTCATGAATCCGGAGGTATATGGCGCCCCGAATCCACCTTTGACGAGGGCGCTGGTATTTGTTCCCATTGCCAGCTCAAGTTCTAATCCCGGGTTATCGATGATATACTTGATAACACTTTCCTGGGTCGGTTCAATAACGGTATCAGACGTTCCTACTCCTGCAGCATGATATGTTCTAATCAACTTGAAATGCTGTGTAATCATATCCAGGTCATTTGCTATGATCCTGTGATCACGCCCCCAGGTTTGTGATTCGTAGTTAATCCCGACATTATAACTAAAAGGCGAATATGTAGGAACCAGATGATGGCCATTGTTTACCGTCAGGTTCTCTGTAAGTTTATGAGTCTGGCCTTCAGTATCCTTAACTTCAACATGTACAGTATAATCACCTTCTGAGGTATATTGCCGGATATGGGATTTCTCTGAAATCCAGTCCGTATCCCAGCTGCCGTCATTTTCCCAGTCAAATCTTACAAGTAGTTTTGAAGCTGCATCTTCCTGGTCGCTGGAAGCTGAAACATCTATGTTAAAATCAGAATTGACAGACCCGGTCGAGGGGGTTATTTTCAATGTTCCCTGAGGAGCGTTGTTGTCTTTTTTGCAGGATGTTATCAACGATATTAGGCTGAAACCGGCAATGATGAAGATTGCTGACAATCTCCTTTTCGTTCTCTTTTGCAAAGGCTTTTATTTGTTTTATTTAGAACAAATATAAATAAAATTAATTGAATAAGGAAAATAAGTTTTGGATGAAGGATTTCCTCATTTCTACTGGCGAATTGTTTGTTAGGGCAAAGAGATCCCACTTGTATCCAAAACCAGGAACTTTACAATAAGTCTAAAATGCCCAAAAACGGTTATTACTATCAAGGACAGCCTGTTCTTCCAAAAGAAATTACTAGACTGCTTAAAAATAATGCTGAGCTTATGATCTGGCCAAAAGCGCAAACTCCTCCGGTGGCTTGGCCCAGGCTATAGGATTTGCCGGTGGTTTTATGATTGGGTGGCTTTTAGGAAACAATATAGCAAGAGGCTTACCACAGTGGGGGCTGCTTGGAGTCGTTGCTATATCCATTGCCATTGCTATCCCTATGACAGCTTCAGTGAAAAAAAATGCAGCAAGATATTCATTTATATAATGAAAGCTTGCAGGAAAAAACCATCACCGGACTGAAGTTAGAAGTGGCCGGAAGCCCGCATGGGATCGGTTTGATAATGAGGTTCTGAAAACCATGGACCTTGGTTTTGCAGTTGCTCTGAACTATCTTTGGTTTGATTTGTTTAGAAACAAAACCTTAAATTATGTACATCAAGCTTTTTTTTATTGCCCTGGTCATTTTTTTCGCTATTGATATGCTTTGGCTGGGTCTGATCGCCAAAAATTTTTATTCCAGACAACTTGGCGACATGATGACAGAAAATATCAACTGGGTGGCAGCAATTATTTTCTATTTGCTTTTTATTATCGGACTGGTTGTTTTCGTGATACATCCGGCGATTGAAAATACTTCCTGGACGCATGCATTGTTATACGGAGCATTGTTCGGGTTGATCACTTACGCTACCTATGACCTGACCAACCTGGCAACCCTGAAAAACTGGCCCATTGTCATGACCATAGTAGATTTGATATGGGGTACTGTGCTGGCTGCATCAGTTTCTGTTTTGTCTTATCTCGTGGTTACGAAACTTGGCATTTGATCTGCAGATGCATTGAAGCCATGTCCATTGGAGTTATGTGGCACCGACTTGGGGTGGGGTTATCGACACGTTTAGTTTCTTAATTTACTGGAGCAATAATTAGATTCAAACCTGTGAATCGCATCGAAACGCAATGTTTCATAAAAAACACTGAGATTATCTTGTAAAATACGACTGTACTTTTTCCGATTCTATTGCCAGATTTTATAACATTGAGGACGGTTTATTCGTATACAGTTGGAGAAATCCTGAGCTTGCTTTCATATACAAGAGCAGCAAAGGTATGTGTTAATTAGCATGAACGCTGAAAAAGTGATACCCATGATGGAACTCATCAATATTGTTGAAAGAGCGAGGGAGGATGAAGCATTGGTTTCCAAGATCGGCAGGAAAGAAAAAAATTGAGGAAATTTTGTGTGTATTTCCGCCTATGCCACTTGAATCATCCAGCAATCATGATATTATCTATGATGTTTACTTTTGATAAATCAACTATGAGGACGATCATGGACGGACCCGCAGGAGATGAAAAGCTGCCAGCATCCTCTTTATTCAGGTTTATACCTGCAGCCCAATGGATTTCATGGATCCTGGCCACCAACGTATCCGGCTTTTTGAATATCTGTCTTTTTCTTATTAGAAGGTTCATATTTATTAGTTGCGGCTATGTATCCTGTGGATATGAGAAAGCCTGAATGCAATTACGTTCTTTTTTAAAACAAAGAAAAACAGTTGGTTAATATATTCCTGTTGAGTTATTGATGTATTCATTTGTATATTAAGATGAATTTTTGTGAATGTGTTTTTTTTGGACTCTCAGTGATAATCAGTCTACATTAGTATTCTGATTTTTATAACTAACTAAATTCTAATATTATGGAAAAAAAGAATTTTATGAGATTAGCATTGAATCTGGTATTTCTTGGGTTGCTTTCTCTAGTAGTACTTAATTCATGTAAAAAGGATGATGATGATGACGATAAACCCTCATCAAAAGATCCAATTGCAAGTTTTCAATTTGAGGTAAGTGAATCAAACTACCTCGAAGTTATTTTTACCAACTTCTCAAAGAATGCCACCTCTTACATGTGGGATTTTGGAGATGGTGAAACTTCCACCGAAAAAGATCCGGTACATGTTTATGCAGAATCAGGAGCTTATGATGTTAAGCTGGTTGCGAAAAATGATGCCGGAAGCAGTGCCAATTATTCGCAGTCAATTACGCTGTCCGATCCGGATGATGCTTACAAACTGCTGACGGGTGAGGTTTCGAAAACCTGGAAGTTGTTTAGGGAAGGCACCTCCATGTCATTGGGCCCGGATGCCAGTAATCCTGCAGGATGGTGGGCCGGTTTGCAAAATGATGGTGCAAGACCCTGTCTGTATTTCCAGGAATTCACTTTCTACTTCGATGGAACCTATGAATTCAATGATAATGGCGAATTCTGGGGAGAATATGGAGTTTTTAACGATCAGTGGAACTATGAGATCTGTTTTGAGGCCATTCCTGAGAATATGATAAATCTTGACGGAGTGGATGTAAGTGCTTGGCTTTCCGGCACACACGCCTTTACCTACGATCCCACCATTGGTACCGCAACACTGAATGGCCTGGGAGCATGGATCGGTATCCCGAAATTAACCACGGGCGGTGAAACGACAGTCCCTGTTGAAAGCACAACTTTTAATGTGGAAATAACACAGGAAACTGGCTACGATCTTATGACGGTTACTTTCGATTACGGTGACGGTGGATTGTGGACCATTGTTTATGCCAGTTATTCAGATCCTTCACTGGAACCGGATGTTGTACTGGAGGAAGATCCTTATGGTGAAGATCTTCCTGACCTGACTCCTGACGAAATGTGGAATACTTTTGAAACACCAGACAGCTATGTAGTTCTTGATACTGCACGCGCCAACGGAGCAGCCTCTGCGGCAAACGGTATGGACCTTACAATCGGAGTTGCAGACCCTGCTGGTGGTGGCACCAATGTGGGTGAGTACTTCAGGTATGGAACATACCAGGAACTTCAGTTCTTCATGGACTATGATATTCAGTTTGATAACTTTACAACCGTGTCCCTCGATGTTTATATGCCCAGTTCAAATGATTATTCCGGTACCCTGACAAAGGATATCGCAATTGTTATCGGCGAACACAGCGAAACCGAAGAATGGTGGACAGGTCATATTCAGTATGATGCAGTTGGAGATGTTTTGGATGAATGGGTGACTTATACTTTCCAGTTGGATGCACCAACCAGTGGTCCCGGTGGTTATACACCCTTTACCAATGATAAACTTGACTTCTTTGCAATCTCCCTCGGTGGAGGTGGCCATGATGCTCAGGGTACGTTCTACATCCGGAATTTCCGTTTTGAATAAAAAATGCATTTGGGCTATGACCTTCAGGAGGTCATAGCCCTTTTTTATGAAAATAAAAGCAGAATACAGGATAAGTATGTTGTTTGCTTTACTGGCACTGTTTGTCGGAGCCTGTGAAAAAGATGATGATACTGGTATTGAAGGAGACCCTGCAAATTTAAAGCTTGAGATTCTTTCAATCGATTACGAAGCCTTTCATGTTGTAATGCAGGCCAGTGCCCAGAAAACTGTTGAATACTGGTTCTTTTTAGGAGATGAAGATATGCCTGAGGAGATGAATTCTAGTGGGCGCTTTGAATATACCTTTGAGGAGGAAGGAAACTATACCATAACAGTAAGGGCTTACGGATCCAGTGATAGATATATTAAAGACACGAAACTGGTCAGCATTAACGGAGGAGGGCCAACACCACCTGTACCCCTGAACAAAGGATATTTTTCCCCCCTCGAATATGATGGTTACAGTTTGACATGGCAGGATGAATTTAATACAGCAATCATCAATACACAAAACTGGGGATTTGAAATTGGTGATGGCTGCCCCGATCTCTGTGGTTGGGGAAATAATGAACTGGAATATTACCTGGCCGAGAATGCCTGGCAGGGAGACAGTACACTCACCATTGAAGCCCGCGAAGAATCTTATGGAGGCCGAAGCTACACATCTGCCAGGTTGATCAGCAAAGGAAAGCAATCCTTTCAGTATGGCAGGATTGACATACGTGCACTTTTGCCTGAAGGAAAGGGAATGTGGCCTGCCTTGTGGATGCTTGGCGACAACTTTAATTTGGTAGGTTGGCCAGAATGTGGTGAGATCGATATCATGGAGATGATCGGGGGAACTGAATATACTTGTCACGGTACCGCCCATTGGGATGATGGTCAGGGATATGCAAGTTATGGCCAGAGCACGGAGGTGTCCCCTGAATCACTGGCCGAAGCTTATCATGTATTCTCCATTATCTGGGATGAAACAAGTATCAAATGGCTTATCGATAACCAGCAATACAACGAATTATCTATTACAGATCCCAGTATGAGTGAATTTCAACAGGGCTTCTGGTTTATTCTGAATGTTGCCGTTGGTGGTAACTGGCCCGGAAATCCGGATGCGACCACGGTTTTTCCACAACAGATGAAGGTGGATTATGTACGTGTGTTTCAGGAATCAATATAAAAAAAAGTTCAGATCACCTGGTATTTTTAAAGAGACTTTAAATAAAGAAAAGATATGAAAAACCGATACTCCAGATTTGCACTGATTCTGTTTTTCCTTGCTTTTGCCGGTGCAGTCAGCGCCCAGCATGCAATAACAGGACGTGTATTAGATGAAGAAACCAATACAGGTGTACCCGGAGCAACAATCATGGAAAAGGGAACCACCAATGGTACTATCTCAGATATCGATGGTAATTTCAAATTAACAGTCTCCGATAAAAACGATACACTTCTGATATCTTATATTGGATATGAGACCCTTGAAATTACCCTTGAGGGTCGCTCACAATTAGAACTTATTTTAAGCCCGGATATTAAAGAACTGGATGAAGTGGTTGTGATCGGTTATGGCACCCAGAAGAAAAAGGTGGTTACGGGGGCCATATCCACGGTGGACGCCCAGGAAATTGAAAAAATCCCGGTACTGAGAGCTGAGCAGGCCATGCAGGGACGAACTGCAGGGGTTCAGGTAACCCAGCTTTCCGGTCAGCCCGGTGAGGCTCCAACGGTCCGCATCAGGGGAATAGGTACCACAGGCGATGCAGATCCACTGTACATAGTTGACGGACTTCCTGTTAGCGGGATAGATTATCTCAACCCGGGGGATATAAAATCCATAGATGTTCTCAAGGATGCCGCTTCGGCTGCAATCTATGGAACAAGGGCTGCCAACGGCGTCGTCCTGATTACCACAAAAAAGGGATCACCTGGCAGAATGAATGTTTCCTTTTCAACTTATTATGGAATTCAAAATCCTGCCAAAAAACTTGATATGCTGAATGCGAACGAATATCGCATTCTGATGAATGAAGGAGCCCGGAATGCCGGACTTACAGAGCCTTTTGACCTGAATGAAGTGCCGGCAAATAATACCAACTGGCAGGATCTGATGTTTGAGAAAAATGCGCCCATTATGAATCATGATCTTTCTGTAACAGGTGGAAATGATGTATCAACATACGCTTCCTCCTTTTCATATTTTTCTCAGCAGGGGATCATCGGTGGTTCAAAATCCCAGTTCGACAGGATAACAGCCCGTTTAAATACAAGTCATCAGGTTACCAAAAAATTCAGATTCGGAAATAATCTTGCCTATTCCCATATTGTACGAAGGGGAATCGGAAGCAATCAATCCTTCAATGGTGTTTACAGCAGTGCATTGAATATGGACCCGCTTACGGCTTTGTATGAGGATGATCCGGAAACTCTGTCACAACCACCCTATTCGACAGAACCTGTGGTTAAAGATGAAAATGGGAATGTTTATGCCATTTCTGATTATGTAGGTGCCGAAGTTGTAAACCCACTGGCCTTGCTGGAAACCCAGAATGGAGAAACCAGGGTGGATAAGATCGTAGGCAATCTGTATGGTGAATTGGAGTTAATCGAGGGCCTCAGCTTCAGAACATCCTTTGGCGTTGACCTGTCGTATGTTAATTACGATACCTACACAGATCTGTTCTATCTCAACGGTGCTCAGAACAATGTTAAGAAAACTTCAGTTTATAAACGGATGGACCGTTACTTCAACTGGCAGTGGGAAAATACACTATCTTATCAAAAAAAGATCAATTACCACCAGTTTTCGATACTCGTTGGGACTTCTGCCTATGAAGAAAACTGGGAAGACCTGGATGGCTTTAACGCCAAGGTGCCAACCTTTGATCCTGACAATGTTTACCTGAACCTGGCAACAGATACCGCATGGGTGGCAACTGGCGGTGCCGCACATTCATCCCTTTTCTCTGTATTCGGGAGGTTTACCTATGATTATAAAAGCCGCTATGCATTCACGGGGATTATTCGTCGTGATGGCTCCTCAAAGTTCGGAGTCAACAACCGTTATGGTACATTCCCCTCGGTGGGTATTAGCTGGTTGTTGACGGAAGAGCCATGGATGCCCTCACTGAAGCCCATTGGTTTTATCAAACTCAGGGCCTCATGGGGCGTGAATGGGAACCAGGAAATTGGGAACTATCAATATGTTTCCCTGATCGACAAAAGCAGGGGATACATTTTCGGCAGCGGACGGTTGACAGGTGCCTCTCCGGCTTTCCTGGAGAATGCTGATATTCACTGGGAGGAAGCTGAGCAGATTGACATCGGTATGGAAACGGGCATTTTCGGGAACAAACTCACTGCGACTTTTGATTATTATGTGAAAAATACGAAAGGATTGCTGGAAGTAATCCCGATACCTGCTCATGTTGGGAATAATCCCCCTGTGGCCAATGTCGGAAGTGTTAGGAATTCAGGGATTGAACTATCTGTCAACTGGCGTGAATACAATAAAAACTTGCGTTATTCGATCGGGGCAAATGTTGCTTTCAACAAAAATGAAATGACTTACATTGGAAATGATGACGGGGAAATCCCGGGAGCCACCTGGGCAATCGCCGGATTCGTCACCAATACTGAAGTTGGCCTGCCCATTGCCTATTTCTGGGGATATGAGACCGATGGATTATTTCAAAATGAGACCGATATTTTCAATCATATCGGACCCGATGGAAGTCCGCTGCAACCCAATGCAAAACCCGGAGATGTGCGATTTGTTGATGTGAATAATGATGGGGTGATCAATGATGATGACAGGACCATGATTGGTAATCCAACACCCGACTGGACCTTAGGAGTCAATGCCTCCGTGGAATTTAAAAATTTCGATTTCTCCTTCTTGTTGGTGGGGGCTTTTGGACATGAAATATTTAATGGTTCACAGCGCCAGGATCTGCGTTATACCAACAGAACAACCAAAATTCTCGATCGATGGACCGGGGAGGGAACCTCCGATGAAATACCCAGGTATACCTGGAGTGATATTAACAACAACTACCGGGTTTCGGATCTGTATATTGAAGACGGATCTTATGTAAAGATGAAAAATATCCAGATAGGATATTCAATTCCAAAGAATATCCTCTCAAAGATCAAAGCCACCAACTGGCGCTTCTTTGTATCCGCCGAGAACCTGTTTACGATCACAGACTATACAGGTGCGGATCCTGAAATTGGTGCGATGGGTTCATTTGATATAGGTATTGATCGCGGAATTTATCCCCAGGCACGTACATTTCGTATTGGAACAAGCATTACATTTTAATTCGAAAAACTTGATGTTATGAAAATAAAAATATTATATACAGCTATATTACTGCTGATTGCAGCGATCCTGAACTCATGCAGTAAGGATTTTCTGGACCGGCAACCCCTGGATCAGGAGGTGAGCTCGAACTTTTATCAAACGGAAGAAGATGCTATGATGGCACTGGTTGCAGTATATGACGTGCTTGGCTACCAGTCCATGCCCCTTATTTCCTGGGCACCTTTTGTAGTTGTTTCTGACATACTTTCGGACGATTCCTATGCAGGTGGGGCAGATGCCAATGACGGCCTTGATGAGAATGAGCTGAATACATACAATATTCCACCAGGCAACCTGCTTGTACATGCCATATGGAAGAAAAACTATTTTGGAATATACAGAGCGAATTTGCTGCTTGAGAAGATTGGTGAAATTGACGCTTCCCAGGAATTCAAGGATCGCATCATTGCGGAATGTAAATTCTTGCGGGCTTATTTTTATTTTGAACAGGTTCGTTTCTTTGAAAACATCCCCTTGCTCACAGAAACCATCAAAGGGCCCTCGGAATATGAGCAGGAACAAAACAGCTCTACTGAAGTTTATAATCAAATTGCGAGTGACCTGGTGGATGCAATTGGACAATTGCCTGAGCAAATTCCAGCTGCAGAAGCTGGAAGGATCAGCAAATGGGCAGCAGAAGCTTTGCTGGCCAGGGTTTATTTATTCTATAATGGAGTATATAACCGTGATCTTGACGCAGGTGAATTGCTTGTTGACAGGGCCAAGGCATTAGAATATCTTGAGGACCTCATACTGAACAGCGGGCATGACCTGTTTACAGATTACCGCATGAACTTTAAACTGGCCGGTGAGTTTGGCGTTGAATCTGTTTTTGAGATCTCTTATGGAGATACACCCCAGTGGTGGGACTGGAATTATGTGATTGGAGGTGAAGGAAACCTGACCGCCCAGATGCAGGGACCCCGCGTAACACAGTCTGATAACTGGGACCGGGGCTGGAGTTTTGGTACCGTGAGCCAGAAACTTGTAGATGACCTGGAAGGAGACCCCAGGCTGTATTATACTGTGCTTTTCCAGGATAGCCTGGATGGGGTGCTGAACACAGGCTACCAACATACAGGCTACTTTTCGAAAAAATACAGTTCCGATGCGGAACACTGGGGAGCTGGCGGACAGTTTGAACTGAACAGAACCTGTAACCACCGGGTGATCAGATATTCAGATGTACTCCTGATGGCCGCAGAACTTGGCAGTCCCAATGCCCAGACTTATCTTGATAAGGTCAGGGACAGGGTAGGGCTGGGAAGTGTTCCGGCAACAATGGAAAATATATTATGGGAAAGGAGACTTGAGTTGTCACTGGAAGGTATCCGGTATTTCGATGTGATCCGCCAGGGTATGCAGTTTGCCAGTGAAGAATTTACTGTTATTGGTTTGAGGGGTCCTGATTATATTGATGACCAGGTTGTTTTCGACCATACATTTAATACTGCCACCAAAGGATTTCTACCCATCCCCCAGTCTGAAATTGACCTTTCCGGAGGTCTCTTCCAGCAAAATACCGGTTATTAAGTTTGGTTGTATTACATTTTTTTTAACAGATTTGTTATGCAGGACGCGCTCAATAGAGCGGGTTCTGCATTTGTTTTGCGAAATTCAAAGAAGTTTATATTTTTGACCCGACTATTTATTGAATTTGCTGCAAGATGAAAAACACACCTGATCTTAAGAACTTCAACGTACTCGTTGCAGAAGATGAAGATGCTAATTACGAATATTTGCGTTTGCTGCTTACCAGAGCAGGGGCCACTGTTTACTGGGCAAAGAATGGGGAAGAAGCCATTATAAGATTCCAGGAATTACCAGAAATACACCTGATCCTGATGGATATTCGTATGCCCGTAATTAATGGGCACCTGGCAGCAAAAGAAATCCGTGCCTTGAATGCTGAGATTCCGATCATTGCCCAAACTGCCTACGGAACCCAGGAAGATATTGAAAAGGCATTGAAACATGGTTGCAATGATTTTCTGAAAAAACCCATCAGTATGAGTGATTTTTATGAAAAGGTTGGAAGTATACTGAAAAAAAACTAAAAGCCCCGGACCTCTCCGGAGCTTTTATAATGGATACCAATCGACCAATGATTATCCTTACCAGGATAATGTCTTTAATTCTTATTTGTTGATATATTTGCCAATCTTGTAAATCAACTTTTCCTTATTCAATGGCTTTATAAGATAGTCATCGCATGTTGATGCCAAGGCATCGAACTCATATGTGCCCATGCCGCTTGTCGTCTGTGAAATGACCGGTAAATCATGCCTGATCTTTTTGATCTCGCGAGTAGCTTCCCATCCATTCAGTTTGGGCATGCTAAAATCCATCAACACCAGGTCGATGTTCCGGTTGGTTTTGCAATAATTAATGGCCTCCATGCCATCGTGAGCCCAGAGGATTTTTGCATTTGTCTTGCCAAGCATGGCTTTTAACAAAAGAAAATTGATCTTTACATCATCCGCTACCAGAATGGTCTTGTCTTTCCAGTCGGTTTCCCGGCGGGCAGTTTTGTTTTGATTAATTGTTGCATTCATTTTAATGATCGATTGGTCCGTTATATATAGTCCAATCAATTTGCCAAAATGATAAAAGCCATTAAATCAAAAAGATAGGTTTTGGAACATCAAAAAAATGCTCCCAGAAATGTAAAATATTCCCAAAATAGGACGATTGATAAAGATTATTCTTGCTTTTGCCAGTTTTCCGACCCCCGTTTCCTGTCTTGCTTCAAAAAATCTTCAAAATACTGCACAATCTTTTCATACATATGGATGCGGTCTTTTCCGCGAACATTGTGCGGATGCCCGGGGTACACAAAGTAATCCACCTGAACGCCTTCTTCCACAGATTTCTTTAGGAAGGCCAGGCTGTTCTGCCAGACCACCGTGGGGTCACTGGTTCCGTGCAGGATGAGCAGACGGGCCTGCAACTGGTCGACATAGTTCAGCAGATTTGCGTTTTCATATCCTTCAGGATTACTTTCAGGTGTGTCCATGTATCTTTCACCATACATGACTTCATAATATTGCCAGTCGATCACCGGGCCACCCGCCACAGCCGCTTTAAAATCTTCGGGATGCTTCAGAATCATGGAAATGGTCATGAATCCACCATAACTCCATCCATCTACTCCGATACGTGTCGAATCCACATAGGGAAGGGATTTGAGGTATTCCACACCGGCCATCTGGTCGGCCACCTCTTTTGTTCCCAGGTTCCGGTGTATGCTGCTTTCGAATTCAAAACCCCGGTTGGAGGTACCGCGATTGTCGAGGGTGAAAACCACATAACCCTGTTGTGCCAGGTAATACAGAAATAATTGTCCACCCCCCAGCCATGAGTTGGTTACCAGCTGGGAATGGGGACCACCATATACATAAATGATAGCCGGGTATTTTTTAGCAGGATCAAAATCCGAAGGTTTTATCATCCGGCAATACAATTCGTTACCTTCTTCATTTTCTATGGTGAAGATGGACATTTCCCCCAGTTTGTAATCTGCCAGCGGATCATTGTTTTTTAGCAGGATCTGTTCAACTTTGCCTTTGTGGCTGATCACCTGGTAAACCCTGGCTTCGGAGGTGCTGCTGTATACATCGATGAAATAATTCCCGTTTTTATTCAGGATGGCATTGTGGGTGCCATCATCCGGTGTGAGCCTCTTTACATTGTTCTTGCGGATGTCAACAGAATAGATATTCTTTTGCAAAGGGTGGTCTTTGTTACCTTCAAAAAAGAAGTACCGTTCACTTTCATCAAAGCCCAGCAGGTCATTCACCACCCATTTTCCTTTGGTGATTTGACGGATCATTTTGCCATCATTATTATAAAGGTACATATGGTCGTAACCGTCCCGTTCACTGAACCAAATAAACTGGTCCTTGTTCTTCTTTAGGAAAGTCATGGGATGCTGGGGTTCAACATAACGTTCACTTTCTTCCTCAAAAAGTGTTTTTATAAAATCTCCGCTAGATGCATCATACTGGTTTAACTTGAGGTGATTCTGGTCACGATTCAGTACGGCAATATAGATCTTGTCATTATCAGGCCCCCAGGTGATCGTCGTAAGATACTGATCTGCCGGTTCCCCTGTTTTTATAAAGGTGGTATTTCCTTTCTCAATATCATAAACACCAAGTGTTACCTCTTCGCTGGTCATTCCAGCCATGGGATATCGCGTAGGTTCTACTACTGCAATTCTTTTGGAAATATCCACCAGGGGATACTCGGTCACCATGGTCTCATCCTTGCGGTAAAAAGCCAGCTTGCTACCATCGGGCGACCAGAAGGTCCCTTTACTGATACCAAATTCAACCCGGTGCACGGTATGTCCTGAAAGGATCCCCCCATCTTCCTCATTCGTGATCTGTACCTGATTGCCTTCGAGTGCAACATACAAATTGTTGTTGATGGTATAGGCGATCTGGAAGGACTCTTTGTTGATATCAAGGTTTTCAGCTTCTTCAGGGTATTCATTCATTTTCCGTAGCTCCTTTTCCGAAACATCATACAGGAAGAGTGTATGATCATGAGTGAAGATGACCAGGGATTCCCCGACAAAATCCAGGCGCGGCAAACGCCTGATGGAATCGAGCTGCATTTTATTCAAGCCGGCATTCAATTCATCCACCCCGAAGAGTGTATCGCGTTTTTCTGAGCCTGCCTTCCCGACCACTACTTTGTTGTTTTCCACATAAGCGAAATGATCTGAATCACCCATCCACTGGATCTGACTCATGTAATCGGGGAAAACACTCCGGCTCATGTAGGCAGCTTCCTGCAAACTCAGTTGTTTCTCCTGGGCGGTGAGAAAAGAAACCACCACCAGCATAATAATACTTAAAAGACTTAATTTTCTGAACATCTTAATAAAAGGTTTATGAATAAGGGTTTAAACGTCGTGTATGGCTTTTGCAATTTCCTTGATGAGTTCTTTATCGGATTCGATGCTGTTGCCTACCACAACCACATCGGCGCCCTGTCTGGCTGTTTCGGCAGCTTTCTCAGGGGTTTTGATCCCACCCCCAACGATTACGGGTATATCCACGCTGCGGCTGACCATCTCGATCATTTCTCCGGAAACGGGATTGATTGCGCCACTGCCGGCATCCATGTATATCAATTTCATTCCCAGCATTTCACCTGCCATGGCGGTGCAGGCGGCCACATCCATCTTATCGGCCGGGATGGGAACTGAATTGCTCATATAGGAAACGGTTGTTGGCCTGCCGCTGTCGATGAGCATATAACCGGTAGAGATCACCTCCAGACTGCTCAGTTTCAAATATGGAGCTGCGATCACATGACGTCCGATCAGCATTTCGGCATTCCTTCCTGAAATGAGGGAAAGGAAAAGGAAGGCGTCCGCCTTATTGCTCATCTGCAGGGTGTTGCCTGGAAAAAGAACCACCGGGATATCACTATACTCTTTTAATAATTTGATGCAATGATCCAGGTTGTTGTTGGTGAGCAGGCTGCCCCCGACAAAAAACAAATCAACAGCGGCTTCGCTGGATTTCTCAGCAAGGTTGATGACCTCTTTGTCTGTTGGCTTGTCCGGATCGACCAGGACGGTGAACATCTTCCTGTTTTGCCTGGACTTTTCCAGGATGGATTTATAAATGCTCATGTGAATTTGTTTTAAGTGCATCAAAGATAAGAAAGATCAGGAAAAATTGTAAGGTCATTTCTGCCTCACAATGGTAGTAAATGATATCAGCTTACCGAATTATTTAAAGAAATATACCTGTAATATAAACAAGAGCCATATCCTGTGTTATTCCGACCGCAGGGAGAAATCTCCCAACCGGTCTTTTTTTTTAGATTTCTCCCTGCGGGCGAAATGACCCAGAACTAAAAGAGTACATTCGTTAAATTTCTATGTATAACTAAGCTGGCCAGGTCAGGCCTGGTATAAACAAATAACAGTTAGTCGAGCGTCTACAACGCTGTATAAACAAGTACATAATCATCGAGAAAACGATACTGGAGCCTGGCTTGAATAGAATTCTCTCCATTGAGAATGCGCCCATCAAACTCTCCCTGTTCATCCAGGGCAAAAGGCTGGATCCGGATCTGCTTCTGGAAATCAAGGTTCTTTTTACCATATAACTTGTACAGAGATTCCTTGGCACCCCAGATAATGTATAGGTATTTGAGCCGCTCTGACTCAGAAATAAAGTCCTCTTCTTCCTCACTCAGAAAACGGCATGCGATTTTTTCAATCCTGTGTGTGATCTTTTCTATGTCGATACCCACCTGATGATGATCTGACAGGATCACTGCCGAATAATCCCCGGCATGCGAAACGGAAATATTCCCCTTGTGATTCCTGATATAGGGTTTGTGGTATTCATCATATTCCACATTTACCGGAATGTCTTTAACGATCTCTTTAAAGAGCCGCCGATAACTTAACCATTGTCTTTTCCGGTGTTCATTCACGAAGCTCTCAAATACCTCAACCTCCTGCTCATTCAGGTCCAGGCAGGAAAGGAACCAGTCGATGCTTTCTTCGATCTTCCAGATCCCGATTTCGCAATGCTTATTGATCCTTTCAGTGAACTTTAACGACATTTGATTTGTTTTAGAACAAAAGTAACATAAAGTATTATGATGTGTTTGACTGATTGCTTCTGAAATCAGAGTCTCACTATGAAAGCTTTGAGATTAACGCAAATATGGCTAACTTTGCAGGCCTTTTATTTTAATAAATGATCAAAAGAAAATGGAAAATTTAACAATTGATAAAGTGCTGGATTACAAGATCGCAGATATAAACCTTGCTGAATACGGCCGCAAGGAGATTGAGATTGCTGAAAAAGAAATGCCCGGCCTGATGTCCCTCAGGGAAAAATACGGATTGGAAAAACCCCTCAAGGGAGCACGAATCACTGGTTCACTGCACATGACCGTGCAAACTGCCGTGCTGATCGAAACCCTCACCAGTCTTGGTGCTGATGTGCGCTGGGCAAGTTGCAATATTTTTTCCACCCAGGATCATGCAGCAGCAGCCATTGCAAAAGCCGGTGTTCCGGTATTTGCCTGGAAAGGCGAAACCCTGGATGAATACTGGTGGTGTACCTACCAGGCCCTCTCTTTTCCCGGAGGAAAAGGACCCAATCTCATCGTCGATGATGGGGGAGATGCAACCCTGATGATCCACAAAGGATACGATATTGAAAAGGATGCCAGCCTGCTTGAAAAGAAAGGCGAAAGCTCTGACGAAAAAGCCCTGATGAAGATCCTGAAAGAGGTTTACGTGGAAGATAATCAGAAATGGCAGCGCATCGCCAAAGATTGGGTGGGTGTATCCGAAGAAACAACAACCGGTGTTCATCGCCTTTACCAGATGAAGGAAGCCGGACAATTGCTGGCCCCGGCCATCAATGTAAATGATTCTGTAACCAAGTCGAAATTCGATAACCTTTACGGATGTCGAGAATCCCTGGCCGATGGTATCAAAAGAGCCACTGACGTAATGCTTGCCGGTAAAGTGGTCGTGGTTTGCGGTTATGGCGATGTGGGCAAAGGTTCTGCCAAATCCATGCGTTCATACGGGGCAAGGGTGAAGGTGACAGAGATCGATCCCATCTGTGCGCTGCAGGCCGCAATGGAAGGCTTTGAGGTAACTACCCTGGAAGATGCTCTTGCAGAAGGAAACATATTTGTTACAGCAACTGGTAATAAAGATGTAATCACTGCAGAGCATATGTCGAAAATGAAAGACCAGGCAATCGTGTGTAACATTGGCCATTTCGACAACGAAATACAGGTGGAGAAAATGGAATCCATGCCAGGCGTTGAAAAGATCAACATCAAGCCCCAGGTGGATAAATATACTTTTCCCGATGGACATTCCATTTACCTGCTGGCCGAAGGCCGCTTGGTGAACCTGGGTTGTGCAACCGGACATCCATCTTTCGTGATGAGTAACTCATTCACCAACCAGACCCTGGCACAGATCGAACTCTGGAAGAACAGGTATGAGGTGGATGTATATCGTTTACCCAAACACCTGGATGAAGAGGTGGCCCGTTTGCATCTTGCACAGATCGGCGTGAAACTAACGGAAATGACTGATGAACAGGCCCAGTACCTGGGCGTAAGTAAGAAGGGCCCTTTCAAGTCAGATCATTACAGGTATTAAGAAGACCCAAGACGAAAGGCCGGAGACGGAGACAGAAGTGAGCCCTCCTTCCAGGTGTTTTTCTCTAAATAAATTTTACAGTTTCAAAGCAGGCCTGCCTGGATCTCATGGTTTGGCTTGAAATTTTGAATGTACAAATAATTGGACTGGCCCTGACTATATTTTATTGATTCCTGGCTTTTCTCATATGATTTCCCAGCCCGATCAGCACATTGATACAAACTGCCAGCATGGCCAGCGTCAATGAAATCAAGGAAAACGCCACTACCCCCTCAGCTATAGCCGGACCTTCCTGACCTTCTGCCGCAACATTCAGCATTTTGCCGGCATTGAAGATGGCAGCGATCAGGATGCCGAACCAGTTTGCAAAGGTGCCGTAAATGGCCAGCCAGAAAGTTATTCTCAACCATCTTTCAGACAATTGAATTTTGTTCCAGATCAATCCCAGGACGATGAGAAAGATCCCATTCATGATCCCTTCGAGATGACTGGATAATCCCATCCTGGGATTGGCAAGCAGTGGAATGATCAAACCAACCATCAGCCCGAGAAAAAACAATAAGACTCCAAGGAAGATAAATCTGTTGGATTGATTATGCTGAATTTCTGAAGTATTCATAATAGTTTGATTTAGTTGTTAACAGAAAAATTGAAGTTTCAATTAGTACACAAGCATGATTCGGAAATATTTATTTCACGAACCCGAACTGTGTTTTCATCTGATCAATTATAGTTTTGGAGTTTTACCTGACGGGAATAATACATAAAAGTAATAAAAAAATATTGACTATTGTCAGACCCCTCCTGATATTTGTAACTGAATTACCCCATGCTTCAGCATGGGGGCGAAGGATTGCAGACAAGAGTCGCGGGGCTATAGCCCCCGGCAAAAAGCTGATCGCAATGATCCCACCGCGCTGAAGTGTGGGACAATTCAGCTTCAAAGCAGGTTTTCCTGTTCTTCTGAATTTTCTTAAAAAACGATGCCCTGGAATGCTTGTGCTGCAAGGGCTGTATCACACTGCGCATACTGAACCGACGATATGCGCACATCGATGACTCACTATGCGCATACTGATCCATCGATATAGCCACAATGATTTTGCGATAAACACAGCAAAAATCCAAACCTTAACATTAATCGAAGACCTTCGGTCCTGTCCTCTCGCTTTCTACCCCCTGCCAAGTGCCTTCTGCCTTCTGCCTTCTGCCGAGTGCTCCCTGTCTCCTGCCTCCTGCCACTGCCCCAAAAACCTCCCCAGACATCCAGCACAAAGGCACCCATCATATTCTTTCTCCAATGCCTCCAGCATTTCGGAACTGATAGCATGCTCAAAACACCAGCATTGCTTTGACTTTGAACAATCAAACGCATTTTTGCAGCATGGACATATTTCTTTTTCAACAAGCTTCCTTTCCATTATCAAAAAACTTTTTCTGCAATTCTTTTTACATTGTCTGAAATCCCGATGGTGAAATAATGAATGGCCGGCACTCCGAATTCCATCAGTTCCCTGGATTGCTGTATGCCCCATTCAATGCCCGCCTGAAAGGCATTTTTGTCGTCTTTGCATTTGCTGATCTCTTTGTTGAGCGCTTCCGGTATATCGCAGTTGAAAGTCTTCGGGATCATTTTGACGTCCTTTTTGGTGTTGATGGGCTTGATGCCCGGGATAATGGGCACTTCGATGCCAGCTTTCCTGCATTGTTTTACAAACGCAAAGTACTTGCAGTTGTCGAAAAACATCTGTGTGACTATGTAATCGGCCCCGGCATCCACTTTTTCTTTCAGGGATTGAAGATCAGCCTCTCTATTGGGCGCCTCAATGTGTTTTTCGGGATAGCCGGCCACACCGATTGAAAAATCTGTTGCCGTCTGGTTTTGTGTTTCTTCATCCAGGTACTTGCCCCGGTTCATGTCCGTAATCTGTTTTACCAGATCAATGGCATAAGCATGGCCATCGGGCTCGGGTTTAAAATAGCGCTGCGATTTGAGCGGGTCCCCGCGCAGGACAAGCAAATCTTTGATCCCGAGGAAATGCAGGTCGATCAGGGCGTATTCGGTGGCATCCTTGCTAAAGCCTCCGCAGATGAGGTGAGGCACCACATGCACCTTTGGGTATTTGTATTTGATGGCTGCTGCGATGGCCACTGTCCCCGGTCGCTTCCGCACCGATTTCTTCTCAAGCAAACCGCTCGGAAGCTGTTTATAAACCACCTCCTCCTGATGGTAAGTGATGTTGATATTCAATGGTTCGAATTCCATTAGGTTGTCGATGGAACGGTACAACAGGTCAATATTTCTTCCTTTCAGCGGCGGCAACAGCTCGAAACTGAAATAGGTTTTGTTTGTGTTTTTGAAGTGTTCTATAACTTTCATTTATTCGATGTTCGAAGTTGGAGGTTGGAAGTTGGAAGTTGCCAATCCAACTTCTAATTTCCAGCTTCTGTTAATAATTCAAATTCGCATTCAACAATCGCTCAACCTCCTCAACAGCCATCTCCTTCCTGCGAGCATAATCCTCCAACTGGTCTTTAGCGATTTTTCCCACGTTAAAATACTGGGCGTTGGGATGGGCGAAGTAATAACCGGAAACCGAGGCGGCCGGGTACATAGCGAAGTTTTCTGTGAGCCGGCATCCGGTGTTTTCTTCTGCCTGCAAAAGATCAAAAAGCTTCCTTTTTTCAGAATGTTCCGGGCAGGCGGGGTATCCCGGAGCCGGACGTATGCCCTGGTATTTCTCTTTCAGCAATTCTTCAGGGCTGAGATCTTCATTTTTAGCATAACCCCAGTATTCCTTCCTTACCTTTTCGTGCATGTATTCTGCAAAAGCTTCCGCAAGGCGGTCGGCCAGGATCTTCATCATGATGGCCTTGTAATCATCATGCTCCTGCTCGTATTTTTCAACCCATTGTTCAATTCCTTCTCCAGCCGTGACCACGAAAAAGCCCATATGGTCACTCAGACCGGAATCCCTGCCTGCCACGAAATCAGACAGGCAGAGGTTGGGATAGTTCTCTTTCTTCTTTTGCTGGTTACGCAAAAAATTAAAACGTACATTCTTTTCAGGCAACAGGATGTCATCTCCCATCTGCTGGCAGGAATAGAATCCGATGGCCGCATGGGCACTGAGTCTTTTTTCGTTGATGATATGATCCAGCATGCTATTCGCATCATCAAATAGTTTCCGCGCTTCTTCTCCTTTGAGGGGATCTTCAAAGATTACCGGGTATTTCCCGTTGATCCGCCAACTATGAAAAAAGAAGGTCCAATCGATGTACTGCCGAATTTCATCCAGTGGAAAATCACGGAAGTATTTATTCCCGGTAAAAGAGGGCCTGTATACCGTTGCATCATCAAACTGCAAAACGGCCCTGTTTTGACGAGCCTGGCCCAGGCTGATAAAATCCTCAGCGGTCATTTTGGCCTCATGCTTTGCACGCAATTTGCCGTATTCTTCCCGGACCTCTTCAATCATTTTTTCTTTTTTGTCAGACAGCAATTTGCTCACCACGGGCACGGCCAGGGAGGCATCTCTTACGTGGATCACCGGATGATCATATACCGGGGCGATCTTCACGGCTGTATGGATCTTTGAAGTGGTGGCTCCTCCAATGAGCAGAGGGACATTGAAATGCTGTTTTTGCATTTCCCCGGCCACATGCACCATTTCTTCGAGTGATGGCGTGATTAGCCCGCTGAGGCCGATCACATCCGCTTTTTCATCCATGGCTGTTTCAAGGATATTTTTTGCAGGAGTCATCACCCCCAGGTCGATCACATCATAGTTATTGCAGCTTAACACCACTCCAACGATGTTCTTGCCGATATCATGTACGTCGCCCTTTACGGTTGCCAGCAGGACCTTGCCTCTGGCTTCTCTTTTCCCGCTTTTCTTCATTTCGGCTTCGATAAAGGGTAGCAATACGGCCACACCTTTTTTCATCACCCGGGCACTTTTCACCACCTGGGGCAGGAACATTTTCCCGGAACCAAACAGATCGCCGACCACGTTCATGCCGTCCATCAGCGGCCCTTCGATCACGTCGAGCGCCCGCTCATGTTGTTGACGCGCTTCCTCCGTATCGGCTTCCACAAAATCGGTGATTCCCTTCACCAGGGCATGTTTCAGTCGCTCCTGCACGGGAGCGTCGCGCCAGGCATCGTGCTTCTCTTCTTTTTTCCCGCTGTTTTTCACCTTGTCGGCATAGGCGATCAGGCGGTCGGTGGCATCCTTGCGGCGGTTCAGGATCACATCCTCCACCAGTTGAAGCAGATCGCCGGGAATCTCGTCATAAATCTGCAGCATGCCCGGATTTACGATGCCCATATCCATGCCGGCCCGAATGGCATGATACAGGAAGGCCGAATGCATGGCTTCACGAACGGTGTCGTTTCCGCGGAACGAAAAGCTCAGGTTGCTCACTCCGCCGCTCACTTTCGCGTGGGGAAGGTTCTCCTTTATCCACCTGGTGGCGTTGATGTAGTCCACCGCATAATTGTTGTGCTCGTCGATGCCGGTGGCCACCGTGAGAATGTTGGGATCGAAAATGATATCCTCCGGCGGGAAATCGATTTCTTCGGTCAGGATTTTGTATGCCCGTTCGCAAATCCTGATTTTATCTTCATAATCCACTGCTTGGCCTTTTTCATCAAAAGCCATGACGATGACGGCAGCGCCGTATTGTTTCACAAGTTTAGCCTGGCGGATAAATTTTTCTTCGCCTTCCTTCAGGCTGATGGAATTGACGACGGATTTTCCCTGCAGGCATTTCAGCCCGGCCTCGATCACCGACCACTTCGACGAGTCGACCATGACCGGCACGCGCGCGATTTCGGGCTCGGCGGCGATCAGGCGCAGAAAGGTGGTCATCGCGCGTTCGGAATCGAGCAGGCCCTCGTCCATGTTGACATCGATGATCTGGGCGCCGCTCTGGACCTGGTCCAGCGCGATTTCGACCGCCTGGTCGTAGCGATCCTCGGCGATCAGGCGCCTGAATTTCGCCGAGCCGGTCACGTTGGTACGCTCGCCGACGTTGACGAAACCCAGCTCGGGCGTGATCGTCAGCGGCTCGAGCCCGCTCAGGCGCGTGAAGGGTCGATGTTGATGGCTCTGGTTCATTTATTTCCTGGTTCTTGAAAGCGTCAAGAAATTCGTTTACGGCAGAATTCGGATTCACGCGCGACTGATCACGAACTGTTTCGAACCGCAAATGAACGCAAATAAACGCAAATAAACCCAGATGATCTCCTGAACACAGAAACAGATCCGGGTTGGTGAC
>NPIE01000150.1_pt3 | contig 72908 bp, 67 predicted proteins | sample 8637661 | NCBI WGS metagenome assembly NPIE01 (sample SAMN07420842, study PRJNA396082) | bioreactor metagenome | isolation source: sample BA12 brine-fed electro-methanogenic bioreactor BA | place: Japan: Kochi | collected 2016-12-09 | reverse complement strand
GACTCGCTGAATGTGCCTCCAAGAGTGACGCACTACACTAGCCTACGGCGCCCCACCCCACGACCCGCACCGGAGACCCCGACCACCGTGCCCCCGCCCGCCCCCGACCAGCTTGCCGACCTGGCCCGCGCTATCCGGCGCTGGGGTGTCGATCTCGGCTTTCAGCAGGTGGGCATCGGCGGGGTGGATCTGGACCGGCACGAGGCCCGCTTCCTGCACTGGCTGGAGCGGGGCTTTCACGGCGAGATGGAGTACATGGCCCGCCACGGCACCCGCCGCAGCCGCCCGGCCGAGCTGGAACCCGGCACCGTGCGGGTCATCAGCGCACGCATGGACTACTGGCCGCCGGGCCGGGACGCGGTCGCCGTCCTGCGCGACCCGGCACGCGGCTATGTCTCCCGCTACGCCCTCGGGCGCGACTATCACAAGCTGCTGCGCAAGCGGCTGGCGCGGCTGGTGGAGCGGGTGAGGGAAGCGGCCGGCGGGTTCGGCGCGCGGGTGTTCGTGGACAGCGCCCCGGTCCTGGAGAAGGCCCTGGCCGAGCAGGCGGGACTGGGCTGGATCGGCAAGCACAGCAATCTCATCCACCCCCGGGCGGGCTCCTGGTTCTTCCTCGGGGAGATCTACACCGACCTGCCGCTGCCGGTGGACGACGCCCCCACGGGCAACCACTGCGGCACCTGCGCCGCCTGTATCGACGCCTGCCCCACCCGCGCCATCGTCGCGCCCTACCAGGTGGATGCCCGGCTGTGCATCTCCTACCTCACCATCGAGCTGCACGGGCCCATTCCACCGGCGCTCCGCCCGCTGCTGGGCAACCGCATCTACGGCTGCGACGACTGCCAGCTGGTGTGTCCCTGGAACCGCTTCGCCCGCCTCACCGGCGAGGGCGACTTCGCCCCCCGCAACGATCTGGACGCGCCGGAGCTGACGGCGCTGCTGGGCTGGGAGGAGACGGAATTCCTGCGCCGCACCGAGGGCTCGCCCATCCGCCGCATCGGCCATGAGCGCTGGCTGCGCAACGTGGCGGTGGCCCTGGGCAACGGAGCGGCCACCCCGGCGGCGCTCGCCGCCCTGCGGGCGCGGCTCGCCCACCCCTCGGTGCTGGTGCGCGAGCATGTGCAGTGGGCGCTGGAGCGGCTCGACCGGGCCGCCGCCGCGGCGGGGCCCGCCGGGGGCGGCGGCCCGGGTCCATGACACCGCGACCGCGCCCGGCCGGCGCAACTCCCGGACCAGGGGCGTCCGGGGCTACTCCGCGTCCGCGGCGGCCCCGTCGCGGAACGCCGGCGGGGGCTCGGGGGCGCGGATGAAGTGCTCGCGGTAGTAGCGCAGCTCGGCGATGGATTCGCGGATGTCGTCCAGGGCGCGGTGGGTATTGGCCTTGCTGAACCCGTCCAGCAGCCAGGGCGACCAGCGCCGCACCAGCTCCTTGAAGGTGCTCACGTCCAGGTTGCGGTAGTGGAAGTACTGCTCCAGCTTCGGCATGTGGCGGGCCATGAAGCGGCGGTCCTGGCAGATGGAGTTCCCGCACATGGGGGACTTGCGCTGCGGCACGTGGCGCATCAGGAACTCCAGCGTCTGCTCCACCGCGTCGAGCTCGTCCAGGCGGCTGGCGCGGACCCGCTCCACCAGGCCGCTCACGGTGTGGGTGCGGGTGTTCCACTCGTCCATTCCCGCCAGCGCCGCGTCACTCTGGTGGATGGCCAGCACCGGGCCCTCGGCCACCACGTTCAGCTCCTTGTCGGTCACGATGGTGGCGATCTCGATCACCACGTCGCGATCGGGATCGAGCCCGGTCATCTCCATGTCGACCCAGACCAGGTTCTCGGGATTGGGCTTGATCATCCGGAAACTCCCACTGAAAGCCGTTGCGGAACATCCCCCCGACATCGGCGGGGGCGCCTGCGCCGATGGGCGCGCGACGCGGCGGCCGGGCACCGCTTGCGGGCGTCACGGCCCTGCGCCATGATGTGAACGATGAATGCATTTACGCTGCTGTTCATCCTGCTGGTGCTGCTGGAGGCCGCCATCCGGGCGTGGCTGGCGCGGCGCCAGGCCGGCTGTGTCGCCCGTCACCGCGCCGAAGTCCCGGCACCCTTCCGCGACCACATCCCGCTCCCGGCCCACCAGAAGGCGGCTGACTATACCATAGCCCGGATGCGCCTCGGGCTCATCGACCTGGCCGTGGGCAGCCTGCTGCTCGTGGCCTGGACCCTGGGCGGCGGACTGGAGCTGCTCGATCGCGGCTGGCGCGCCCTGGAGCTCGGCCCGGTCGCCACCGGCACCGGCTTCCTGCTCAGCGGGGTGCTGCTGATGGGGCTGCTGGAGCTGCCCCTGTCCGCCTGGCGCACCTTCGGCATCGAGCAGCGCTTCGGCTTCAACCGCACCACGCCGGCCCTGTTCCTGGCCGACGCCCTGAAGAGCGCCCTGCTGCTGCTCCTGCTGGGCGGACCGCTGGCCTGGCTGGTGATGGCCATCATGCACGGCGCCGGGGCGACCTGGTGGCTCTGGGTGTGGGGGGTATGGGTGGCCTTCAACCTGTTCCTGGCCTGGGCCTTCCCCACCTTCATCGCCCCGCTCTTCAACCGCTTCCGGCCGCTCGCGGACGAGGCGCTGCGCCGCCGCATCGAGGCGCTTCTGGAGCGCTGCGGCTTCGCCAGCCGGGGCATCTTCATCATGGACGGCTCACGCCGCTCCAGCCACGGCAACGCCTACTTCACCGGGCTCGGGCGCAGCAAGCGCGTGGTCTTCTTCGACACGCTCATCGAGTGCCTGGAGCCGGCCGAGGTGGAGGCGGTGCTGGCCCATGAGCTGGGCCATTTCCGCCGCCGGCACGTCCTCAAGCGCATGGTCTTCAGCAGCCTGCTGAGCCTGGCGGGGCTGGCGCTGCTGGGCTGGCTGACGCAACAGCCCGACTTCTACACGGGGCTCGGGCTGACGCAACCCTCTCCCCACGCCGCCCTGATGCTGTTCCTGCTGGTGGCCCCGCTGCTCGGACTGGCAATCCAGCCGCTGGCCGCCGCGGTCATGCGCCGCCACGAATTCGAGGCCGACGACTTCGCCGCCCGGGAGGCGGGCCCCGAGCCCCTGATCCGGGCCCTGGTGAAGCTCTACCGCGACAACGCCAGCACCCTGACCCCCGATCCCCTCTACTCGGCCTTCCATGACAGCCATCCCCCCGCCCCCGTGCGCATCGCCCATTTGTCTAGTAAAATACTTGGTTAAAGCCTGTCGACGACCCGGAGGTCTCCCATGTTCCGTACCCCGATTGCCGCTCTTGCCCTGCTGCTGGCAGCCGCTCCGGCGCTGGCGGCCGACGGCCGGGCGCTGCACGACGAGAACTGCCTGAGCTGTCACGCCTCCCTCACCGGCGGCGACCCGAACACCCTCTACACCCGTCCGGACCACAAGGTCACCTCCCTGGACGGGCTGCGCAAGCAGGTCCACCGCTGCGAGCTGAGCCTGGGGCTGACCTGGTTCGACGACGAGGTGGACGCGGTGACCGAGTATCTCAACCGCAATTTCTACAAGTTCAACTGAACCCGACCCGACCACAACCACGTGAACCCGCCATGACCGAATTGACCCGCAAACGCTGCCTGCCCTGTGAAGGGGGCGTGGATCCGCTGACTCTCGACCAGTCCCGCGAGCTCCTCGCCCAGGTGCCGGGCTGGACCCTGAGCGAGGACGGCAGGGAGCTGAGCCACACCTACAAGTTCAGGAACTACTACGAGACCATGGCCTTCGTGAACGCCATCGCCTGGATGGCCCACCGCGAGGACCACCACCCCGACCTGGAGGTGGGCTACAACCGCTGCCGGGTGCGCTACAGCACCCACGCCATCGGCGGGCTGTCGGAGAACGACTTCATCTGCGCGGCCAAGGTGGAGGCCCTGCTGGCGGATCCCGAGACCGCCTCGCTCAACTGCGCGATCTGAGTGACGGGTGACGGGTGACGGGTGACGGGTGAGCCGGAGGTTGCCGTTGTCGCCTTCACCCATCACACTTCACCCGTCACCGCGGCTGCAGACCGCCACACCGCATCCTGCCTCCCTGTTATCCTTCCACCCGTCCCGGTGATCCACATTTGAGCGCAGCGAAATCCGCCCCATGGCCAAACGCAGGCTGACCCGGCGCCAGTCCTGGCGTATCGAGAAAATCCAGCAGGAGCGTCAGGCGCGGGCACAGCGCCGGGAGGCCCATGTGGAGACGCTGCTGGAGGATGAGCACCTGGGCCCGGAACAGGAGGGTCGGGTGATCGCCAGCTACGGCGCCAGCGTCGACGTGGAGGACCCCGCGGGCGGCCTGCACCGCTGCCATCTGCGCCAGCACCTGGGCACCCCGGTCTGCGGCGATCATGTCGCCTGGCAGGCGGGCAGCCGCGGCAACGGCGTGGTGGTCGCCATCCGGCCCCGCCGCAGCGCGCTGATCCGCGAAATGCCCGATGGCGGCGAACGCCCCATCGCCGCCAACCTCGACCGGCTCGGGGTGGTGATCGCCACCCGGCCGACAACGCCGATGGGGCTCATCGACCGCTACCTGGTGGCCGCCGAGCACCTCGGCATCCACCCCTTCCTGGTGCTCAACAAGATCGACCTGCTGGAGCCCGACGCGCTGACGGAGCTCGAGGAGAGCCTCGCCGTCTATCCCCGCATCGGCTACGAGCTGATTCCCGCCAGCACCGTGACCGCCCATGGGCTGGATGCCCTGCGCGCGGCCCTGGGCGGACACACCAGCGTACTGGTGGGGCAGTCGGGGGTGGGCAAGTCGTCCCTGATCAACTGCCTCATCCCCTCGGTGGAGGCGCCTACCGCCGCGCTGTCCGAGGCCACCGGCAAGGGCATGCACACCACCACCACCGCCCGCCTCTATCACCTCCCCGGCGACGGCAGCCTCATCGACTCCCCCGGGGTCCGCGAGTTCGCGCTCGGGCATATCCCCGCCGCGGAGGTGGGGCCGGCGTTCATCGAATTCCGGCCCTTTCTCGGCCACTGCCGCTTCCGCGACTGCGCCCACCGCGACGAACCCGGCTGCGCCCTGCGCGGCGCCGTGGACAGCGACGCCATCGATCCGCGGCGCCTGGCGAGCTATCACCGCATCGTCGCCTCCCTCGCCGGGTGAGAGCCGGGGCAGTGCAGATTGAGGCCGCACCGGGGGCAAAACACGGGTTTCTTACAACGGACCCCGATTTCCGATAAAATTGAATGTCTTTGTGTTCCCCTGGAGTCCTGGTGACTGACGCCCCCCTGCCCCCGCTCATCGAGCCCGAGGCACTGGAAGCCCTGCTCGGCCGCGACGATCTGCTCATCGTCGACCTGAGCCGCAGCGATGTCCACGCCCGCGCCCACGTGCCGGGCGCCGTCCACCTGGAGTACGGACGCCTCGTGCTGGGCGCGCCCCCCGCACCGGGGCGGCTGCCCGACCCCGGGCGCCTGCGGCAGGTGCTGGGTGAAATCGGCGTCTCCCCGGAACGACCGCTGGTGGTCTACGACGACGAGGGCGGCGGCAAGGCCTGCCGCCTGCTGTGGACCCTGTCGCTGTTCGGCCTCGGCGGCAGCCTGCTGAACGGCGGACTGCACGCCTGGGCCAACGAGGAGCACCCCCTGGAGCAGGCCCGCAACACGCCTGCGCCCACCACCATAGACACCCCGTTCGATCCGTCCCCGGCAGTGGAGGCCGATTACCTGCTGGCCCGCCTCGGCGACCCGGAGCTGGCGCTGCTCGATGCCCGCAGCGCCGAGGAATTCAGCGGCGAGCGGCGCTACGCCATGCGCGGCGGACACATCCCGGGGGCGGTGAACCTGGACTGGCAGGCCAGCCTCGACCCGGACCGCAACCTGCGGCTGCGGCCCGAGTCCGAGCTGCGCGCGTTGCTCACGGGGCGGCACATCACCCCGGAACGGGAAGTGGTCTGCTACTGCCAGACCCACCACCGCTCCTCCCACAGCTGGTACGTGCTCAAGCTGCTGGGCTACCCGCGGGTGAAGGGCTATCCCGGCTCCTGGGCCGAGTGGGGCAACCGCCTGGACACGCCGGTGGAGGAGTGAAGCCTGGTGCTTGATCGCCTGCTCTGCCTGCCGCAGCACCTGCTGCCCCAGCACGCCCTGTCCCGGCTCGTCGGCCGGCTGGCCGAGTCCCGCAATCCCTGGGTCAAGGACCGCTTCATCGGCTGGTTCGCGCGCCGCTACGGCGTCGATCTCGGCGAGGCGGCGCAACCGGATCCGCGCGCCTATCCCGATTTCAACAGCTTCTTCACCCGCGCGCTGCGTCCCGGCGCCCGGCCGCTGCCGGAGCCGCCCGGGGCGGTGGCCTGCCCGGTGGACGGGGCGGTGAGCCAGGCCGGCGCGGCAACCGGCGGCCGGCTGCTGCAGGCCAAGGGGCACGACTACACCGTGGCGGCGCTGCTGGGCGGGGACCCGCGGCTGGCCGCGCCCTTCCTTGGCGGCAGCTTCGCCACCCTCTACCTGTCGCCGCGGGACTACCACCGCATCCACATGCCCCTGGACGGGCGCCTGGTCACCATGCTGCACATCCCCGGGCGCCTGTTCTCGGTGAATCCGCTGACCGCCCGCGGCGTGCCGCGGCTGTTCGCCCGCAACGAGCGGGTGGTCACCCTGTTCGACACCGCCGCCGGCCCCATGGCGGTGGTGCTGGTGGGGGCGGTCATCGTGGCGAGCATCGAGACAGTCTGGGCCGGGATCATCACCCCGCCCAGCAGGCGGGAAATCCGCCGCTGGGACTACCCGCCCGGCGAAGTGAAGCTCGCCCGCGGCGCCGAGCTGGGCCGTTTCCGCCTCGGTTCCACCGTGATTGTCCTGTTCGGTCCGGGCGCGGTGGCACTCGAATCCAACCTGGCCTCCGGCGCCGAGGTCCGCATGGGCCAGCCGCTGGGCTGGCTGTCCGGCGCTGGCGATGACGCCTGAGCCGCCCATTCTGTCTGTTCAATCCCGAGAGGTTCAGCACGTGATCAAGAGCCTGTTTCCCGAACTGTCCATCCGCGGCAAGCGCCTCCTGCCCGTTATCCAGGGCGGCATGGGCGTGGGTGTCTCCGCCCATCGGCTGGCCGGTACGGTGGCACGCGAGGGCGCGGTGGGCACCATCGCCAGCATCGACCTGCGCTGCCTGCATGCGGACCTGATGGAACGCACCCGCCGCTCCCGTGACGCGAAACTGATCGATGCGGCCAACCTGGAGGCCCTGGACCGGGAGATCCGCACCGCCCGCGCCATCGCCGGTCCCGAGGGCTTCATCGCCGTGAACGTGATGAAGGCCGTGGACAAGCACGCCGACCTGGTGCGCCAGGCCTGCGAGAGCGGTGCCGACGCCATCGTCATGGGCGCGGGCCTGCCCTTCGACCTGCCCGACCTGGTGGCCGGACACGAGGACGTGGCGCTGATTCCGATCCTCTCCGAGGAGCGCGGCGTGCGCGCGGTGCTGAAGAAGTGGATGCGCAAGGGCCTGCTGCCCGATGCCATCATCATCGAGCACCCCCGCTACGCCGGCGGCCACCTGGGCGCGACGCGCATCGACGAGGTGGCCAGTCCGCGCTTCGATTTCGGGCGGGTGTTCGACGAGGTGCGGAAGATGTTCACCGATCTGGGCCTGGCCATGGATCGCATCCCCCTCATCGCGGCCGGCGGCGTCAACTCCTTCGAGCGCATCCGCGAGATATTCAACTGGGGCGGCAGCGGCGTCCAGCTGGGCACCCCCTTCGCGGTCACCGAGGAGGGCGACGCCCACATCAACTTCAAGCGCATCCTGGCCGAGGCGCTGCCCCAGCAGGTCGTCACCTTCATGAGCGCCGCCGGCCTGCCGGCCCGCGCCGTGCTCACGCCGTGGCTGGAGAAGTACCTGAACCGCGAGGAGAAGGTGCGCGCCCGGGCGACGGCCGAGCGGGCCAGCTGCGCCGGCCATTTCGAGTGCCTGAGCCACTGCGGCCTCAAGGACGGCAACCCCAGGGCGGGACAGTTCTGCATCGAGCGGCAGCTGGCCGCGGCGGTGGAGGGCAACGTGGAGAAGGGGCTGTTCTTCCGCGGCTCCGAGCCGCTGCCCTTCGGCCCCGACATCCGCCCGGTGCGGGATCTGCTGGAGTACCTGCTGACGGGGCTGCGTCCCGCCGGGCACCACCCCGCGTAGAAAAATACCGCTGAAAAGACCTTCGGACCACGAAGGCACGAAGGTCACGAAGGTCACGAAGTGGAATTGGATGACGGGTGATGAGTGAGGGACAGGACGACGTCTTCCCCATCACCCATCACCCATCACCCATCACCCATCACCCGTCACCCGTCACCCGTCACCACCCACAACTCTGGGAACCGGCAACTGCTGACCGCTACCTGCATCATCTGTTATCCGCTCCCCGCCCCGCGGGATTCCATCAGGCCCGCTCCACTGGGAACGCCAGGACCTCGTCGATGTGGCCGGCGCCGAGCGCCAGCATCACCAGCCGGTCGAAGCCCAGCGCCACCCCGGCGCAGGGCGGCAGGCCCGCCTCCAGCGCCTCCAGCAGGCGTCCGTCCAGGGGCACGGCGGGCAGGCCCATGGCCACCCGCCGCTCCAGGTCGGCCCGGAACCGCCCGGCCTGCTCCCGACCGTCGGTGAGTTCGTGGTAGCCGTTGGCCAGCTCCACCCCCTCCACGAACACCTCGAAACGCTCCGCCAGCGGCGGCTCGCCCGGGCGGATCCGGGCCAGGGCCGCCTGGCTGGCCGGAAAATCGTGCAGGAAGGTGGGGCGCCCCCGGCCCAGCGCCGGCTGCACCCGGTGGGAGAGCAGCAGGCCCAGCCAGCCGTCGCGGTCCTCCGCCGCCAGGCCGCAGCCGGCGCCGAGCTCGCCCGCCGCCCGGCGCAGGGTGCTCACCTCGTCCCGGTGGGGGTCCACCCCGGCATGGCGGCCGAACGCCTCGGCATAGGTGAGCCGCTCCGCCGCCGGGGCTCCGAGCAGCGTCCGCAGCAGGGCGTCCACCTCGTCCATCAGCCCATGGTGGTCGAAGCCGGGGCGGTACCACTCCAGCAGGGTGAACTCGGGATTGTGGTGGCGCCCCACCTCGTCGTCGCGGAACACCCGCGCCAGCTGGTAGACGGGACCGCTGCCGGCCGCCAGCAGCCGCTTCATGGCGAACTCGGGCGAGGTCTGCAGGTAGAGGGTGCGGCTGTCGGGGGAGCCCGGACCGTGCAGCCGCGTGGCGAGGCTCGCCAGGTGGGGATCGGTGACCGGTGCGGCGGCCAGCGCCGGGGTCTCCACCTCCAGCACGCCGCGCGCCGCGAAAAAGGCGCGGGTGCGGGCGAGCAGCTCGGCGCGCCCGCGCAGGGCCTCGAGGCTGGCGCTGGGTCTCCAGTTCATGGGGCGGGCGCCCGGGGCGGGACTCGGTCCCGCCCCGGTTTGCCGGAGGCTCCTACTCTTCCTTGGCGCGCGAGACGTACTCGCCGGTGCGGGTGTCGATCCTGAGCAGCTCGCCGATCTGCACGAACAGCGGCACGCGGACCACGGCCCCGCTCTCCAGGGTCGCCGGCTTGCCGCCCCCGCCGGAGGTGTCGCCCTTGAGACCGGGATCGGTCTCGGTCACCTTCATCACCACGAAGTTGGGCGGGGTCACAGACAGGGGCGCGTCGTTGTAGAGGGTCACGGTGCAGACATCCTGCTCCTTGAGCCACTTGGCCGCATCGCCCACCGCATCGGGCGCGGCGGCATACTGCTCGAAGGTGTCGGGCACCATGAAGTGGTAGAACTCGCCGTCGTAGTAGAGGTACTGCATCTCCACGTCCACCACGTCGGCGCCCTCCAGGGTTTCGCCCGACTTGTAGGTGCGCTCCCAGATCCGCCCGGTCTTGAGGTTGCGCAGCTTGACGCGGGTGAAGGCCTGGCCCTTGCCCGGCTTCACGAACTCGCACTCGGCGATGGCGCAGGGTTCGCCGTCCACCATCAGCTTCAGGCCGTTCTTGAACTCGTTGGTGCTGTAAGTCGCCATAGTTCGGAGCTACTCGATAGGTTGTCGAATGAATGCGGGTGTCCGGCCGGACGCCGGCGGCAGGAAGTGAAAAGGCTGGGCGGAACCGCTAAGATTCGCCCACTTCCTCGCCACAGCCCGGCCCGGCCTGTCAAAAAATTCCGCCAATGATACCGCGAACCCGTCCCGCTTGGCAGACCGGCGGCTGGCAACAGCAGCTGGCGGAGGCCCTCGGCGACCCGGAGGAGCTGATCCGGCGCCTCGCCCTCGACCCGGGGCTGCTGCCGGCGGCCAGGGCCGCCGCCACCGCCTTCGGACTCAAGGTGCCCGAAGCCTACCTGGGCCGCATCCGCCCGGGCGACCCCCATGACCCGCTGCTGCGCCAGGTGCTGCCCCTCGGCGCCGAGCTGGAACCGGCGGCCGGCTACGTGGCCGATCCGCTCGGGGAGAACAAGGCCATGCCCGTACCGGGGCTGCTGCACAAGTACCGGGGGCGGGCCCTGCTGGTGGTCACCGGCGCCTGCCCGATCCACTGCCGCTACTGCTTCCGCCGCCACTTTCCCTACGCCGAGGCCAACCCTTCACGCCAGGAATGGTCGACCGCCATCCACTGGCTCGGCATGAATCCGGAGGTACACGAGGTGCTGCTCAGCGGCGGCGATCCCCTCTCCCTGCCCGACCCGAGGCTCGCCATGCTGGCACGGCGGCTCGCCGCCATCCCCCACCTGCGGCGGCTGCGCATCCATACGCGCATGCCGGTGGTGGTCCCGGACCGGGTGACCGCCGAGCTGATCGACTGGTTCACCGGAACCCGCCTGCAGCCGATCATGGTCCTGCACTGCAACCACCCGCGCGAGCTCGATGCCGGGGTGAGCGCGGCTCTCGGCCGGCTGCGCGAAGCCGGGGTCACGCTGCTCAACCAGGCGGTGCTCCTGCGGGGCGTGAACGACGCGACCGACACCCTGGCGGAGCTGAGCGAAGCCCTCTTTGCCGCCGGCGTCCTGCCCTACTACCTCCACCTGCTCGACCCGGTGGCGGGCGCGGCCCACTTCGAGGTGCCGGTGGACAGGGCCCGGCAACTGCACACCGGGATCCGTGATCGGCTGCCCGGTTACCTCGTGCCGCGCCTGGTGGTCGAGCGCCCGGACGCCCCCGCGAAGCTGCCGCTCTGAACCCCTCCCGCACGGGCACCGGACCCGGCGGGAGATGTTTCCTGTGCGTGCCTGATTCACAGAGTTGCGGCCACCGGCCGCTATAATCGGATGGATACGGTCAGGCAGGAGCGGGCATGGACGGCAGGAACGGACCCATCGGGCTGTGGACACCCGGGACCGACGGCGGGACCGGCGTCGACCTCGGGCGTCGCAGCCTTCAGACGTGGCTGGAGTCACTCCCGCTGAGCGACGCCGGCGCATCGGCAGGACCCCTGGTGGCGCGGCTCGCGGGCATCAACCGGCAACGGGCCGAGGCCCGGGAACGGTTCGACGCCCTCGAGCTGCTGCGGCCCGTTGCCCAGGAAATCGCCGCCACCCTGCAGGCGGACTCGCTGCGGCCTTCCGCCCGCGGCATACCCCTTCCCGAGGCCCAGGCGCTCCAGCGCGAGCTCAGCGACGGCTACAAGCTGGTGGCCGAAGCCCAGGCCGGCAGCCGTTCACTGTTCCAGGATCGGATCCTGGTGCCGACCGCCCTCCAACGCGCCCTGTATCACCTGAGCGAGCGGCTGACCTGCGCCTGGAGACGCTATGATCGCCTCCCCGCGCGAACCTGGCTCGATATCCACCGCATCTATGACTACGCCACCCGGGAAGGTCACGCGGCAATCAGGATCAAGGACGCAATGGTCCCCGGAACCGGCGAGACCAGCATCGAGGACACCTACAAGCGCATCCTGCTGCTGGCGCTCGCCAACCCCTATGCCCTGCGGCCCCAGACGCTGGAACGGCTCCAGCAACAGCTCTGGCTATGGTCTGACTCGGCCCGGATCCAGGGTCCCTACGGGCGCGACGGCCTGTTCCAGATCACGCTGGGGCTGGACCTGCCGCCCACCCACCGCTACACGGACCCCCAGCCCGGGGAGGACACCCGCATACTCGACACCACGGAGCTGGTGCAGCGGCTGGAGCGCCTGCTCTCCCAGGGCGAGCACACCGCCTCGCCCCAGCCCCTCTCCGGAACCACGCTGCGGCACCTCATCCATGCCTGGGGTGAACAGCCGGTGCGGAGATTCCCGCGGGCGGAACGGGTGCTGCGGCTGGAGGTGGTGCTCGGCCTGAGCACGACCCATGGTCTGCTGGAGCGCCAGGAGACACAGGGACGCGGTCGCGGCGCGGGGACCGGTTCCGGGGGTGCGGGCAACCCGGTCCTGCGGCGCAGCGAAATCCCCGTCCGCAGCGGTGACGGCCAGCCCACCGGCACCGCGGGCCGTATCTGTTCCACCCTGGATGTCAGCCTCGGCGGCTACTGTCTGCGCTGGGAGGGTGATCGCCCACCCGGCCTGCAGGTAGGCGAAGTGGTCGCCCTGAGCCGCCCCGACAACCCGGTCCTGTCCCGGCGCTGGTACGTGGGCGTGGTGCGCTGGTTGCAGCAATCCCGGGACGGGGCGCTGGCGGTCGGGGTGGAACTCCTGGCCCCCGGCGCCCGTCCGCTCGAGCTCAGACGCCTGCGGCAGGGCGAGAATGCCGCCCTGCTCAAGGGGCTGCTGCTGCCCGAACTGCGCAACGTGGGCCAGCCCGCGAGCCTGCTGCTGCCGGGCAGCGGCTACCACGGCGGGGAGCCGATCGAGCTGCGCCGTGAAGGATTCACCATCCGGGTGCGGCTGCACGAAGGCATTGCCGGCAGCGACAGCTATCGACAGTTCACCTTCGAATTTGACGCGGGCCCCCCTGCCGAAGGTGATACCCTCCAGGCGTTCCGCTAACATTGCATTGTTACGGAGGTCCCGGACGTCCGGCCGGACGTGTTCGCCGTGCGGGCAGGCGAGGCAGCAACGCCGGAACGGGGCGTACCGCGTCCGGTTCCGGCATTTCCGGCCGGTCCGAACGATGTCACGAACTACGGCGCAGGGGGCGCAGGGATTGCAACCGATGGAGCCGCGAGCGTGAAGGACACCGAAATCATCCGCCTACTGGTACTGGTGGACTCCTCCAACGAGGCCGAAGCCCAGGTGAGCGCACTGCGCAACGCCGGCATGGCGGTGCGCGCCACCCAGATTACCGATCGGGCGGGGCTGGTGGAGGCTCTCGAGCAGCAGCGCTGGGAGCTGGTTCTGGCCCGCGAGGCGGTGGGTGACACCGGTGTCGACGAAGTGCTCGAGCTGCTGGAGTCGCGCCAGAAGGACATCCCGCTGATATTGCTCGTGGACGACCCCAGCGAGCTGACCCTGGTCCAGTCGCTGCAGGCCGGGGCCGCCTATGCCCTGTCGCCGGCCCAGAACCAGCTGCTGGCCCTGGTGGTGGAGCGGGAGATGAACGCCCTGGACGAGCGCCGCGAACATCGCCGTTGCCGCGCGGCGCTGCGTGACAGCGAGAAGCGCTGCCGCAGCCTGCTGGAGAACTCCCGCGACGCCATCGCCTATATCCACGACGGCATCCATCTCTACGCCAACCCCGTCTATCGGCAGCTGTTCGGCTACGACGGCGGGGAGGACCTGGAAGGCATGCCGATGATGGACCTGGTGGCGGGGCAGGACCAGGCCCGGTTCAAGGAGTTTCTACGCGCCCACGCCCGCGAGGGGCGCCACGGCCAGCGCTTCGAGTACCGCGGCGCAGGCGCCGATGGTGCCGAGTTCGACGCCGTCATGGACTTTTCGGAAGCCGCCATCGACGGTGAACCCTGCACCCAGGTCATCGTCCGCCCGCGTGCGGAGCACGCCGGCGCCGATACCCATCTGCACGAGATACGGCGCCAGGATCTGGTTACCGGGCTGTTCAACCGCGACGCCTTCCTGGAACTGCTGAACGACGCCATCAGCGCCGCGGCGAAGGGCGCTGCGGATGACGGATTCGTGGTGCAATACCTCGAGGTCGACAATCTCGGCGAAATAGCCCGCAGCATCGGTCTGGCCGGTGTGGACGTCGTGCTCAACGACATCGCGGCACTGCTGCGGCAGACCCTCGACGCGGAGCGCACCGCCCTGGCCCGCTATGCCGACGGCGCCTTCACCTGCCTGCTGCGGGCGGTTCCCCTGGAGCGGGCCCGGGAACAGGCCGAGACACTGGCGCGCAGCATCGGGGAGCAGATCTTCGATGTCACCGGCCGTTCGGTACAGGTGAGCGTGAGCATCGGGCTCGCTCCCGTGGGCGACAACGTCTGCACCGCCCAGGAGGCCCTGGACCAGGCCCATAACGCCTGTGTGGCTGCCGCCGGCAGAAGCGGCGGCAGCCATGTGAACGTCTACCGGCAGCGGATGGAGGACGGTGCGGACGGGGTGGACGAAACGCTGGGCGCCCGGCTGCGGGAGGCCCTGGAACAGGATGCCTATGCCCTGGTGTTCCAGCCCATCGTCAACCTGCACGGCGAGGCGCGGGAGTACTACGAGGTACTGCTGCGCCTGAGCAGCGATGACGGCAACCTGATTCCGGCGGGCAAGTTCCTGCCGGTGGCCGAGCGCATCGGCCTGATGACCGATCTTGATCGCTGGGTCATGAGGCGCGCGATCCGGGTGCTTGCCGAGCAGCACCGCTCCGGTTTCAGGACGGCCTTTTTCATCATCCTCTCCCAGGCGACCATCCTGGACGAGACGTTCCCCGCCTGGCTGGGCCAGGCGCTCAAGGATGCCCACCTCGGCGGCGACGCGCTGGTGTTCCAGATCGGCACCGGGATCGCCGCCGATTACCTCAAGCCGGTGCTGCGACTCGCCGAACAGCTGCGGGAACTCCACTGCCGGATCACGCTCACCCAGTTCGGCACCGGCCTGAACCCCTTCGGACTGCTCAAGCACCTGGACGTCGAATTCCTCAAGCTCGCCCCCTCCTTCATCGCCAACCTCACCCGCTCCCGGGAAAACCAGCAAACCCTGGAGAGCCTGGTGGAAGAGGCCCATGGCCACGGCAAGCTGGTGATCGCGCCCCAGGTGGAGGAAGCCTCCAGCATCGCCATGTTGTGGCAGAACGGCATCGACTTCACCCAGGGCTACTTCCTGCAGGAACCGAGCCAGTGGCTCGCCTACGACTTTCACGGGGATAGCGGGTAATCAGTCGCCAGTCGCCGGTACGTAGGGCCGGATTCATCCGGCCAGGCAACAGACATTCCGACCGGCCTTGTTGTGCAGATTAATCTACACCTACGCGCTGGCTGCCGGCGACTGGCCACTGCCTCAGTCCAGCACGTGCGACACCAGGCCGTCGGCGAGCTTGGGCTCGAACCAGGTGGACTTGGGCGGCATGACCCGGCCGCTGTCGGCCACGGCCATCAGGTCCTCCATGGAGGTGGGATAGAGGGAGAAGGCGGCCGCCATCTCGCCGCTGTCCACCCGCGCCATGAGCCCCTCCAGCCCCCGGCTGCCGCCCACGAAGTCGATGCGCGGGTCCCGGCGCAGGTCCACGATCCCCAGCAGCGGCTCCAGCACCCGGTCGGTCAGCAGGCTCACGTCGAGGCGGCCCACCGGATCCGCGGCCGGGATGCAGGCGGGATCGAGGGTGAGACGGTACCAGCGCGCCGCCAGGTAGAGGCCGAACTCCCCCCGCGCGGACGGACGCACGGGTTCCGGCTCCTGCTCCACCCGGAACTCCGCCGCCAGGCTCTCCAGGAACGTCTCCGGGCGCATGCCGTTGAGATCGCGCACCACGCGGTTGTAGTCGAGGATGCACATCTGGTCATGGGGGAAGAGCACGGCCAGGAAATAGTTGTAGCTCTCCTCTCCCGCGTGGGCGGGATTCGCCGCCTTCCGGTTCGCGGCCACCCGCGCGGCGGCGGCCGAACGGTGGTGGCCGTCGGCGATGTAGAGCGACTGCATGGCCTCGAAGGCGGAGCTCAGGGCGGCGGTCACCTCCGGGTCGCGGATCACCCACAGGGTGTGCACCACGCCGTCGTCGGCCGTTACCCCGAATTCGGGCGCCTCGGCGGTCACCCCCGCCAGCAGCTCGGCCACCGCCGCGTCCTGGCGGTAGGTGAGCAGGACCGGTCCGGTCTGGGCGTGCAGCGCCTCGATCTGGCGCACCCGGTCATCCTCCTTGTCCGGGCGGGTGAACTCGTGCCGGCGGATGCGGCCCGATTCGTAGGCCGCCACCGAGGCCACCGCCACCAGGCCGGTCTGCGTCTGCGCGCCCCGGGTCAGCCGGTAGGCGCAGTAGCGGGGCTGGGTATCACGGTGCAGGATCCCCTCGGCGACCATGCGCTCCAGGTTCTCCGCCGCCTTGGCGTAGACCTCGGGGGCGTGGGGATCGGTACCCTCCGGCAGATCGATCTCGGCCCGGGAGATATGCAGGAAGCTCCATGGCCGCCCGGCGGCGCGGGCCCGCGCCTCCACCGCGGTCACCACGTCATAGGGAGGAGCGATGACCGCGGCGGCCTGCTCGGGCAGGGGGCGCAGTCCGGTGAAGGGGCGAATCAAAGCCATCGTTGTCTCATCCATGTCAGCAGGGGTAATGACCGCGTCACTCGGTGGCGTCGGATTCCAGGCGGTCGACCCGCTGGAATCCGCGGGGCAGCTTGTTGCCGCGACGCCCCCGTTCGCCCCGGTAGTGCTCCAGGTCGGCGGGTTTCAGGGTGAGGTGGCGCTTGCCGGCGTGGATGGTGAGGCGTCCACCCGGCGGGATCACCGCCAGTCCCACCACGTACTCCTCCCGCGCCGCCACCCTGGCGCCCGGGATGCTCATGATCCTGTTGCCCTTGCCCCGGGCCAGCCGCGGCAGATCCTCCACCGGGAAGACCAGCAGCCGGCCGTTGTTGGAGACGGCCGCCAGCAGGTCCTGCGCCGGGTCAGCGACCTGCCGCGGCGGCAGCACGCGGGCGCCCTTGGGCAGGTTGAGGATGGCCTTGCCGGCCTTGTTCTTGGCGATCAGCTCACCCAGCTCGGTGACGAAGCCGTAGCCGGCGTCGGAAGCCATGAGGTAGAGATCCTTCGGCTCGCCCATGTAGACGCCGACGAAGGCGGCCCCGTCCGGCGGGCTTAGACGGCCGGTGAGCGGCTCGCCCTGCCCCCGCGCCGAGGGCAGGGTGTGGGCCGGCAGGGAGTAGCTGCGACCGCTGGCGTCCAGGAACACCGCCGGCTGGTTGCTGCGGCCGCAGGCGGCGGCCAGGAAGCTGTCGCCGGCCTTGTAGCTGAGCCCCGCCGGATCCAGGTCGTGGCCCTTGCCCGCGCGCACCCAGCCCTTCTCCGAGAGCACCACCGTGACCGGCTCGGCCCCCACCAGGGTGGTCTCGTCGATGGCCTGGGCCGCGGCCCGGGCCACGATGGGCGAACGGCGCCCGTCGCCGTACTTCTCCGCGTCGGCCAGCAGCTCGTCGCGGATGAGCGCCTTGAGCAGGTCATGGGAGCCGAGCGTCTGCTCCAGGGACTGGCGCTCGCTGTCGAGCGCCTCCTGCTCGCCGCGGATCTTCATCTCCTCGAGCCGGGCCAGGTGGCGCAGCTTCAGCTCCAGGATCGCCTCGGCCTGGATGTCGGTGAGGCCGAACCGCTCCATCAGCACCGGCTTCGGCTCCTCCTCGTGGCGGATGATGGCGATCACCTCGTCGATGTTCAGATAGGCCGCCAGCAGGCCGTCGAGGATGTGCAGCCGGGCCAGCACCTTCTCCAGCCGGTGCTGGAGGCGCCGGGTGACGGTCTGGATGCGGAATTCCAGCCACTCGCCCAGCAGGTCGCGCAGGTTCTTCACCTGGGGCCGGCCGTTCAGCCCGATGACATTGAGGTTGACCCGGTAGCTGCGCTCGAGATCGGTGGTGGCGAACAGGTGCCCCATGAGCGCCTCGACGTCGATGCGGTTGGAGCGCGGGATGATCACCAGCCGGGTGGGATTCTCGTGGTCCGACTCGTCGCGCAGATCCGCCACCATGGGCAGCTTCTTGGCGTTCATCTGCTGGGCGATCTGCTCCAGCACCCGGGCCCCGGAGACCTGGTGCGGCAGCGCGGTGATGAGGATGTCGCCGTTCTCCCGCTCCCAGCGGGCGCGCATGCGCAGGCTGCCGCTGCCGGTCTCGTAGATCTTCTGCAACTCCTCGCGGGGGGTGATGATCTCCGCCTCCACCGGGTAGTCGGGCCCCTGGATGTGCTCGCAGAGGTCCCACACCGAGGCGCCCGGATCCTCGAGCAGGCGGATGCAGGCGGCGACCACCTCGCGCAGGTTGTGGGGCGGGATGTCGGTGGCCATGCCCACGGCGATGCCGGTGGTGCCGTTGAGCAGCAGGTGGGGAACCCGGGCGGGAAGCACCAGCGGCTCCTCCAGGGTGCCGTCGAAATTGGGCCCCCAGTCCACGGTCCCCTGCCCCGCCTCGGCCAGCAGCAGATCGGCGAACGGGGCCAGCCGCGCCTCGGTATAGCGCATGGCGGCGAAGGACTTGGGATCGTCCTGGGAGCCCCAGTTGCCCTGGCCGTCCACCAGCGGGTAGCGGAAGCTGAAGGGCTGGGCCATGAGCACCATGGCCTCGTAGCAGGCCGAGTCACCGTGGGGATGGTACTTGCCCAGCACGTCACCCACGGTGCGGGCGGATTTCTTGTGCTTGGCCCCGCTCCGGAGCCCCAGCTCCGACATGGCGTAGACGATGCGGCGCTGGACCGGTTTCAGGCCGTCCCCGATGTGCGGCAGGGCGCGGTCGAGGATGACGTACATGGAGTAGTCGAGGTAGGCCTTCTCGGTGAAGGCCTTGAGGGGGAGGTGCTCCACGCCCTCGTGGTTGATCTGGATGGAATCGGCCATGGGTGTTGCGTTCCGTCCTCAGCGTGATTGCCGGTCTCCGGCCCGGCCGGGATTCGGCCAGGCCGGACGACCCTTCCCGGCGCGCATCGGCACCGGCGAAAGCGGGCCCAAGTTTACTACGTTGCCGGCGGCGATGCGTGGATCGCTCAAGGGGTGTCCAGGGTGACGCTGACGCGGCGGTTGTTGCGCCCCTTGTTCTCCACCCGGGTCACCGTCACCGGCCCGATCTCGCCGGTGCGGGCCACGTGGGTGCCGCCGCAGGGCTGCAGATCGACCCCGGCCACCTCCACCAGCCGCACCCGCCCCCGGCCCCGCGGCGGCTGCACCGACAGTGTCCGCACCAGTTCGGGCCGGGCATCGAGCTCGGCTGCGTCGATCCAGCGGCTGGTGACCGGGTGATCCGCCGCCACGATGCGGTTCAGTGCCGTGGTGAGCGCCTCCCGGTCCAGCGACTGACCGGGCAGGTCGAAATCGAGCCGCCCGCTGCCGTCGCGGATGGCCCCGCCGGTGACGCCGGCGGGGATGAGGCTGCAGAGCAGGTGCAGGCAGGTATGCATGCGCATGTGCCGGTGGCGGCGCTCCCAGTCGAGCACCGCGGTGACCCGTTCACCGGTGCCCGGCAGCGGAACGCCCGACTCCGGCAGATGGAGGATGCCGCTCTCGCCGCGGCGGGTATCGGTCACGGCCAGCCGGCTGCCGTCCGCGCGGATCAGCCAGCCCGCATCCCCGGGCTGGCCCCCGCCGCGGGGGTAGAACACCGTGCGGTCGAGCACGATGCCCTCCGTGCCGGCGGCGAGCACGGTCGCCCCGCACTCGCGCAGATAGGCATCCTCCCGGAACAGCTCGATGGTCATGGCCTTCTCCCGGCGTCCCCCGCCGCCCCGTTGGCGGTTCCGGTCACAGCACTTCGGCCAGGTCGCCTTTCTGCTCCAGCCACGCGCGCCGGTCGGAGGAACGGCGCTTGGCCAGCAGCATGTCCATCAGCTCGTCGCTGGCGTCATCGGGCGCCACCGTGAGCTGCACCAGGCGCCGGGTGTCGGGGGAGAGGGTCGTCTCACGCAGTTGCAGGGGGTTCATCTCGCCCAGCCCCTTGAAGCGGGTGACGGCGATCTTCGCATTCCTGCGCTCGGCGCGGATGCGGTCGATCACCCCCTCCTTCTCCGCCTCGTCCAGCGCGTAGTAGACCTCCTTGGCCACGTCGATGCGGTACAGCGGGGGCATGGCGATGTAGACGTGCCCGGCCTCCACCAGCGGCCGGAAGTGGCGCAGGAACAGGGCGCAGAGCAGGGTGGCGATGTGGGCCCCGTCGGAGTCGGCGTCGGCCAGCACGCAGACCTTGCCGTAGCGCAGTCCCTGCAGATCGCCGGAGCCGGGATCCACCCCGATGGCCACGGCGATGTCATGCACCTCCTGGGAGCCGAGCACCTCCTCGGGGTTCACCTCCCAGGTGTTCAGGATCTTGCCCCGCAGCGGCATGATGGCCTGGAACTCGCGGTCCCGGGCCTGCTTGGCCGATCCGCCCGCCGAGTCGCCCTCCACCAGGAACAGCTCGGCCCGCCCCGGGTCCTGGGCCGTGCAATCGGCCAGCTTGCCCGGCAGCGCCGGCCCCTGGGTGACCTTCTTGCGCACCACCTTGCGCCCCGCGCGGCTGCGGCGCTGGGCATTGCCGATGGCCAGCTCCGCGATGCGCTCGCCCATCTCGGTGTGCTGGTTGAGCCACAGACTGAAGGCGTCGCGCACCACGCCGGAGACGAACGCGGCGCACTCCCGCGAGGAGAGCCGCTCCTTGGTCTGGCCGGAGAACTGCGGGTCGGCCAGCTTCACCGAGAGGATGTAGGAGACCGAGTCCCAGACGTCCTCCGGCGCGAGCTTGAGCCCCCGCGGCAGCAGGTTGCGGAACTCGCAGAACTCGCGCAGGGCCTCGGTGAGCCCCGTGCGCAGGCCGTTGACGTGGGTTCCGCCCTGGGCGGTGGGGATGAGGTTGACGTAGCTCTCGGTGACCGCCTCGCCGCCCTCGGGCAGCCAGACGACAGCCCAGTCGACCGCCTCGCGCTCGCCCGCCAGGCTGCCCATGAACGGCGCCTCCGGCAGCCGCTCGGACGCCCCGATCTCATCCTCCAGGTAGGCCCGCAGGCCATCCTCGTAGCACCACTCCTCGCGCTCTCCCGCCGCCTCGTCGCGGAAGGTCACGGTCAGTCCCGGGCACAGCACCGCCTTGGCCCGCAGCACGTGCTTGAGCCGGGGCACCGAGAACCTGGGCGAGTCGAAGAACTTCGCATCGGGCCAGAAGCGCACCGTGGTGCCGGTCTGGCGCCGGGGCACCTCGCCGATGGCCTCGAGGTCGGAGACCTTCTCGCCGTTGGCGAAGGCCATGTTGTACTCCTGGCCGCCCCGGCGCACCCACACCTCCAGGTGCCGGGACAGCGCGTTCACCACCGACACGCCCACCCCGTGCAGGCCGCCGGAGAAGCGGTAGGACTTGTTGGAGAACTTGCCGCCCGCGTGCAGCCGGGTGAGGATCACCTCCACGCCCGGCACCCCCTCCTCCGCGTGCAGGTCCACCGGCATGCCGCGGCCGTCGTCCACCACTTCCAGCGAACCGTCCTGGTAGAGGGTCACGTCGATGCGCCGGGCGTGGCCGGCCACCGCCTCGTCCACGCTGTTGTCGATGACCTCCTGGGCCATGTGGTTGGGACGGCTGGTGTCGGTGTACATGCCCGGGCGCTTGCGCACCGGGTCGAGTCCGCTCAGAACCTCGATGTCGTTGGCGTTGTAGGCTTCGCGAGTCATGTCGATGGCAGGTTGTCCGGCGGTTGGGACACGGGGTGGGCGCGCTGCCCGCGGGCGTTACCGCGCGGCATTATACAGCCCTCGCGGGAGGCGGGTCACAGTCCATTGGGCGGCACGCCGCAGAAGCGCAGCACCCGTTCCGCCACGGCCTCGAAATTCTCGAACCCGTGCGATCCGCCGGCCATCAGGATCCGGGGGGAATCCGGATACTTGCGCAACGCCTGGCGGAAGTCGAGGGTCTCGTCGCCGCTCTGCAGCAGCAGCAGGAAACGCCCCGGGTGGCTGACCCGCTCCACGTCCAGGGCGCGCAGGGCCGTGATGTGCTCCGCCACCAGCTCGTAGCGCTCGCCGGTGTAGAGGTTCTGCTGCGGCCCCAGGTAATCGGCCAGCAGCTCGTAGGGCCGCACAGCCGGGTTGACCAGTACGGCCCGCAGGCCATGGCGCTCCGCCAGCCAGGTGGCATAGTAGCCCCCCAGCGAGCTGCCCACCAGCGCCAGCCCGCCGGGCAGGAGCCGTTCCACCTCCGCCTCCAGCTGGAGGGCGGCCCGCTCCGGGCGGTCGGAGAGCGCCGGCACCCGGATCCGGTCCCCCAGCCCCAGCGCCTCCATGCGCGCCACCAGGATGCGCGCCTTGTGGGACTCGGGCGAGGAGTTGAAACCGTGGATGTAGAGGATGGCGGGTGTGGGAGTGGACACAGCGCGGAATTCGAAGACGGAACGGAATGGACAGGATTAACGGGATTTTTCGGGATTGACACGATTGCCATCAGGACGAGGGACTGGGGCATTGTAGGTGCAGATTCATCTGCACAACAGAACCGCTGTTCAATGCCCTGCCCGGCCGGATGAATCCGGCCCTACGGCATCCCGGCGTCCGGGCCACACCAGCACTTTCCTCCTTCGTCTTTCATTCCGCATCCGTTCTTCAATACCCCACCGCGCCCTTGTCGGGAATGTAGACGAACTCGCGCAGGCGCACCACGCCGGTGTCGAAGCGGCCGTCGTCGTGCAGTTCCAGCCAGCGGAAGCCGGGGTGGGCCTCGTCGATGGAGAAATCGCGGCTGCCGGGACGGAACTGCAGGCAGGTGGAGGGCGAGGAGATCAGCTCCAGTCCGCCGCGCCGGTCCCGGTACTCCTGGTGCACGTGGCCCCACAGCAGCACGCGCACGTTGGCGTGACGGTCCAGCACCCCGAACAGCGCCTCGGCATTGTCGAGTCCGAGCGCATCGAGCCAGCGACTGCCCACCGGAACGGGCTGGTGATGGAGCGTGACCAGGGCATGGTGCCCGGGATGCGCCGCCAGGCAGCGCTCCAGCCGCTCCAGCTCCCGCTCGGAGACCCGTCCGCCCACGTGACCCGGCACGGCGGAGTCGAGCAGCACCACCTGCCAGCGCCCCAGGAGGAAGCTCCGCTCGGGGCGGAAGAAGGGATCGGAGAGGGCGGCTGCGGCGACGGACTGATCGTCGTGGTTGCCGGGTATCCAGTAGACCGGCGCGCCGATCCGCTCCAGCCCCGCGGCCAGGTCCCGGTAGGCGGGGAGCGAGGCGTCCTGGGCCAGGTCGCCGGTGGCGAGCACGGCGTCGGGAGCGGGGAATTCGCGACAGGCCAGATCCACCACCGACTGGAAGCTGGCCCCCGTATCCAGCCCCAACAGCGTCTCGCCACCATTCGAAAACAGGTGCGTGTCGGTGATCTGCAGCAGTCGCATACCCATGAGGATTGTCTTGCCCTTCCCCGCGTGGTGCCTTCGCCCCTGTACGAACGCGTCGGCCTGGTCAGACTTTAAGCGTTTTCAGGCGCTAATCTGTGACCAGTTCCTCATGCTGGAACCGGTAACCCCGCGCCAGGCAGAGCCGCAGCCACTCGCCCAGCAGACGATTGAGCTGGAGCTTCTCGTCACGCCGGATCATGCCGCGGTTCGGGTAGGGGTGGGGATACCGGGGTCCGAACCGGGTCTCGCCCTGGTAGCTGACCACCTCCGCCACCCGCGCGTCGTGGCTGACACGAATCCGCATCCGCGGTCCCGGCAGCCAGGCAACCGGCCCCGACTCGCTGAGTTCGACCAGCGTGGTGTAGGGACCGCGCTCCAGGACCCGGAGACTCACCATCCCGGCCACCCCCCGGACGGACCGCGCCGGTGCCGGCGCCGCGCCCTGCGCCAGCCCGGGCGCAAGCTGCGCCAGGCGCTGGTAGTTGCGCTCGCACTCACCGAGCAGTTGCTCCAGGTTGTCGGCTTTCGGCGTCACTCTCATGGAATCGTCGTTGAACGCATCTGCGTGCGCTGGGGAATCTCTCAACCCAACCCGTGTGGCCGCGCGAACCGGGTTGCCGCGCAGGCCTCACGACCCATGCCCTGAATGACTCTCCGCCATTCGAGCGGGTGAAAGAACCGCGCCGGGCTCTCACAGCATAGCGTTTCCTGGACCGGGCGGCACCTAGTGTACTGCCATCACTCCTGGAGGTACTTTCAGAGCGCGCCGGAGACGACGGCGACCGTGGGGGGGGTTACACCGGATCCGACCCGCTCCAGCGCCGCAACAACTCCTCGCGATGGAGTTCCAGCCACTGCAGAGCGATGAGCGTGGAGGCGTTGTCGATGAGGCCCTCTGCCATCCAGCCGAGCGCGCGGGTCCGCGGGACCGCCACCACGCGGATGTCCTCGCCCTCGTGGGGCAGGCCGTGGATGCCCCCGGCGCCGGCGGCTTCCACCCGACCGCAGAACAGGGTGATCCGCTCGGAGGTCCCGCCCGGACTGACCAGGTAGTTGCAGATGGGGACCAGGTCGGTCACGACACAATCGGCCTCCTCCCGCGCCTCGCGCCGGACCACCTCCTCCGGCGTTTCGCCCGGCTCCACGATCCCGGCCACCACCTCCAGCAGCCAGGGTCCGCGGCGGTCGTGGATGGCGCCGATGCGGAACTGCTCCACCAGGACCACCCGGTCCAGGGCGGGGTCGAAGAGCAGGACGGCCGCGGCGGTGCCGCGTTCGAACAGCTCACGGGTCAGCAACGGGCTCCAGCCGCCCCGGAACAGCGCATGCCGCAGCCGGTAGCGCTCCATGCGGAAAAAACCCCGGTAGACCACCTCCCGGCGCACCACCTCCAGTCCTTCCGGGCCGGGTGGCGGCTGCCTCTCTTCCGGGGCCTTGTTCATCGCCGGGCCTCCCCGCCGAACAGCCGTCGCCACCAGCGCCGACGCCCCTCGGGAAGAATTTCGGGGGTTTCCAGCGCCTCCGGCGGAGTCCGGCTGAGAATCCAGCGGGGCAGGATCTTCAGGCCGCTCGAACCACAGGAGGCACCGAGGTTGTGGGGATCGTAGATCTTGACGAGCCCGGGCGAATCCGCATCGTCGGTGTAGACGATGCCGCAGTAGTCGTGTTCGTGCTCCCGCCGCAGCAGGGCATCGATCTCGGTGATGAAGCGCTCCAGCGACGCGAGGCTCTCCGCGCGCTCCGGCGGTGGCTCCCCGACCAGGTAGACGTACCACTCGCCGCCGTCCCGGACCCGGGCCCACAGGGCGTCCAGCTGCGACCAGCGCAGCACGCCCCTGAAGGAGCCGTTGAGAATGCGTTGGGAAAAGGTATTCATTCGGTACCGGGAATCGTTCAACCCGTGGTATCAGCCGGATTGCCGGGCCGGCTGCGACGCGGGGCGGGCCCTTCCAGCCGCGCGATGGTCAGCGCCTCGATGAGCAGAGCCTCCAGGGTGCGCGGGGGGGGCTGTCCCGGCGGCCGGGTAGAGGCGGCCGAGCTGCTGATGCCGGCGCATCACGGCAAGGTATTCCTGCGCGCTCAGCCACGGACGGGCCAGGCGGAACCCGGCCTCGAGGTGCGCCAGGGCGCCGGGACGCTTGCGGGCGACCAGCAGCTGGCCGTAGACCAGCTCGACGAGTGCGCGGGCGCGGTCGTCCCGGGCCCCGGCCAGCAAAACCTCGTAATCGGCGGCCACCGGTCGGCCCAGCCAGTAGCGGCCGATCATGCCATTGAGCGCCCGGGGCAGGCAGCCGTCGCCGGGAACCGGACCCGGCGCCGACGCCCGGGGGTCGGCCAGGCGTGCCGCCGGTTCCCCTGCCAGGGGATTGGCGTACCAGGCACCCAGCGAAGCCTCTACCGGTCCGCCTCCGCTGTCCGGACCGGCAGAGGCGACCTGCGGCTTTCCGCGAAGGCGCCCGGAGGACACGGTCAGTAACGCTGCGGACGTCCCTGGCGCTGGGCCGAGCGCGAGAAGTACTGGCGATAGTAGACCAGTGCGCTCTGGCCGTTGGCCTTGACGTCGAACACCTTCCAACCCTGCGGACTGCGGTAGAGGCGGAAATCGAGCTGGGTCATGAGGCCGTTGGGCTGGTAGGCCTGGATGCCGAGCACCACCTCGCCGGAACGGGGATCCCGGCGCTGGGGCAGGTAGCGCACGTGTCCGTAGGGATAACCGGAGAGCTTTTCGGCCATGGCGCCCAGGAACATGCCCACCAGGGCCTTCTCCATCTGCTTGCGCTCCTCGGCGCTCATGTAACGGTAGCGCGGGCCGGCCACGAAGCGGGCCATGTAGGCGAAGTCGAAGTAGGGGGCCACCTCGCTGCGGACGAAGGCCTCCACGGCGTCCGGATCCCGGCTGCCGCCCTGGGAGAGGAACGCCGTGACCTTGCCGATTCCCTCCGAGAGTATGGCGGCCGGACCTTCGGCCTGCTGACGCGCGGGGGGCGGACCATAGTAGCCCGGGGGCTGCGCCTGCAGCGTGGGGGCCACCAGGCCCAGGGCCAATCCAATGACGGCGACTCTAGCGGTGCTTCTCATCATGGCAGTTCCATCCTCCTTCTGGTTTATGGGTGCTAGTGTACTGTTTCACTCTTGGAGGCCCATTCAGCGAGTCGCCGGTCGGTCAGATGCAAGGCGCGCTTGCGCAGGAAGGGCAGGCCCCCTTTCAAGCAAGCGCAACGCCGCAGATGGCCGGCCGGCGGCTTGCCCGCAGGGAGCCCCCCGAAAGCACCTCCAAGAGTGAAACAGTACACTAGACCTTGCGATAGATCTCCCCGCCGGTCGCGCGGAACTCCTCGGATTTCTCCTGCAGTCCCTGCTCCACCGCCGAGCGCACATCCTCCAGTCCCTGCTCGCGGGCGAACTCGCGCACGTCCTGGGAGATTTTCATGGAGCAGAACTTCGGTCCGCACATGGAGCAGAAATGGGCCACCTTGGCCGACTCCTTGGGGAGCGTCTCGTCGTGGTACTCCCGGGCACGCTCCGGGTCAAGCCCGAGATTGAACTGGTCCTCCCAGCGGAACTCGAACCGCGCCTTGGACATGGCGTTGTCGCGGATCTGGGCGCCGGGGTGGCCCTTGGCGAGATCGGCGGCGTGGGCGGCGATCTTGTAGGTGATGATGCCCTCGCGCACGTCCTCCCGGTTGGGCAGCCCCAGGTGCTCCTTGGGCGTGACGTAGCAGAGCATGGCGCAGCCGTACCAGCCGATCATGGCCGCGCCGATGGCCGAGGTGATGTGGTCGTAGCCGGGCGCGATGTCGGTGGTCAGCGGCCCCAGGGTATAGAAGGGCGCCTCGTAGCAGTCGCGCAGCTCCTTGTCCATGTTCTCCTTGATCATCTGCATGGGAACGTGGCCGGGGCCCTCGATCATCACCTGGACATCATGCTCCCAGGCCTTTTTCGTCAGCTCCCCGAGCGTCTCCAGCTCGGCGAACTGGGCCGCGTCGTTGGCATCGGCGATGGAGCCGGGTCGCAGGCCGTCGCCGAGGCTGAAGGAGACGTCGTAGGCCTGCATGATTTCGCAGATTTCCTCGAAATGGGTATAGAGGAAACTCTCCTGGTGGTGGGCCAGGCACCACTTGGCCATGATCGACCCGCCGCGGGAGACGATCCCGGTGACGCGCCCGGCGGTGAGCGGTACGTAGCGCAGCAGCACCCCGGCATGGATGGTGAAGTAGTCCACGCCCTGCTCGGCCTGTTCCACCAGGGTGTCGCGGAACACCTCCCAGTCGAGGTCCTCGGCCACCCCGCCCACCTTCTCCAGGGCCTGGTAGATGGGCACGGTGCCGATGGGCACGGGGCTGTTGCGGATGATCCACTCCCGGGTCTCGTGGATGTTCCTGCCGGTGGACAGGTCCATGATGGTGTCGGCACCCCAGCGGATGCCCCAGACCATCTTGTCCACCTCCTCCTCGATGCTGGAGGAGAGGGCCGAGTTGCCGAGGTTGCCGTTGATCTTCACCAGGAAGTTGCGGCCGATGATCATCGGCTCGAGCTCGGTGTGGTTGATGTTGGCCGGAATGATGGCCCGGCCCGCCGCCACCTCCGCGCGCACGAAATCGGGGGTGATGGTCTCGGGTATGGCCGCGCCCCAGGCGAAGCCCTTGTGCTGGCGGGCCAGCTGGTCGCGGTAGAGCTCGCGGCGCAGGTTCTCCCGGATGGCGATGAACTCCATCTCCGGCGTGACGATGCCGCGCCGGGCGTAGTGCATCTGGGTGACATTGCGGCCCGGCAGGGCCCGGCGCGGCGCGCGCCGGTGCTCGAAACGCAGCCCGGCGAGCGCCGGATCGGCGGCGCGCTGGCGGCCGTACTCGGAGGTGACCCCCTCGAGCTGCTCGGTGTCGCCACGCTCCTCCACCCAGCCGCGGCGGATTTCGGGCAGCCCCCGGCGCAGATCGATGCGCTGTTGCGGATCGGTGTAGGGACCGGAGGTGTCGTAGACGGTGACGGGGGGGTTCGACTCGGCCCCGAAACTGGCGTGGGTGTCCTCGAGCCGAATCTCCCGCATCGGCACCCGGACGTCGGGACGGGAGCCGGTGACATAGATCCGGGTGGAGTTGGGATAGGCGGGAATGGCGGCGTCGTCGACCCGGACGGACTCCGGATGGATGCGGTCTTGCGTCACACTCATCGCGTATGAATACCCTGCTGAAGAACCAAACCGGCGGCGGGAAGAGTGCCCGGACCGGGTGCCGCGGACAGCGGCGGGACGATGCGGTCAGCCGCACCGCCGGGCCGGGTGATGACTGCTGATACTGCCACACCCCGGCGCCCTGGAATACCTGCGGCTGCGGCAGCGGCGCTTGGCGCTGCCGCCCCGGCGACTCGGTATCGGGAAACTATACGGGAGTGCCGTGAGGGGCGCAAATAAGCCTAGCAATACCCTAGGTAATTCGCCGGGACCCGTGCAATCGCCGCTATCCTGCCCCGGCGTGCCGATGCTGGCATTGTCCGGCCCGGGGGCGGTAAACTGCGACTGACCGCCCGGTCGGTCTTGCCTGACGGGAGCAAACTTCTTACCCTTTACCGGTTGACGAAGCACGGCATCAATCCCGTTGCGGCGCCGCTCGCCGGTGCCCGCGCCCACGGGAACCGGCACGGGCACCGGGGGGACGGCATTCCCAGCCCGGCTGGAAAGGAACCGAGGCAACACCGAATACTCCGCGGACACAACGGGTTGGCACGCACATACGGATTGAGCCGGCAGTTCCGTGCCCCCCTCCGACAATGAAGGTGAAGACACGATGGATATGGAGCGCGCCCGTTTCAACATGGTGGAGCAGCAGGTACGTCCCTGGGAGGTCCTGGATCAGCGGGTGCTGGACCTGCTCGGCAGCGTCCCCAGGGAGGCGTTCGTACCGGATACCTACCGGGAACTGGCGTTCGCCGACCTGGAGCTTCCCATCGGCCACGACCAGGTCATGCTGCCGCCCCGAACCCAGGCCCGCGCCCTGCAGAGCCTGGATGTCCGGGCGGCGGACCGGGTGCTGGAGGTGGGCACCGGCAGCGGCTACCTGACCGCCCTGCTCGCCCGGCTGGCCCACCATGTCTACAGCGTGGAAATCCTGCCGGAGCTGGCCGAGCTGGCCAGCCACAACCTGGCCGCCATCGGCGTGGGCAATGTCACGGTGGAGAGCGGGGATGCCGCCGCCGGCTGGCCGCGCCACGCCCCCTACGACGCCATCCTGATCGGCGGCGCCCTGGCATCCGTGCCCGACAGCCTGCGCGAACAGCTGCGCCCGGGGGGCCGGATGTTCGTGGTGGTGGGCAGCGAGCCGGTCATGGAAGCCCGTCTCATCACCCGGGTGGGTGAGAACCAGTGGACCGATGAGGTACTGTTCGAGACCCTCGTACCACCGCTGGCGAACGCCCCCGAACCGTCCCGTTTCGTCTTCTGAGAGGCGGGGGCCGCCCCCGCTTCCGCATCGAACCCGGCCGCGCCGGGAAAGGACTATGGACCCCATGAAAATCCGCACCCTCGCCATCGCCACCGGGCTTGCACTGGGCCTGGCCCTGCACTCCGCCGCCGCCAGCGACCTGCTGGAGGTCTACCAGCTGGCGCTGGAGAACGATCCGGGACTCAAGGCCGCCGAGGCCCAGCGCCTGGCCACCCGTGAGGGCATCCCCCAGAGCCGGGCGGTGCTGCTGCCCAAGATCGATCTGGGCGCCGAGGTCGCGGCGAACCACCTCGACACCGACAGCGGCAACGACGACTACGGCGATCGGGGCTACAGCCTCAGCCTGAGCCAGGTGGTCTACGACCGCGGCCTGCTGGTGGCCCGCGGCCAGGCCGACGAACAGGCCAACCAGGCCGATGCCACCTACGAGGCGGTGGTCCAGTCCCTGGTTCTGGACGTGGCCAGCCGCTATTTCGACGTGCTGGCGGCCATCGATGACCTCGGCTTCGCCCGCGCCGAGAAAGCCGCCATCGCCCGCCAGCTGGAACAGACCAAGCAGCGCTTCGAGGTGGGCCTCATCGCCATCACCGACGTGCACGAGGCCCAGGCCCGCTACGATCTCTCCGTGTCCCAGGAGATCGCCGCCCAGAACCGCCTCGACAGCAGCCAGGAGGCGCTGCGCGAGCTCACCAGCATCCTGCCCGAGAGCCTCGCCCCGCTGGGTGAGTCGCTGCCCCTCATCCGACCCGAGCCCGAGGACATGGAAGCCTGGGTCGCCGCCGCCGAGCAGCAGAACCTGCAGCTGCTGGCCGCTCGTTACGGCCTCAACGTGGCCCGCGAGGAGATCAAGCGCCAGTCCGCCGGCCACTACCCGAGCCTGGCCGTGGTGGGCAGCCACAGCTACAGCGACAGCGACGCCGCCGGCATGAGCGGCGGTGAGAGGGATCTCAGCACCATCGGCCTGCAGCTCAACGTGCCCCTCTACCAGGGCGGACTGGTGACCTCCCGCACCCGCCAGGCCCAGTACCAGTTCCAGCAGGCCAGCGAGACCCTGGAGCAGTCGCGGCGCAACACCCTGCGCCAGACCCGCGACGCCTATCGCGGCGTCATCGCCGGCATCAGCCAGGTGAAGGCGCTGGAGCAGGCGGTCATCTCCAACCAGAGCGCACTGGAGGCCACCCAGGCCGGGTTCGAGGTGGGCACCCGCACCATCGTCGACGTGCTCGACGCCCAGCGGGCCCTCTATGGCGCCCAGCGCGACTACTCCCAGGCCCGCTACAGCTACCTCGTATCGACCCTGTCCCTGAAGCAGGCGGCCGGTTCCCTGAGCGTGGAGGACATCAAGCTGGTCAACGGCTGGCTGACCCACTGAGCGCACCAGAACCGACCATGTCCGAGCCGACCCTGAACCAGCAGACGGATCCCGTCGTCTTCCTGCGCCAGACCCACCAGGCGCTCGTGGAGCGCTGCGCCGAGCTGGAGGCCCTCGCGACCCGAGAGAGTCCCGACCCCGGTGCGGCCCGCGCGCTGGGCCGGCAGCTCGGGACACTGCTGGAGCAGCACCTGCGGGACGAGGAGACGGAGCTGTTCACCCGGCTGGTGCGGGTATCGCTGAAGCTGGCGGACCAGATCCATGTCCTGCGCCAGGATCATGAGCGGCTGCGCGCGGCCTGGGCGGACCTGCAGCCGCTGCTGGCCAATCCCGCCGGCGCGCGGGGCGCCGCGGGTTTCGCGGAGCAGGCCGCGGCCTTCGTCCAGCTCAAGCGCGGTCACATCGCCCGGGAAGAGCAGCTGCTGAACCAGGCCCGGCACCTGCTCAGCAGCGCCGCACTGCGGGAGATGCGCAACGCCATGCTGGAGCGCCGCGGCCGGCACGCCTGAGTTCCGCTCCGCCGGTCACCCCCCCGCAATCCCATTTCACCGCGGTGAGTCGTCAGGCATTGCCGCCGGCGACGCTGTCGAGGCAGCTGAGGACGAGCTGCAGCTGGGCGTCCACCGCGCCGCGGTTGTCCGCCACCACGCCACGGGCCCGCTCGCCGGTCGCGTGGCGTTCGTTGGGGTCCCGCAGCCAGCCGCTCACCACCGAGGCCAGGGCCGCGGCATCGCGGACCTGGCGCGCCGCGCCCGCCTCCAGCAGCAGCAGGCTGATGCGCTCGAAGTTGAAGACGTGGGGACCGAACACCACCGGTATGCCCCGCGCCGCCGGTTCGAGCATGTTGTGCCCGCCCACCGCCACCAGGCTGCCGCCGACGAAGGCCACGTCCGAGGCGGCATAGAGCAGATTGAGCTCGCCCATGGTGTCGCCCAGGTAGATCTCCACGTCCGGCTCCACGGGCTCGCCCAGGCTGCGCCGGGCGGTGACCAGGTCGAGCCGCTCGCACAGGGCGGCGACGCGCTCGAAACGCTCCGGGTGCCGGGGCACCAGCACCAGCAGCGCCCTGGGCACCTCGGCATGCACGGCGCGGGCGGCCTCCAGGACCAGCGCATCCTCGCCCTCGTGGGTGCTGGCGGCAATCCACACCGGCCGCTCCACCCCCCATTCGCGCCGCAGCGCCTCGCCCGCCTCCAGCAGGCTGGCCGGGAGCCGCACGTCGAACTTGACGCTGCCGGTGACCTTCACCCGCGCCGGGTCGGCGCCCAGCGCAACGAAGCGCCCGGCGTCGGCCGGCGCCTGGGCGGCGATCCAGGCGACCTCCCCGAGCATGGTCCGGGTGAGCGGCCCCAGCCGCCGGTAGCCGGCGGCCGAGCGGGCCGAGAGCCGGGCATTGGCCACCACCAGGGGTATGCCGCGGTCGTGGCAGATGCGGGTGAGGTTGGGCCACAGCTCCGTTTCCATCACCACCACCACCCGCGGCCAGGCGGCATCGAGGAAGCGGCGGACCGCGAAGGGGAGATCATAGGGGGCGTAGGCGTGCCAGACCGACTCCCCGAACAGGCGCCGGACCTGCTCCGATCCGGTGGGGGTGGCGGTGGTGATGAGCAGCGGCGTGCCGGGGCTCACCAGCCGCAGCCGCTCGATGAGCAGGGCCGCGGCCTGCACCTCGCCCACCGACACGGCGTGGATCCACAGCCCCCCCGGCGGCGGGTCCGCGGCCGGGGCGCCGAACCGCTCGCCCAGGCGCGACCAGTAGCCGGGCGCGCGGAAGCCGCGCCACAGCAGCCGCAGGAGCACCAGCGGCGCGAGCAGGTAGAGCAGCAGCGTGTAGAGTCGCAGCAGCACGTCAGGCCGCGGGGGCACCACCCGGGGCCGCGTTGAGCCGGTCGAGGTACTCCCGCACACCCTCCTCCACCGTCCGGAACGGGGCCTCGTAGCCGGCCTCGCGCAGGGTCGAGATATCCGCCTCGGTAAAGCTCTGGTAGCGCCCGCGCAGGTGCTCCGGGAAGGGGATGTACTCGATCTCGCCGCGGCCGTGCCAGGCGATGACCGCCCGCGCCACGTCGTTGAAGGACTGCGAGCGCCCGGTGCCCAGGTTGAAGATCCCGGACACCTCCGGGTGCTCCAGGAACCAGAGGTTCACCGCCACCGCGTCGCCCACGTAGACGAAGTCGCGGCGCTGCTCGCCGTCGGCGTAGCCGTCGCAGCCCTCGAACAGGCGCACCCGGCCCTGCTCGCGGATCTGGTCGTTGAAGTGGTAGGCGACGCTGGCCATGGTCCCCTTGTGCTGCTCGCGGGGACCGTAGACGTTGAAGTAGCGGAACCCGGCCACCGGGCTGCGGACGCCGGGCAGCAGCCGCCGCACGTACTGATCGAAAAGGAACTTCGAATAGCCGTAAACGTTGAGCGGCTCCTCGTGGTCGCGCTGTTCGCGGAACACCCGGCCGCCGCCGTAGACCGAGGCGCTGGAGGCGTAGTAGTAGGGCACGCGCCGCTCGAGGCACCAGTGCAGGAGCGCCTTGGAGTAGTCGTAGTTGTTGCCCATCATGTAGCGGCCGTCCCACTCGGTGGTGGAGGAGCAGGCGCCCTCGTGGAACAGCCCCTCCACCCGCCGGCCGAAGTCCCCGCCCGCCCCGATGCGCGCCAGGAACGCCTCCTTGTCCATGTAGTCGGCGATCTCGCAGTCGGCCAGGTTCTTGAACTTGACCCCGTTGGCGAGGTTGTCCACCACCAGGATGTCGTCGACCCCGCGATCGTTGAGGGCCTTGACGATGTTGCTGCCGATGAAGCCGGCGCCGCCGGTGACGATGATCACTGCTCGTTCTCTCCCTGGCTCGCGCGCCCCGGGGCGCGGATGGAATGGATGATGTCGGTGGTGGAGCAGCCGGGCAGGAAGGGCAGGATGGTTACCCGCCCGCCGGCGCTCTCCACGCACTCGCGCCCGGCCACCTGGTCGGGCCGGTAGTCGCCGCCCTTGACCAGCACGTGCGGGCGCAGGGCGCAGATGAGCCGCTCGGGGGTGTCCTCGGCGAAGGGCACCACCCAGTCCACCGCGGCGAGCGCCGCCAGCACCGCCATGCGCCGCTCCGCCGGGTTGACCGGACGCCCCGCGCCCTTCAGCCGCCGCACGGAGTCGTCGTCGTTCACCGCCACGACGAGCCGGTCGCCCAGGGCCCGCGCCTGCTCCAGGTAGGCCACATGGCCGGCGTGCAGGATGTCGAAGCAGCCATTGGTCATCACCACCCGCTCGCCGGCGGCGCGCGCCGCCTCCATGGCGATGGCCAGCTGCGCCTCGCTCATCATCCCGCGCCCCGGCTCCCACTGCGCCTCCAGCGCGTAGACCAGCTCCGGCACGCTCACCGTGGCGGTGCCGAGCTTGCCCACCACGATCCCCGCGGCCAGGTTCGCCAGCGCCACCGCCGCCGGCAGGTCCTCGCCCGCCGCCAGCGCCGCGGCCACCGTGGAGACCACCGTGTCGCCGGCGCCGGTCACGTCGTAGACCTCCCGCGCCCGGGCCGGCAGGTGCAGCTCGGGCTCGTCCCGGCGCAGCAGGGTCATGCCGTGCTCGCCGCGGGTCACCAGCAGCGCCGCCAGGTCATGGGTCCGCATCAGGTTGGCGCCCCGCTCAACCAGCGCCCGCTCGTCGGGGCAGTGGCCCACCACCGCCTCGAACTCCTTCAGGTTCGGGGTAATCAGGGTGGCACCGTGGTAGGCGGAGAAGTCCAGGCTCTTGGGATCCACCAGCACCGGCCGGCCGGCGGCGCGGGCGGCGTCGATGAGCTCGCGGCTGCCGGCCAGCGCCCCCTTGCCGTAGTCGGACAGGATCACCGCGCCCGCCGCCGGCAGCTCCGCGACGAACGCCCGCAGCAGGGCCGCGGCGTCGAAACCCGGGAAGCCCTGCTCGAAATCGAGCCGGATGAGCTGCTGGTGGCGGGAGAGGACCCGCAGCTTGGTGACCGTGGGCACGCCCGCCACCCGCTGGAAGCGGCAGGTCACCCCCGCGCCGGCAAGCCGGGCCTGCAGGGTGTCGGCGGCGGCATCGTCGCCGGTGGCCCCCAGCAGGGTGGCGCCGGCGCCCAGCGCGGAGACGTTCAGGGCCACGTTGCCCGCGCCCCCGGGCCGATCCTCCTCGTGCTCAACCCGCACCACCGGCACCGGCGCTTCGGGCGAGATGCGCGCGGCCGGACCCTGCCAGTAGCGATCGAGCATCACGTCGCCCACCACCAGGACTCGGGCGGGCGCGAAATCGGGCACGTTGACCTTCATGGGCGGAACGGATTCCTCGGGCGGGAAAACAGGGCGGAATGATAGCACAGCGGCCCGGGACGGAACGCCGGCCGGCGGCCGCCCGGCGCCGGCCGGGCACCGCCTCCGGGACCCTTCCCTTGTCCCCCCGCAGGGGTCGGGGGTAAAATCCGGCCTCTGTTTACGCCCCACCGGCTTCATCCCGCGACAGGAAATCGACGCCCTTGTCCCCGACTGGGAAACCGCCCCGCCCGCCCGCGCCCTCGCCCCAGGGCATGGACAGCAGGACCCTCTACCTGCGGCTGCTGCAGTACGTGCGCCCATACTGGCGCAGCTTCGCCGCCTCGCTGCTCGCCACCGCGGTGCTCGCGGCCACCGAGCCGGCGCTGGCGGCCCTGCTCAAGCCACTGCTGGACGGCAGCTTCGTGGACAAGGATCCCACCATGATCCGGCTCATGCCGCTGCTGCTGCTGGGAGTCTTCGCCCTGCGCGGCGTATCGGGCTTCATCAGCGCCGTCGCCCTCAACTGGGTGGCGAACAAGGTGGTGATGGATCTGCGCGGCCTGATGTTCGACCGGCTGCTGAACCTCCCCACCCGCTTCTACGACAACCACCCCACCGGCGTCGTGCTCTCCAAGGTGACCTACAACGTCAACCAGGTCACCGACGCCGCCACCAAGGTCCTGGTGGTGCTGGTGCGCGACTCCATCATCATCCTCGGCCTGCTCGGCTGGATGCTCTACCTGAGTTGGCAGCTCTCCCTCATCGCACTGGTGCTGGCGCCCCTGGTGGCCCTGGCGGTGAAGCTCATCAGCGGGCGGCTGCGGCGCCTCAACCGCGAGCTGCAGCAGAGCATGGGCGACATGGCCCACAACCTCGAGGAGATCATCAACGGCCACAAGGTGGTGAAGCTCTTCGGCGGCCAGCCGCCCGAGGCGCGCCGCTTCAACCGGATCAACAACTGGGTGCGCCGCTACACCATGAAGCAGGTGGTGACCTCCGAGACCAACGTCCCGATCGTGCAGATGCTCGCGGTGATCGGCCTGGTGGTGATGATCTACTTCGCCGCCCTGCAGTCGGCCGCGAACGCCATCACCATCGGCGGCTTCGTCTCCTTCTTCGGCGCCATGGCGCTGCTGCTGGCGCCCCTCAAGCGCCTGACCAGCATCAACACGCCCCTGCAGCGCGGCCTGGCGGCCGCCGAGAGCGTGTTCGCGCTGGTGGACGAGGAGCCCGAGGCGGATACCGGTTCCCGCAGCCTGGCGCGGGTGCAGGGCCGGGTGGAGTTCCGGGACGTCTCCTTCAGCTACGAGGCGGACGGCCGCAGGGCGCTGGAGGGCATCACGCTCGCCATCGAGCCGGGCGAGAACGTGGCCCTGGTGGGGATGTCCGGCAGCGGCAAGTCCACCCTGGTCCAGCTGCTGCCGCGCTTCTACCACCCGGACACCGGCGCCATCCTCATCGACGGGGTCGACATCCGCGAGCTGCGGCTGGCGGACCTGCGCCGCCACATCGCCCTGGTCTCCCAGGACGTGGTGCTGTTCAACGACAGCGTGCGCGGCAATATCGCCTATGGCGCCATGGACGGGGCGGACGAGGCCGCCGTCATCCGCGCCGCCGAGGCCGCCCACGCCATGGAGTTCATCCGCGCCATGCCCGAGGGACTCGACACCCTGGTGGGCGACAACGGCGTGCGGCTCTCCGGCGGCCAGCGCCAGCGGGTCGCCATCGCCCGCGCCATTCTCAAGGACGCCCCCACCCTGATCCTGGACGAGGCCACCTCGGCCCTCGACACCCAGTCGGAGCGCTACATCCAGCAGGCGCTGGAGGTCCTGAAACAGGGCCGCACCACCATCACCATCGCCCACCGCCTCTCCACCATCGAGAAGGCCGACCGCATCGTGGTGCTGGACGGCGGGCGCATCGCCGAGACCGGCACCCACGCCGAGCTGCTGGCGCGCAGGGGCATCTACAGCCGCCTGCACCAACTGCAGTTCACCCGGCCGGAGGCCGCGGCGGACGCGGTGGAGGCCCCGGACCCGCCGTGACCCGTCCCGCGCGCTTCCCGCCACACCACTCCGGCGGCATCCATGGCCAGGCGTAGACGCCGCGAGCCCGCACCCTACGCACCGACCTACTGGCCCACCTGGCTGGGTCTCGGGCTGCTGCGGCTGCTGAACCTGCTGCCCTGGTCCTGGCAGCTGGCGCTGGGCCGTTTCCTGGGCGACGCCACCCGCCACCTGGCCCGCTCCCGGGCCCGGGTGGCGCGGACCAATCTCCAGCTCTGCTTCCCGGAGCTGGAGACCGCGGCGCGCGAGCGGCTGCTGCGCGATCATTTCCGGGCGCTCGGCATGGGGGTGGTGGAGCTCGCCATGAGCTGGTGGGGCAGCAACGAGCGCCTGCGCAGCCTGGGCAGCGTCGAGGGGCTGGAGCACTTCGACGCCGCGCTGGCCGCGGGTCACGGCATCATCCTGCTGACCGGGCACTTCACGCCCATGGAGCTGTGCGCCCACCGCCTCTCACTGGAGCGCCCCTTCGACGCCATGTACCGGCCCGCCAGCAACGTGGTGGTGGACCGGCTCACCAAGCGCGCCCGCGACCGCCGCCGCAATACCCGCATCTTCGCCCGCGACGACATCCGCGCCATGCTCCGCAGCCTGCGCGACAACCGCGCCGTGTGGTACGGACCGGACCAGGACTACGGCCGTGAGCTCAGCGTCTTCGCCCCCTTCTTCGGCGTGGACGCGGCCACCATCACCACCACCGCCCGCTTCGCCCGCATGAGCCGCGCCCGGGTGGTACCCTATTTCCCGGTGCGCCGCGCCGACGGCCGCTACGTCATCCGGGTGCTGCCGCCGCTGGCCGGCTACCCGACCGGCGACGCCGAGGCGGACGCCCGGACCATCAACGCCCTGGTGGAGGCGGCGGTGCGGGCGTGCCCGGAGCAGTACCTGTGGATCCACCGGCGCTTCAAGACGCGCCCCCAAGGGGAGCCGCGGCTCTACTGAGCCAGGGATACGCATGCAACGGGCCCTGTTCATCACCCTGAGCAACATCGGCGACGCCGTGCTCACCACGCCGGCGCTGGAGTACCTGCACGCCCGGCACCCGGACCTGCGCTTCGACATCGTCGCCGACGCCCGCTCCGCGGAGCTGTTCACCCACTGCCCCTACCGCGGCGAGATCCTGCTCAAGCACAAGCGCGCCGGCTGGCGGGGACTGCTGCGGCTGATCCGGACCCTGCGCCGCACCCGCTACGTCCTGGCGGCCGACCTGCGCACCGACGGACTGGCCTACCTGCTGCGCGCCGAGCGGCGCATGACCAAGCTGCGGCGCGGTCCGGCCGGCCCCCACAGCGTGGAGGAGCACATGGCGGTGGTGGCGCCCGGCGTGCGCCGCGCGGAGATACCGCCCACCCGCATCTGGCTGACCGACGCGCTGCGCGAGCAGGCCCGCGAGCGCCTCGCCGCCCTGCCCCCGGGGCCCCTGCTGGCCATCGGTCCGGGCGCCAACTGGCTGCCCAAGATCTGGCCCCTGGAGTCCTTCGCCGAGCTGCTGCGCCGGCTCGAGGGGCGGGTGGCGGCGGCGGTCCTGCTGGGCGGCCCCAAGGACCGCGAGCGCGCCGAGGGCCTGGTGCGGGAAGCAGCGCTGCCGATGCTCGATCTATGCGGCACCACCGGGCTGCTGGAGGCGACCGCGGTGCTGGAGCGGGCCGACCTGTTCGTGGGCAACGACTCCGGACTGGGACACCTGGCCAGCGCGGTCGCCACGCCGACCCTCACCCTGTTCGGGCCGGGCGAGCCGGAGCGCTACCACCCCTGGGGTCCCCGCGCCGCCTGGCTGGTGGCGCCCGATCGCGACCTGGCCCGGCTCACCCCCGAGGTGGTGGCGGAGCGGCTCCTGAGGCACCTGGAACGATGGCGCTGATCCCCTCCCTGCATATCATCGGCAGTCGCAGGGGCGGCGGCGCCGAGCGCTTCTTCACCCGCCTGGTGGCGGCGCTGAACCGGGCCGGCCACCCGGCCACCGCGGTGTGCCGGCCCGGCAGCTGGGTGGCGGAGAACCTGGCGGAGGAGATCCCCCGCATCCTCCTACCCATGCCCGGCGCCTGGGATCCCGTCGCCCGCTGGCGCCTGGGCCGCCTCATCCGCCGCTCCGGCGCGGCCGTGGTGCAGACCTACATGGGCCGGGCCACGCGCCTGGTGCGGCTGCCGACGGGCCGGAAACCGGTGCACGTGGCACGCCTGGGCGGGTTCTACGATCTGCGCCAGTACCGCCACGCCCACGCCTGGGTGGGCAACACCGGCGAGCTGGAGCGCCACCTGCGCGAGGGCGGGCTGGCGCCGGCGCGGATCTTCCGCATCGGCAACTTCGCCGAGCCCGCCACACCCGACCCGGAGGCCGCCGCCCGGCTGCGCGGGCAGCTGGGGCTGCCGGCGGAGTGCCGGGTGGCCCTGTGCGTGGCCCGGCTGCATCCCAACAAGGGCATCGACACCCTGCTGGAGGCCTGGGCCCGGCTCCCGGAAGCGCCGGGCGGCGCACCGGCGCGGCTGGTCATCGTCGGCGACGGCCCCCTGCGCGAGGCACTGCACGGACAGGCCCGCGCCCTCGGCCTGGAGCGGCGGGTGGTGTGGGCGGGCTGGCAGAACGACCCCGCTCCCTGGTACGAGCTCGCCGACCTGTTCGTCTGCCCCTCCCGCCACGAACCGCTGGGCAACGTGGTGCTGGAGGCCTGGGCCCACCGCCGGGCGGTGGTGGCCACCCGCAGCGACGGCCCGCTGGAGCTCATCGAGCCGGAGCGTGACGGCGTCCTGGTGCCGGTGGACGATGCCGCGGCGCTGGCCGCCGCCCTGGAGCGGTCGCTGGCCCAGTCCGGGGAGGCGCGCGCGGCGCTGGGCGCCGCGGGCTACCGCAAGCTGCTGGCCGGGCACAGCCCGGAGGCCGTGGTGGAGGCCTACCTGGCGCTCTACCGAAGCCTGCTGGCGGAGGCCCGGGCGTGAGCGCGGGGCGCACGGTTGAGCGAATCCTGGTGCTGCGCCTGAGCGCGCTGGGCGACCTGGTCCAGCTCACCCGCACCGTGAACGTACTCCACGCCCACTGGCCGGCGGCGCGCATTGATCTCCTCACCTCGCCCCTGGGGGAGAGCCTGTTCCGCGGCAGCGGCCTGTTCGACGCCTTCCGGGTCTGGCCCCACCGCTCGCTGCTGCACCATCCGCTGGAGAGCCTGCGCTTCGTGCGACACCTGCGCCGGGAGCGCTACGACCTGGTGGTGGACATGCACTGCAAGCGGATCACCGGCTACCTGTCGCTCCTGGCGCACGGGAAGCGGCTCATCCGCAACGGCACCCCGCCGCTGCACCGCACCTTCCTCGGCAAGCACCGCAAGCCCGCCCTGCGCATCGACGCGATGCTGCGCGGCCTGGGGGAGCCGGAGGCGGCCGTGGCCCGGAGCATGGCGGCCTACCGGGTGGCGCTGCCGATCCCAGCGGCCAACCGCGAGCGCATGCAGCGGCGGCTCACGGAGGCCGGCCGGGACCCCGCGCGGCCGCTGGTGGCCCTGTCGCCGGGCTCCAGCCCCGGCTGGCCCTCCAAGCGCTGGCCCGCGGAACGCTTCCGGGCCCTGGCCGCGGAGCTGGGCCGGCACGGCATCGCGGTGGCGGTGACCGGGGCGCCCGAGGAGGCCGGACTGGCGCGGGAGGTGGCGGCGGGACTGGAGGGGGTCTACTGCCTGGCGGGGGAGACCACCCTGCCGGAGCTGGCGGCGCTGATGTCCCTGGCCCGGGTGGCGGTGACCAACGACAGCGGCCCCATGCACCTGGCCGCGGCGGCGGGCACGCCGGCCGTCGCCCTGTTCGGCCCCACGGCCGCGGCGCGCTACGGACCCGACACCCTCTACGGGGCGCCGCACCTGTCGCTGGAGGTGCCGCCGCCCTGCGCACCCTGCTACCGGGGCCACTGCGACAAGGAGCGGCTGCTGTGCCTGGAGGGCATCGCCCTGGAGCGGGTCCTGGCGGCGGTGCTCGAGCGGCTGGGCCCGACTGCGGACCGGGTCCCCGCCGCCGGGCGGTGAACGGGAGCCCGCGGCCTCAGTCGGACCAGTAGCTGTAGCCGAGGGTGTAGCGGGCGTTCTCCTCGAGCGTCGCGGTGAAGAAGCGGATGTCCTCTTCGCCGAACCAGGTCAGGGGATCGCGCTCGTCCATGCGCACCACGCCCTGGTGCCAGTGGTCCTGCTTCACCTTTTTGGCCATCTTTTCCTTCGACGACTCGGCCACCGCGGCGGCGATGATCCCATCGGGCATGTCGATGCCGAAATGCCGGAACACCTCGCGCAGCCCCGCCTCGGTGTCGCGGCGCAGCTCCTCGTACCGCACCACCAGCACCTCTCCGGGAAGGGCGGCCTGCACCGCGCCCCAGCGGTTCATGAAATGCAGATACCACCAGATGTCCACCTGGAAGCGCTTGCCGCTGGGGTCCCCGCGCAGGTACTCGGAGAACGGAATGCCGTACTTCTCCTTGCGCTTCTCGTAGTGGGAGACCAGCGCGGCGCGGATGTCGCGCACCAGCACCACGTAGCGGGGAAACCGGAGCCAGCGGTGCAGCAGCGGCGAGCCGAGCAGGATGTGCGGGATCGAGTGGCTGCTGGCGATGCGCGGCAGGTGCGGATGGATGCGCTTGTGCTTCGGATGCCCGATGAGCTCGTTGCTGAGCTCGTTCTGCACGTATTTCGGCGGCGGCACATCGTATTTCAGCGCCAGGGCGTTGCTCATCATGTGCTTCAGCCACTGGGTGCCCGAGTTCTGCATGCTGACCATGAAGCCCTGGTAGTCGCGGTACTTGAGCATGGCGAAGTTGGAGACATCGCGGCGCCAGCAGTGGTAGGCGAATTTCGAATCCATCTTTTCGGTCGACCTCGAACAATCCGGAAAATGTCATCCCCGCGCCAGCGTGCGCCGGGGTCTCAGGGGCCCGCCACCTCGGCGTAGACCCGCAGCGTCTCATCCAGCATCCGCGCCCGGGTGAAGCGGTGCCCGGCGGGCACCGCGGGCGGGGAGGCGTGCCAGCCGGCGAGCAGATCCACCGCCGCCTCCACGTCGCCGGGCGGAATCCGGCCCGCCGGGAGCACCTCCCGCAGCTGCTCGCCGACCCCGCCGTGATCGTAGCCCGCCACCGGCACCCCCAGGCTGAGAGCCTCGATGGTGGTGCGGCCGAACGCCTCCGGCTCCCGGGACAGCGACAGCACCACGTTGGAGACGGCCATCACCTCGCGCAGGTCCGAGCGGTGGCCGAGGAAGGTGACGTCGTGCTCCAGGCCGAGCCGCGCGGCCTCGGCCCTGAGCTCGGCGAGGAACTCCTCCCGCCGCGGCTCGCAGCCGCCCGCCACCAGGCCGTGCACCGGCACGCCCCGCTGCTTGAGCAGGGCGACGATCCGCAGCAGGTCCTCCTGCCCCTTCCAGCGCGTGACGCGCGCCGGCAGGGTGATCACGAAGCGGCCGGCGAGAGCGGGGTGATCGCCCGCCCAGGCGGCCAGCCAGGCCGGCGGGGGCCGGTAGCCGTAGGGGAATTCGCCGCGATCGACCCCCCGGTGGATCACCCGCACCCGCCCCATGTCCACCCGGGGATAGTTGGCGCGGATATAGTCGCGGATGGTTTCGGAGACGGCGATGATGCGCGCCCCCCGGACCATCACCACGCTGTACCAGGGCTTGGAGTAGGGACCGTGGACGGTGGTGACCAGGGCCGGCCGCAATTCCGGCGCCATGCCCTGCAGCGCCCGCCAGACGATCCAGCCGGGAACGCGCGAGCGCACGTGGACGATATCCACCCGCTCCTGCGCCAGCAGCCGGCGCAGGGGTCGGACCAGCCCCAGGGTGCGCAGGGACTTCCTGCCGATGGGCCACTGCAGGTGGCGGGAGCCGGCCCGCTCCAGCGGCTCCACCAGCCGGCCGCCGCCCGACATGACCAGGGAGCGGTGGCCGCGGCGCACCAGCTCCGCGGCCACCTCCAGGGTGCCCCGTTCCACCCCGCCGCTCTCCAGCGCGGGCAGCACCTGCAGGACGGTCAGGCGGCGGGCATCCATCGGTCGCAGATCCAGCCCGCGCAGCGGGCCGCCTCGTCAAAGGGTTCGGTGGGGGGCGCCAGCGGGGTGCCTGCGCTCCAGGCTGCGTAGGGGGTCACCAGCCGCGCCTCGATCAGCGCCTCCACGCCCCGGGTGACGCGTCCGGGCCGGCGCGCCCCGAGCTGCAGCAGGCCGACGGCGGCGCCGGAGGTCAGCGCCTCGTAGATCATCGAGACCGAGTCCCCGGTGACCCAGACCCGGCCGCTCTCGGCGAGATGCCCGGCCACCCAGCCCGGCTCCGTCCGTTCCACTGGAACCACCCGCAGGGAGGAGAGCCCGCGCCCGGCGAGAAGCCGCAGAAAGGAGGCCGGCGTGCGCCGCGAGGTGGTGAGGGTGAAGCGGACCGCCGGCGTCGCGGTCACGATCCGCTCCACCTGCGCCACCACCCGCGCGTCTTTCCAGGTGTAGTGGGCCGATTCCCCGCCGATCAGGAACAGCCCGCGATCGTCACGGTGGCCGGTGGTCGGACGCACGGCGTTGAGCACTCCCCGCGTGACCAGGGTGTTGGCCCCGGCCGGCACGCCGTCGTGGGCGGGGACGATGCAGAGATCGAACCAGCGCCGGGGCAGACTCGGGCGCATCAGCACCACGCTCCGGCCACCCCGGGCCCGGCACGCCGCCAGCAGCGCGGGATGGGTGGCATGGCCGGCGCCGATGACGAGCGCGGGGTCGGGAAGTCCGGCGCCGGCCGGAAAGCGTCCGGCCAGCCAGTCCGCCAGGCAGCGCAGCCGCGTGGGAGCGGGAAGGTCGTGGAGCTGAATCCGCCGCCGCTCGTCCAGTGCCCGCACCAGCCCCAGGCTCTGGTTCTCGTGCCCCGGCTTGCCGTCCAGCAGGCGCCAGACGACCAGCGGTGCGGGTTCGCCCCTCACGTCCGCGCGGCTACTCGTCCCGCAGGACGTACTCGGTGCCGCAGTAGGGGCAGACGGCGCGGCCGGTCGTTTCGATGGGCAGGAACACGCGCGGATGGGAATTCCACAGGCTCGTTCCCGGCAGCGGGCAGTGCAGGGGCAGGTCCTTGCGGGCGACCTCGCAGCGGGTCGGGGCCTGGGCGGTGGCGGTACTGTTCTCGGCCATGATTCTCCTCGCGACTCAGACGTAGGCGAGCCAGTCGGCATGGGCATCGAGGCGCCCATGCACCAGGTCGAAGTAGAGCGACTGCAGGCGTTCGGTCATCGGGCCGCGGCTGCCGCTGCCGATGAGCCGGCCATCCACCTCGCGGATCGGGGTCACCTCGGCGGCGGTGCCGGTGAAGAAGGCCTCGTCGGCCACGTAGACCTCGTCACGGGTGATGCGCTTCTCCACCACCGGAATGCCGAGTTCCCGGGCCAGGTCGATGACCGTGGAGCGGGTGATGCCGTCAAGCGCCGAGGTGAGATCCGGGGTGTAGATGGTGCCGTTGCGGACGAGGAAGATGTTCTCGCCGCTGCCTTCCATCACGAACCCCTCGTTGTCCAGTAGCAGGGCCTCGTCGTAGCCGCACTCCAGCGCCTCCTTCAGCGCCAGCATGGAGTTCATGTAGTTGCCGTTGGCCTTCGCCTTGCACATGGTGATGTTCACGTGATGGCGGGTGAAGGAGGAGACCTTGACCCGGATCCCCTTCTCCATGTTCTCCGCGCCCAGGTAGGAACCCCAGTCCCAGGCGGCCACCATGGTGTGCACGCGCAGGTTGTCGGCGCGCAGGCCCATGCCCTCGGAGCCGTAGAAGCACATGGGGCGGATGTAGGCGCTCTGCAGCCCGTTCTCGCGCACCACGGCGCGCTGGGCCGCGTTCACCGCCTCCTTGTCGAACTGCATGCGCATGCCGAGGATGTGGGCGGAGCTGAACAGCCGGTCGGTGTGATCCTCGAGCCGGAAGATCGCCGTGCCCTGTTCGGCCCTGTAGGCGCGCACGCCCTCGAACACGCCCATGCCGTAGTGCAGGGTGTGGGTCAGCACATGCACCCGGGCCTCGCGCCACGGCACCAGCTCGCCGTCCAGCCAGATGACGCCGTCACGGTCATCCATACTCATTCCACTGTTCTCCTCGTAGGTGCAGATTCATCTGCGCAGCGCTGCCGCCCCGGGCAGCCGCCGACCCATGCGCCCTTCACGTCTCCAGCTGCGCGGCCCAGATCCGGCGCACGGCCTGGCGGTAGTCGTTGAAAGCGCCCTCTTCCACCCGGGCGGGCTCCTGCTGCAGCGCGCAGCGGTGCACCACCTCGCGGTACGCCCGATAGGCGTCGGCCAGCAGTTCGGCGTCGGCGGGATCCATGAGGCCCGCCGCGGCGAGTCCCTCGAGGATGCGGATATTGTCGGGGTAACGCAGGAGTTCCGGGTGTTCGCTCGACCAGAGCAAGACCCCATATTGGACCATAAATTCAATGTCCGCGATACCACCCGGATCCTGCTTGAGGTCGAACCAGCCCGCCTCGCGGCTGCCCAGCGCCTCGCGCATGCGCTGGCGCATCTCCCGCACCTCGCGGGCCAGCGCCCCGCGCTCGCGCCGCCGACCCAGCACCGCGCGCCGGATCCCATCGAAGCGGGCGCCGAGGGCGGCGTCGCCGGCCACCGGCCGGGCCCGCACCAGCGCCTGGTGCTCCCAGGTCCAGGCGTCCTCGCGCTGGTACTCCGCGAACGCATCCAGCGAGCTCACCAGCAGGCCCGAGGCGCCGGAGGGCCGCAGGCGCATGTCCACCTCGTAGAGCACGCCCGCCGGGGTGAGGGTGTTGAGCACGTGGATGATGCGCTGGCCCAGGCGGGCGAAGAACACCCCGTTGGCCACCGTCCGCGGCCCGCCGGCGGTGTTGCCGTCGGGATCCCCCCCGTGCAGGAACACCAGGTCCAGGTCCGAGCCGTAGCCGAGCTCGATGCCGCCGAGCTTGCCGTAGGCGATGATGAGGAAGCCCGATTCGAGCGGCTGTCCATCGCTGCCGGTGGGCCGGCCGTAGCGGAGCGCCATCTGGGACCAGGCCAGATCCAGCACCTGGCGCAACACCACCTCGGCGATCTCGGTCAGGTGATCGCTCACCTTCATCAGCGGCAGCGCACCCATCATGTCGGCGGCGGCCACCCGCAGCACCTGGGCCTGGCGGAAGTGGCGCAGGTGCTCCATCTGCTGCTCCAGGTCCTCCTCGGGGACCCGCAGCATCTGCTGGCGCAGCTCGTCCTCCAGCGCCGCGCCGCGGGGCGGGGCATACAGGGAGCGGGGGTCGAGCAGCTCGTCCAGCAGCAGCGGGTGGCGGGCCAGCTCGGTGGCGATCCAGGGGGAGGCGGCGCACAGGCGCACCAGCTGCGACAGGGCCATGGGGTTTTCCACCAGCAGCGCCAGGTAGGCGCTGCGCCCGGCGACGGCCTCGAGGATGTCCAGCACGCGGAAAAAGGCCCGCGCCGGCGCCTCCAGCCCGCCCACCGCGCCGAGCAGCAGGGGCATGAGCCGATCCAGGCGCTCCCGGCCCTGGCGACCGAGCACGCGTGCCGTGGTGCCGCCGCGCAGCTGCTCCAGGCGCCGGTGCACCTCGGCGACGTCGTCCAGCCCCGCCCGGGCGAGAATCTCCTGGGCCTGCCCCGCATCGAAACGCCCCCGCCACACCGACTCCAGCTCGGCATGCCCTCCCGACTCCGCGGCCGGGGCCTCGGCCTGGGGCGCGGCGATGACCTGGTCGAAATGGGCGTGCACCGTCTCCATGTGCCCGTGCAGCGCCTCCAGGAATCCCTTCCAGTCGGCGTAGCCCATGCCGTGGGCAAGGCGCAGCCGACCGAGGTCGTCGTCGGGCAGACGCTGGGTCTGCTGGTCCTCCACCGCCTGCAGACGGTGCTCGACCCGGCGCAGGAAGACGTAGGCCGCGGCGAGTTCGCGGCTGACGAACTCCGGCAGGTAGCGGCGCTCGGCGAGCACCCGCAGGACCTGCAGGATGCGCCGCTCCTGCAGCCGGGTGTCGCGGCCGCCGCGGATCAGCTGGAAGGCCTGGCCGATGAACTCCACCTCGCGGATGCCGCCGGGCCCGGTCTTGACGTTGTCCTCGATCCCCTTGCGGCGCACCTCGCGGGCGATCATCTCCTTCATCTCGCGCAGGGACTCGAAGGCGCCGAAATCCAGGTAGCGGCGGTAGACGAAGGGCCGCAGGGCCGCCAGCAGCTCCCCGCCCCGGGCGCGGTCGCCGCCCACCACCCGGGCCTTGATCATGGCGTAGCGCTCCCACTCGCGCCCCTGTTCCTGGTAGTACTCCTCCAGGGCGTCGAAGCTCATGGCGAGCGGGCCGCTGCCGCCGAAGGGGCGCAGGCGCATGTCCACCCGGAACACGAAGCCGTCCCGGGTCTGGGCATCGAGCACTGCGATGAGGCGCCGGCCGAGGCGGATGAAGTACTCCTCGTTGGCCACGCGCGGACGCCGGCCCCGCGTCTCGCCATCCTCCGGGTAGGCGAAGATGAGATCCACGTCCGAGGAGAGGTTGAGCTCGCCGGCCCCGAGCTTGCCCATGCCGATGACCACCAGGGACTGGGGCGTTCCGTCCGCCCCGGCGGGCGTTCCGTACTCCTTGCGCTGCCAGGTGTCGAGCAACCCGAGCGCCCGGTCGATGCAGTGCTCCGCCAGCCGGCTCAGGTCGGTCATGGTCTCGTCGAGGCCGGACCAGCCGGCGAGATCGCGCCAGATGATGCGCATCATCTCGCGGCGGCGGAAGGTGCGCAGCAGCTGGGCGAGGTGGTCGTCGTTGAGCACTTTGCCGAGGTGACGGTCGAGGCGCGATAGCAGCTCCCCCGGCGCATCCGCGGCGAACAGGTCGCCGCTGGCCTGGAGCCCGGCCAGCAGGGCCGGCTCGCGCGCGCACCACTGGGCCACGTACTCGCTCCCGGCCCAGACCCGGCACAGCCCGCGGAGGAATTCCGGATGCCCCGCCACCGGCACCTGCTCGCGCTCCGCCGACTCCACATAGCGGGACCAGTGCCGTTCCACGGCGGGGCGCAGCGGTTCGGGCAGCTGCGCAAGCGCGCGCAGGAATGGGGGATGGGGCGCGTCGGTGGGCATGGGAGAGTCCTGTGTTTCCTTTTCGGGGACAGTTTACTTATTTCAGAACACCGTCAACTTGCCGACTTTCGGAGCGAACGCCTCGCTCGATGCGCACCGCCACACCTATCGGCGTGCCTCCCGCATCATACAGCGATAGACTCGACTTGCAGTCACGGACGACAGGAGGTCAACGATGGCCAGGATGGCCCGCTTGGTGGTTCCCCATTATCCACACCATGTCACCCAACGCGGCAACCGGCGGCAGCAAGTCTTCTTCAGCACGGCCGACTACAGACTTTACCTGGAGTTGCTGGCCAAGGCCTGCCGCGAGCAGCAGACCCGGGTCCTGGCATACTGCCTCATGCCCAACCATGTGCATCTGGTCATGGTACCTGATCGCGAGGATGGACTTCGCGCCGTGCTCGGGGAGGTCCACCGCCGCTATTCCCGCCACGTGAACCGGCGCGAGGACTGGCGCGGCCATCTCTGGCAGGAGCGCTTCTACTCATCGGTGATGGACGAGTGGCACCTCCTGGCAGCGATACGCTACGTCGAGCTGAACCCGGTTCGGGCCGGGCTGTGCGGGCAGGCGTGCGAGTGGCCCTGGTCGAGCGCTGCCGCCCACCTGGATGGGCGGGACGACGACCTGGTGAGCGTCGCCCCCATGCGAGAACGCATCTCCGACTGGGAGGGCTATCTGCAGGTGGACGTGGATACAACGGAAGGGGAAAGAATCCGGCGCCACGCCCGAAGCGGGCGCCCGCTGGGCAGCGACGAGTTCGTGGCCCAACTGGAGCGCCTGACCCGGCGGCGCCTCAGGCCGGCCCGGCGCGGACGGAAAGGGAGCGGGCTGGAACGTCGGGAGAGGGAGTTGAAATAAGTATACTGTCCCCGATAAGCGGAGCCCCGGAGTTGAAATAAGTATACTGTCCCCGATAAACGGAGCCCCGCACAGGGCGGGGCTCCGGGTACTGCGGGCCGGGCGGTCCGGCGCCGGGCTTACATCATGCCCATGCCGCCCATGCCGCCCATGCCGCCCATGTCGCCCATGTCGCCACCGCCGGCCTTCTCATCCTTCGGATGCTCGGCCACCATGCACTCGGTGGTGATCAGCAGGCCGGCCACGGAGGCGGCGTTCTGCAGCGCGGAACGGGTCACCTTGGCGGGATCCAGGATACCCATCTCCACCATGTCGCCGTACTCGCCGGTCTGGGCGTTGTAGCCGTAGTTGCCCTCGCCCTCGCGGACCTTGTTCATGACCACGGAACCCTCGGAGCCGGCGTTGGCCACGATCTGGCGCAGCGGCTCCTCCATGGCGCGGCGGGCGATGCTGATGCCCATGTCCTGGTCGTGGTTGTCACCCTGCAGGGCGCTGATGGCGGCCTGCACGCGGACCAGCGCCACGCCACCGCCGGGGACGACGCCCTCTTCCACCGCGGCACGGGTGGCATGCAGGGCGTCCTCGACGCGGGCCTTCTTCTCCTTCATTTCCATCTCGGTGGCGGCGCCCACCTTGATGACGGCCACACCGCCGGCCAGCTTCGCCACGCGCTCCTGGAGCTTCTCGCGGTCGTAGTCGGAGGAGGTCTCCTCGATCTGCTTGCGGATCTGCTCCACCCGGGCCTTGATGTCATCGGGGGAACCGGCGCCATCGATGATGGTGGTGTTCTCCTTGGTCACCTCGACCTTCTTGGCATGGCCCAGATCGTCCAGGGTCACCTTGTCCAGCGCCAGACCCACCTCCTCGGAGATGACGGTGCCGCCGGTGAGGATGGCGATATCCTGGAGCATGGCCTTGCGGCGATCGCCGAAGCCGGGGGCCTTGACGGCGCAGACCTTCACGATGCCGCGGATGGTGTTCACCACCAGGGTGGCCAGGGCCTCGCCCTCCACGTCCTCGGCGATGATCAGCAGCGGCTTGCCGGCCTTGGCCACGCCCTCGAGCACCGGCAGCAGTTCGCGGATGTTGGAGATCTTCTTGTCGTGCAGGAGGATGTAGCAGTCGTCCAGGATGGCGGCCATCTTCTCCTGGTTGTTGATGAAGTAGGGGGAGAGGTAGCCGCGGTCGAACTGCATGCCCTCCACCACGTCGAGCTCGTTCTCCAGACCGGAGCCGTCCTCGACGGTGATGACGCCTTCCTTGCCCACCTTCGCCATGGCGTCGGCGATGATGCGGCCCACCAGCTCGTCGGAGTTGGCGGAGATGGTGCCCACCTGGGCGATGGCCTTGTCGTCGGTGCAGGGCTTGGAGAGGTTCTTCAGCTCCGCCACGGCGCCGGCCACGGCCTTGTCGATGCCGCGCTTCAGATCCATCGGGTTCATGCCGGCGGCCACCGCCTTCATGCCCTCGCGCATGATGGCCTGGGCCAGCACGGTGGCGGTGGTGGTGCCGTCACCGGCCACGTCGGAGGTCTGGGACGCGACCTCCTTCACCATCTGCGCGCCCATGTTCTCGAACTTGTCCTTCAGCTCGATCTCCTTGGCGACGGAGACACCGTCCTTGGTGACGGTGGGGGCGCCGAAGGCCTTCTCCAGCACCACGTTGCGGCCCTTGGGGCCCAGGGTCACCTTCACGGCGTTGGCCAGGATGTTGACACCGGCAACCATGCGGTGGCGGGCGTCGTCACCGAACTTAACGTCTTTCGCAGCCATGCTATCGATACCTCTTTATCCGGAGTTCTCAGAAACGATCGGGGATTCGGTCGGGGCGGGGCTCAGCCCTCGATGACGCCCATGATGTCCTCTTCGCGCAACACGAGGACCTCATCGCCACCGATCTTGACCTCGGTGCCGGAATACTTGCCGAACAGGACCTTGTCGCCCACCTTCACATCCATGGGACGCACCTCGCCGCTGTCCAGGATGCGCCCCTTGCCCACCGCCAGCACCTCGCCCTGGATGGGCTTCTCGGTGGCGGAGTCGGGGATCACGATGCCGCCGGGGGTGGTGCGCTCCTCGGCCTGACGGCGGACGATCACGCGGTCATGCAACGGACGGATGTTCATTCAGTCTCTCCTAGTCTCAAGATGACAGCAGTTGTGACTGCCGCTTCCGACCCGGCGGGCCGGGGAACGGCGTTCATCAGTGGAATTGTTAGCACTCGCCTCAAGTGAGTGCTAATAATAGTCAGCGACCCGCCCGAGTCAAGCACTGGCGACGGGCTTTTCGCGGAAAGCGTCCACCGGCCGCCGGACAGGCCCGCGAACCTTCACTCGTCCTCGCGCCGGTACTCGCCCTCGATGGTGCGGGAGCCGTCTTCCGGGGCGCCGCCCTCCGCCCCCCCGCCGCCAGGCCGGCCATGCCCGGCCTGGAGCAGGATGCCCCGGCGCAGGACCCAGGCCGCCAGCAGGCGGCGCAGCGCGGGCACCAGCAGGGCGAAACCGAGGGCATCGGTGAAGAAGCCCGGGGTCAGCAGAAAGGCGCCGGCCAGGAGCAGCCCCACCCCCTCCACCATCTCCAGGGCGGGCAGCCGGCCGGCGTCCACGCTCTGCTGCACCCGCTGCAGGGTGGCCAGCCCCTGGCGCCGCAACAGCGCCACGCCGATGACCGCCGTGAGCACCACCAGGGCCACCGTGGGCAGGGCGCCGATGACGCCGCCGACACGGATCAGCAGCATCACCTCGAGCAGGGGAATGGCGAGGAAAAGCAACAGCAGCAGTGGAAAGGGTCGCATGGAGGTGTGGTCTGCTCCTGGTCAGCCGCGGGATGGTCCGAAGTGGACGTTGCGGACCGTGCCGGCCCGCTTCGGGTCTCCTAGCAGATGGGGGCGCCTTGGCCCGGAGACAAGGGTTGGGGTATCTTTCGCTTTCGCCGCCCGCCCGTGCGGAGGCCCGCCGGCGACCGGAGATGCCCGCGATGACCACACCCTACCGGATCGTGCTGTGTACCTGGCCCGCCGACCGCTCCCCCCTGGAACTGGCCGGCCGCCTGGTGGAGTCCGGCCTGGCCGCCTGCGTGAACGTGGTTCCGGGCATCACTTCGGTCTACCGCTGGCAGGATCGGGTGGCACAGGATGGTGAGCAGCTGCTGCTGATCAAGACCCGGGAAGACGCCATTCCGGGGCTTGAGAAGGCGATCCTCCACGCCCACCCCTACGAACTTCCGGAGCTTGTCGCGGTCGCTATCGAGAGTGGTCTCGAAGACTACCTGGACTGGATGGAGAAGAATATAAAGTGAGCATCAGGACTCTCATGCACCTGCTCGCGGCCCTGCTGCTGCCGGTCGCGCTGCCCGTGCACGCCCAGGGCGGGGGGGAGCCCCTGCAGCCGGAGGAGGCCTTCGCCCTGCAGGCGGACGCCGAGGACGCCGACACCCTGCGCCTGGACTGGACCGTCGCCGAGGACTACTACCTCTACCGGGACAAGTTCCGCATCCAGAGCGACACCCCCGGCATCACCCTGGGCCAGCCGGAGATCCCGGCGGGCAAGATCAAGCGCGACGAGTTCTTCGGCGACATCGCCATCCTGCGCGGCGCGGTCAGCGTGCGGGTGCCGCTGCTGCGCGCGGCCGACGCCCCCCGGACCCTGGCCCTCAAGGCCACTGCCCAGGGCTGCTGGGACGGCGGCATCTGCTACCCCCCCTATACCCATACCGTCAGCCTCGACCTGCCGCCCGCCACGCCGGCCGCGGCGGCGGAACCGTCCGCGCCCCCGCTGCAGAAGCTCGGCGAGCTGACCCGGAGCCTGGGCCTGGAGGCCGGCGGCGACGACGAGTTCCTCGATCCGGACGACGCCTTCATTCTCGACACCCGCGTCGAGGCCGACGGAACGGTGGTGGCCGACTGGGCCATCGCTCCCGGCTACTACCTCTACCGGGACAAGTTCAGCGCCGCGGTGAAGGGCGGCGAGGGCATCCGCGCCGGCGTCCTGGAGCTGCCGCCGGGCGAGGAGAAGGAGGACGAATTCTTCGGCCGCATCCGGGTCTTCCACGACCGGGTCGAGGCGCGCCTGCCACTCAGCCGGGCCGAAGGCGGCGCCGCCGCGGTGGAGCTCGCCCTCGGCTACCAGGGCTGTGCCGAGGCCGGCCTGTGCTACCCACCCATCGTCAAGACCGTGAGCCTCGCGCTGCCCGAGGGCACGCCGAGCGCGGCGGCAGCGGCCACGGCGCCACCGGCCGCGGCGGCGACGCAGCCGGTCTCCGAGCAGGACCGGCTGGCCCAGTCCATCGCCAGCGGCGGCTACCTGGTGACCATCGCCCTGTTCTTCGGGGCCGGGCTGCTGCTCTCCCTGACCCCGTGCGTGTTCCCGATGATCCCCATCCTCTCCAGCATCATCGTGGGGCACGGACACAAGCTCACCACCCGCAAGGCCTTCACCCTGTCCCTGGTCTACGTGCTGGCCATGGCGGTGACCTACACCGTCGCCGGCGTCGTCGCCGCGCTGCTGGGCGAGAACCTGCAGGCGGCGTTCCAGAACCCGTGGGTGCTCGGCACCTTCAGCGTGGTGTTCGTCCTGCTGGCCCTGTCCATGTTCGGCTTCTACGAGCTGCAGCTGCCCTCCGCCCTGCAGAGCCGCATCACCGAGGTCAGCAACAAGCAGCAGGGGGGATCGCTGACCGGCGTGGCGGTGATGGGCTTCCTCTCGGCGCTCATCGTGGGGCCCTGCGTGGCCCCGCCGCTGATGGGCGCGCTCATCTATATCGGCCAGACCGGCGACGCCCTGCTCGGCGGCACGGCGCTGTTCGCCCTCAGCATGGGCATGGGCATGCCGCTGCTGGCCATCGGCACCTCCGCGGGCAAGATCCTGCCCCGGGCCGGCGCCTGGATGGATACGGTCAAGGCCGTGTTCGGCGTGCTGCTGCTGGCCGTGGCGGTGTGGATGCTGGAACGCATCCTCCCGGGCCAGGTGACCATGCTGCTGTGGGCGGGCCTGGCCATCGTCTCCGCCGTCTACATGGGCGTGCTGGAGCCGGTCCCCACCGAGTCGAGCGGCTGGCGCCGGCTGTGGAAGGGGCTCGGCGCGGTCCTCGCCGCCTGGGGCATCCTGCTGCTGGTGGGCGCATCCACCGGCAACACCGACCCGCTGGAGCCGCTGGCCAACCTCGGCCGGGGCGGCGGCTTCGCCCAGGCCGGAACGGCCGCCCCCGCCCACGGCCTCGAGTTCCGCCGCGTCAAGACGGTGACGGATCTCGACGCCCAGGTGGCGGCGGCGGCGGGCCGCGGCCAGCCGGTGATGCTCGACTTCTATGCCGACTGGTGCATCTCCTGCAAGGAGATGGAGAAATACACCTTCTCCGACGCCGGCGTGCAGCAGGCCCTCGCCGGGACCCTGCTGCTGCAGGCGGACGTGACGGCCAACGACGGGGAGGACAAGGCCCTGCTGAAGCGCTTCAGCCTGCTCGGGCCGCCCTCGATCCTGTTCTGGGGCCCCGACGGCGTGGAGCGGCCCGGCTACCGCGTGGTAGGCTACCTGCCCGCGGAGGAGTTCCGCCTCCACGTTGCAAACGCCATCGCCCCCTGATCCGGTAACCCAGCCCCATGATCCGCGCCTCCCGCCGCCTCTCCGCCCTGCTCCTGCTGACCGCCGTGCTGGCGCTGCCCGCCTGCGACAGCGGAACCTCCACCGTTCCGCAGCCCCGCGCCGGGACGGCCCCGGAGCTGCGGCCGGACTTCTCCCTGCCCGATGCCGACGGCACGCTGCACGCCGCCTCGGAATGGGACGGCCAGGTGCTGGTGGTGAACTTCTGGGCCACCTGGTGCCCGCCCTGCCGGCGCGAGATCCCCACCTTCATCGAACTGCAGCAGGAGTACGGCGCGCGCGGGCTGCAGTTCGTGGGCCTCGCCATGGACGAGGCCGGCCGGGTGCGGGATTTCGCCACCACCCTGGGCATCAACTACCCCCTCCTGGTGGGCGAACAGGCGGTGGTGGACGCCGCCCGCGCCTACGGCAACGAGGCCGGCCTGCTGCCCTACTCCGCCGTGGTGGACAGGGAGGGAAAGATAGTCTTCACCTGGGCCGGCGAGCTGACCCGCGAACAGGCCGAGGAGGTCATCCTGCCCCTGCTCTGAAGGGCGGCCGCCCGGCACCCCGGGCGGGCCCGCCGCCGCCCCGGGAGCCTGTCGCGCCACCCGCCCGACGCTGCACCGCAGCATCACACTGGCGCAAATCGACAGCTATCGGTCGCGAACCTGCGCGAACTCACACCGAACAGCTCTAATCTGGACAATCCCCCACCGGTCGTGCACAATTCGGGCCCGAACTCCCGTGCTGTGCCGAGGCCCCGGATCGCATCCGGCGCAACCGCATGGCACCGTTGAGGCCGTTCCACCGCACTCCGGGGTCCCGAGCGCATGGCGTACATCCTGGTTCTCCATGGACCGAATCTGAATCTCCTGGGCGACCGGGAACCCGGACACTACGGCCAGACCACCCTCGCGGAGATCGACGCGCGGCTGCACCGGCAGGCGGAGGCCGCCGGACACCGGATCGAGACCCTGCAGAGCAATGCCGAGCACGAACTGGTGGCGGCCATCCACAGGGCCGGACGCGACGGCGTCGACTTCATCCTGATCAATCCGGCCGCCTTCACCCACACCAGCGTCGCCCTGCGCGATGCGCTGCTCGGTGTCGGCATCCCCTTCGTCGAGGTGCACCTCTCCAACGTCCATGCACGCGAGGAGTTCCGTCGCCACTCCTACCTCTCGGACGTGGCCGTGGGCGTCATCAGCGGACTGGGTGCACATGGCTATGAACTCGCCCTGGAGGCCGCGCTGCGGCGCCTGGCCTGAGGGCTTCGAATCCAACCTGAACTCCGGGCGTACCCCAAACATGGATATACGCAAAATCAAGAAACTCATCGAACTGGTCGAGGAATCGGGAGTCTCCGAGCTGGAGATCCACGAGGGCGAAGAGTCGGTGCGCATCAGCCGCCATGCCCCGCAGGGCGTGTACCAGACCGTCCAGCAGGTGCCGGCCCCGGCACCCGTCCCGGCGGCGGCGCCCGCACCCGCCGCCGAACCGGCGATCCCCTCGGGGCACATCGTGAAATCCCCCATGGTGGGAACCTTCTACCGGGCCCCGAACCCGGGAGCGAAGCCCTTCGTGGAGATAGGCCAGACGGTCAAGGTGGGAGAGACCCTCTGCATCGTCGAGGCCATGAAGATGATGAACCAGATCGAGGCCGATCGTGCCGGTGCGATCAAGGCCATCCTGGTGGAGAACGGCGAGCCGGTGGAGTACGGCGAGCCTCTCTACGTCATCGAGTGACGCCCTCCGCGGGTTCCCAGGGTCGGGCGCACACCCGCGCCCCCAGCCAGCGCCACGAGTCGACACCATGCTGACAAAGGTTCTCATTGCCAATCGCGGCGAGATCGCCCTGCGCATCCTGCGCGCCTGCCGCGAACTCGGAATTAAGACGGTAGCCGTCCACTCCACCGTGGATCGGGATCTCAAACACGTGCGCCTGGCCGACGAATCGGTCTGCATCGGCCCGCCGCCATCCACCGAGAGCTACCTCAACATCCCCGCGCTCATCAGCGCCGCGGAAGTCACCGACTCGGTGGCCATCCATCCCGGCTACGGATTCCTCTCCGAGAACGCCGATTTCGCCGAGCAGGTGGAGCGCAGCGGCTTCGTCTTCATCGGCCCGCGGCCCGACACCATCCGCCTGATGGGCGACAAGGTTTCCGCCATTCGCGCCATGAAGGCCGCCGACGTGCCCTGCGTGCCGGGCTCCGACGGGCCGCTGGGCGAGGAGCCGGAGGAGAACCTGCGCCTGGCCCGCGTGATCGGCTACCCGGTCATCATCAAGGCCGCCGGCGGCGGCGGCGGGCGCGGCATGCGCGTGGTGCACTCCGACGCCACGCTGCTCAACGCCATATCGCTTACCCGCACCGAGGCGGGCGCGGCGTTCGGCAACAGCACCGTCTACATGGAGAAGTACCTGGATCACCCGCGGCACGTGGAGTTCCAGGTGCTCGCCGACGAGCACGGCAACGCCATCCACCTCGGTGAGCGCGACTGCTCCATGCAGCGCCGCCACCAGAAGGTCATCGAGGAGGCGCCGGCGCCGGGCATCACCGACGAGCAGCGTCACACCATCGGCGAGCGCTGCGCCGAGGCCTGCCGCCGCATCGGCTACCGCGGCGCCGGCACCTTTGAATTCCTGTTCCAGGACGGCGAGTTCTACTTCATCGAGATGAACACCCGCGTGCAGGTGGAGCATCCCGTCACCGAGATGATCACGGGCATCGACATCGTCAAGGAGCAGTTGCGCATCGCCGCCGGCGAGACGCTGCGTTTCCGCCAGGAGGAGGTGCGCTGGGACGGGCACGCGCTGGAGTGCCGCATCAACGCCGAGGATCCCGTCTCCTTCATGCCCTCCCCCGGCACCATCTCCATGTTCCATCCGCCCGGCGGCCCCGGCATCCGGCTCGACTCGCACATCTACGCCAGCTACATGGTGCCGCCCAACTACGACTCCATGATCGGCAAGCTGATTGCCCATGGCGAGACCCGGGAGGTGGCCATCGGGCGCATGCGCAATGCCCTGGACGAGATCATCATCGAGGGCATCAAGACCAACATCCCCCTGCACCAGGACCTGATGCGTGACGCCAACTTCGTCAAGGGCGGCACCGACATCCACTACCTGGAAAAGAAACTGGGTCTGTAGGAAGGCACAGGGGACGGATAGCGGGGAACAGGGGACAGGAACCCGCCCGTTATCCTTTATCCTTTATCCTTTATCCACCTATTTTTCATGCCCTGGCTGCAGCTGAAAATCGACACCGATTCCGAGCAGGCCGATCGCCTGAGCGCCCTGCTGGAAGCTGCCGGCGCGGAAGCCGTCACCCTCGAGGACGCCCGCGACCAGCCGCTCTACGAACCGCCCCCCGGCGCCACCCCGCTCTGGGCCGACACCCGGGTCGTGGGCCTGTTCCCCGCCGATGCGGACCGCGAGGCGATACTGGCGCTGCTGCGCGAGTCCCTCGGGGAGCTGCCGCCGCACCGTTTCCAGGCCCTGGAGGACCAGGACTGGACCCGCGCCTGGATGGACCGGTTCCAGCCCATGCGCTTCGGTGAGCGGCTCTGGATCTGCCCCAGCTGGTGCCCGCCGCCGGAGCCGGACGCGGTCAACATCCTCCTCGATCCCGGTCTGGCCTTCGGCACCGGCACCCACCCCACCACGGCCCTGTGCCTGGAATGGCTCGATGGCCATCCCCCCGCCGGCCAGCTGGTGGTGGACTACGGCTGCGGCTCGGGCATCCTGGCCATCGCCGCGGCGCTGCTCGGGGCGCGCCACCTGTGGGCGGTGGACAACGACCCCCAGGCCCTGGAGTCCTCCGCGGCGAACGCCGAGCGCAACGAGATCCCGGTGCGCAACTTCTACACGGCGCCGCCCGAGGACCTGCCGCCCCTGCAGGCCGATCTGCTGCTGGCCAACATCCTGGCCGAACCGCTCATCGGGCTGGCATCCCGGTTCGCCGGGATCGTGCGGCCGGGGGGGCGCGTCGTGCTCTCCGGCATCCTCCGCGAACAGGCCGACGCGGTCGGCGCCGCCTATGCCGCCTGGTTCGACATGGAGCCGCCCGTTGCGCGCGAGGAGTGGGTCCGCCTGGCCGGAACGCGGCGCGCCTGACTCCCGTCCCGGGCCCGGCAGGGGCTTTCCTGCCGGTGGCTGTGGCATTTATTGACAGATTCCCGCGCGGTTTTGGTCTTTACTATTCTGTAAAACCGCCCTGCCGTGCCCGGGGCGGCCGGCGTCATCCGGGCCCCATGCTGGACCATTGAATCGCCATGCTCACCCGCTGCCCACAATGCGAAACCGTCTTCCGCCTCCGCCCCGAACAGCTGGAGCCGGCCGGGGGGCTGGTCCGCTGCGGCAACTGCCGGAACGTCTTCGATGCCGCCGCCGAACTGATTGCTGAACCCGATGCGCCCACTGCGTCCGATGCCTCCATAGCGGACGCCGGCATGCCGCCGGAGAGCGGGCCCGGGTCCCTGCCCGCGCCGGAGGCCGGGCCGGACGCGGGCGAGGATGTCTGGCAGGCGCCCCGCACCCGCTCCGCATCGCTGGCACCGCTGGCCTGGGCTGCGGGCACCCTGGTCCTGCTGCTGGTCCTGCTGCTGCAGTACGCCCACTTCCGCCCCGAGGCGTTCAACGCCTATCCCGAGCTCCGTCCCCTGCTGGTGCGCCTGTGCGCCACCACGGGCTGCACCGTGCCGCCCCTGCGCGCCCCCGACCGCATCCGGCTGCAGGCGCGCGATGTGCGCACTGACCCCGGGCAGCCGGGGCGACTGCTGGCCAACGCGATCCTGGTCAACGAGGCCGGCTACTCCCAACCGTATCCCGAACTGGAGCTCACCCTGACCACGACCGAGGGCGCGGTGAAGGGCATGCGCGTCTTCACGCCGGCGGAGTACCTGCCCGACGTCCGGGACGTGAAGCGGCTGATGCCGCCCGACACACCGGTGCACGCCCGCCTCGAACTGGCCGACCCGGGAAATGTGACGGGTTATACGTTCCGGTTCCGCTGAGCGGCGCAGTCTTATGGGCGACGGTCGCAACCGCACTTTAACCCGCACCGGCGAGCGGTTAACATGAGCGGCCTGTCTTCCCGAAACTGGACTGGTGGTGAAGAATCCCGGAGCGCAGAGTCCGCCACCACCGCCAACGGCACCGTGACCATGAACATCGGCCCCTACCGGCTCCCGAACAACCTCGTGCTCGCCCCCATGGCGGGCGTGACCGACCGGCCGTTCCGGCAGCTGTGCCGGCGCCACGGCGCGGGCCTGGCCGTATCGGAGATGGTCAGCTCGAACGCCCTGCTCTGGGGCAGCGAGAAGACCCGCCGCCGGACCGACCATGCGGGCGAGGCCGAACCGCGCTCGGTACAGATCATGGGCGCCGATCCGGCCATGATGGCCGAGGCGGCCCGCTACAACGCCGACCAGGGCGCCCAGATCATCGACATCAACATGGGCTGTCCGGCCAAGAAGGTCTGCAACGTGGCGGCCGGCTCCGCGCTGCTGCGCGACGAGCCCCTGGTGGCCCGCATCCTGGAGGCGGTGGTGACGGCGGTGGCGGTCCCGGTCACCCTCAAGATCCGCACCGGCTGGGACCATGACCACCGCAACGGGGTGCGCATCGCCCGCCTCGCGCAGGCCTGCGGTATCCAGGCCCTGGCGGTACACGGGCGGACCCGGGCCGACGGCTACCGCGGCGAGGCGGAGTACGACACCATCCGCGCCATCAAGGCCGAGGTCTCCATACCCGTCATCGCCAACGGGGACATCCGCACTCCGCGGCGGGCCCGCGAGGTACTGGAGCATACGGGTGCCGACGCCATCATGATCGGACGCGCGGCCCAGGGCCGGCCGTGGATTTTCCGGGAAGTGGCCCATTACCTGGCCACCGGGCAGGAACTGCCGGCGCCCCCCGCCGCCGAGGTTCACGCCCTGGTGCGGGAGCACCTGGAGGCGATCTACGCCTTCTATGGCGAGCGCACGGGCCTGCTCATGGCCCGCAAGCACGTATCCTGGTATACCAGGGGCCTGGCCGGCGGCGCGGCGTTCCGGGAGTGGTTCAACCGGCTTGCGGGCATCGAAGAGCAGCGGACCCACATCGAGTCATTCTTCGGGGAACTGGAACTGAAACGGACGAGGTCGATGGCGGCATGAACGCAGTGGTGGACGCCGGCAAGGCGACAGTGACCAAGCTGAAGGTGGAAAGGGAAAGCCGCGGGGAACCGCTCGGTGACTGCGTGCGCGAGGCACTCGAGAATTTCTTCGCCCACCTCGACGGACATCCCGCGAGCGATCTCTACCGCATGGTGATAGGCGAGGTGGAGAAGCCGCTGCTGGAAACCGTCATGCGCCACGCCGGCGGCAACCAGACCCGCGCCGCCGAAATGCTCGGCCTGAACCGCGGCACCCTGCGCAAGAAGCTCAAGCAGTACGACATCGAGTGAGGCGTGAGGTGTAAGGAGTGAGGCGTGGGCGCGGGGTTGCTTGCGCCGTTGCCCGTCACCCACACCATTCCTGACACCTCCCGTCGCCTGTCACCTATTACCTGTCGCCCGTCGTCCCTCACGCTTCACCCCTCACCCCTCACCCCTCACCCCTCACCCCTCACTTAATGGGGTATAATCCGCGCTCGTCACCTGTCCCTGGCCACCTATTCGACAACGGTTCGCCCTATGCCCACCCAGACTGATTCAACTCCCATCCGCCGCGCGCTCATCAGTGTCTCCGACAAGACCGGCGTGGTCGATTTCGCCCGCCGCCTGCAGGAGCGCGGCGTGGAGATTCTCTCCACCGGCGGCACCGCCCGGCTGCTGGCCGAGAACGGCATTCCCGTGGTGGAGGTCTCCGACCACACCGGCTTCCCGGAGATGATGGACGGCCGGGTGAAAACCCTGCATCCGAAGGTCCACGGCGGCATTCTCGGCCGTCGCGGCGTGGACGAGGCGGTGATGGAGCAGCACGGCATCCCCCCCATCGACCTGGTGGCGGTCAACCTCTACCCGTTCGAGCAGACGGTGGCCAGGCCCGGCTGCGATCTGCCCACCGCCATCGAGAACATCGACATCGGCGGGCCCACCATGCTGCGCGCAGCGGCCAAGAACCACGCGGCGGTGACCGTGGTGGTGGATGCCGCCGACTACGATCGCGTGCTGGAGGAGATGGGCGCGAACGACGGCGCGGTCAGCTCCGCCACCCGCTTCGACCTGGCGGTGAAGACCTTCGAGCACACCGCCGCCTACGACGGGGCCATCGCCAACTACCTGGGGACAATCGGGGCCGACGGTGGCAGGAGCGCCTTCCCGCGGACCTTCAACCTGCAGGTGCGGCAGGTGCAGACCATGCGCTACGGCGAGAACCCCCATCAGCAGGCCGCCTTCTTCGTGGAGCGCGATGCGCCGGGCGGCTCCATCGCCCGCGCCCGCCAGCTGCAGGGCAAGGAGCTCAGCTACAACAACATCGCCGACACCGACGCGGCCCTGGAGTGCGTCAAGCAGTTCGACGGGGACCCGGCCTGCGTCATCGTCAAGCACGCCAATCCCTGCGGCGTGGCCCTGGGCGGCAGCCTGCTCGAGGCCTACGACCGCGCCTACGCCACCGACCCGGAGTCGGCCTTCGGCGGCATCATCGCCTTCAACGGGGAGCTGGACGCCGCCACCGCGCAGACCATCGTGGAGCGCCAGTTCGTCGAGGTCATCATCGCGCCCCGCGTCTCGGCCGAGGCCGTGGCGGCAGTGGCGGCGAAGAAGAACGTGCGCCTGCTGGAGTGCGGCGACTGGAGCGCCGCCACCGGGCGCCGGCTCGACTTCAAGCGGGTCAACGGCGGGCTGCTGGTGCAGGACGCCGATGCCGGGCTCCACAACGAGCTGCGGGTGGTGAGCGAGCGCCAGCCGAGCGAGGCGGAGTTGCGCGACCTGCTCTTCAGCTGGCGGGTGGCCAAGTACGTCAAGTCCAACGCCATCGTCTACGGGCGCGACAGCCGGACCATCGGTGTCGGCGCCGGGCAGATGAGCCGGGTCAACTCCGCCCGCATCGCCGCCATCAAGGCCGAGCACGCGGGGCTCGAGGTGAAGGGTTCGGTCATGGCCTCCGACGCCTTCTTCCCCTTCCGCGACGGCATCGACAGCGCCGCCGCGGCCGGCATCGCCGCGGTCATCCAGCCCGGCGGCTCCATGCGCGACGAGGAGGTCATCGCCGCCGCCGACGAGCACGGCATGGCCATGGTCTTCACCGGCATGCGCCACTTCCGGCACTGAGGCAACAGCTGCGGGAACCATTCAACGCGAAGACGCAAAGACGCGAAGGAACGGGGAAGGCGAAGGCAATTTGGCGTGGCGCCCCCACCAGGCATAAGACATGGGCCGCGCCCCCTTACCTCGCATCCCCTTGGCGTCTTGGCGTCTTGGCGTTCAATCCCTGTAATCAGGAGATACTCTGATGAAGGTACTGATTATCGGCGGCGGCGGGCGCGAGCATGCGCTGGCCTGGAAGGTGGCCCAGTCGGAGCGGGTGGAGCAGGTGCTGGTGGCGCCGGGCAACGCCGGCACGGCGCGGGAAGCCAAGACGGAGAACGTGCCGGTCGCGGTGGATGACATCGCGGGACTGGTGAGCCTGGCCCGCGACCGCGGCGTGGAGCTGACCATCGTCGGCCCCGAGGCGCCGCTGGTGCTGGGGGTGGTGGACGCCTTCCGCGCCGCTGGCCTGGCCATCTACGGACCCGGCCAGGCGGCGGCCGAGCTGGAGGGATCCAAGGCCTTCACCAAGGACTTCCTGGCCCGCCACCGGATCCCCACCGCCGCCTACGGCAACTTCACCGACGTGGACGAGGCCGTCGCCTACATCCGCGCCCGGGGCGCACCCATCGTGGTGAAGGCCGACGGCCTCGCCGCGGGCAAGGGGGTCATCCTGGCCCAGACCGAGGCCGAAGCCGAGGCGGCGGTGCGGGACATGCTCGCGGGCAACGCCTTCGGCGAAGCCGGTCACCGGGTGGTGGTGGAGGAGTTCCTCACCGGCGAGGAGGCGAGCTTCATCGTCATGGTGGACGGCGAACACATCCTGCCCATGGCCACCTCCCAGGACCACAAGGCCCGCGACGACGGCGACCGCGGGCCCAACACCGGCGGGATGGGTGCCTACTCTCCCGCCCCGGTGGTCACCGCGGAGATCTGGGAACGGGCCATGCGCGAGGTCATCGAGCCCACCGTCCGCGGCATGGCCGCCGAGGGCCGGCCCTACACGGGCTTCCTCTACGCCGGGCTGATGATTGCGGCCGACGGCACCCCCAGGGTGCTGGAGTACAACTGCCGCTTCGGCGATCCGGAGACCCAGCCCATCATGATGCGCCTGCGCTCGGACCTGGTCAGCCTGGTGGAGGCCGCGGTGGCCGGCCGGCTGCACGAGGTGGAGGCGGCCTGGGATCCCCGCGCCGCCCTGGGCGTGGTCATGGCCGCCGGCGGCTACCCCGCCGAGTACCGCAAGGGCGATGTCATCCACGGCATCGAGGCGGCCGACAGCGCCGACACCAAGGTCTTCCACGCCGGTACTGCGCTGCACAACGAGGCGGTGGTCACCCACGGGGGCCGGGTGCTGTGCGTCACGGCGCTGGGCGACACGGTGCGGGCGGCACAGCAGCGCGCCTACGCCGGGGTCGCCGCCATCCACTGGGAGGACGCCTACTACCGCCGCGATATCGGCTACCGGGCGGTGGCGCGGGAAACCGCCGCGGGTTGAGGCACGGTTCACACACTGAAAGCTGCAGGCCGCGACGGGGCGGACTATGCTTTTCTGCAGCCCCTGGCAATTCAGGTTCGGCGGCAGATGGTTGGCCCCCAACAACGACAACAGGCCCGACGCGATGACAACTCCAGAACGGAGTCGCCTATTTCCCGATGCCCCCGTCATCCGCTTCCGCGATCCCTTCGCCGCTCTCCTGGGTATCGGCGAGGACGACGGAATCCTGACCTTTACCTTCGATGACGTGGTCAAGCTCGCCGGCCACTACGGCCCCACCGTGGCGGGGGCGTTCCTGGTGGTCAAGCGCGCCGTCGAACTGCTCTACGGCGCAACCGTGCCCGAGCGTGGGCAGCTGCGCATCACCATCGCCGGCACCGAGGATCAGGGCATCAACGGACCCATGAGCCAGATCTTCACCCTGATCACCGGCTCCGCCGGCGACAACGGCTTCCAGGGACTGCACGGCCGCTACATCCGCCGCGGCCTGCTCAGCTTCGACGGCGTGGCCATCTTCGGTCCGGGCTCGTTCACCTTCGAGCGGCTGGACACGGGGCAGACGGTCACCCTGAGCTACGATCCCACTCCCATTCCCGCGGATCCGGCTACCGGCGAGGATTTGCTCTCCCTGCTCTACGGCGACGAGAACGAGGAGGTGCTCGCCCGCTTCCGCCACAACTGGCACGAGCGCATCCGCAGACTCCTCACCGACGGCGGCGAGATGACGGTCCGGGAACTGGATCGTCCTTCCGCATGAGCCGGCCCGGCAGCATCGATCGAGCGCCGCGGCCGACGCGCAGGCTGTTCACCGACCTGGCCCGGTGGATGGTGGGGCTGGGCCTCCTGGCGGGGATCGCCTTTCCCTTCCTGGCCACCCTCCTCGGCCTGCCTCCGGAAGAGGTCTACACCCCCCGCTTCTTCGGCGCCACCCTGCTGGCCGGCCTGGCGGTCGGCCTGGCCAACTACGGCCTGGCCCGGGGAGTGGTGCGCCCCCGGCTGCGGCTCCTCTCCGGGCGCATGCACCAGGTGGCCGAGTCCATCGGTTCGGCCACCTACAGTGACGACTGGAGCCGCTGCCGCCCCGAGACCTGCAGCGTTCCGGTGGACTCCCAGGACGAACTCGGTGAAAGCGCGACCGCGTTCAACCGCCTGGTGGGGGCGCTCATGAATGCCCACGAGGTGGAGGACGCGGTGCGGGACTTCTCCCGGGAGCTCTCCGGCCAGCTCGAGCTCGCTCCCCTGGCGGCGCGGGCCCTGACCCAGCTGCTGAACCATACCGGCGCCCAGGCCGGCGCGGTGCTGGTGGAACAGGGCGGCGAGCTCAATGTCATCGCCGGCCACGGGCTGGAGGATCGCGAGCGGCTGCGCCACAGCGATCATGTCCGCGAGGCGCTGCGCAGCCAGGCGCTGCGGCGCCTGGAGCTGCCCGAGGACATCGTCATCGAGGCGTTGGTGGGCAATCTGCGTCCCCGTGAAGTGGTGGTCGTACCCATCGTCTACCAGTCGGTCAACCTCGGCGTGGTGGTCCTGGCCAGCACCCGTCCCCTGACGGGCGAACGCCTGCGGCTGCTGGAACTGTTCCAGCGCAGCTTCGGCCTGGCCCTGCACAATGCCGTCACCTACGATCACCTGGAGCGACTGGCGGCCCTGGATCCCCTCACCGGCGCCTACAACCGCCGCTTCGGGCTGGGGCGCCTGCACGAGGAGTACCAGCGGTCCGCGCGCACCCGCGCGCCGCTGGGCGTGCTGATGCTGGACATCGATCACTTCAAGGCGGTCAACGACACCTACGGCCACCTGGTGGGCGATCGGGTCATCGCCAGCACCGCGAACGCCATCCGCCGCTGTCTGCGCGAAGGCGACGTGCTGGTGCGCTACGGCGGCGAGGAGTTCCTGGTGCTGCTGCCGGGCGCCGGCTGCGTCGATGCCCAGCGGGTGGCCGAGCGCATCCGCCACGCGTGCACGGAAACCCCGGTACGCGACGGCGAACAGACCATTCAGGTCACCATCAGCGGCGGCTATACCGCCTTCCCGGAGCAGGATGCCGGGGACGAGGATGCCCTCATCCGCAGCGCCGACACCGCCCTCTACGCCGCCAAGGCGGGCGGGCGCAACCGGATTGCCGCGGGCGAATGCCCCCCATCGCAGTCCCGTGAACCTCTCGCGCAAGGACGATCCGGCGCCTGATCCCGAGACTCACGGCGTAGCCGGGCGCGGGCCCGCACCCACCCTTCCGGGCCGGCGCGGCCGTGACAACGACATCCGGGACTGGCAGCATGGCATCCTTACCACCCCGCACCCGCACCCGCCATGTCGCTCGAACTCCCCGCCACCCTCGCCCTCGCCGCCCTGCTGCTGGCCGGGGTGCTGCTCGTCGCGGCGCTGCACAGCTGGCGGCGGCGGCGCTGGCTGCAGGGCGGACGCCGCGGCATGGGCGGTCTGCTCCTGCTGGGGTTGGCGCTGCTGACCGGTTCGGTGGCGGCCAACCTGCACACCTACAGCCGCCTCACCGCCGAGCGGCCGGTGGCTACCCTCGCCTTCGCCGCCACCGGACCGGCACGCTTCGAGGCCCTGCTCACACTTCCAGGAGGCGACAGCGCCGTCTACCCCCTGGAAGGCGACGAGTGGCAGCTGGACGCCCGGGTATTGACCTGGCGCGGGCCCGCACGGCTGTTCGGCCTGGACAACCTCTACCGCCTGGAGCGCCTCAGCGGCCGCTGGCGGGACCCGGACCGGGAACGCACCGGTCCCCGCAGCGTCCACTCCCTCGCCGAGGCCGCCGGGCTCGATCTCTGGGCCCTGGCCCGGGAGCACGGACGCTGGCTGCCCTGGGTGGATGCGGTCTACGGCAGCGCCGCCTACCTGCCCCTCAGCGACGGCGCCCGCTACGCGGTGGTCCTCGGCCCCAGCGGCCTCCTCGCCCGCCCCCTCGACCCCGCCGCCGAGACGGCCGTGCGGGGCTGGCGCTCCGACTGAACCTGTTGGTTTTATCCGCAGATTACGCCGATTACACGGATTGATTCCGCTCTGGTCAGAGTCGGTGCAAGGGCCTTATCTCGTTCACTCTCCGCCGTCCGGATTCTGTGCCGTCAAGGATGACGGCTGAGTGCGCAACAGATGCACCAATACATTCTGCGTAATCTGCGTAATCTGCGGATAAATAAAAGCCGAACGATCCGGGCAGAGCAACAGCGGTGGTATGATCGGCGCCTCTCCCGGAACGACGGTCGCCGTCCATGTCCTCCACTCCGATGCGTGACATTCCCCGCGTGGGCTTCGTCAGCCTGGGCTGTCCCAAGGCCCTGGTGGACTCCGAGCACATCCTGACCCGGCTGCGGGCCGAGGGTTACCACGTGGCGCCCGACTACCACAGCGCGGATCTCGTGGTGGTGAATACCTGCGGATTCATCGACGCGGCGGTGGAGGAGTCCCTGGACGCCATCGGCGAGGCCCTGGCCGAGAACGGCCGGGTCATCGTCACCGGCTGCCTGGGCGCGAAGGGCGACACGGTGCTGGCGCACCATCCCCAGGTGCTGGCGGTGACCGGGCCGCACGCCGCGGCCGAGGTGATGGAACACATCCACGATCACCTGCCGCCGCCGGCGGATCCCTACACCAGCCTGATACCGCCCCAGGGGCTGAAGCTCACGCCGCGCCACTACGCCTACCTGAAGATCTCCGAGGGCTGCAACCACCGCTGCACCTTCTGCATCATCCCCGGGCTGCGCGGCGACCTGGTGAGCCGACCCGCGGGCGAGGTCCTCGGCGAGGCGGAGCACCTGGTGGCCGCCGGGGTGCGGGAGCTCAATGTCATCTCCCAGGACACCAGCGCCTACGGCCTCGACCTGAAGTACCGCACCAGCTTCTGGAACGGCCGCCCGGTGAAGACCCGGATCACCGAGCTGGCCCGCGCGCTGGGCGGTCTCGGCGCCTGGGTCCGGCTGCTCTACGTCTATCCCTACCCCCACGTGGACGAGCTCATCCCGCTGATGGCCGAGGGGCATATCCTCCCCTACCTGGACATGCCCCTGCAGCATGCCAGCCCGCGCATCCTGCGGCTGATGAAGCGCCCGGCCCACGCCGAGAACGCCCTGGCGCGGATCCGGGCCTGGCGGGAAACCTGCCCCGGGCTGACCCTGCGCAGCACCTTCATCGCCGGCTTCCCCGGCGAGACGGAGGAGGACTTTCGGCAACTGCTCGAATTCCTCGAAGCCGCGGAGCTCGACCGGGTGGGCTGCTTCACCTACTCGCCGGTGGAGGGGGCGGCGGCGAACGCCCTGCCCGATCCCGTCCCCGAGGAGGTGAAGGCCGAGCGCCGCGATCGGCTCATGGAGCTGCAGGCCGGGATCAGCGCCCGGCGCCTGGCGCGCCGCCTCGGCCAGCGCATCGAGGTGCTGGTGGACGCGGTCACCGAGGATGGCGCCGTGGCCCGCAGCGCCGCCGACGCGCCCGAAATCGACGGCGTGGTCCTGGTGGAGGACGGCCACGGACTGGAGCCCGGCGCACGGGTGGAGGTGACCGTCACCGACACCGGCGAATACGACCTCTGGGCGCGGCTGGATCCCGGCGCCGCGTGAACCGAGACCGGCAGGGATTCACCACGAAGGCGCGAAGGACACGAAGAAAGACAAAGACGAATAAACCGCAGATTACGTGGATTTACGCAGATTGACCCTGCCAAGAGGAGGGGCCCGTTGACCATCCCGGCGTAAGGCCAAACCTGCAGGGACGAACCCGCCGGGCGCCGGAGTGCAAATGGGTTACAGGAAGTAATCAGCGTCAATCAACGTAATCTGCGGTTAAACAGTCTTTAAAGTCTTTTCTTCGTGTCCTTCGCGCCTTCGTGGTGAAAATTCTGGAACCCCGCACCCGCGGGCCATAAGCAAAGACTATCGCTCCGCCCGGAGATTTATTGGCAATCCACCGGGGCGGGCGGCATACTGATTTCCACCTAAAATCGTGGCGTCATCGTAACCTGTTGATGACAAAGAATTTTAACAGACATTGAGGGAGGGGGAGATGTCCGAGAAGCACCCCATTATCGCGATTACCGGTTCTTCCGGCGCCGGCACCAGTACGGTCAAGACCGCATTCGAGCACATGTTCTTCCGCGCGAACCTGAAATCCGCGGTGGTGGAGGGCGACTCCTATCACCGCTTCAACCGCGCGGAGATGAAGGCGGCCGTGGCCAAGGCCGAAGCGGAGGGCGGCAGCCTCAGCCACTTCGGCCCGGAGGCCAATGTCTTCGACAAGCTCGAGGAGCTGTTCCAGACCTATGGCGAAACCGGTACCGGCCAGCGTCGCTACTACCTCCACAACGAGGACGAGGCCGATCAGCACAACGCCCGCCTCGGCACCAGCTGCAAGTCCGGCGAGTTCACCCCCTGGGAGGACATCGAGCCGAATACCGATCTCCTCTTCTACGAGGGACTGCACGGCCTGGTGAAGGATGGCGACGTGGACGTCTCCCGCCACGTGGACCTGGGCGTGGGCGTGGTGCCCATCGTCAACCTGGAGTGGATCCAGAAGATTCACCGCGACGCCAAGGAGCGGGGCTACTCCGCCGAGGCCATCGTGGACACCATCCTGCGGCGCATGCCCGACTACGTGAACTACATCACCCCGCAGTTCTCGCGCACCCACGTGAACTTCCAGCGCGTGCCCACGGTGGACACCTCCAACCCGTTCATCGCCCGCGACATTCCCACGCCGGACGAGAGCTTCGTGATCATCCGCTTCCGGGACCCCAAGGGCGTGGACTTCCCCTACTTCCTGAGCATGGTCCACGACTCCTTCATGTCCCGCCGCAACACCCTGGTGGTGCCGGGCGGCAAGATGGGGTTCGCCATGGAGGTCATCCTCGAGCCCATCGTCCACGACCTCGTGGAGAAGAGCCAGAAGGCCCGCGGCTGATGCCGGTACCGGTCCCCGGCCACCCCGGCCGGGGATCTTCCCTCCCGGGACGACAGGATTTCCAAAGACTGTTTTAACCGCAGATTACGCCGATTTGCGCAGATTATCCGGTGCTCCGTCTACAGGCCGATGAACAGCCAGGCTCCAGCGTAGAGGCATAGATCCTCCGATAACAGCGTCTCGGTAAACATGGATACATGACAACGGGCCATGAAAGCCACGCCAGTCATGTTCCTTGTCCCAATCTGCGTAAATCAGCGTAATCTGCGGTTAATAGCGCTTTTCGCCTTTCATCATCCAGTCCCAATCCACCGAGGCTTTTTCCAACCGGTTCACAACGCCCACGCGGCGGGTAGAATGGGCGGCTGGTTCCCCTGACAGGCTACGGAGCACGCCCCATGGATTGCATCTTCTGCAAGATCGCCGCCGGAGAGATCCCCGCCGAGAAGGTCTACGAGGACGACCACGTCCTGGCCTTCCACGACATCAACCCCCAGGCCCCGCTGCACGTGGTGATCATCCCCAGGCGCCACATCGCCACCATCAACGACATCGGCGAGGCGGACACCGACCTGATGGGCCGGCTGCTCCAGGCCGCGAAGGCCATCGCCGCCCGGGAAGGGGTGGCCGGGGACGGCTACCGGCTGGTGGTGAACGTCAACCGCGGCGGCGGCCAGGTGGTGTTCCACATCCACATGCACCTGATGGCCAAGCGCCCCTTCGGCTGGCCCGCCGGCTGAGCGATTCAACCCACGGAAGAGAAAAGACAGTTAATAGACAGGATTCACAGGATATGGAGAGCCAGCCTCTCGACCGGTCCGACATCTATTGCGCGGTGCGTCGAGTGCAGGACTGTCCGCGTGAAGGCAATCACCGGAAAATCCCGTCAATCCTGTAAATCCTGTCTATTCAAGCCGAACTTGGTCACAAGGTCTTGATGAAGACCTTGGAGTTGCGCTTGTAGTTGTAGAGCGCCTGGCGGCTCATGGGCAGATCGCCGAGGGAACTCGGCTCGAAGCCGCGCTCCTGGAACCAGTGCGCTGTGCGGGTGGTGAGCACGAACAGCCGCCGTACGCCCTGGGCCCGGGCCTGGCGCTCGGTGCTGTGGAGCAGTTCGTCGCCACGGCCGCCCCCACGGTAGTCGGGATGCACGGCGAGGCAGGCCAGTTCCCCCAGCCCCTCCTCCGGAAAGGCGTAGAGGGCCGCGCAGCCCACCACCATCCCGTCGCGCTCGGCGACGGTGAAGTGATCGATCTCCATCTCCAGCAGCTCGCGCGAGCGCCGCACCAGCACACCGCTCTCCTCCAGCGGCCGCAGCAGCTCGATGAGTCCGCCCACGTCGTCGATGTTCGCCCGCCGCAGGGCGTCGTAGGAGTCGGAGTTGATGAGGGTCCCCACACCGTCGCGGGTGAACAGCTCCCGCAACAGGGCCCCGTCAATGCGCCGGCTGATGAGGTGGCTGCGGCGCACGCCCGAGCGGCAGGCGTAGATGCCCCCCACCACCGCCCGGGCCACATCCTCGGGCAGTTCGCGGCCGCTCTCCAGCACCCGCTCCGCCTGGGCGGGAGAGAGCTCCCGCACCACCGCGCCCGCCTGGTCCAGCAGCCCCTCGCTCTCCACCAGGCACAGCAGCTTGTCCGCCTTCAGCTCCACCGCCACCGCCGTGGCCACATCCTCGGCGCTCAGGTTGAACACCTCGCCGGTGGGCGAATAGCCGAGCGGCGAAAGCAGCGCGATGGCGTTCTCGGCAAGAATGCGTTCGATGGCGCGCACGTCCACCCGGCGCACCTCGCCGGTGTGGGCATAGTCGACGCCGTTGCGCACGCCCAGCGGCCGCGCGGTGACAAAATTGCCCGATGCGACCCGGATGCCGGCCCCGGCCATGGGCGAGTTGGCCAGCCCCATGGAGAGCAGCGCCTCGATCTCCACCCGCACGGTCCCCGCCGCTTCCTTCACCCCCACCAGGGCCTCGGCGCTGGTGACCCGCAGCCCGTCCCGGTACTGGATCTCGGTGCCGCGGGCGCGCAGGCGCTCCTCGATCTGGGGCCGCGCCCCGTGCACCAGCACCAGGCGCACGCCGAGGGAGTTGAGCAGGGCGATATCGTGGATGAGGGCGGGAAAGTTGGGATCGGCCACCGCCTCACCGCCGAACAGCACCACGAAGGTCCGGCCGCGGTGGGCGTGGATATAGGGAGCCGAACTCCTGAAGCTCTCCACGAAGGAGTTGCCGGACTGCCGGTCGTTCAAGGTGGGTCCTCGCTGGTTCCGCTGAATGGCCTGTGGGGATTCTAACGCATCAGGGGAGGCCGTGAGGAAATGCGGTGGTTCCGTGTTCCGTGTTCCGTG
>NPIE01002500.1_pt1 | contig 73054 bp, 59 predicted proteins | sample 8637661 | NCBI WGS metagenome assembly NPIE01 (sample SAMN07420842, study PRJNA396082) | bioreactor metagenome | isolation source: sample BA12 brine-fed electro-methanogenic bioreactor BA | place: Japan: Kochi | collected 2016-12-09 | reverse complement strand
TCGGCAAGGGCAACCATTATCGAGAAAGTGTCGTTGCCCTCATAGGTGAAGCAACTGTCCGCTACAACAAGTTCCGGACCTACTGTGTCGTCGTCCCCGATGATGAAGCACCAGCTGTATGTGATTTCGTTGGCCGGGCAATTCATGGATTCGCCGACGGTTGTCGAATCGCATATTGTCAGATCTATGCATATTTCCGCAAACTCAGAGAAATCGTCACTCGGATTGAAGAACACTGTGTCGCCGTTCCAGCTAATCTGCGGGTCGCCTTCGCCGAAAGTTCCTCCGTTCCACGGCATGCCGTCTTCCTCGATGTAGAACTCGACGCATCCATGGCCGACGAAAGCCAGGGAGTCCTCGAAATAGGCGAAGATCTCGGGCGTCCAGGTGTCGGTGGTATCTGCATCCGACGGGAAATGATCTACGAGGACGGGAGCGGAGAGGTCTATGAGAGCGCACCAATATCTGTCCGCAATTAGACCGTTGCCTATGGAGTCTGTCCAGCTTTCAGAGGGTATCCTGAGACATATCTCGTCGCCGTCGCCGAGAGTAAAGGGCGGCCAAATTGCAACATAATCTGTATCGGCCGTTCCGGGGACGAAGTCGAAGTATCCGGTGGGCGCTCCGGCGTCCATCCATGGAATAGTATCGGAATCGTTCCAGATTACCTCTATTGCGAAGCTATCGAGCCTCTCCGGGTCAATGTTAGCTACCCAGAACGCCCCCGAATCGCAGAAGGTTACCATATTCGGGTTCAGACCGAAATCGGGGAACTGAAGGCTGACGATAGGGCCGTCGCCATTAATGTAGAACGTTTCACAAAGTTCAGTAATCCAGTTCGGTTCACATATGATAGTAGAATCAGCAACGCTGTCGATACAGAACACGACAGTATCGCCGCCGGCGAAGCCATCTCCGGGAGAGGGCTGGAACCAAAGGGTATCCAGAACGCCGTCGCCGGTCCACCAGACTTCCGGCATACTAACATCATAGCGTGTTCCGTTGACTACAACATGTCCGGTGTTTTTATCGACCTTCCAGCTGGAGTCCTGAACTTCCCACCAGCATGCGGGATAAGGCGTAGTTATTTCTTCTCCTGTTCCCGGCCAATGGTCGCTTGTGTATGGGCTGTCCCAGTCTATGAGGAAATAACATGTATCGCCGATTCCCAATGCCGGATTACCGAGGACATCGTCGAGGCTGTTGATCATAACCCAGATCCAACCGGGAGAATCTATAGCTGGAACATCGAGGACTATTAGTGTATCAAATGTCGAATCGGAACTGCCGAAGAAGGATATCTCGGGAGAAGCCATGTCGTAGCTGTGAGTCGTTACGCCATCGAACAGAGTTATGTCGAGACTGTAATCGGCAAAGCCTTCGACATCGTCAACATGCCAGATAATCTGGAAGCCGGTAGTGCAACTAATTGCAAGACTGCAACTTGCTGGATTTTCCATAGTAACAACAGGGCCGTCTCCTGCTTCCATAAGGAACCACCAACAGAAAGAATCAGCGGCGTCGGAAATATAATTATTGGCATCGCAACCGGTGCTGTCGCAGGCTTCCTCGAGGCATACCCATATTGTATCGCCTACGAGCAGAGTTTCTGCGGCGGCTATTGCGCTCCATGTAAGAGTTCCGGCTACTGTTGAAGCTGAGTCCGGAGTCCATGTCAGGATGGAATCGTCGAAGGGATAGAATATTCCATCGACGCTCAGTTCGAAACACCCGGTGAAGATGGGACTGAACTCATCCTCGATATAAATGGTGATGTCAGGCTGAGGATCCGGTACAGGAGAGAAGGGTCCGAGATATGTCGGCAGAGGCGGATTCAAATCGACATTGAAAACCGCGCATACGGAATCCATCGCGTAATCGAGTAAATCTTTGCCTCCCCAGATACAAATCTTTACTTCGCTGGTATCGAAGGGGGTTTCCGGATAGAATCCGAGTCTTGTATCGACGGCATCCCACGATAGGAATTCGGGCGAGGGATAAGGATAAACCACGCCATTGACCATGACCTGAATGCTGTCGGTGTTGATGCCGTCGGGGTCTATCAAGTCCATGACTATCGAGTCTTCGGGACATAACAGAGTGCCGGTTGAAGGCGGATGGTAGAAATCGACCTGCGGGCCGCCCTGCATAACAGTGAAGCACCATGTAGTATCGAAAGTTGCGCAGACATCACACGCCGCGTTGTCGTCGCAGGCTTCGTAAACGGTCAGACACGCAGTGCTACCTGTGGACATGCATCTTTCGAGAGCGGCAAAGTTGAAATAGAGGGTATCCGGTCTGCCGAGACTGTCGAAAGTCCAGATAAGTGTATCCGGCGCCGGATGATGAATCGAGTCAATCTCATCTCCACACCATGAGTGAATTTTAATATAGACAGATGTTGGATCGACTCCGGCTATGGCGTCCGGGAAGCGCATGGGAATTCTCGGCAAGAAGCTGTAAACCTCGTCGATGGGAGAGTATGCTATCTCGAAACTCGGCGGTGTATAGTCGTAAACGAAAGCGAAAGCGTCTTCGACCTGATCGTTATCGAAAACGTCGCGAGCGATTATTTCTATCCAAAGGGTGCATCCTTCGGCAACTATGTCCGGCGGGGAGAAAGCCAGGGTATCGTGAGAATCGCCCACGGAGTAGTAGATGACCTCGGGGGAACCGATTGTGAATTCAGTCGTATCAGAGGCACAGTTCCAGTATCTCACTCTGACGGTTGAAGTATCCACGCCTTCGCCGTCGAAGAGGGTGAATATGAAAGTATCCGGCTGGACGCATCCGAGGATGCCGTTGTAATCTGGCCAAAGATTCGTGATTCGCGGCCCCTGAGAAGGCACGAGCATCTCGCAGGTATCGAGAAGGGATGTGCAGTTCGGCGGACACATATCCGACCAGTCGCAGATTCTGCTTAAGTTCACGCGAATTGTATCGCCGCCGCGCCACCATGGCGCAAGAGTATCAACCATGCCGGTATGAAGACCGACGGAGTCAGGATAAAGCTCCCATGCGGGGGCTGTAATCGAATCGTAGCAGACTTCGACCCAAGTGCCGAGGCTGTCGTGCCAGAAATCGAGACACCAGCTCAGAGAATCTACTCTCCCCCATTCGTCCGTTGCGTGAAGCCAAATGGTCGGGCGGGGCGAATCGACCGAGTCGCCATAGCAGTTTGGAGTGAACCAAATCGAATCGGGCGGAGTCTGATCGACTATGAATGTATAGTGATAAATACCTTCGGAAGATACGAGGGGATTCATAAGCTCGTCAACGGCGTAAATCCAGACATCGTATGTGTCTTCGAGGGCTATAGATGGCGAAAGGAACAGCTTGAGCGTATGTCCTGTGCCATCGAAATCGGGAGATGTTGCGTCCCATTCCCAGCTTAGGCCGTTAACTCGCGAACTGCAAGCCGCCCATGCCGAATCCCACACGATGGCGTCGGAATCGTTAAGGGTGATTACGAGGGAGTCCAGAGTCGGGCAGGAGACTATCCAGTCCTCTCCCGGCTCGATGGCTGTAGGTATCGGGCCGTTGGCTTCGATCCAGAAGGACCAGCAAGTTTGACACTGATTAAGGGGACATCCGAGGAGGGTATCGGTATTGTCCGTATTGCGAACGCAGACTTCGACAGTATCTCCGCCTCGGGGCCAGAGGGTATCCGGGAGCTCGGAGACATCGCAATAAGCTGTATCACCTCTCCAATATATGGCGGTCGGATAAGCGGGGCGATATAGCAAAGTCGTGCCGCCATCGAGCGAAAAAGCGAGGCTGTCGGGAAGGATGGGTGCGATGTCAGCGGGAACACGTGCCCAGATTAGGGGAGTTCTCGTCGAAAGACCCTCATCTTCCGGGCCGTATTCGACCGGGCACGGATCGGTATTGTCATAGATTATGCACCATGTGCTCGAAGCCTCGTTGCGGACACGGAGAGCATCATAGAAATCTACAACCTGAACGCATATAGTCTCGCCTACTGCGGCCCATAGGGAAAGATCAAGATCAAGAGTCATAATACAGGTGTCGCCTGTTGAATCTACAACAACTGTAAGTTCAGGATCGGTGGGTGTAAAAGTTGTTGGGCCGGATGATTCTGACCAGACCTCAACAACTGCGGACGACACGTCGAGGCCGTCGTTATCGGATACGCGCCATTTGAACTGGAATTCTTCGCAACTGACGTAGCGCCTGAGGGGCTGAAGTCTTGAGATGATAGGTCCGCCGGCGCTAATTAGAAGTCCCCAATCGTATGTTAGCGGGTCGAGGGACATGAGATTTTCGGCTACGTTCGAGCCGCAATCGACCATGTAGTCGAGGGAATCCCGGACATATGCAAGGTTGATGAAAATCGAATCGCCGTCGCCGGCTATGATGTCCGGTATGGGCATCTGGAAACAATCGCCATCCCACCATTCGGGATGCTCGTGTCCCCAGATAGTTTCAAAACCTGCGCGGTGATTGCGCAGAACCACCTTCACGCTGTCGTGGAAGAAGCCGCCGCAACATCCCGGGTCGATGCAGAATTCAATGGTATCATATGGAGAAACTGTCTCGCACTCCATGGGGTGGCCTATGTATGGCGACCATGTGTCAGAATCCGTAGAGGGCGGGGTTGTATCGATTTTAAAATGCCAGCGAACGCCCATGGTTGTGTTGCCGAGATTATCGCTTGCCTGCATAAGCTGAATTTCAACGGAATCGGGACACACGGGCATGGAATAGCCAAATGTGACGATGATGTTATATACGTCCACAGTCGAATCGGCATCAGGAACTAAATAAGCAGGGAAAGGCGTTCCATCGACTCTGAATTCCACTGAAGTCTCGTCGATTCCGGCTAAATCACTTAAACGCACCCTTATCTGGCCGTCGCCAGCGGCTGGGTTACATGCTGTGCATGACCCGTCTGCAGGCCAGATCAATTCGGCTGTAGGGCCGGAGCCATCGATGTAATATGTCCAACACATATCCCCGCCATAGAGGGGGTTCGCTCCGCACAGGCCGGCTACGTCGTCGCATGCCGCAAGGCAGACTCTCAGAGTATCACCATCGGAGAGGGAAAGAGGAGTCGCACCCATGTTGTTATATATTATTCGATAGCGATTACCTGAGAGCATTTCGTATGAGACATGAGGACTCGAGAAGGGATATATCTCGGGGCCTACGCCATTTATGAAGAAATGCCATTCGATGGAGGCATCGGCTATTCCACTTTCCTCGAAGACCTCGATGGAACAGGCGAAGAAGGATGAAACTATACTGCCGTCCGGATGGCCGATTGAGAATGGATCCGGCTGGGGGCCTATAGTATCGACATTGAAGATGAGAAATTCGACATCGGCTGTGTTGCCAAGTTCATCCGAGATATCTGTAACAGAGACATCTACGGATCCCGAAGACAGGCCGACGCCCCATACTTCAATCTGATCGCATGTCCAGTTGACATATGGCCATGTCGAAAGGTCTATTACCGGGCCGGGAGTAAAGGTTACGGTTCCGGCGGTAGTGTCCAGACATGTGCTGTCGTTCGCGGTAATAATCAGAGGAATACTCTCTGTTAAGCTATCGCAGGATATAATTGAGCCTGCAAGAGGCTGGGTTATTGCAATTTCCGGCGCTGTGAAATCGACAAAGAAGCTCCAGCAGGTATCAGTGAGGGAATTTGGCCCACAAATATCATCGGTGAGATCGGAGGCATTTAGAAGACAGATATTGACCCAGGTTTCGCTGGGGACGCCTCCGAGAAGGTCATAGCTGACAGTTCCGGTTATTGGATCCCATGTCGCTCCGGTGGGGTTGATACTTATTATGGGCAAACTATTAATCTGGAATCTCACGGACGCCGTATCCACGCCGGAGACGTCGTCGTGAAGCTGGAAAGTGATGGTGGGTGTGGATTCGGAGATTATCGAACCGGGCGCTGGAACAATATTCGTTATGTATGGCGGTTCCGTATCGACATAGATATTTCTGCAAATTGGAACCTCTATAGAGCATCCGTGCATATCTTCGAGCTGTAGAATACAGACTTCGATTGTATCGCCATCGCTGAAGCTAATATCGAAACTGTCCAGTTCGATTGTCAGATTCTCGATCATCGCGTTAGTGGCGGGACTCCAGGTAACATCGTCGATGTTGTCTTCGTCCAAGAATAGTGTATCTTCGCCAACTCTAATACGTGTAACTGTGCTTTGATAACGAACGCCTATATCGAGATCCTCGAACTCAAATTGAAGAATCAAGCCCATTCCAGTGGTGCATGCCGTGTATTGGTTAATTGGGAACACAAACTCTGCAGTAGGAGATAACTCATCGTAGCAAGGAATCTGGATGCTGAAAGTATCGATCATTACTGGATCCACGCCGAATACGTTTGTGCTGGCCTGGAACCGGATGGGGAACTCACCGCAAGTGTCACCGCGAGCTTCAAACAACCAGGCGATATCGACGTAGTCCCCGGTGGCCATACCGTAAAACACGGTATCGAGGGTTTCCATATAGGGCGGTGTTGTTAACCAATCCACCATTATGTCGTCGTAAACTAACTCTACCCATACTGTATCGAAAACAGCGGCTTCCGAGGAGGCATTCTGAACTCTGAACTGAAAACTATTCGGGTTGTTGCTGTAGTCGCAATCCGTAATGGTCCAGTCGTTGGCAATATAGGTAACCTGAAGCTCGCCCGGAGCAATTGCGGCATCTCCAAGTCCATAATAAGTCGTAATTTCTCGAGAATTCCCCGGTGAAACTAAAACGTCATTCCAGCGAAGCAATGCGCCCGATAAAGTATATGCCCCTCCGGCGAAGGTTGAATCAATGGAGAAATTGCTTGTAAGCAAGTCTTCTTCTTGTCCGTAGGCGAGCAAATCTGGTTTTGTTGCGAGATGCTGGTTTATAATTCCCCTGGCTACATATCCGAAATCGTCATCGTCGAAGCCATCCTCCGCCGCGAGGAATATGCCGGGCATGATACCTTCAATCACGGTATTAACGGGATCCCAGCCGCCGGGGACAGCCAGCGGAGCATCGTCAACGCCGTTGATGTTGACGTCGTATTTATGCTCGAGGGCTACTGTATGGGCCACAGAACCGTTGTTTTGAATCAGATATCTGATTCTAACTACGCCCAAAGAGTCCACCGAATCCGGTTGAAAGGACTGAGTAACTACAAGCTCGTCGCCGAAGATATCGAGTATCCATCTGTTTTGAATCGTATTTGAGGTTGCGAGGACTCTGGGAAAGCCGTCGGCCTGATACGGAGCCAACATAGAAGTCAGAGGAGGAGAAAAGGCCCCTTCGGAGCCTGGATATCCGAGGCCGAAGGTGGACGAACCATCGATACGGACGATAAAATGAGAATTGCCAACACCTGAGACCACGGGGAAAAAATCCCATGTCAATTCGATAGGCGGGGTATATTTTCCGATTCCGAAGAAACCGTAGGGTGTATCGACACGGGCTTCAACCCACGCATCGTCGTCGAGAATACTCGAAGGACCATGAACCTCGTAAAAACTCTGTCCGAACAATGCCGAAACCAGCGTCATGACCAATATTGCTGCGAAAGCTATAGCTGTTCTTTTCACTTTATCCTCCCGGCGTAATACTTTAACGCCTTATATAACAATTAGTTATGTCGTTCTCTTATAGTTTATTCTCACAAATTAGGCGTAAGTCGCCTTTGTTTCTTCAAGTTAAATATAGACTTGCTGTGTAATATGTCAAGCAAAAAAACTTCATTAGTTCAATATATATAAATTAACTTCCATCTTCAAGGATTACTTTCTGAAGGCGAACAATTTTTCGTTCCAAAAACATACCGCCAATCTCACGGAATCTATCGGGGGCATCGCTAACGAGGAATGTATGATTGGCCGGTAAGGGGTCTCTGAGGAGGTTCTCCTTTTCGAGGTAGTCTCTGACCGCGGTTACTGTTGATTCTGCTGAATCCACGAGGGTTACGCTCTCCCCCATTGTATCGGCAATTATCCTTCGAAGAATGGGATAGTGAGTGCATCCGAGAATAAGGGTATCTACGCGGGCATTGCGGATTTCGCGGAGGTATTCTTCGGCCACCAATCGGGGGACATCGCCGTCTGTCCAGCCCTCTTCGGCGAGGGATACGAACAGAGGGCATGGCTTAGCGAAGGTTTCCACTTCGGGAGCGATTCGGGTTATAGCTATCTGGTAGCTTTGGGATGCGATTGTGGCGCGGGTGCCGATGATACCGACTCTGCCGCTGGATGTGGCTTTCGTAGCGGCTTTTGCGCCCGGTTCGACCACACCGATGATTGGAACTGTGACGGATTTGGTAAGGACATCCATAGCCACGCTGGAGGCTGTATTACATGCCACGAGGAGCATTTTAACCCCTTTGCTCATGAGGAACTCGGCATCCTGAAGTGCCATGGCGGTTACTCTTTCGGGGCTTCGAGTGCCGTAGGGGAATCTGGCGGTATCGCCAAAGTAGATAATCTCCTCGTTGGGCATTTGGCGGAAAACTTCTTTCGCGACGGAAAGCCCGCCAAGTCCGCTGTCGAAAATGCCTATAGGTCGGTTATGTTCTTCTGTCTGTGTCATTGTAGTGCACCAGTCTGGATTTCAATGAATCGATTTCGCCGGAGCTTAGAATACGCCATTCCCCCGGTTTGAGATTCCCGGCTGTGATTCCGCAATGGGATGTTCTTTCGAGATGGAGGACTTCCTTACCTACGGCGGAAAAAATCCGTTTTACCTCGTGGTAACGGCCTTCGGTGAGGGTTAGCTCGTAAATGGGTCTGCTGTCTCTGGCGTGGAAAATTCTCGCGGGCGCTGTCTTTTTGCCGTCGATAAAAACTCCGCGCTGAATAAGTTCTATTTCATTGAATGATAATGGCTTATCAATTAATGCCCGATACTGCCTTTCCACCTCGAAACTTGGATGGAGCAGTTTATGGGCGGTTTCGCCGTCGTTAGTGAAAAGGAGGACGCCTTCGGTATCCCTATCGAGACGGCCTACGGGAAAGAGCCTGCGGAGATGGGGCGGAAGAAGCTCCATGACAGTCCGTCTCCCCGATTCATCTTTGCGGGTTGTGATAAAATCTGGGGGTTTATTCATTAGGAGCCATGTCTTTTCTTCGGGCAGACGAATGCGTTTGCCGTCATAATACACAATATCGGATTCTTCTACCTGAGTCCCCGGCTCATCGACTATCTCGGATCCGATTCTTATCCTGCCGTCGAAGATAACCTGATCCGCGGCACGGCGGGATAAGCCGGTGGCTCGTGCGACGTAAACGTTAAGCCTGGTCGTCATTGGGTTCCTCGGGGGTTTCTTCGGTTGGCGGGGTTTGTTCCCGTTCAGGGTTTTCGTCTATTTCTGGAGGAGTAAGAGTTTCCGTCGATTGTTCTTCGTTATCGCCGGCTATTTCTTCCTCTCTGGCTTTTTCCTCGAAGAGCTGATAGATTTCCTCCTCGTTGGGGATATCGCCGAGGCTTTCGAGGCCGAAGGTTTTCAGAAACTCGTTGGTAGTTCCATAGATGAAGGGTTTTCCGGGGCTTTTCTGACGGCCTTTGACGGTGATAAGCCCGGCTTCGAGCAGGCTGTGCACTGTTCCGCCGCTGTCGGCTCCGCGGATTTTGTCGATTACCGGCTTTGTGATTGGCTGTTTCACGGCTATAACGCTCAGCACTTCCAGCATTGCTCTGGATAGACGAAACTTATTTTTATCGCGAAATAGTTCGGATACATATGGGGCATATGAGTTTATGGTAAAGAACTGGTATCCTCCGGCTATGGCTTTTATACGGAAAGAGCGGTGGTTTTTTTCGTAAGTCTCATTTAGATTTTCGATTATCTTTTCCACCTCTTTGGGGGATTCTATTTCGCCGAATTTGGTTATGTCTCTCGAACTTATCGGCTTCGGAGATGCGAATATCAATGCCTCTACGATGCCTGTTTTAAATGTATCGCTCACTTTTCCTCCCCTATCGGGTATATCCAGATTATGCCGAAAGCTTCGCCCTGATAGACACGAACGAGCTTTTCTCGAATCAGCTCGAGAAGGCCGATGAAGGTGGCGACGAACATCATGGGTGTAGTCTTTTCCGGCATAAGATCGATGAACTGGGCGCGTTCTTTTTCCCTGAGCAAATCCATCATTTCTATCATCCGCTGTCCGACATCGATGTCTTCGCCTTTGAACCCTGGGACAATTCTATCCTGTTTCTTTAAGAGATCCCATGCGGTTTTCACAAGAGAATAGAAATCGTAGGTCAATAGCTCTTCCTGTTTGGCATATTGGGAGACGTTTGCGGCGTCCGGATTTGCGCCTTTCGGGAAAAGCCTTTCCTGGTCTTCGCGCCTTTTCATAAGCTCTTCTGATACTTTCTTGAAAAGCTGATACTCGACGAGCATATCCACAAGTTCTGTGCGCGGGTCCTCTATTTCGTCGGTGTCGATTTCGGGTTTTGGCAGGAGCATTCGGGCTTTGATGCTCATCAGCAGAGAGGCCATCAGCAGGTATTCTCCGGCGATATCCAGATCGAGATTTTCCATTTCGTCGAGAAAGGAGATGTATTCTTTCACGACGTGGTTTATCGGGATGTCGTAAATCTCGATTTCATCGCGCTTGATGAGATACAGAAGCAAATCGAGGGGGCCTTCGAAGACCTCCAGATGGATTCTGCACCTATCGTCTTGTTTTGCTGTAGCTGATGCCATATCCTGCCTTCAAATCTAAAATTAACTAATAATATAGTGATGATCCCAGTTTTGCAAGGGGGAACTTTGGAATAGTGAAATAATAGACTTTTGGCTTTGATTCTATGGAGGATGATTACTTGAGATGCCCGTGGTTACTTTGCTCGAAGAAACCTGTTTAGGAGTAGTTGTGAATAAGCTCGAAGGTTTTCTCTTTGAGAAAGAGCTCGACGATTTCAGAGTCGAATTGATATCCGGCTTCTTCGCGGATTATTTCCAGTGCATTTTTTGAAGAAAGGGCCATTCTATAAGCCCTGTCGGAAGTCATGGCATCGTAGGAATCGACGACATTTAGGATACGGGAATCTACGGGGATTTCCACGCCTTTCAGTCCGTCGGGATAGCCTTTGCCGTCCCATCTTTCGTGATGCCAGCGTATCATCGGGACGATTTCGGAGAAATAGCTTACTTTGCTGACAATCCTTTCGCCGATGAGAGGATGAGTCTGGACGAGTTTCATCTCGTCGGGACTTAGAGGACCCGGTTTATTGAGGATTTTGCTGTCGATGGCTATCTTCCCGACATCATGAAGCAGAGAGCCGAAATCGAGCATATCGAGTTGCCGTTGTGAATATCCCAGAGCTTCGGCGACATGATGTGCCATGATACGGCATCGGTTTGAATGACCGCGAATGTAGGGGTCTTTCTCCTCGATAGCACCTGACAGGATTCTGACGGTATCCATGTGAATAATGCGAAGCTGACTAAGGGCTTCGGAGAGTTCGCGGGTTCTTATCTCGACCTGCTCTTCGAGTTCTTCCTGGTATGCCCTGTTTTCCCGTTCGAGTTTGCGGTTATATCTTAGTAGGCGTCCGTAAGCCAGCGCTTTTTCGACAGTGGGTATCAGGTCTTTGCGGGTGATTGGCTTGATTAAGTAATCGAAAGCTCCGGAACGCATCACGCTGATTGCCGTTTCGACATCCACAACTCCAGTGAGCATGATTACGGGCATCAGTGGATAGTGTTCGACAGCGTATTTGAGAACCTGCATTCCATCGGTGCCGGACATCATAATATCGGAAATCAGCAGTTGGTATTCCTGGCCTTTGTTTAGCTCCTCTATGGCTGTGTCTCCTCCGGACACCATTTTTACGGAATAACCTTCGCGTTCCAACTGCATCCCGATTATTTTGCGGACGCGCTCTTCGTCATCGAGGACAAGAATTTTCATTTGTTCATTCTGCATCTTGATAAATGGGCAAAGTTATGAGGAAGCATGTTCCTTCGCATGATGAGGACTCGACGCTTATCGATCCTCGATGTTTGGTCAAAATACGATAACATACATACAAACCCAGTCCGGTTCCCTGTCCGACTTCTTTGGTTGTGAAAAAGGGCTCGAAGACTCTTTCCTTTATATCTTCGGGGATTCCGGGGCCTGTATCTCGAATTCTGCATTCGACATTATCTCCGACAATTCGAGTTTTAACAGATACCACTCCTCCGTTGACTATCGAATCCACTGCGTTTGTGATAACGTTAGAGAAAACTTGAGTTATTTCCCCGGTCGAAGCCTGCACCTCGGGAATCTCGCCCAAATCCAAATTGAATACAACGCCCTTGGTCGAAGAAGACCGTTCCAGAATACCGATGGAATTTCGAATCACTTCGTTTAGGTTGATGGAGCTTGCTGATTCTTTTTTGGCGGAATAGGCATAAGTGGAAAGATTCTTGACTATTCCCGCGGCTTCCTCGGTATGCTGAAGAATCTCATCGGCCAATTTGCGGATATGTTTGGACGCGCTTTTTTCGGCGGCAATTTCTTCGGCGAGACCGAGGATGGCATAAAGAGGGTTGTTGATCTCGTGGGCGATTCCGCTTGCCAGGACGCCTATGCCGGCAAGTTTCTCCGCTCGAATAAGATATCTCTGCAACTGCTTCGATTCCGTGATGTCAACGACGGAAGTAATGTAGCCATCGATTTTGCCGTCCACGCCGAAAACGGGGACACTGCTGGCGAACCCCCATAGGTCGGTGCCGTCCTTTTTGGCCAATAGGATTTCGCCATTGAAAACCCCGTTATTGCGGCTTCTCAGCATCTGTTCAAACTCCATATCCGAAGAGAAGACAGCGGATTCGCGTTTGTTGATCAGGTCGGAGGGCATATAGCCCAGGTGTTTCGATACGGAATCGTTGATGTCGATGATTTTGCTCTTCTCATCGATGACGAATATCATCGCGGGAGAAAGGTCAAAGAGACGCGAAATCAGACCGCGGGTTTTGCCGTAATAATCCTGGAACTCGGTTTCGGTGAGCACGGCTGTGGCATAGTCCAGGAGAAGTTCTACGACGGCTAAGCTATCCGCCGTTGGCCGGCGGCCGTCAACAGGATCGTCCACGGAGACCACGCCAACGGTCTTTCCGTAGATGTCGATGACCGGAAAATAAAGAATATCCTCGGGATTCCACGCCATCGGACCGTCGAAGTTTTTCGAACTCGAAACGCCGTCCGACCTTTTTTTATCGATGAAGCTGTCCTCGGTATCTTTGGGGAAATAATAGCTTCTGCCGATTTTGAATTTGTCGTATTTGGGCTGGAAGATGTATTCGATGTCCTTGAGCTTGAGGGGATTCTGGCGAATTTTGGCAACCTCATCGTCGGTAAGTCCCTTTGAAGCCGCGGATCGTAGATCGCTCTTGTCAAAATCCATCACATAAAGATGCACCCTCTGCCATCCGACTTCGTAAATGCCCTGCACGAGAAGCTCGAACTTGGCCGTCGAAGATTTGGCATCCCGCAAATTGTGGAGAATGGGAAGGATTTTGAGGAGCTGTTCTCCCGTGAGATTGTTTATTCTATTTTCTTCGGCGGAGTTCATTTCGTTATAATCTTCCTTTTCTGTCCTGCAATCATATTGATTCCAATAATAAATGTCAACATTGGCTTGAAATTTGTTTGAGATGAGACGGGCGATTTTTTTGATTTGCCTTGATAACTGAAGTTTCATTATTTATAATCAAACATCGGTTCTTCTAAGATGAAAACATATAGATGAATACATATGATCTTAAATGCTTAAACAAGGAAGGTTGTCATGTTCAACGGAAAGTTAAGAGTTCCAAAACCGGTAAACGAACCGGTCAAACCCTATGCACCGGGGAATCCTGAAACGGAAATGCTTAAGAAGGCCCTCGCCGATTTGAAATCCCAGGAATTCGATATTCCTCTGATTATCGGAGGAAAAGAGATTAGAACCGGCAAAACCGCGGAATGCCGTTCTCCCCACGACCACGGCCATCTGCTTGCGAAATATCACAAAGCCGGTCCCGAAGAAATCAAAATGGCAGTAAACGCCGCCCTCGAAGCCCGCAAAACATGGGCGGAAACCCCATGGGAAACCCGCGCGGCCATCTTCCTGAAAGCCGCCGAACTTCTCGCGGGGCCACACCGCTACATCGTCAACGCCGCGACCATGCTCGGCCAGAGCAAAAACGCTTTTCAGGCGGAAATCGACTCGGCCTGCGAGCTTATCGACTTCTGGCGCTTCAACGCATACTACGCTATGGAACTTTACGAGGAACAGCCCGGAAGCAACCCCGGCATGTGGAACTTCGTGGAATACCGCCCGCTGGAGGGTTTTGTGTTCGCCGTGACCCCCTTCAATTTCACTTCTATTGCCGGCAACCTCCCCTCCGCGCCGGCGCTGATGGGCAACGTTTCCCTGTGGAAACCAGCTTCCAGCTCCGTTTACAGCGGCTATTTCCTGATGAAGCTATTCCAGGAAGCCGGCTTGCCTGACGGCGTAATCAACTTCATCCCCGGATCGGGAAGTCAGGTCGGGCCGAATGTCATGGCCGATCCCCATCTCGCGGGAATCCATTTCACCGGAAGCACCGTCGTTTTCCAGAATATGTGGAAGACCGTCGGCGAAAACATCGCCAGTTACAAATCCTATCCGCGCATCGTCGGCGAGACAGGCGGCAAGGATTTCGTTTTCGTCCACGAATCGTCTAACACCGACGAGGTCGCGACCGCCCTCGCCCGCGGAGCCTTCGAATATCAGGGTCAGAAATGTTCCGCCGCGAGCAGAGCATATATTCCGGCCAACATCTGGCCTGCGGTTCGGAACAAACTTGACGAACAACACGCATCCATGAAGATGGGAACTGTCGAGGATTTCGGGAACTTCATCAACGCGGTTATTGACAAAGGCGCATTCGATACTATCACGGAATATATCGACTTCGCCAAAGCCGCCGACGACGCCGAAATCATCATGGGCGGCAACTACGATGAATCCAAAGGCTACTTCATCGAGCCGACCGTCATCCTCACCGAGAACCCCCATTTCCGCACGATGGAAGAGGAAATTTTCGGCCCGGTGCTGACGATTCACGTTTACGACCCGGCCAAATATGAGGAGACGCTGGAAATATGCGACAAAACCAGCATCTACGCCCTCACCGGCGCGATTTTCGGTATCGACAGATACGCCGTGAATAAGGCCATCGTCGCCCTGCGCAATTCGGCGGGGAATTTCTACATCAACGACAAACCCACCGGCGCGGTGGTGGGGCAACAGCCTTTCGGCGGCGCGAGAGCCTCCGGCACCAACGACAAAGCCGGAAGCAAAGCCAACCTGACCCGCTGGGTAAGCACCCGCACGGTCAAGGAAACCTTCGTTCCCCCGAAGGACTACAAATACCCCTTCCTCGGCTAAACGCGAGCGACAGCAGGAAAAGGCACAACCGGAGGGTTTCGAAGGCCCTCCGGTTTTTTTAATCAGCCACTTTTTTCTTGACATCTACCCCTGTATAAATTTTATTAATTGTGCCAATGAATAGCAATTCGAAATACGAAATCGGATTCAAACCGCGAGCCATTAAGGATCTCTCGAAACTTCCCGAGACCGTTCAGACAAGAATCGTAAAGCAAATCGAGAGAATGAAAATCGGCCTTCGTGGCGACGTTCGCAAACTTACAGCCTATACTCCCGAATATCGCCTGCGAGTTGGGGGATTACAGAATTCTGTTTGAAATCGAAGGCGAAATGATTATAATCTATCGTGTCGTCAATAGGCGCGACGCTTACAGCTGAGGAGAAATAATGATAGAGATACATCCGAGTTACATAACCAAGGAAGGCAAACGCGAATATGTGGTCCTAACCTACGAGGAATTCACAAAGATACGCGAAATGCTGGAAGATTACGAGGACATGCGCGACCTCCGCGAGGCGAAAACCTCCGAGGGCGACGAACCCACAATACCCCTTGAAGAATTAAAAGCCCAACTCGGAATGACCTGATAGCCCTTCCTCGGCTAAGTAGAACCGACAGCGGGAAAAGGCACAACCGGAGAGCTTCGAAGGCCCTCCGGTTTTTCTATTTTACATTCACGGTTTTTTTTATATTATAAATGTTCGTTCTAAAACCCGAAAGGAGATGAAGAAGATGATATCAAAAGAGAAGATACAGAAGGAGATTGTTAGAACTGTCAATGCGGTAAAAACCGAAAATCCCATGGCGGGTTCTATCACGAATACGGTAACGATAAACTTCGTTGCTAATGCGCAACTTGCAGTCGGAGGATCGGCGGCGATGGTTTATCTTCCCGATGAGGCGGATTTTCTGGCTAAAGCTGGCGGCGCGTTGTATATCAATGTCGGCACCCTTCTGCCAATCTACGAAGAGACTTTGCCTCGAACTGCGAAAATACTCCACGAAAACAAGCGCCCGTGGGTTTTGGACCCGGTGGCCGTGGGCATAGGCCAACTCAGAACCCAGCTTTTGAGCACATTCAAGAAATACAAACCCACTGTGATACGAGGTAACGCCTCGGAAATAATCGCTCTGGCCGGTTTATGGAGTTTGGAGGGTGGTTCCGATAAGTCCAATGTTCGAGGAGTTGATTCCACCGATTCGGTCGCTACTGCAAGAAACGCCGCTATTGCCCTTGCAAAATGGATCGGCGGCGCGGTCGCAGTATCCGGCAAGGAAGACCTCATAACAGACGGTTCAATTGTTATCACCAGTTATGGCGGATCCCATTTTTTTGAGAAGATAACCGGTTCCGGATGTTCTCTGGGCGGAGTTGTTGCGGTTTATCTGACCTCAGCCTCTCCCCTGATATCTGCTTTAACTGCGTCAGCCATTTACAATCTGGCCGGAAGCCGCACCGAAAAAAGGGTCGATTCTCCAGCCAGTTTCCAGGTGGCATTCTTAGATGAACTCTACAAGGCAAGTCCAGAGGATATTGCCGCAAACCCATTTGAAATAGAGGAGATAGAAAGATGAATACATTAGTAGCCGTAGCAATCGCCCCTTGCGGAATAGGAGATGAACTTTCCGCCGAGGTTGCTGAAGTTATAAAAGTGATTCGCGATTCGGGTTTGCCCAATCGCACCACATCGATGTTCACGGAAATCGAAGGGGAATGGGACGATGTCATGCGGGTGGTGAAAGAAGCCGTTTTGGTTTTGACGGAAAGGGGAATCCGCACGGAAGTCGTTATCAAGGCCGATATCAGGCCGGGTTTCTCAAACATGATTAACACCAAGGTGAACAAAGTAAACAATATTCTGGGGGAATAGAAAATGGGCGTCAAAGAGAATCTCGATCTCTCCGCATATTTTGTGGTGGGTCCCGAGAACATCGGCGGGCGTTCGTTTCCTAAGCTCATCGACGATGTTGTTTCTGCGGGGTTTACATGCATTCAGTTGCGGTCAAAGGTCGCCGGGGCAAGGGAGATGATTGCCCTTGCGAAGGAAGCGGCGCAAGTTATCGAACTGGCGGGGAAATCGGAGATAGTAAACCTCCTCGTGAACGACCGCCTCGATGTCGTGCTTGCCGCGAAAAAACTCGGAATCAAAGTTGACGGTATCCATGTCGGCCAGAGCGATATACCTGTTGAAATCTGCCGGGATTATCTGGGGGTAAATGCTGTAATCGGGCTGTCCGCCAGAGCCCATGAAATGATAGATTACATCAAAACAACGGAGATAGGTCCGGTCGATTATTTCGGAGTCGGCCCCCTTAGGGAAACCTCGACAAAACCCGATTGCGGCCTCGACATCGACGGGAGTATTGCTACACGAAGCCTTGAAGATTTGACAACGATAGCGCGAATCAGCCCGATTCCGGTTGTTGTCGGCGGTGGCGTTAAACTCCATGACATTCCGAAGCTTGCTAAAACGGGAGTTGCCGGTTTCTTCGTCGTTTCCGCCATAACCGACGCTGAAAACCCAAAGTCTGAGGCTATCAGTCTTGTTGAAGCCTGGAAATCCCATCGGGAATAAAAAAAGCACAGGCGACCCTCCGCGTCGATCGGGCGGGATTGAGGGGAAATTTGAAAATTATGCGTGAAAATGAAATTTTGGATCGGGGGAATTCATCTCTGGGTCTTTGGAATCGAGAAAGAAGTCCTTGGAATCGAATAAAAAGTATCGGGAAATGATTATCGACTTCAAGGGAATCAAAAAAAAGTCTCGGGAACTCGAAAAAGACCCTCGGGAACACGCAAGGAAGTCTTGGGAATGCGTTAAGGACTTTCGGGAAACCCTGAGCCTCAACAACTTACACGAAATCGCACAAAAAATGTGCGGAGGGTAAGGCAAAACTACCGACGTCAGGAACTCCTTACCTCACTACGACGATTCGGCCGCCAGCTTCTCTTCCATGGGAATCGAAACGATAGAGATAAATTCCCGTCGGCAGTTTGTCGGCATTCCCAAGGACGTTTGCTGTCGCGCCCGATAACACGCGTCTTCCAGTTAGATCGAAGATATCCAATTGTTCGGGCATAACCTCCCCTATCCAGAACATTTTGCCGTCGGAGAATCCGAGATGGCCGCGGGTCTCCATGGTCTCCGCGGAGACATCGAATATGGATGCTCCCGGCATGAACTCATCCGCGCCGACATCGGAAGCGGAACCGTAGGGCCGGGGTTCGCGGTCGATGTCGTCATCGACTGTGAAGCCGGGGATTGAAACTGCGGCGTTTTCGGCGTCCGTGCCGGATATGAGATGGAGATTCCCCGCAGGGGCGTTTACGAACCAGCTCTCGTCGGCGGAGATGATGTTTCCGCCCAGAGACCCGGCGCCGCCGTCGCGGGAGAAAATCGCGCCATCGCAGAGGTTGTTGTATATCATGGCGCTTGTGGAGCCGTAGCGGTATTCTATGTTCCACGGGAAGGTGCCGTTCAGGATTACGGTGTTGTGATGCACCTCGGCCGAACGCGCTCTGTTTAGGGTGATTCCGACGTCGCCGGATTCCGCGCGGTAGATGAAATTATTGCGGACGATGGCGTTCTGGTTGTCGTAAACGGTCTCGCCGTCGCGGGCGTAGGGGCCCGGGCCTGCGGAGTTGCCCATCGAAATGCCGAAATCGCACTCGATGAAGACATTTCGCTCGACTGTTGTATGAATTGCGTTTTGCCACGCGAGAACGGCGGGGCCCACAAGTTCGCCTACCGGCCCGCGAATGCGCAGGAAGAGGTTATCGCGGATTATCCACCAGCCGGTGGCGAGGATATCGACGCCGTTTGTGTACCACCATCGGGCGCGGTCGGTGTATTCGAAGACGCAGTTCTCGACGATGCCGGAGTCGCAGTATGCGGTCAGACCCACGCCGGTGGAGACTTTGATGAACTGCTCCCCCGAATCGATTATGCGGACGTTGTCAATATGGGGCGCGAAGGCGCCGTCGCCGGTGGAAATCTGGATAGGGTGGTAATAGACGTCGCGGAGGGTCAGGTCGGCGATGTATAGATGGCGGACATCGCCCACCCATATCAGATGGGGAACATCGGGGTCATCGGCGGACATTCCCGGGCCTCGGATTATTGTGGCGTCTCGCCCTGCGCCGATTATGGCGACGTCTTCGAGACCGCCGTCGAGCCAGAGGGTCCATGTCAGGTCGAATGTGCCGGCAGAGAGCATGAGAGTGTCGCCCGAGGAAAGGGATGATACGGCGTCCTGCAGTTCCGGCTCGGTGGCGATGGGGATTATCGCCGCGAGAAGAAGGGCGGGAAATGTTATCGCAGTAACTAAGGCTATCTTTTTCATTTTGCTCCTTTGTGATAGGAATATACGATGTTTCGGCGGGATTTGCAAATGAGGATTTTTCGTATGATGAATCGATACTTTCCGATATACTGATGGATTTTCATTTGCGAAGAAGGCTTTGAATAACTATATTTGCAGTGTAAACATGGGATTAGGTGATTATGTCCGGTTTTTATCGAAACATTTTCCGAACGTTGAACGACGAAAAGGTTCGCTACCTTGTGGTAGGGGGGGTTGCGGTAAATCTCTACGGCGTTCTCCGTGCGACCGCTGACCTCGATCTGATTATCGAGCTAACGGATGAGGACGTCCTGCGGTTTGCCAGGGCGATGGAGAAATTGGGTTATAAGCCCAGAGTTCCGGTAACAATCGAGGATTTTGCAGATTCTGAAAAGAGAAGACACTGGATTGAAGATAAACATATGCTGGTCTTTTCTCTGTATAACCCACAATTTCGTCTTGGAAACATCGACGTTTTCGTGGACGAACCGTTCGATTTCGACGAGGCTTATTCTCGAAGGCATGTTATTTACATCGATAATATAGAGATTCCGTTAGCGAGTATCGATGACCTGATATTCTTAAAAAAACAGGCCGCAAGAAATCAAGACCTTGCCGATATAGAAGGCCTTGAGATTATCAAACATGATAGGGAGGGGAACGATGGGTAATATTGGAAGAGCGCACATAACATATTCTCCCGAACAATTGCGCGAGTTATCGAACCTCTCCCCTTCCGAAATCTTAACCTGGCTGGAGGAATATCTCGAATTCCTCGAAGAGGCTATGTCGCCGGAAGCGAAAGGGATTTTCGAGAAGTTCAGAGCCGGGAAGCTGGAATATCCTTCCAGTTAATAATAACCTCGATTAGAGATTTCAAAAAGGGCGGCTGAGGAGGTGCCCTTTTGATTTTTGATTTAAGATTTGGGATTTAGGAATTGCTCGATACATGATCGTTGAGGGCTTCGATACGCTTCGCACTCAGCCAGCGGTCTTATCGAAACGACGTGCGCGGTTATACGACAGATTGCTTCGGGAGGTAACTCTCACAATGACTGGCAACAAAAAAGGGCGGCTGAGGAGGTGCCGCCCTTTTAGTTGATTAACTGAATCACAATCCTTACGAATTAATCAACTGCTTCTTTAGCTCATCGTGGTCGGTCCAGTTTTCGTTCCTCTCCTTCGTTTCCGAGGCGGCCATGTAGTCGAGATAGTCCTCTTCTATGCGTTTCAAACGAAGGTATTCCTCGTAATCGAGAATGATAGCGACAGGATTGTCATCCTCTTTAATTATTTGTTTAGTTATCATTAGTATCCCTCCTGCCTGTGAAGAATTTGGTAAATCCACATCACATCGTCTTTGTTTTCAAAAATAACCCTGTATTTGCCTATACGCAACCGTAAAAAGGAACCGTATTTGCCTTTCAACATTTTAATATTACGCATCCGTCCGGGATTTTCGACATATTTTTCGATTTTCTCGAAAATTCGTTCGGCACTTTTGGGATCGCTTTTGCTTATTTTGCGAAGTTGATCGACTGCTTTGTCTGAGTATTTTATTCTCATTTTGGATATCAGGTTGCTTAAGGTGTATTGATAATATCGCTTGTATTCGAATAAATCAAGCATATTTTTTTTGATAATCAAAAAAGGGCGGCCTGAGTGGTCGCCCTTTTTTAGTTGAGAGTTGAGAGGGTAGAGTTGAAAGTGGATTTTGGCAATTCGCAAACCGCGAATGCTTACATCCCATACATCTCGATGATTTCCTTTTTGCCTTTGCCGAGGATATCGTATTTCTTGCCGACTTCGATGAAGGCCTCGAGGGCCTTTTCGAGGTGATGGCGTTCGTGGGCGGCGGAAATCTGTGTGCGGATTCGCGCTTTGCCCTGAGGAACCACCGGGAAGAAGAAGCCTATCGCGTATATGCCGCGCTCGTAGAGGTCGCGGGACATGTCCTGGCTGAGTTTGGCATTGTAGAGCATCACCGGCACGATGGGGGTTTCGCCATCGACCAGATCGAATCCTGCGTCTTCGAGACCAGCGCGCCAGAATTTGGTGTTTTCTTCGAGTTTGTCTCTGCGTTCGGTCGAGGACATGACGACGTCCATAACCTTGTTTGCCGCGGCGACTACCACGGGAGGCATGGCGTTTGAGAATAGATAGGGTCTCGCCCTCTGCCTGCACATCTCGACGATTTCGCGTCTTCCGGAAACACATCCGCCGGAAGCTCCGCCGAGGGCTTTGCCGAGGGTGGTTGTGATTATGTCGATTCTGCCGAGGACGCCTTTGAGTTCGTGGGTGCCTTTGCCTTTTTTGCCGAGGAAGCCCGAGGAGTGGGAGTCATCGACGAAAACCATGGCGTCGTATTTATCGGCGAGGTCGCAGATTTCGTCCAGCTTGGCGGTGTCGCCGTCCATGGAGAAGACGCCGTCGGTAACGATGCAACGGAAACGCTTGTCCTGATAGGTCTCGAGCTTGCGTTCGAGATGATCCATATTGGAGTGCTTGAAGCTCTCGTTGAGGGCACTGCAGAGGCGCATGCCGTCGATGATGGAGGCGTGAACAAGTCTGTCGGCGATGAGGACGTCCTGATCGTTGAACACGGCTTCGAAAACGCCGCCGTTGGCGTCCATGCAACTCGGGAAGAGGATTGTGTCTTCGGTTTCGAGGAATTTGGTGAGTTTCTGTTCGAGGTCGCGGTGGATATCCTGAGTTCCGCATATGAAGCGGACGGAGCTCATGCCGTAGCCGCGGTCTTCGAGGCCCTTATGCGCGGCCTCGACCACCTCGGGATGGCTCGATAGGCCGAGGTAGTTATTCGCGCACATGTTGATTACTTCCTTCTGGGGTGCGCCTTCGGGGTATTCGACTTTGATATCGGCGTCCTGAGGACTGCAGATGAAGCGTTCCTCTTTGAATAGTCCCTGCTCTTTGATTTCATTAAGGACGCCCTTGTAATGCTCTCTTGATTTGTCACTGTAGGCCATTTTGCCTCCTTTGCGCGGTTATTTGCCGCTGTTATTTTGAGATTTGTTGATTAGCGAAGTTGAGTTTTGAACTTGATCGATATCGACGTAATATTTATCTTGTTGTTTGATAACGGGATATCCCATTTCCTCGAGTTTTTCTGATGATAGAGCTTCATCGACCGAAGGCCAGAAAACCAGTTTTCCAATTTCCATGTCCCATGCAATACTGATGAGAGCCTCCATGATTTGGGCCGGCTTTTGTTTATTCCGATGTTCCTCGGCAAATAGCGTATTATCGACGATTAAAGCTAATTGGGAAGATTCTGGAACGGAAAAGGCGAACCGGGGTAGCCATTCAATATCAAAACTGGAATCTTTGTATGGAACGAAGCGGACGGGGAAAAAAGGTATCATGGAAACGGATTCTTCCGATTTGACGATCATTCCGCATGCGCTGAAACGTTTTGAGTTCATTTTGAGGAATTTGACGGTCATATCCGGTAGGGAATCGAGCATGACTCTAAAAGTGTCAATTTGGTTTGAGGTCTCGAATTTGAGGGGTTCGAAACGTAACCCATCTGAATCGAAAGGTTTGAAATCGAGCCTGACCTTGCTTTTCAGCAGGTAATAAAAGAACCATACAAGTATTGCTCCTATCGCCAGTGACAAATACAGCCATGGCGGTAAGAAGGGCGCCGGTTCGTATTTGGCTAAATGCCAGCTCATGGGCTACATCAGTCCGAAAACCTTGTCCAGCTTGATAGTGAACATGATTCCCGTGCCGGGTTTTTCGAGGTCGCCGATTGTCTCGTTTATGGTGTCGATGGCGTCGTAGAGGACATCTTCCGAGCGGATTACCGCGAAAAGGGTTTTGTTCGTGTAGTTGCCTTTGCGAAGTTTCTCTTTCACGAGTTTTCCGACAGGGGAATCTTTGCCGTATTGAGCCAGCAGTCTGCCCATCCCGACGGAATTAATTACGGTAGTCCCCTTAACCCCAACGGAATAAAGCCTTTCGAGAATCTCGGGCAATTTGTCATTCTGTTCCAGGACTAAGACGAGTAAATGCATTTCGACTCCAGTTTACTTTCGATTATTTATTATAAACGACCGAATCAAAGATTCGATATGGCCAAATCTATGGATTCTAAAATAACATAAATTTTTCAAAATTCAATAGGGGTTTTTTTAAATCTGCTCGAATTTGAAACATAGAACACAAAATGGGGACCGGCCATTAGGCGCAATCCCCATTTCGCAGACATCTTGTGATTTTCGATTGAACGACCGCCAATCATAAATCGGCGTTCATCAATCTCAAATCCCAATTACATTCCTTTGATTTCGCGGACTCTCGCGGCGATGCTTTTGACCGTGTCGAAATCTTCCGGCGTGGCTTTGTCGTCCGGAATGGAGATCTGATATTTCCTTTCGAGGAAGGTCTTCAGGCTAACCATGCTGAAGCTGTCCACGATACCGGATGAGATAAGGGGGCTTTCGACCCCGATTTCGTCTTCGTCTTCTTCCTCGAGGTATTCATCGATTACGTATTCGAGAATATTTTTTTCGAGTTCGTCCATTGCAACTCCCTTCGGTAGTTGATTTGAGAGTTGAGAGTTTAGAATTGAGATTTCTCAACTCTCTTGGTTTATGTTTCATTCGGATATTTCATTTTAGTCGTTTTGATTGCACAAACCAACATACTGATTAACTCAATTAGAGCATCTTTCAAATCAATAGTTTTATTGGCAGCAACAATTTCACTTTCAGTGATTATATACAGCCAGTATTCCGTCTCACGCGACTCCTTAAGTGCAATATTTAACTTTGAAATAAAATCCTTTTTGCTTTGAGCGTCTTGAGCTTCGTGGATATTAGCACCAATAGAAGTTCCGCATTTCATAAGTTGATTAGCTATCGCGAAAGATTTTTGCTGCTCGAGAAACCGCGATAATTTAACTATTCTTATAGCGAACTCTCTCGACTTTTCTAGTAATGCGCCATTTTTCACTATTCAACTCTCCACTATCCACTCTCAACTCTCAATCCTAATCGTCTTCTAATGTCGATGTGTCGCCGATTTCCTCGCCCCATTCCTGTGCGCGGAGAAGGCGGCGCATGATTTTGCCGCTTCGGGTCTTCGGGAGTTTCTCCATGAACTCGATTTCCTGAGGCATGGCCAGCGGCGAAAGCCTTTTGCGGATGAAGTTCATGATTTTGAGTTCGAGATCGTCGCTTGGCTCGTAGCCGGGTTTAAGGGCGACGAAGGCTTTGACGACTTCCATGTTCACCGGGTCGGGTTTGCCTACAGCGGCGGCTTCTGCGACGGCTTCGTGTTCCACAAGGGCGGATTCGATTTCGAAGGGTCCTACCAGATGGCCGCCGGTGTTGATGACGTCGTCATCGCGCCCGACGAACCAGAAATAGCCGTCCTCGTCGATGCTTGCGCGGTCACCGGAGATATACCAGCCGTTGATGAATTTGGATTTGTAGATTTCCGGAGCCCCCCAGTATTCGCGCATCATGCTGGGCCATCCGGGTTTGAGGGCGATTAGGCCGACTTTATGGGTGTCCTTGATAACCTCGTGAGTTTTCAGATCGAGAACCACAGCTTCGATACCGGGGAAGGGTCGTCCCATGGAACCGGGTTTTACCTTCATTCCGGGGTAGTTGCAGATTACCTGCGCGCCGGTTTCGGTCTGCCAATATGTATCGTAGAAAGGCATTCCGAAAGCCTCCTCGCCCCAGACAACCCCTTCGGGATTGAGAGGCTCGCCTACACTGCACATATGGCGGAGATTCGGCAAATCGAATTTTTTGACCAGTTCCGCGCCGTCTTTCATAAGAAGGCGGATGGCTGTCGGAGCTGTGTACCAGACTGTAACTTTGTGATCCTGAAGGACCTGATACCACTTCGCGCTTCCGAAACCGCCGTCGTAGATCACCTGCGTAACGCCGAGGCTCCACGGGCCGATGATGCCGTAGCTCGTGCCGGTAACCCATCCGGGGTCGGCTGTGCACCAGTAGATGTCGTCTTCGCGAAGGTCGAGCACCCACTTGGATGTAACATGCTGAGCCAGAAGACTGCTATGGACATGAAGAGCGCCCTTGGGTTTGCCGGTGGTTCCGGAGGTATAATGCAGAACCGAAGGCGATTCCGGGCCGGTTTCCACGGATTCGAAATCGAGGACTTTCTTGGATTTCCCGAGGATGAAGGATTTCTCGATGCCTTCCAGGGGCACCTGATCGTCATCGACAACGATGATGTGTTTGAGTTCGGGAAGCTGTTCAGTAATTCTTCTGACCTTGCGGAAATGCTTTTTTGTCGTGAGAACGGCCACCGAGCCGGCGCTCTCCATACGAGTCTGCAATGATTCCTCGCCGAAAGCTGAAAATAGAGGCTGAACAATCGCCCCGAGTTTGAGAATTCCTAAGAAGGCGAAATAGAGGTCGGGAATCTTGTCCATGAAGAGGCACACGCGGTCGCGTTCTTTGATTCCGAGGTCGCGGAGATACTGAGCGTAGGTGTTCGAGTTAATTCGCAGTTCGTCGAAAGTGAACTTTTTCACCTCGCCGGTAAAACCTTCCCAAATCATGGCAGTTTTTTCGGCATGCCCCTGCTCACAGATTCGATCGGAGCAATACCATCCGATGTTTATCGGATCGCCGTCTTTATACCCGAGGATTTCTTTAGCTTTGTCCCATGTGAAATCCTTGTAGATTTTGTCGTAGTCGCCCATGTTCGGCATTTTAGTCCTCCTGTTTATTGTCGTAAATTGTTAATTTCCTTCTAAAATCACTACTGCAACGGCGTAGTCTTTTGTGTGCGATAGAGACAGATTCGCGCGTTTTACTCCAAGTTCGTCCGCAGATTTGGCCGCGGCACCGTCCAGTTTTATCGAGGGCTTGCCCATGCTGTCGTGAATGACCTCGATTTCCTTCCAGTGGATTTCTCCGCGAAGGCCTGTGCCGAGGGCTTTGAGCAGTGCTTCCTTGGCCGCGAATCTCGCGCCGAAATTAATTTCCGGCGATTTTTTCGCATTGCAATATTCGATTTCGCGTTCGGTGAAGAGTCTCGTGATAAGGTCGTCGCCGTATTCTTCCGCGATTTTCTTCACGCGCTCATTATCGATAATATCTATTCCAACACCTATAATCATGTGAGTTATGAGTTATGATTGATGATTGATGAATCGGCTTGATGCGACTCGGGTTAATGAACCCCCGCAACGCCTATTCCTAAATCCTAAATCCCAAATCATCAATTATAAAGCTTTCCCTCCTCGTGACGTTTGCGAAGTTTGTCCAGCATATCTTTGGTCATGGAATCCAGATCCCAGTCGTGGTTCCAGCCCCATTCTTTTCTGGCCACGGAATCGTCGATGCTCTCCGGCCATGAGTCGGCAATCTTCTGGCGATAGTCCGGCTTATAATCTATCTCGAATTCCGGAATGTATTTGCGGATAGCATCCGCCATCTCCGCCGGCGTAACACTGAAAGCCGCGAGATTAAAGTCATTATGATGGACGAGTTTGCCGAAGTCAGCTTCTGCTAAATCGATGGTCGCCTTGATGCAGTCCGGCATATACATCATCGGCAAACGGGTTTCCGGGCCGAGGAAGCATGTATATCTGCCCTCTTCGATGGCTTTGTAAAATATCTCCACGGCATAATCCGTAGTCCCGCCGCCCGGAAGTGTTTCCGCTGAAATAATTCCCGGATAACGCAATCCTCTGGCGTCGATACCGAACCTCTGGACATAGTAATCGCAAAGCCGCTCTCCGCAGACCTTCGTTACGCCATACATGCTGGTCGGACGCAGTATTGTGTCGTTTGGAGTATTCACCCTCGGCGTATCCGGTCCGAAAACAGCTATAGACGACGGCATGATAATCCGCACCAAACGGTATTTGGAAGCGCACTGCAGAACATTCAAAACTCCATTCATGTTGACATCCCAGCACAGGAAAGGGTTCTGCTCGCCATTGGCAGACAGAATCGCCGCCATGTTATAAACTGTATCGATATCGTATTTCTCGATGACACGCTCCACATTATCGACCTTCGTGATGTCGATTATTTCAAATAGTCCATCAGCAAGTTCGCCCTCTGTAGGACGCCTGATGTCAGACGCTACCACATTCGAGTCGCCGTATTTTTCCCGTAACGCTCTGGTAAGCTCAGTTCCTATCTGCCCGCAAGCGCCTATAACCAGTATCTTCTTCATCTCTGTTTTCATCCTGTTTCCATCCCTTGTTGTAAAATGCCATCTTCCAAATCAAGATAGTTAGATAAACAAAATATAGGCCGATAGCCCCATTGTCAACGCAAAATCTAATATCACCCAAAAGGGGCGTCGCGGTCGGCCGCCATGGGGGAAATTCCAAGTCTGCAAAATCAGCGTTTGTGGCGGCCGACCCTGGACTGCCGGCGCCGATAGAAGTGCAAACTGAAGATATACAAATTAGCTTCAGAGTAACCACCCAACTCGAATTTTTCGAACCGGCAGGACAGATTCCGTGAGGATCGGAGGAAAAAGTGTTGTTTTGCCGAAAAAACTTTGCCCGATCCTCGCGGAATGCGACGCCCCGGGCGCGTGGAAAATCGAGACCTTGACTTTTTGACGAGATATTTTATATTGTCGTGATTTTAGACTGGAGGAAATCTATGGATCGATTCGAAAAAATGCTCAGCATTATGCCCGAGAACGCCCGAAAAGTCCTCGATGGAAGACGTCTGCCCGTTATTAATTCCCGGCATGTCTTCGACGCCCTCATAGACGAGCGGACGATTATCATGGCCGCGAACTGCCGTCTGGCATACGTGATTCCCGGTATCATGCGCGCCGCTCAGGAGCTGGATGCCGTCGTAGGTTTCGAACTTGCCAAAACCGAAGGAGGTATCGACGGCGGATACACCGGACAAAATCCTCAAACATACGCCGAAACATGTTTCCAATATGCCGAAGAAACCGGCCTGACTGTCCCCTTCTTCGTCCATGCCGACCATCTGACAGTAAAAGACACCGAGCAATCCTCCATCGACGAAACCGCCGATCTTATCGAAGCTCAAATCGAAGCCGGGTTCACAAGTTTCGCCATCGATGCTTCCCATAACCCCCTGCCGGATAACACTGAAATCACCATTCGTCTCGCAAAGAAAATCAGCGCACATAATTTCGGGCTGGAAGTCGAAGTCGGCGAAATCGCCGGAGCATTGAGCAAACTGACAACGGTAGATGAAGCCTTATCATTTATCGCCGACCTAACCGACGCCGGCCACTCCCCCAACCTGCTCGCAATATCAAACGGCTCCAAACACGGAAACTATCGTTCAGACGAAGAAGTTCATATTGACCTCGACCGCACGGGCGAGATATTCACGGCGATAAGACCCTACGGCGTCGCATTAGCTCAACACGGAATCACAGGAACACCTCTCTCTATGATAGGTAAATTCACCGATTACGGCATCCGCAAAGGCAACGTGGGCACAAACTGGCAAAACATAGCCCACCGCAATCTTCCCTTCGACCTCTTTGAATCGATGAAACGCTGGGCGGACACTAACGGAGTCGATATCAAAAAATCCACGAAGCAATTCAAGTCCGAATTGGACAGCATGAATCAGAAATACAAAGACAAAATCGCCGAAGACGCCTACATATCAGCGAAGGAATATATCACAGCCTTCCGCGCAAGAGGCACAGCCTCCATGGTGATGGAATACATCGAAAAGAAACTCTAAAACATTGGTAGATAAACAATTCAAAATCCGAAGGAGCTTTCTTTCGGATTTTCTTTTGGACAAAATGAATAAATTTTCAGACTAAATGTAAAAAGTCCTTGACATTTAGAAAAACGTGCTTATCTTTTCCTTTGAGGTTAGGTTGTTTTAATCAATTAATCAAACTGGAGGCCACGATGAGCACCCAAAATCAGAACGAAAAGAAAACCAACGATCAGAATCAGAAGAACATTTCGAGAATCAAGTTCGACAAAACAAATTTGCGCAGAGCATTCACCTTTCCATTGTAATATGGTGAAAGAGAAGAAAAATCCCCTTCGCCCAATACATCTATTGAATTATTCATATTAATCGATATATTGGCGGGATTGAAGACCTTTAAGCAGGAGAAATGATGAAGATTAGACTTATCCCCATTATTCTATTGGCGCTGGTTTGCGGCCTTTTGGCCACAGAACCGTTCATCCTCGACGATGAGCCCACTCTGTTCCGCGAACTGGTTCCAGATTCTCTCGTGAATTACCCGCCTGTCCGAATGTGGACCTTGGATAACGGCCTCGTATGCCTCTTCTGGGAAAATCACACCGCGCCGGTCGTGAGTATGCGCGTTGTGGTCAAAACCGGAAGTATGTATGAGGGCGAATTCCTCGGCGCGGGCATCAGCCATTATCTCGAACATGTTGTATCGGGTGGAACCACTACAAAACGGAGCGAGGAAGAATACGAAGATATGCTCGCAGGCCTCGGTTCCACATCCAATGCATATACCAGCAGAAATGTTACTTGCTACTATATCACCGGCACAAGCGAGGCTTTCGAAGAACAGCTGGAAATGCTATCGGATAACGTTACCAAATGCGCCCTCGATCCAGTCGAAGTCGAACGCGAAAGGGGCGTCATCACCCAGGAGATTTACAAAAATCAAGAAGAACCCGGACGTATGATTTGGGATCTTTTCTATCAGACAGCTTTCCTCAATCACCCCGCACGCTATCCTATTATAGGATACATCGAGAACTTCCTCGATATCTCCCAGGAGGATCTCGAAGAATATTACAATCGCTACTATTCGCCGGATAATTCTATTCTATCCATCGCCGGCGACCTCACTTTCGAACAGGCCAAAGCCGCTGTGGACAGCTTTTTCGGCGATTGGGAAAGATCCACCCATCCGGTGCATGTCCTTCCAGAAGAGCCGGCACAGTTGGTCGGAAGATATTCCGAAGCAACAGCGCCGATTCAATCCTCCGAGATGAAAATCGCATGGCGAGGAATAGATAAGGGCCACGACGACAGCTGGCCGCTGGACCTTCTCAGCGATGTCCTCACCGACGGAAGAACCAGCAGGCTCTACAAAAGGCTGGTTACAGAAGAACAGCTTTGCGGATCGGTCAGTGCCTATCATTCAAATCCAGGGGACACTCCGGCATTGTTCATGATAAATGTTTCCAATTTCGATTACGCCGACCGGGACGCCATCCTCGATGCTATTTGGGAAGAAATCGACAAAATTAAGAAACAGGGTGTTACGGAACGGGAAGTCGAACGTCAGAGACGCCTTCTAATAAAAAACCTTATGTATGAAAACGAGACGGTCGAAGGCCAAACTTCGGCAATGCAATATTACTACATGATATACGGCAGACCATACGCCATAGACTTCCTCATCGAGCCGTATATGTCCGTTCAGCCGAAGGATATTCAGCGCGTTACTCAAGACTACATTCTGCCGCGGACTATGACGGTAAGCGTCCTACACCCGCCTCTTGAAAAGGGCGAGCGGGAGATTCTTTCCAAAAGCCGTAGCGGCATCGAGTTCGAAAAGCACGAGCTGGATAACGGAATGGTCGTCCTTCTTTCCGAGAATCCGAACGTCCCACATTTCAATGTTCAGATGTTCTTCGAGGGGGGTCTTCGTTTCGAGCCGGAGGGCAAAGTCGGACTCAGCGATTTCACTGCCAATTACATGGCGGAAGGCGTCAAAGGCTATCCCACACCGGATTTGCTTCAGGAATACATGGATTGGAACGGATACAATGTATCGACCGGAAGCGGAAATAATACCATCTCGGTCGAAGGCACATTCCTGCCAATGGACATGGACGCCACCATGGAGCTGATTGCCAGAATGGCTTTCGAGCCAACATTCCCAAAAGAATCCGAGGAAAAACTCAAACGTCAGGCAATGATGAAACTCGCCGCCCAGCAGAACAACTGGTCGAGCGAGGCATTCTACTACTTCCGCGAGAAATTCTTCGGAGATCATCCCTACGGCAATAATCCCACCGGCACGGAAGAGTCGATTATGAATCTCACCCGCGACGATGCCGTTGATTTCCATCGCAAATACATCGCCCCGAACAACTGCGCCTTAGCAATATCAGGACCGATGGACACCGATAAGATGCTTAGTCAGATTGAGAAGTTCTTCGGCAAATATAAGCCCACTAATGTAGAATTCCCGGAGGTTGTGGAGCATCAGCCAAATACAGAACCCCTCGATTTCTACAAAGAAACCGACCGCGGGCAGATCACTCTGATGATAGGCTTCCCCGCGCCAAAACTCGGCTCGGAAGAGACATATCCCATGCGGGTGATGAACGGCTTCCTATCCGGAACCAAGGGCGGAAGGCTTCACAACGAACTTCGCGGCGTTCGCGACCTGGTTTATCTCGTATGGGGAAGCACGTTCATCGGCCCGGAGGCGGGGACATACTATGTGATGACCCAAACCAGTCCGGACAATTACGACTCCGTTTATTCGGTAATCATGACCGAACTCGAAAAGGTCAAAGCAGGCGATTTCGACGAAGAAGACATGGACCGCGCCAAACGCAGTATGCGCGAATCCTTCCATCGCGGACGTCAGGAGCAGGAAAACCACGTAGTTTCCGCGGCACTTAACGAACTTTACGGCCTCGGATACGATTACGACGATATCTATCTCGAACGTATCGACGCCGTGAACAAGGATCAGATAGTCGAATGGGCGAAAAAGTATTTTAACAACCCGGTGGTTACTATCATCGGCCCGGAGAAATCCGACGGCTAAAAGCTTTTCGCACAATTGAAGTTAAAGGCGAGTTTAAAAGCTCGCCTTTTTTTAATTAAATATCCTTGCGAAAAAGGGTTCCCACTATTATAATTCAAGGATATTTAATTAAGGAGAACTATGAAAAAGCTGTTTATACTGACAATGGTTATAATCTGTTTCGTCGCCTATGGTGAGGTGACCGAGGATGATTTTTTCGAGTGTGTTCGTGATGTTTGCATGAACCTGGCGGCAACACAATCTACGATTGGGGAATACCATAGTATCGAAATGGGTGACACTACTTCTGGTCGGTATTTCCTTCTTCCACCCCAGGGAACCTTTGTCACGGTTGAGGACACAGTAGAGTTTATTCCTATGAATGAATTGAAAGACCCGTGGTTCCATATCTGGGTCGATAGAAATCCATTACATAGGGACTTTCTTTACGATAGAGAGTATATTGGAGATTCTGCTTCTGTGATTCTTGTCGATTATCTTTCGAAAGATGCAGAAAAACCCAACGTGCGAATCGGATTTGACAAGAATGTATGCGAGCCATACACGATGACGCTCTTTTGGCCAGACACAGCCAAACATGCCTTCCCCGGGGCAGATGTCATATACTATGAATTCGTCATTACCGACCAATTTACCCTCGCCCCTACCCTGCGATACTCTTATAATCAAAAAGGTGAGATAGTTAATTCATTTTTATATAATACTGTTGACATTGTCCGCTCAACGCCGGATGATGATCAGATAATCGGCCTTTTAATGGGCACATGGGATTTCGAAGAGAAGGATAAATAATGGATTTAGCAGTTGTCGGTTCAATGGCTGGAATAGGGTTTCTTGCCCTGTGTTTCGGAGCTTTTCTCGGTTATGCGGCAAAGAAGTTTCATGTGCCGGTTGATCCGCGAGTCGAGCAGGTGGAAGATGTCCTTCCCGGCGCAAACTGCGGCGCATGCGCTTTCGCCGGATGTTCGGGATATGCCAAGGCAGTTGTCGAGGGCAAAGCGGCGGTGGACGCCTGCACTCCCGGCGGAGAAGCTGTAGCAAAGGCTATCGCCGGAATACTCGGCGTTGAAGCCGGGGCATCGACCGCTATGATAGCCGTCCTCAAATGCCGTGGAGATAAACAGCTTGCCAAAGACGCCTACGAATACGAGGGCATTCACGACTGCGGAGCGGCGAAAATCGTCCAGGGCGGCCCTAAAGCCTGCCCGAACGGGTGTATCGGCCTCGGAACATGCGTGGAAGCCTGCCCCTTCGATGCAATGGCCATGGGAGAAAACGGTCTCCCCGTTATTTTCCGCGACAAATGCACCGGTTGCGGGGCATGTGTGGCAGTTTGCCCAAACGATGTTCTCGAACTTATGCCGGCGAAGGATCACGTCTGGATAGGATGCAACAACAAATATTCCGGCAAACTCGTAAAGCAGGTCTGCGATACGGGTTGCATCGCCTGCAGACTTTGCGTAAAGGAATGCCCCTTCGACGCTATTACCTTCGACAACAATCTTGCCCATGTCGATTATGAGAAATGCAAAAACTGCGAGATTTGCGTCGTCGTTTGCCCTACGGGGACGATAAACACAAAGAAATCTGGTGAGATCCTCAACGACTCACCGAAAGTGCGTGCGGCACGTGAAAAGAAGAAGGCAAAAGAAAAAGAAAAGAAACTCGCCGAAGCAAATGCCGCAAAAGATTCCGCGGCGAAGGACGAATAGGGTTTTGCAAAGAGCCATTGGGGGGTTGATATAATTATGGAATATGCTTTTTACGCGCTTCTGGGAATAGCTCTCGCGGCGTCGTGCGGTTTCAGAGTTTTTGTGCCGATGCTGGTAGTGAGCATAGCAAGCTATTCCGGCTATGTCGAGCTGGCGCCGAACTTTGCGTGGCTGGGGAGTTTGCCGGCTTTGATAATTTTCGCGATAGCCTCGATTCTGGAAATCGTCGCATATTATGTTCCATGGCTGGACAATATCCTCGATACTATCGCCACTCCGGCGGCCATAGTGGCGGGGATTCTGGTTTCGGCGTCCTTCATCACAGACATGAACCCATTACTTAAATGGATCCTCGCCGTAGTAGCGGGAGGCGGGGCCGCGGGTCTTGTTCAGACTGCAACAGTCGGTGCGCGAACGGTAGCTACGGCGACTACGGCGAGAATCGGCAATCCGGTTGTATCAACTCTTGAAAACCTTGCATCTCTTGCGATATCAGTGCTTTCGGTCGTCCTGCCTGTAGTGGGAATCATTCTTGCAATAGCGGTTATTGTTTTTCTCATCATCTTTCTATCGAAGATGAAGAGACGATACACAAAGGCTAAAGCTTAAAAAAACGGGGAGGTTTAGTCCTCCCCGCCTTTCGCTGAAGTTTTCCGGAAAAAAATCTAATGTTTGAAGTGCCTGGTTCCGGTGTGAACCATGGCAATTCCCAGCTCGTCTGCACGCTGAGTTACGCTTTCGTCGCGAATCGAACCTCCGGGCTGAACGATGGCTTTAACGCCGGCGTTCGCGAGAACTTCCATGCCGTCCGGGAAGGGGAAGAAGGCGTCCGATGCCCCCACCGCGCCGATGGCCAATTCGCCCGCCTTTTCGACAGCGAGTTTAGCCGCGTCAACTCTGCTGGGAAGACCTCCGCCGATGCCGTAAACCGCCCTCTCCCCAGCGATTATCACGGCGTTCGATTTGACGCATTTAACTGCGCGCCACGCGAAATGCAGGGCGATGTCTTCTGAGGGGGTAGGCTGACGTTTTGTTACAACTTCCCATTTGTCGGGTTCGATGTATGGAACATCCATATCCTGCACGAGAATACCTCCTTGAACTCCTCGGTATTGGGATGTCCGCGAGGGCAGTCCGAGGGGTGTTTTTAGCAAACGGAGGTTTTTCTTCTTTTTCAGAATCTCCAAGGCCTCGGGGTCGAAATCCGGGGCTATTATAGCCTCAAAGAAATGCTCGGACATCTTTTGGGCAGTGACTGAATCCACCGGCCTCGAGAAACCGACTATACCTCCGAAGGCCGATACCGGGTCGCCTTCCAAAGCCGCTGAATAGGCTTCGATAAGGCTTCCGCCCGTCCCGATTCCGCATGGGCTGAGATGTTTTACAATACCCGCGGAAATCTCCTTTTCGAACTCCTGGACGACCGAGAGGACGGCGTCGAGATCGAGTATGTTATTGTAGCTCAACTCTTTGCCCCAGAGCTGTTCGGCGTAGGGAACTCCGGTATTTTCGACGGCATTGGCATAGAGAGCCGCCTTTTGATGGGGATTCTCGCCGTAACGCAGTTCATTCACGAGTTTCAAAGGCAGGGGAAAAGCTTTCGGGAATGTTTTGTCGTCGAGGGTGTTAGCGATGAGGGCGTCGTAATAGGATGTTGTCCTGAAAGCCTTACCTGCAAGGCGTCTGCTGGTTTCGACCGAGATTTCGCCAAGCTCTTCCAGCTCTTCGATGATTGGCCGGTAATCATCGGGTTCGGCGAGGGTAACCACACTGCTGTGATTTTTAGCGGCGGCGCGAAGGAGGGCAACCCCGCCGATATCTATCATTTCAACCAAGTCGTCTGTGTTAGATGTTTTCGCGAGAGTATCCTCGAAAGGGTAAAGATTTACGGCGATGAGGTCGAAGGCTGGAATGTCCAGTTCGGCGATAGCCTTCATGTGGTTTTCGAGGCCGCGGTTTGCGAGGATTCCCGCAAACACTTTTGGATGCAGGGTCTTTACTCTACCGCCGATGAGTTCCGTAAACCCCGTAAGGGAATCGAGGGGGATTACCTCCACCCCGCTCTCGATTAGGGCTTTTGCGGTTCCACCCGTGGAATAGATTTTAGTGCCGTTGTGCTTGAGGCTTTTTGCCAGTGCCGCCGCGCCGTTTTTATCCCATACCGAGATTAGCGCGTTACGAATTTTGATTCCCATAGTTACTCCCTAAAAAAGTCCGACATACATTAATTGCAGTAATAAACCTGTCAAAACGGGGACGGAAAGATTGTCATCGACGCCGAGGGGCATGGATTCGAGGACAGCGGCTGATAAGGCGCCCATGAAAAGAGCTGACCACGGAACCTGGGGTAGGGCAATGAGCTTGAAAGCAATTGCGCCGAAATAAGCCACCAGAAAGAACGCCATGCTTCCTTCGAGGGTTTTGTTGCCGATGGTTTTATGTTTGCCGAAACGTTTGCCGAAAATCGCGCCAGCTATATCGCCTAAGATTATGAATGCCATAGATATAACCATAACCCATTTGGAATAGGCGAAGGCGCATATCAGACCTGCGGCAAGGATGTATGACGAGGACGTGAATCTACGTATCTCCTTACTGCGTAACATCTTGCCAAATATACGGAAGAAGATGCGCCTGAAACCTTTGTCGTAGTATTTCAGCAAATCCAGAAGAACTGCAATGAACGCGCAGACAGCGAGAATCAGCTTTGCAGGATTTTCCGGCACGATCAGATAGCCGACGGGAATAACCAAAGCGAAGAGATGGACGCTTTTGCGCCGGAATTCTGCCAGCAGATTGGTTTTACTCGTCGAAGATGTCTTCAGGTCTTCTATTAACTTCATTTCTGGCATATCGATACAACTCTCTGTGTTGCTGTTCGTTGAACCATTTCGCTCCGACATAGCTTCCGTAAACATTGCCGCCATAGAAAAAAGCGCCAATTCCGGTCAATGTCAAGGCAAATCCCCTATCCTGCTCCCAGAGGGCGATAGAGCCTCCCACAGCGCCGCCAACAACGAGGAGATTTACGAGAGCATCTCCCCATCTTCCGCAATATGCTCTCCCGCTTCCCGGTAAAACCGCGCTCATGGATGCCGAGAGGAATGGCGACCGATGCGGAAGTTCGAGACCTTCCTGACTTCTTTCGGCCATGAACCGGGCGGAGTTTTCAAACGACGATGGTTCAAGACTTTCGAAGATATTTCGGGAATCGGAATAGGACCGGGCAAAGAAATGCGCCCAGCCATTTAGATATGCTGATGCCTTTACTAAGCTGTCGGAGCCTTCGGCATCGGCGGCTCTTGAGTTAACTTCGTTAAGACGGCCGAGAAAGAAATCTGAAACACCTACGCGATAATATGCGGCTTCTCTAATTCTGCGCGGGTTCGCGGGATTATCGAGTTCGAGAAAGAGTTTTCGAGATGTCCAGTATTCGCCCTCTTTTTCGAAACATCTCGCCGCGCGATAAATGGCTCTGGAAGCGGCTATGGAATCCCCTGCATCGTGGGCTAACCGCAGATACTCCACAGCGGCGCGGCGGTTTTCGCCGAGGCTCTCAAGATACTCGGGAAACTCGCTCTGGCAGAAGAGTGAAGCGCAGAGCAAAATCAATGCGATGGTCGCTGAGGCTTTTTCCATTGGGTGTATCTCTCGACCGGGTCGGTCAGTTTTCCGTTTTGGTCTTCTGGGTAGTATCGATGAGCGAAGTTATTGTCCCGCATTAACCTATCGGCAGTCAGGAGAATCCCCTTAATCAAACCTGCCTCCTCTATAGCCACCTTCGCAAATCTCGAGCAACTTGGGTTCATGGGGCAACTATGCGTTTCCGTTACCGTGAATCCTTTTTCGTAAACTGTGAAAAGGCTTTGAACAGAGGCTTTCACGACATTCTCCGCCGGTTTCGACGCCGAAGTATCCGGCACGGCGAGGCTGTCGTTTGTATAAGCAGTGGCGCAGAGGATGAGCAGTATTAGTGCGCATTTCACCATTCAAGCTCCCTTGCCGCCTCTCTGCAGGCTCTTAGATACTCCTGCAAATTGTGCTCATAGGCGATTTCCGCGGACTTATCAGTAGCACCAAGCCAATAGCGAGGTGCGAGAAAGAAGAAGGCGAAAAAGGCACGGGAATAGTATCCTTTTTCGATTCCAGAAACTATGAGGGTCCACAAAGCCGAGTTTATTCCAAGGGATTTCAGTCCGTTTCCGAGGTTTCCGGCGTAGAACTGGCCGCTTCCGGGGAGAATCAGGGACATCCATCTGGCCAATTCAGGGGATTTTCGTTTGGGCGGTTTAATACCGATATCGTGCCAGTTATTATCTGCTATATTTTTGATAAACAACAGATTACCTGAAGGAATCTCCGCACCCCGAGCCATTGCTCTTTCGATACAATCGAGGGCCATTTTCGGGTTGCCTCTGTAAAGCTCGAGAGCGGCAAGGTCGATTGCGGCGGATTTCAATACATCGTAATCTCTTGTCCTATCGATTATTAGATTAAGTTTTATTATGCTGTTATTTAAATCGCCAGATTCAATATGACATCTGGCAATGTATAAGTCGATTTCATCTATTTCCGGATTGTCGATTCGTTCGAGCTCGTAGCGCGCTTCGTCGTAAAGACCCATCTCGTAAAGTCTTAAAGCGAAGGTTGTGTCCAATGCCCCGTATAAAAGACCTGTGAGGACGGCCATCGACAGAATAGCGTATTTAAGTGGAGAAAAGCCGCAAAACATAGGGTTTATTCCGTGGGATCGAGTGCAGAATCCCCTCTGCGGGTCATGGATAGGCCGATTCTGTAGCTGATAGGCAAATCTTCCTGAATGGATAGGGCGGCGCCGGCGCGGAAACCGTCAAAAATTCTCAGATCCGCTCCGGCTGTAAAATGGCGGTCGGAAATCCCTCCGCGAAGGCTGAAGAGATCGCGGTATGCCAGTTCGAGACCGGCGGAGCCTTCCATCAGTTCCTCCTGCAGGGAATAGCTACCTCCGGCACATAGGGTTGCGGCGAAACCTGCTCCGATATCGAAACCGTAACTTCCTCCGGCTTCCAGAGATGGCATGCCGAATTCCGAAGTGCCGGTGCCCCAGGAGATGTAGCTGATTCTGCTAATCACAGCGCCGAGATGTAGATCCCGAGCCGCATTCCAGTCCGCGCCTATGCTGGCCGATCCGCCGTAGCCGCGAATATCCACAAGGTCACGGAAGAGAAAGCCTCCGGATGCGCCAATCCGCAAATCGCCGAACTGCATGGCATAGGCGGGCATGAGGACTAAATCGTGATGGCTCTCTTCGCCGGTCGAATAGGGCCTATTTGTGGCTGAGATGGGTGCGGAGGGATCAGGAAGTTCAGTAGTATTGATTCCGGAACCGCCCGTGTAAAGGACGCCGACGGCAAAATCCCCCGGACTGCCGATATTAAGTTCGATTCCCGCGGCGTCGGAAATGAGAAGGCCGTTATAACGCTGTTCGTGGCCAAAAAATAGGAAATCTCCGGTGCCTACGGTTGCGGGATTATTGAATACTCCGCTTGCTCCGCGGGCTACAAAGGGGCATCCGCCCATAGCAGATGAGCGAATGTCCGAATCCATCGTCAGGAAATCGTTCACAAAGGAGTTTGCGAAAGCCATGGCGGCAAAGGTTAGTATCAATATTGCTCTTGTAAATTTCATATCATATGGATAGATAAACTTTTTCTTAGACAAACGCAATTCACATGCCATCCGTAATAAAAAGGGGCGGCATAACACCGCCCCCTATCGAGATTAGGTTGAGTTCAGGCTACCCGCATTTGCTATTGCCGCAGGAATAGCATTTCTGGCATCCCTCCTCGTAGAACATTACATCTCCGCACTCGGAGCAGATTGTTCCGGCCTGTGCTTTTTTGGGCGGCGGTTCGATTTGGTCGGAGTCACCTTCGGAATCACCAAACTCAAACGGGTTGTTTTTTTCTTTTTGGGGTTTCAGAACAATCGAATCCATTTCGGATTCTTCCGTAATTTCGGATTTTTCGCTCTTTTTTCTCGCTTCGATATACCACATCAGCGCTTTTGAAATGCCGTCGGAACATGATTTGATGGGTTCTCCCCTATCCCAAACCAAGCTTGGACAGGCAATGCCTTTCAATTGGTTGTGAATCTGTTCGGGGTCGATTCCGCTCCGCAATGCCAGGCTTATCATCCTGCTGACTGCCTCCGACCAGCTTTGCGCACATCCGCCGGATTTGCCTATGTGAGTGAAAAGTTCACAGGGCGCATGGTCGTCTTCGTTGATTGTGATGTATAAATTTCCGCATCCGCCGGCGATTTTAAAAGTTGCGCCTTTGGTAACAACCGGTCTGGGGCGTTTTTTTACCGGCATAGCTGTTTTGGGCTTTTCTATCTGAGTAGTCTCGGCTTTGGGCTTTTCGGTTTTCTTGACGCTCAGAACCTGTTCGTCTCTGCTTCCGTCGCGGTAGATTGTTACGCCTTTACATCCGAGAGTGTTAGCGAGCTGATATACTTCCCGAACATCCTGCTCGGTTGCCGAATTCGGGAAGTTAACCGTTTTAGAAACGGCGTTGTCGGTGTATTTCTGGAAAGCGGCCTGAATTCGAACATGCCATTCGGGAGAAATGTCATGGCTTGTGACGAAAACATCACGCATTTCTTGAGGGATTTCATCGATATGGGCAACGCTTCCTTGTTCGATAACTTTGCGCATGAGTTCTTCGGAATACAACCCGCGGTCTCTTAGGGCTTTTTCGAAATGTGGATTGACTTCGAGCATTCGAGTGCCGTCCATAACGTTGCGTTCGTATGCGAGGGCAAAAACGGGTTCGATTCCGCTTGAGCAGGTTGATATGATGCTTATCGTTCCGGTCGGGGCTATTGTTGTAACCGTAGCGTTGCGCATGGGTTTTCCGTCCGGACGGTCGTATATGCTACCTTTGAAATTCGGGAATACATCGCGCATCGAAGCCAACTCGGCGGACATGGCGCGTCCTTCAAACTGAACGGCGGACATAACCTGTCCCGCCAGATTCGCGGCTTGTTCGGAATTGTAGGGAATCTCCATTTGGAAAAGCATATCTGCGAAACCCATAATACCGAGGCCGATCTTGCGGTTGGAGCGGGTCATTTCGCTAATTGCTTCGAGGGGATAGCGGTTTGCGTCTATGACATTGTCGAGGAAATGGACGGCTTTTCTTGTAACTTCGCCGAGCCTGTCGAAATCCACCGTTTTGTCTTCATTGACGAAGTTCGAGAGGTTTATACTGCCGAGATTACAGCTTTCATAAGGGAGCAGGGGCTGTTCTCCACAGGGATTTGTGCTTTCGATTTCGCCTATATGGGGAGTGGGATTGTCGCGGTTGACTCTGTCGAGGAAGATTATTCCGGGTTCGCCCGTTGACCATGCGTGGTGGACGATTTTGTCGAAAACTTCTTTGGCATTGATTTTTTTCACCGGCATTCTACTGCGCGGATTTCTGAGGTCATATTCTCCGTCGTTTTCCACGGCCTTCATGAAATCTTCTGTGATGGCGACCGAGATGTTGAAATTATTGAGTTTGTCGAGGTTTGCCTTGCACTCGATGAAGTCGAGAATATCGGGATGGTCAACGCGGAGGATACCCATATTCGCGCCTCTGCGTGTTCCGCCCTGTTTGACTGTTTCCGTGGCGGCGTCGTAAACTTTCATGAAGCTAATCGGGCCGGAAGATATTCCCACGGTGCTATGGACGACGTCGTTTGCCGGTCTGACCCGGGAGAAAGAGAACCCCGTGCCTCCGCCGGATTTGTGAATGAGGGCGGTGCTTTTGAGAGTCTCGAATATTCCCTCCATGGAATCTTCGACGGGGAGGACGAAGCATGCGGAGAGCTGTCCGAGATGGCGCCCGGCGTTCATGAGAGTGGGCGAATTGGGCATAAAATCGAGCCCGGTCATTATCTCGTAGAAGGATTGGGCAGTTTGTTCTATGTCGGCGTGGGGATCGTATCTTGTGTCGATTTGGGCTATAGTTTTGGCCACTCTGGCGAACATATCCTCGGGCTCTTCGGTAACGTTTCCGTCGGTATCGCGCATCAGGTATCTTTTTTTAAGGACAGTTAATGCGTTGTCAGAAAGGTGGGCTTTTTTTGAGAAAATCTTCTCTTCATCCGGAAAAATGACTTTTAGGTCCAGCATTCCGGCGGCTGTCTTTTTTAATTCTTCGCTCATAATTTATTCCCTGTTCGAACTGTTTTTGTTAAGGCGGTGTTTAGATTCCGACTTAATTTAAATCGTCATTTTGAGAATGTCAAGGGAAAAAACACTACATGTTGCGTTTTTTTATTTACCCTACCCTAAATATTGTGGATAAATGGCCAAGTTATCAACTTCGGAATGTTGATAAAGAAAGACGGCGGGATAGTTTTTTGGGTAAACTATTGGAGTAGAAACGAATCCGGAACTTTATGGACTAACTTGCTTTGTCGAAAACGGACAGGATCCCCCATGGGGTCGGATAAATTCTCGCCTCCATTTTCTCTCCGTCGAGAACACCTTCGACCTCGATATTGTCGCCGTTTTGAAGAACTTTCATGAAGGCATCGAAAAAAGCGGTTCGGCGGATTTCGGGATATACGGAGAGAAGACTTTTCCACTCGAGTTGGGCGGTAGTCGATCCGAGAATGCCGGCGAAGCTTTCGTTGCAGTATAGTATTGTGAGATCGTCTCCGAGGGCCATGATTGGGGATTTTATCGAGTTCAGCAATATTCTGTGACGAGTTTCTGTTTCTTTGAGAACCTGTTCGGTGCGTTTTCGCAGGCTTATGTCGCGAATTAGGAGAACCGCGCCTTCTCTGCCGTTGAGATTGCCAGAGATTATTTCGAGGGGGATGATACCGCCGTCCTTTTTTCTTCCTGTAGCTATGCCGATATGAAATCCTTCCCTCTCGAGGGCATAGTAAACCTCGTGTTTCTGGTTTAGGTCAGTTCGGCGGTCAAAGTAGATTTTGTCGGTCTTTTGGCCGGTTAACTCTTCTGCGGTGTATCCGAACATTCGTGTAACCATTTGATTGCACATGCGGATGTTTCGGTCTGAATCGACAAGAAGAAGGACATCGGGGTTGATGCTGTCGATAATATTCTCGAGTTCGCTGAGTTCTTTGTCGGCCTTTTTCCAGAGGTGAAAGGTATAGAGCAGGAGGGCAAGCAGGAGAATGAAGGAAACATTAATTATTACATCGGATATGGGGAACGCCGAGAACTCTCGAAAGAAGCCGTAGAGTTTGTCTATTAAGCTGATTGATAGGCTGAATATCAATAGAAAGACGATGCTTATGATTATGATTATTATCCAGGTGAGGCACCTTTTTTCTCGAGCTTTAACTAATTGGCTCTTCATTCGGTTCCTTTGGGAATGGGTATAGAAAAGAGTTCAAATATACATATCCTTTTTAATATATGAATTTCTAATTTCTATTTCAATATCGATTTCGCACATCGATTTAAGACAGTCGTTATATTGTGATGACACGGTAATTGAACGTTACTGTTGACATTTAGGAAGAGTTTGGGTATTTTGAGTTTTATGGTTAAGAAAAGGACAAATAAAAAACTATTTGGGGAGTGGGGCGAGTTAATCAGGTGGCAGAACACACTGATGGCCTTGGTATGTGTCATTGTAGCATTTCAGCTTGGCGATGAAGTTCTTACCGCGCCTGCTCGGCTGATTATCTATCTCGTTGTAGGACTTATATTTGCGGGGGGCAACGTCCTCAATGATTTCATGGATGTCCCCTCGGACAAAATCGCCCATCCGCGGCGTCCCCTGCCTTCTGGAAGAATAAAGCCTAAGACGGCATTGATTGGGGGGGTGTTTCTTATTTCTGCAGGAACAGTTTTCAATATTGCCGGCATGTCCATATACGGTCTTATCCCTGCGCTTATTGCTTTCTTCGCCGCCGCGGGTCTTTTGTTTTACGATTTTGTAGGGAGCAGGATACCTCTACTGGGCAACTTAATTATTGCGGTTCTTGCCGGATCGGTTTTTATCTATGTCGGGACAGCTCAGGGGCTTACTCAGGCGCATATTTACGCCGCGGGCTTTTCGTCGCTAATTACCCTCGCAAGAGAAATTGTGAAAGACATCGCCGACCGTCCGGCCGATGAGAAGGTCGGTATAAAAACTATTCCTGCGGTTATCGGCGACAGAGGAGCGGCTTTGCTTGCTTCGATAGCGATGGCAGTGATAATTCCCATTAGCATTATTCCTTATTTTACGGGAGTTTTCAATGAATGGTATCTTGGTCCGATTATCCTGTTTGCGATTTTGCCAATCGCCCTTCTTGCCTTGCTTTTGCCGGGGAATATCTCGCCTACGAAGGCCTCAAAATATGCCAGAGACATGAAGTGGATTATCGCTGGTGGACTTTTCGCGCTCTTTTTGGGAGGTATTGCATCATGATAGCGCTTTTGCAAAGAGTCTCTTCCGCGGGCGTCGATGTCGAGGGTGTTACTCGAGGGGAAATCGGCGCGGGAATCGTAGTTCTTCTTGGTGTTTTCCATGACGATACGGCTGAGGATGCTGTATTTCTGGCGGCCAAGTGCCCCGAACTTCGTGTTTTCAATGACGGCGACGGCGTTATGAATCTGTCTTTGCGGGATATTGGCGGAAGTATTCTCGCCGTCAGTCAGTTCACTCTTTGTGCCAATGCGAGAAAAGGCCGGCGTCCAAGTTTTTCCGGCGCGATGGAGCCTAAGGGCGCAGAAGAACTTTACAACTTGTTCTGCGGCGAAATCGAGAAAAACGACATTCGAGTGGAAAGGGGTGTTTTCGGCGCTGACATGAAGGTCAGGTTAGTCAATGACGGCCCGGTAACGATTATTCTAAATTCCAGAGAGACACGCCGGGGGAATTTTGTCTGATGGGAATTCCATTATGATTTATCTCGCTTCAGAATCTCCACGGAGGAAACAGCTTCTAAAGTCGGCCGGAATTCCTTTCGAGGCTGTAAATAGAAGCTGGGTGGATTTGCCCGGCTACGATCCAGCGAATCCCGGCGAATATGCCGAGGAATTGGCCAGGCGGAAAGCCACCGCCGCGATTTGCCCGGATGATAACTTGATACTTGGATGCGATACGATTGTTATTTTGGAAGGAAATCTGCTTGAGAAACCGAAGACGTCCGAGGAGGCGGTTGAGTTTCTGATGCGCCTTCAGAGCCACTGGCATGATGTTTATACGGGAATAGCCCTTCTGGACAGGCGCGGAGGAACTCTTCTTTCGGATGTCGAGAGAACAGGGGTCCTTTTTCGGCCTTTGAGTATCGAGGATGCTAAAGCGTATGTTCAAACCGGCGAACCAATGGATAAAGCCGGAGGTTACGGAATTCAAGAAAAGGGCGCTTTGCTCATAAGGGAGATAAGAGGAGATTATTTCAATGTTGTGGGTTTGCCCCTTTTCCGCTTGACACTTCTCCTCGAGAGGTTTAATATTAAAGTTCGTGAACTTATTTCGGGAGAATAAGTCCTCCCCATTAAGTTTGAAAATTCAACCTAATTTTAGGATAGATATAGTATTGTGAGAGAATTAGGAGAATACCTTCGACAGATGCGAGAAGCCCGTGGGCTTTCTATAGAGCAAGTCTCTGAGGCCACCAAGATAGGCATCGACTACATACGCGCCCTGGAGGCCGGTGATTACGGAAATCTGCCTGCGGATATTTATGTCCGCGGATTCATTAAAAGCTACGGACAGCTTCTGGAAGCCGATTTAGAGGAGCTTAACGCCCGATACGAAGCGGCAAGACCGAAACCGAAAGCCAGACGCATATTTTCCGGAAAGCCAAAAGACGATTTACCCTACGAATCGCCTATTCCAAAATCCGGCGGTTTAAAAAGGCGCGGGTTGCCATTCAGAATACGGCTAAACACGACAACTGTTATTATTGCCGTTGTGATAATTGTCAGCGCGATTCTGTTGATACGTTCACTGTCAAACCGGAAAGGGAAAATTCCGCCGCCGATAACGAGCATCAACGAATCGATAGAGCCGGACAGCATCTCCAACGGGAGTAAGCTGGTATCTCCCCTGACTTTGCAGGACCTCACTCAGGAAATTCGCCTTCAGCTTGGCGACATTAACCCGGCGTGGGCATTGGGCAGGGCGGATTCTTTGACCCTTTCGATACATGTCCGCGAGAAGACTTGGGTTCTGGTCGAAACGGACTACCGAAGGGCTTTTCGAGATGACATCGAGCGGGACGAGACGATGGAGTTTGTCGCGAAGAATGCTTTCTTCATGACTATAAGCAACCCGAGCGTTGTTCATTTACGAGTCAATGGCTTCGACCTTGCCGAGTGGCCGGAACGAACCTACCCGATGGATTTGGAAATCACTCGTGCGAATGTCCTTCAGCTTCTGGAGGGCGCCGAGCAGGTTTCGCTTCCCCGGCCACCCCGTCCTAACATTATCGGCGCGCCCCCAGAGGAGGAGGTCGATTCTATTCCGGAACCTCCCCCATTGAGAACACGCGATATTACTGTAGGCGGCGGGGAACTGCGCAATCCCCCCGCCTCGCCTTCGGAAGGACAATAACAGCCCATGGAAACGGAGAGGAGCGAAACGAAACCGGGAGTATTCGAATTCGAGACTCAACTTGGCGAGAATAAGCCCAGTTTTCTTATCCGTTTGATTTGCGCTTTTCTTTCACTGATATTTCCCGGCTTGGGGCAAGCCCTTCAGCAAAGATATTTGAGAGCTTTCGATATCCTCCTGCTCTATGGTTGCTGTCTCGTGGGTTCGTTGCTTTTTGCGATTCAGATATTCAAAGGAGTGGCTCTTCCTGTTGTGATGCTCTCTATTCTGAGCATTCCGTCTATTCTCGCTTTCTTCGATGCTTTGTTCGATAAATCGCATCCGGGGGACGCTGACACTGTTGTCAGAAGTATTTTCCTTTTTGTTTTCTTCTATATTCTGATAATTGGCCCATTCCATTTTATCTCGAATATTGTAGGCTTCAAGATTCACGTTTTGGGGAAAGAATATACTCAACTCGAGCCAGTTTTCCTGCCCGGGGATGCCATTGTTTTCGACGTCGATGCTTATGGCCTCAAAACTCCAGGGGTAAAGCGCACAGGGGAACTTGTCGAGGCCGGGGACATTGTTCTGCACACCAGACAAACAAGGGGGCCGGACTCCAAGAAGCGGGAGGTTCATGTCGTTCTGGCCGCTTCGGGGGACACTCTCAAATCTGTCAACGGAATAGTAACTGTCAATGGACGGCTGGTAAAACTGCCTTTGACTGCAAAATTTACGCGCGAAACGGATTTCGGGCCAATTGTAGTGCCCAAGAACGAGCTTTTTGTTGTCGATAACTCACAGGAATTTTTTCCTATCTTCTTTAAATCGGTAATCGGCAAAGCGGAGGCTATCCTTTGGTCGAAGGAATATGGCGGAGGTTTTCGCAAAGAACGATTGGGGAAATCCTTTGACAAAATCGGAATACTCTTTCCGAAAGATGCCGATGTCGATACTTCGGACGTCAGCATCGACTTCATCTCAATCGCCGAAGATGAAATCATCGAGTAAATACTTGCGTTTCATAACATTTCTTCACCCCATCTCATTATGAAATATATTCTTATACTTCTCGTTATCCTCTCTTCAGCGGTTTTCGCCGGTGGTTCTTTTGTCGGTATTGGAACTCAAACAAGCGAGGAGCCTGTTGGGATTCAGATAACTCAAGTCGTTCGGAACTCCCCCGCAGAAATCAGCGGAATCGAGGTTGGCGATGTCATCACGGACATCGACGGTGAGACTATTCCAGACAGGGAAGCTTTGAACGCCTTTCTGGAAACCCGTTCGCCGGGGGATTTGCTGAAGGTTACAATAGACAGATGCGGTCGAACTAAGAAACTGCCCCTCATTTTGGGCAACCGCGAAAGTTTTCAGGGAAGCATGAAAAAGGGAGGGCGCGAAAATTTTCCCCTTTCCGCAGATGAAGTAATTCCGGGATGGAGTAGGGATTCGACGGTCATATTCGTCCTCGAAGAGATCGAAAAAAACGGCCTTGATAAGGAATATACAAAGCTTGCTGAGGCTTTCCGCGCGGAGCTTGAAAGCTACAGAGGGCATTTCACTTTGGATGCCGTGGCTTTGCCCATGCTCGAGCCCTTGTCTGCCTGTGTATCCGCGGAGAGGGTGATTCGAGATTTGTCGGCTCGGGGCGGAGATCCTGTAAATATCTGGGCGGGGATGCCATTGGCGCTCGATGTTGACACTGTTGCGATTCCCCTTCGCCCGGAACCGGGAACTATGGAGGGATTAATAGAAACCGTCCAGCGCGCAAACGCCCAGATTGACTCAGCCTTCGCCAATCTCACCAGCGAACAGCTTGAAAACATCGCCGATGTCGGGCCGTATCTGTTCGATATTCTCCAGAAAACGGTTTATATCGATAACGATCCGGACGAGGAATTGGTCGAACATTATTTTGACATGGTGGACGCGGCCAAGTCGGTGGAATATCGTAATCTTTTGGCCTCCGGGCTTTTACTGGCGGGGCTTTTTCAGCCTCAGGAATTGATGAAGCTTCGAGGAATTCGACGCGGCCCCGGAGCGGATATCGAGCGGGATATTCTGATAGACAGCATGGTGGTTGTGGCTTACTCAGACAGCGCCGGCGAGCGGTTTCCAGTCTATGGCAGACTGTTAGTTACTGGCGAAGGGGACGGCACTTACGACGAACAGGCCGCGATATGGATCGACCTCGGCGGAAATGACCTTTACCGAGGCTTCTGCGGCGGAACGCCTTATACGTTACAAAACGGGGATGAGCATGTCTTTGCTCAGGGAAGAATCGGAGTGCATATCGACCTTGGCGGAGACGATACTTATCTCCGCAACACACCGGGCGCTATAGGCTCGGGGTTTTGCGGCGGAGGTTGCCTAATCGATCTCGATGGGGACGATAGATACTACGGCGACAAACTGTGCCAGGGAGCCGCTTATTTCGGCATCGGCACTCTTATCGATATGCACGGCAACGACTTATTTTTGGCGCATGAGAATTCGCAGGGGTTCGGTGTTTTCGGTGCGGGATTGCTTTATGACGCGACCGGCGACGACATCTATCAGGGCGCGCGGTATGTCCAGGGGGTCGGAATGACAAAAGGCCTTGGAATTCTGGCCGACCACGAGGGAAACGACAGCTACACGGCATCGTTCAAAAGCCCCAGCGGATATGGCAACGAGGACACATGGGACGGCTGGAGCCAGGGAGTCGGAATGGGATTCCGTCGGGTTTCGGCAGGGGGAATCGGACTGTTAATCGACCGGAACGGAGACGACAGATATAAAGCCGGCAATTTCTCCCAGGCCTGCGGCTATTTCTTCGGATTAGGTATCCTCGACGACGGCGGCGGGGACGATGTTTTCGAGGGAAACCGCTATGTGCAAGGCTCCGGGGCGCATCAAGCGGTGGGATACTTCCGCAATCACGCCGGTAACGATGTATATTCCGGCAAAGAGGCCACCAATCAGGCTGGCACATGGGATATCACGACCGCATACTTCATCGACGACTCGGGCGATGACGACTATACCGCTTCCGGACTATCCCTCGGCGGCGCGGCGCAGAATGGTCTTGCGGTTTTCATCGACAGGTCGGGAAGGGACATATACCGGACATCATCGAGCAGGTCGGTGGGAATGGGCGGAGGGAACGATTACCATCCCGATTACGACGCAAAAAGCCTCGGAGTTTTCATCGACCTCGACGGACAAGACGATTATTCCGGCGTTCACGACGAGCGGAAAAATGGCAAGACAATGGTCATCGGCGACCATGAGGACGAAAAATCCGGAGTGGGCTTGTTTATCGACAGATAAAGAGGAATGCGCCGGGGGGTGCTTCTCCTAAAGCTCCCGCCCCTTCCCCGAATCGCTTATTGCGACCAATTCTATTGGATACGGCTCGAAAAATGCCTGCTGAGCCAGATAATCCTCGCCGAATCGAACGATGAATGAGCGGACAATGCCCACCGGCACGCTGAGCGGAATTCGGCCCTCCACGTATTTATCCAGAGTATCGATGAAATAGGCTTTTTCTTCCTTGCTTACAGAGTTTTTGAAGTAACCGAAAGCGTGCTGAAGGACGTTCACGTTGCTTCCGGCGGAAGGAGGTTCGCGAAAAGTAGTTACGAGGACATTCCGGTATTCATCGATGACCTCCGCGACAGGTTTCTTCTCCGAGTTGGCGGTGATTCTGCCCAGCTCGCGCATCTTTTCCTGATTTTGGGCGAGAAGAAGGAGTTTGTATCGCGAATGGAAATCTACCAAATCCGCCATCTGGCCTTTCGCGGTAGTTTCCCTAAAAGCGGCGATCGTGAAAATTCTCGAGAAGTAGTTTTCTCTAATCGTGAAATTCGTCAGACGTCCCTCGTCCTCGATTGCATTGCTGGAGAATTTCTCGCTCACTGCCATGGCAAAATGCCCCACGCCATTTTTGCCGAGGGAGGGCACCTTTTCGATGCTCGGATAAATCTTAACCTGCTGAGGCCCGCATGAAGGCGAGGATGATTTGAGCAGGAAGCCATCGACCTCAGGAAGGCCATCGAGGAAGTTATCGGCGAAATTGGCCATGTCCTCGGTAACATCGAGCCCAGTGGAGGGTTGCATCAAGCGGTTTTGGGATTCGTCGCCCACAAGTCTGATCGGCTCGCGGGGAACTCCGAGGCCGATTTCCACTTCGGGGCAGACAGTGATGAATTCCACATGGGGTTTCATCATCTTGACAACATCGCTGGAAATTATGTTGCCGTTATACCTGCAATGCTCGAATTCAATACATTTGCTGACTACGATTCTGGGTTTGGGGAACTTCATAGCATCTGCCTTTTCAATAATAATCTTTTGTTAAGTTGGAGATGTAAGTCTTCAGTTGGCGAGGTCGTTTTTCAAGATGATTGCTTTGCCCTGTGCGTTTATTTGCAAAATATCAAGGTCGTTATCGTTGTCGATGTTGCCTTTGGCGGTAATCTTCACGCTGTCCGCGCCGAAGGCATCGATTGTTATCTGATAAGGCCCAGTGTCTTGTCCGCCAACGTAGAGGGAGTCTATATTCTCGGTGAAAGTCATGTTTTCCGCGAAGTATTGCATCTCGGCGGTGTAATAATTCCGAAGGGTTGTCATTGCCATAGCCCTCTTTGCCGCCGCGAGAGCCTGACTACGCGTGACCCTCTGGTTAGCGTCGCCATATGTCTCCTCTTTCCATTCGGTAACAGCCGAATTTGCGTTGTCTTCCGAGGTTGCCCCATCGACATCGCCGCCAGCGACAAGGCTGTTGCCGGAGATGCTTTTTCGTCGAGTCTCTATAATCCTTGGTGTGATTATGAATGATGCGAATAGCAGGGCAACAATAACGAGGGCTATGATGCCGGGGACTTTGTATGATCTCTCTTCGTTTTCCATGCTTCAAGATAATTTCCATTTTCTCGAAAAGCAATCATTATTATTGATTATTCTGCCCCGATGATTATAATACCTGCCTATGCGCAAAGACTGGATAAATCTGCTTCTGTTTCTCGCGACGATTGTAACCACAACCATTGCGGGAGCATTGATGACCGGCGCCGATATCGAACCGACTCTTCGATGGCTGACGACGGGACTGCCCTTCTCGGTTGCCCTCCTGGCAATTCTCGGTGTTCACGAATTGGGGCATTATTTCGCGAGCAAAGCTCATGGAGTCAACGCTACCCTCCCCTTCTTCATCCCTTTTCCTACAATAATAGGGACATTTGGCGCTTTTATTAAGATAAAAGATCCAATCCCCGAACGCCGAAGTCTTTTCGATATAGGATTTGCCGGGCCAGCGGCGGGATTCATCGTGGCGGTTCCGGTGCTTTTCATCGGGCTGGCGCTTTCGGAGGTATCCGCGGCTTCGGAAGCTATCGCCGGAGGAATTCAGCTGGGGGATTCCATTCTGGTATGGCTGTCATCGAGGATTGTCTTCGGGCGCATTCCGGAGGGCATGGAACTCTGGCTCCATCCGACAGCCTTCGCCGCTTGGATAGGTCTATGGGTTACGAGCATCAACCTCCTGCCCATAGGCCAACTCGACGGAGGGCATATATCCTACGCGGCATTGGGCACGAGGGCATGGAAGGTCGCGCGCATCGTCTGGTTCGCCCTGATACCTCTGGGATTCCTGTGGATGGGATGGCTGATTTGGGCGCTGGTGGTGATGTTCCTCATCCGCATCAAACATCCCCCTACTATCTACGACTGGATACCCTTGGGCAAAACCCGCAAACGCCTCGCAATTGCGGCTTTGGTAATTTTTATAATCACCTTCACTCCCGCGCCGTTTAACATCACGTAACCTAGAAATCTTGTTTTGATATGCCTTTCGGAAGAATTTTAAGACGGCTATTGCTTTTGTTAAACATGCACAATATATTGGGGCGATGTTTGGAAAATTAGCACATATCGCCCTATTTCTTCTCCTGGCCGCCCTTTTGCTGACCGGATGCGCCGGCAAAAAGCCTGTGCCGGAAACGACCGCCGACCGGGCTCGAATCGAACTGCCCACAATAGATATTCCCTCTTTCGAATGGGACAAAAACCGGTTCCTGCATCTCGATCCCTCCACTTTTCCCGATAGCGTCCGGTTCTTCCTGCCGGTGGGCGGTAAAGAGTTCGATATCGAGAGGGCGAAGGTAGTCGAGGATGTCCACGGATGGGCCGACGAATGCGATTTCACCTTTATCGAATACGGCCACGGCGTAAACTCGAATGTGATAATTGTCGAGGATATTTCCGCGAGCATGGGCGATTACCTCAAATTCACAGACAATCTGATTTGGGGGTTCATCCATCAAATTATGGACCGCCCGTGCGAAATCTCGATGGTGCGTTTCGGAAGGGAAAGCTTCCGCCTTCTCGACTGGATGCTCCCCTCGGAGGCTATGAAATTTGAACCGGAAGATCTCCCCTACCCCGATTCGAAGGGAAGCGACCTCGTCGGGGCATTGACCGAAGCCCTCGACCTGGCATATCAGCGAAGTTCCAGCGATAACTTCATCGTCCTCTTTTCCGATGGCGACTTCTCGTCGGGCGAAATCCCTCTGAGCCTCATCGATAGGGCAAACCGCTACGGGGTCGCGATAAATGTCCTCCTCCACGGCGATACCAGCCCGGGCGCCCTAGCAGAAATCGCCGAAAAGACAGGCGGAATGTATGTCGTCCAGCCGGCGGGAGGGTTTTCGCCGGGGATGGTCGCGGATCTGCTCGAAAAAAGCTATTTCGTAACATACCAGCCGGTTCACAAAGCCGAGGACGGCGTCCTTCACAGGGTAGCTTTCGAGAACCCCGGGCGCGGGGCTTACCGTGGCGAATATCGAGCGCCGGGGGAATTTCATATTCCGGAAATAGAACCGGTGGTATTCGAGCTTCCCGATAAGCTTTCAAAACCCTGCCTCGTGCCCTTCGGAGACCCCGGCAACCAGAATATCCTGCCGGAAACTACCCCCCTTCTTGATTCCCTCGCCGCCGAGGTCAACGCCATGCCGGAAACCCTCGGGCTGGAACTTCATATCAAAGGCTACGCGTGCAACCTTGGGTCGGCTTCCATCAACCTTACCCTCTCCAAAGAGCGTGCTTACAAAGTCCGCGACTATCTGCGCGACCGTTTGAACGGCAACGTTTCCCTCGATGTCTCCTGGTTCGGCGAGATGTATCCTCTGAATTCCAACGCCGACGAGGATGAACGCCGCGCCAACCGCCGGGTGGAAATCACCGTCCTCTGCCCCACCTGCGGCTGATTTTGCCGACAATTGCCCTTCATGCACCAGGTTGAGTAAATACTCTTTAACTCAATCTAATCTAAACAATGAACTAACACAAGGAAGATACAAGGGGTGGATTCGCGATAGCGAAGACGGGTAGTTAATGGGGCGCGCTGTCCTTCGGTTGAAACCGACGGCAATGAAAGGGCCGGTCGTTGAAACCTTCGACCCGTGGGGCCGATGGGCAAGACTCAGGCAACGCGGCTTATCGAAACGACGTTTGCGCGGGGGGCGAAAAGATTGCCGCGGGCTATCGCCCTCGGAATGACGAATAATATCAGTCATTGCGAGGAGGGCGAATGCCCGACGCGGCAATCCTTTTTTTCTCGTCGCATAGTTCCGGCTATGCGACGAGATTGCGCTCGAAGCTTCGCTTCGATTGGATTACACGAAGCAAAGCTACGGAAGCAAAGGCGTTACAGAGCTGAAGCTCTGTAACGAGGATAAAAAGAACCGGTCGTTGAGGCCTTCGACAGGCTCAGGCACCGCGGCTTATCGAAACGACGTTGCGCGTACTGGTGGCTTCGATACGGCTGACGCCTACTCAGCCACCGGTGTGGTCGGAAAGATTGCTTCGGCCTATCGGCCTCGCAATGAAGAGGAAGACAATATTTTTTAGGCGGCAGAATGTCGCCCTTTTCATTGCCGTTCGATTCATCGAACGGAGAGAATTGCAAAGAATAGATTTTTTGCCCAATCCGTCGGTTGAAAGCGACAGCAATTAAATTTTAGGGACAAAAGAAGCCCGAGCGGAGGGAGTGCTCGGGCTTGGGGTGGATGAGTAGTGGAGAGAACACTATCTCATTCGCACGATCCTTTCGATAACCTCGTGGTTCTCGCCGTTTTCCGCGGTCGCCATGACTTTGTATATGTAAGTTCCGTTGGCGATTTGGTCGCCACGGGCGTCGGTGCCGTCCCAGCCGAGGGAATTGTAGCCGACGGCGGAGGGGCACATCTCGAAAGTGCGCACAGGGCGGCCTCGCACGGTGAAGACCTTGATTGTAACATCGGTCATGGGTTTGCCGAGGATATAAGTGAACTCGGTGTAGTCTTTGAAGGGGTTCGGGAAGTTCACCACCTGGCGGATGGGGTCGCCTTTGCCCAGAATCAGTTCGAGGGTAACGACGTTATTGTCCTCTTTCAGCTCGCCGAGGATGCTGTCCGGATCGACGATGGCGTGAAGGACGGCGTAGTCTTTCTCAATGGCGTAGGGCACGGTAACCATCGCGAAACTGTCGGCGGGGTGGAGTTCGGGGATAATCTGGTCGGTGCCGATTTGATCCTCGCCCTCGAAGAAACGCACGACTACATTTTTCGCGGTTGTGTTGCCGCCGATACGGACTTTGGCCTGCAGGTTGACATTATCGCCTACGGAGGCCTGACGGTCGGATATGGCGAGGTCGCCGTCTCTGAAGAATAGATCGACGCCGTAGAAGATGGTGTCGTCGTCGGAGGGGCGGTAGCGGACGGTCGGCAGGACTTCGCCGTCTTCGTCGGTCTCGGTGAACTCGACCGCGAAGGCGTAGAACAGCTCGAGGACTTCGTCGGAACCGGAGGCGTTGACGACGAGGTCGATGGGAATTTTGCGTTCCGCGCCGGGGGGAATATGGGCAAAATCTGCCCAATAAACGGTCTTGGTCTCAGCGTCGTAGTTGTAGGGATATGTGCTGTCAGCGCCCATGAAGGCGGCGTCCCGGCCGATATCCCCCTGAATCGCGATATCGTATGCGATGTCGTTGCCGATATTCTGGGCGACCAGTTCGATGCGGACATCGTTGTCCCCCTGAGCGAGGTAAAAGTAGCCGCTGGAATCGACATCGACACCGTTGACCATGGTAACGCTCTTGCCGAGTTTGAGTTTCGCGCCGCGAGCTTCGACTGCCATGCCGGAAGTGGAATAGTTTCGGGAGATGCCCATGAAATCGATATATGTTCCCACCGCACCGTTGTCCAGAGGCAGATATTCTGAGGCCGACGGCGGATCGACTTCGGCCATAGCGCCAATCCAGAAGTTGTTGACATAGATGTTCGGCGGCCATGGGCTTGCGACCTCGCCGGGCGGGGTGATATCCAGTTCGCCGCCAATAACGGAGGCCGATATCGGAGCGAGGGTGCTCCAGTTGGCGGATGTCGGCATGCTGTAGCCCCACCGGACGTCGGCGGAGGGATCGAGGACATCGACATAGTCCATAAGCTCGGTTACGACGCCGGTAAGCTGGGCTTGCCCGCTGATGAATTCGGCGTTGGCGATGATCGTTCCGCCGGAGCGTTCGATTACCGCGAATTTTGCCGTGGGGACATCAGCTACGACCGGGGTTCCCGGGCCGGACTCTGTGTAATGGCGGGAGAGGGCGGTGAGTTTGATTGGAATCTCGTAAACCCCCACGGGCAGGTTCGGGTCGAGTTTGATATGCCAGATGAAGTATGCTCTGCGCGAGGATTGGATTTCCGGAATGGTGATGCTACCGTCGGACTCGCCGATTTGGAATAGAACTTCGTCCGCGCTGGGGTTGAAACGCCATCCCGCGGTGAAAGTGCGCGGGTCGTCGCCGGGGATTACGGAAGGCTCGCCAGTAACCTCGTCGAACACGACATACTGAGGCACAAAGGGGCGCGGATAACATCCATACCACAGGAAAGGCTCACTGGCCAGAACTCCCGACAGAACGGGGACTACGGTGGTGTTATACCAATGTTCGCCCGTGCTGTTGTTGACCTCGACCAGAACCTGCAGGAATGAGCCGGTTTCTGTTTTTGGGTAGCCGGCGTCGTGGAGGATTGTGTCGGATGAGGTTGCCCAAGGCAGAGCGGTTATGGTCGCGGCTTCGGATATCGGGTCGATTCGCGCCATCCAGTAGTTGTCCGGTTCGAATAAGCTGGCGGGTTCGCGTCCGCCTACGTGGGTGGTTATGGAGGCTTTGCCGTAGCCGGAGCCGTCGAGGTAGGGATCGAACATGATGTCGAACTCGGTCGGTTCGTCCCATTCGGCGATTCGCCATCGCATGATTACACTATCTGGATGAAGGGGGACGACGGTAGGGGTCGCGCTTCTTCCTGAGAATGCTATGCTGTGGCCGATTGCCGTAGCGAACTGGGCATGGGACCACTGCACCCATGGCGATCCGCCGAAGATTTCCTCGTTGACCAGCCATACACCTTTGTTGATTTCGGCGGGGCCTTCGTAGCCTTTGCCTGTGTATTTGACTCGAACTTTGAGACGAGTCTCGCCGAGTTGCTCGCAAAGGTCGTCGCCGTAGGAGCTGTCAGCGCCGGGGCACCAGCCCATGTGGGCGCGTGCGAGGTCGCCTTCGATAACTACCGTGGTGTCCCATGGATTGACCGCGAAGGTGTCCTCGGCGTCTTCTCCATTAAGAAGGGGGAATGTATCGTGAAGGTAACCTGTTCCGGAAACGAACCTGTCGCCGAAATCGTCGTCCCAGTCGTCGATGCCGTCGAGGTTGTCGTCGTCAAGTGCCGGCGGAATGAGGATTTGGGGAATCAGAATCTCCCACTTGAAGGGGGACTCGTAAACTACTATCTCCTCGTGGACATCGGGGAAGCCTATCATATAAGGGAAGAAGCCTTCGACGAGGGCATCCGTGTCGATTTCACCGCCGGGAGTGCGGGGCAGGTCGATTTCGTATCCGCCGAGGCCTTTGGGAATTTCATGCACCATGTAGCCGACAACACCGTCGCCGAAGCCGTCGGGTGCAGGTGATGTTCGTGCCCAGCCTCTGCCTTCGCCGGTATATTCGAAATCGAATACACCGTGATCCTGGCCGACGTTCTTGAGCCAATAGCGCGAATATTCGGTGCTTGCGGTGAGTTCGAACTCGATGTCCGCCTCGCCGTATTTCGGTAGATACTGCATTTCGGCGCCGGAAGACGGATCGGTTATCTTATATGTGCAGTTGATGTATTCGAACTGCAGGGGGTTGGGCAGTGGTGTGTAATATGTGTAGCTGACGCGGATGGGCGTCTTTTTCTCTTTGCCCCAGATGGTTGTATATTCGACCCAGCTGTAGTTTGAGGAATCGCATTGGGGTTCTTCCATCGTCGGTTCGGTGCCTCCGAGGTTGAGGACTGCGATGTATTCGCGTCTCGGCCAGGGGACCCGGCCTACTTCGATGGCGTCGGGGTCGGGAACGGTCTCGCCGTCGTCGAGGAACACGAAACCCTCATATGCTCCGAAATGGACATAAACGAGGCGTTTCCAGACGATTTCGTCAGTGGTTGTATCGACCTCCATCCAGTGTTCCCAGTTTTCATAATAATATGGCTCGTCGCCGACTTCGGGGATTGTATCGACATCGACATAGAGGCTTCCTGCGGCCTCCGCGGCACCGAGGGCCATTCCGACCAGCGGCGGGGGGTCTATCCAGATTTCCCAGCTGGCGTAGGGGTCGAACCAGCTGTATCCGGGTAAGGGATCGATGTTGTGCGTCCACTCGCAACGGATGACTCGAATAAGGTCGCCAGGGTCTTCTACTTCGAAAATGCCGTCGTCGTCGGAGTCCACCGGGCGGACGCCGTCGTGATCGATGTCCTCGTATTCGAGAGTCCACGGGTTCAGCCAATAGACCTCTTCGACGGTCATCGACATGTAATTATCCGGTTTAGGATGCATGGTTGTAACATCGAGCCATGCGTCGGGGGTGCCGTCGCCGTTCAGGTCGCGGAAAATTTCTCCGGGATCGACTTCGCCGTTCATGTTCCTATCCCAATCGCCTCGGAGGACATCGACAAATTTTCCGCCGGGTGTGCGGATAATCGGGACATCCATGGGATCGACCCAGTAGATTGGGACATCGAGGGGAATATACTGGACATACTTTGTATGAAGGGCGGAGGTGCGTTCTTTGTTCTCGAAGATGCTGAATATCTTGAAGGGCTGGAAGAACTCGCCGAGGATATTTTTCCAGTTGAGGTCGGTGTCTGCCCAGATATCGGCTTCGAAAAGATAGCGGACACGGATGCTGTTGCGGTAAGTCGATTGAAGCACGCCGTCGTCCGGATCGGTGAAATACATGTTGCTCGACGAGACATAGCCGAGGCCTTTTGTTTTATCGAAGAGATGGTCTTCCAGGTCGAACCACGCGGGGTCATCCTGAGGGGGTGTGGAGAGCTGGTATGTGATGATAACCTCTCCCCCTGCGGGAATGGTGCCGATGTCGTATGTGATATAGGGATAGGATACGCTCGGTGATGGGCCGGTTACGGTGCCGACGTAATTGTAGAAGTCCACAACTTGTTCGACGACGCTAACGTTGGTTATCGGCACATCCCAGAGATTCCGGACGCGAATTATTACTTCGAAAGTATGGGATTCGTTGACCGGTAGGGCTATTGGCGCGACGTCCGAGGAGTCGATATCGACATCGGTGAAAACGGATCGAACGTTCATCGCTTTGCCTGCAAAAGGCGACAGGATGGCATTCATCGACCACATCCACTGGTTGGGGTCGCCGGCAATCATCGCGCCAGTGGTGGGCATTCCGGCGTTGATGAGAACACGGCCTCCGCCGATAGCCACCTGACCAACAAGCGGTTTGCCGATGTCCCCGGGATCCCAGCTGGAGGCTATTGTGAGAATATCCTCCATGGTTGGGATACTGATTGTGGGGCCGAGGACGGTGTAAACCCCCGGGGATGGAATATTGAATCCGAGAGGATGATTCGGGTCGGCGACATCGACATCGCAAAAGCCGCTGATTGTGCCTTCGACAGGGTCGTCGAGGTCGATACTTCCCGAGGGCAGAATGCCGTAGGCTTCGAGGACATAAGCGCCGGAGCCCTCGCAGTAAATGGTTCCGCCCGCGCTGAGGAAATCGGAAAGGACAGTGCCGACATCGGGGTAGCGGGACGCCATCTCGTCCATGAATACCGTCATGGAATCTGTGTGAGTTTCGAACGCCGGAATGATGATGAGCTTTGTGCGCCAGGATAGGTCGGAATAGCTCGCCAAAGTTGAATCCACGATGGTTCTGACGAGGTTGCCATTGTCGGAAAACCTGTTGAAGAGATCGACAAAGTAGGCGTATTGCCATGTGGAACTGACCCCTAAAACGTCCGTTACACTGCTCTTGAGTATGGCCACGGACTCATCGCCGGGCAGTGTAAGGCAATAGTTTTTGGGATATGTGGATGAGCTGAACGCGCCGACATCGGCGTGGTCGAAGGGCCTAAGCCCGCTGAGGGTATCCGGGAAGAGGAATGCTCCACCGGATGTCCATAGAATTGGTATCTCGCCGTATTCGGACGCCAGGGATGGGTCGTAGTTTCCGCGTTCGCCCCAGCTGGTGTATGCCTGAGCTGTGGCAAAACCATATGCCGAGAGCAAATCTGTCTGGGTAGCGTCGGTTGGAATACCTGTCAGGCTGGCGAAGGCGGCGGGAATGAAAAGAGCCATCGAAAGTATGATGGCTATTTTGATGTTTCTTTGCCGTGCCATTTGGAACCTCCAATTGGCCGCGGCCACGAACTCTTTTTTCTTCCAAATAAGAATATACGGCTGTTTTTAGAAAAAGCAAGAAAAAAATTAATTTTCTTCTTCGGCCTTTTCATTTTCGGTGTTTTTCAGAATTTCTTTTTCTTCTTTGGATCCGGGCTCGGTTCGGACGAGATCGATGTCCAGTTTTTCGGTCGCTTTAATGAAATCGCTTTTTTCTTCCGGTTCCGACATGATGAAATCGATGTCCACCCTTTCCCAACGGGGTCTTTCCTGTCTTCCGTCGTCCACGGCTTCGGTGTCCTCATCGGTTTCGGCATCGCCATCCTGATAGCCTCTGTAATGATATGCAAGGTGAATGTTAGTTATTTTGCCGCCCCCCGCTTTGTCCAGAGAGGCTTCTTCTTCATCGAGGGGGTTCATTTTGACGATTATGGTCTCATTGAAAAAGCGGATACGTCGGACGAGGGTTTTGACCAGCTCGGTTTTGTAACTTAAGTTCATCGGGTAGATTTCCGAAGGGTCCTTTGCGGAGAAAACCGGCGAGAGAAGTCTGCTTTCGGCGGGATTAGTTGATTTGAGGCCGGAGTTTTCATCTCTGATGGTTTCCATTCTCTCCTCTATCTCGATAAGTTCCTGAACCATATCATCGCGGTTGTAGCCTGCATGGGGAAGCAGTTCCATGAGATGCCGTCTTTTTTCTTCCAATTCATCTATTTCGGTAAAACTGGCCATCAGTTCGCCCATGTCTTTAACGACTGGTTTAGCGTTCGGGAATTTCTCATTCAGCCTATCGTAAACATGGTCTATCAGTTTGTCATCGACGAAACTAACGCGGTGAATATTGCTGGGTTCGCATCTCTTTCCGCAACCGTAAAAGAGCATTGGAGTTTCTTCATTTACCTGAAGGGATCGAGTGGAAAAGACCGACATTCGGAAGGAGCAGTATCCGCAAACAAAGAAGTTCTCGCGGTCGAGGATGCCCCATTTTTTGCCTGGAGTGTTGACTTTGAGCAATCGGTCCCGATATTTCTCGAACCTCTGCTCGGACATCTCCTTGAACTTGCGTATTCGTTCCTCGCGCTGTTCCCGTAAACTTTTAATTTTGCGTTTGGCCATATTAAAAATATAGTTAACTGGTTTATCATAATAATAATGAGTCAGACCGGAAATATCAAGTCTTTTGCAGAAATTTTGAGAAGAAGTCCATCGAACTGCTATAATTTTAGTATATATACTTCTTGACACTCGGAGTGCGCGGGTTTATTATAATTAACTTATTGAACCGCGACGCGGAGGAAAAAAGATGTCGAATACATTCCCGGGCGGCGTTCATCCGCCGGAGGCAAAACACTATAGCGAAGACAGACGGATCGAAATCCTCGACCCGCCAGAGATAGCGATAATACCCCTTTCCCAGCATATCGGCGCACCCTCGGACGCAATAGTGAGTAAGGGCGACCGGGTTTTGCTTGGCCAGAAAATCGCAGAAGCGCGGGGTTTCGTTTCGATACCGCAGCATTCGTCGGTTTCCGGCAAAGTGCTGAAAATAGACATGCATCCCCATCAGGTTACGGGAAAAATGGCACCGCATATCTTCATCGAGAATGACGGCGCGGATGAGCGCGCAGAAGAGATCACCGCTCTGGGCGAATCCTGGTTCGACGCCGAGCCGAAGAAAATTGTCGAGATAGCCAGAGAGGCCGGAATAGCCGGCATGGGGGGCGCGACTTTCCCTACCTGCGTGAAACTATCCCCTCCCCCCGGAAAGAAAATAGACACCGTTCTCCTCAACGGCGCCGAATGCGAACCATTTCTAACCGCCGATCATCGCTTGATGCTCGAGTTTGCCGACGATATTATCAACGGCCTTCTGCTGATTGGCAAAACCGTGGATGCAAAGCATCTCGGAATATGTATCGAGATGAATAAACCGGACGCCATCGAAACTCTTTCGAAAGCCGCCGAGGGAAAAGGAATCGAGATTCATCCCCTCAAAGTGAAATACCCTCAGGGGGCGGAAAAGCAGATGATATACGCAGTTACCGGCAGAGAAGTCCCCAGCGGCGGCCTTCCCTTCGACTGCGGTTGCTATGTGCAGAATGTCGGCACCGCGAAAGCTCTCTACGACGCCCTCGCAAAAGGAATACCCCTTTATGAGCGCGTTGTTACAGTCTCCGGGCCTATCGTTAAAGAGCCTTCCAACTTCATGGTGCGAATCGGAACGAGTTTCGACGCGCTTATCGAGGCCGCCGGGGGAGCGACTGCGCCGATTGGCAAGGTCATTTCCGGCGGGCCGATGATGGGTCTTGCCCAATCGACCACCGAGGTAGTAGTTTCCAAAGGCACAAGCGGGGTATTACTTTTCGGCATTGACGACGCCCATTCGCGTCCTGAACTGCCATGTATCAATTGCGCGAAGTGTGTCGATATTTGCCCGGCATACCTTATGCCCACTCGAATCGCGGCCTGCGGAGAATACGGCAACGCCGAGATGGCGCAAAAGCTGGGGGCGCTGGATTGTATCGAATGCGGAAGCTGTGCATTCATATGCCCCAGCGATAGAAGACTCCTTCATTATATTAGGGTGGCAAAGAATGCAGTTCATCGAAAAATCGCCGAAGAAAGGGCCAAGGCGGAAGATTAGGATGAAACTATCCCTTATTATAGAGCCGAAGAACATCGTCACGCCAATCGAGGCGACTACAACGATAGGCATCATCGAGGAGCTTCTCCCCCACTCCGGCGACGACGACGTAGAGGTTTGCGATAGCTTCTGCAAACAGCTTCTCGCCCGGGAAGAGCATGGCGGAACTCTGCTCGGCGGTGGTTTGTATTTTCCCCATACTCGAACAACAGAGGGGGGCGAAATTCGTGTCGCTCTGGGATTGAGCCCCGAAGGAATCGACCTGGACACTCCCGATGGCAAGCCGGTTAAGTTCGTCCTGCTTATGGTAGCGCCTATCGAAAAGAACACGGCACTATTGAAAGCTCGCGCCGCGCTGATAAAATTCCTCATTCAGGATGACTGTGCAAACAAACTTCTGGCCGCCGAATCCTCGGAAGAAGCTCATCGGATTATTCGCGATAACGATGTATATATCGGCGATATGCTCACCGTTAACGATATCGTGAAACGCGATGTCATTACCGTATCGTCCGGGATGTCCCTTCGACGTTTGCTGAATCTGATGTTTGCCAAGGGAATCGAGACCCTACCGGTTGTGGAAGATGGCAAACTTGTCGGTGTGGTTACCGGCCAGGAAGTTCTTCGGCTCGCTATTCCGAAATTCGCAGATAATATCTCTTCCCTGAAGTTCATCGAGAGCAGAGCACCTTTCGAGGCGATTCTTCAACAGCGGGACGAAGTTACGGTTTCAGACATTATGGAGGAAGATTTCCTCAAGGCGCACACCGATGTAAGCCTGCTTCAAATCGCCCATCTTATGGCTACCACGGGACAGCGTCATGTTTTCATCGTAGAGTCGGAAGACAACGAGACTTTTGCTGGAATCGTGAGCAGACGGGATTTATTAACAGAAGTCCTTGTTGCCTGATGCATTTTTTTGTCGAAAGTTATATGAAAGCTCTTTTAAAAAAGAATATCCTCCTCATCGCGCTGATGATTATTCCTGGCTTAGCTTATTCCCAAAGCGATCTGCTGGCTCAGGAGTTTCCGGTTTATCCTTTCGTCCGTGTGGCGGAGGGAATTGCGGTTCCTTTCGTCGAGGGTGTCCGTCAGGAAAACTCCCCCTATTGGGACATCGGCGCAGGATTGTCGTATGAATATCTTACCGTGGGACTCTCCATGAGGAGCCATTATCTTCAGTCCCTGTCGGATACGACCCTTACCAATGGGCTTGAAATAGAATCGGAGGGGCACACGGCAATAATGGTCGGTCATATCGAGGGCAAGGCCGATGTTTACAGCTTCCGTTTCGCGGCAAGCATCGATATCGGCATGATTTGGTTTCACGAGTATAATCATATTCGACGTCAGTGGAATCGCTCGAAACTTCCTATTGTAGGCCTTGGCCTGGATTTCCGAGTCCCCCTGGCGGGAAAAGTGGCGATGAACATCGGAGGCGGCTATATGGTCGCTTTCGAGGGCTTCGAGGTCGATGCTAAGGAGTATAACTCGGTTCAGGGCAATATTGGGCTGGTTTACGACGGAGGTTTCGTCCGTTGAGGCAGTTGCGAATGATACTGTTTTTCCTTTTTGCAGTAGGAGCTGTTTTCGCCCAGCCTGCGGAAAGACCTCCGCGTCCCGGCGAACCGATTCGGCCGCCTCAGAGGGACGACCGCCCCGCTGTGGACAGACGAACGAGACGCGAACCAAAAGAGTTCAGATTCTCCGCCGCAACTGCCGGGGGAACCCTTATCCTGCCGGAAGGAACCTGGATAAGCCTTTCCGCAGGCGCAACATACGGCAACCTCGGTTTCGGAGCTGAATACGGATATTGCGATTATCGCAGGGAATTCGTCGCCAACGCCTCGAGTTTTGTAAGTCCGGGAGACGACGATGTCTCCGAACACGGAAGTTTCGTTAGACCGGCGGTTTACGCCGAATACAAGCTCGATTTCGGCGCGGTGGTGATAGTCCCAAGAACTACTTTGGGTTATGTCGATATCGTTACGCGCAGGTGGTCGGTAGAAGACCCGGATACGACCCGTTTTTTGCGAACCCGTCTCACGAACACCTGGGAAATCAACGCCGGAGTTCCGGTAGGCCCTGTGATTCTCGGCGCGACGGTTCAATGGTGGGTGATAAATCCCTGGTTCTATTTCTACCCGGAGGATATGGGAGTTTTGACAACTGGAGCATGGATAAAACTAAGATAGACATATGATTATGAAGAATAATAAAATAACAATAGATCGGAGGCGACTTGACTGATACGAAATTTATTGTCTCGTCTTCGCCGCATTTGCAAGCGAAACACACGACTTCCAACATTATGTGGAACGTCGTCCTGGCACTGTTGCCGGCCTGGATTTTCGGAATCTACGTCTTCGGCGGAAGGGCCCTCTGGCTAACTATTATCGCGATAGCCACCGCCGCTCTGACCGAGGCCGCGATTCAAAAAATACGCAAAGTTCCAGTCACGATTACCGACGGTTCGGCGGTCATCACCGGAATGCTGTTGGCATTCAACGTCCCCCCCGGCGTGCCCTGGTGGATTGTCGCTATAGGCTCGATAGTAGCGATAGCCATCGGCAAGCAGGTTTTCGGCGGGCTTGGCTACAATCCGCTTAATCCGGCTCTTGTCGGAAGGGCATTCGTCATGGCCAGCTGGCCGGTCGCGATGACCACCGAATGGATCGCACCCCGAGGCGGCTCCCTATCCGGCGCGGTTGGAATGGATGCCGTAACCGGCGCAACCCCATTAACCGTGCTCAAACTCTCGAGGGACAAGATTCTCAATCCGGAAACCGCGGATAACCTCGTTGCGGAAGCTCAGAAAGCGGTTGAGCTGGTTTACAATGCGTGGCCGGAGATGGCGATAGGCAGAATCGGCGGGTGTATAGGCGAGGTTTCGGCGATACTCATCCTTCTGGGCGGGCTTTATCTTATCCTGCGCGGATTCGCCGACTGGCGGACTCCCATATCATACATCGCAGGCGTAGCCCTTCTCGGATGGCTCTTCGGCGGTGTTAGCGGAATCGGAACAGGGCATGTGCTCTTCCAGATATTCTCCGGCGGGCTGTTCCTCGGTGCCTTCTTCATGGCGACGGATATGGTAACCACGCCAATCACCAAATCGGGGCGATGGATATTCGGCATCGGATGCGCGGTGCTCACCATTTTCATTCGCCGATGGGGCGGCTATCCCGAAGGCGTCAGCTACTCGATCCTTCTGATGAACATCTTCACGCCGATAATCGACAGGCATACCCGTCCGCGGGTTTTCGGCACATCGAAAAAGAAGAAAGGGGATGATTCCTGATGAAAAACGTCATTCTCCCCGGATTAATATTGATGGCATACGGCCTTATAGCAGGCCTTTCGCTGGGTTTCATCAACCAGATGACGGCGCCGATTATCGCCCAGCAGGAAGAATCCGCGCGTCTGGCCGCAATCAACGAGGTTTTGCCCGACGCTAAAGTCTTCGACCCGGACACCGCGGGCGAAATCGAATATCTCGTCGGATATACGGATTCGTCCCAAACCGAAATCGTCGGATATGTAATTACGGCCTTTGGTTCCGGCTTCTCATCGACGATACGCACCGTTGTAGGCCTCGAACCGGATTTTACTATCACCGCTATCGAAATTGTCTATCAGTCGGAAACTCCCGGCCTCGGCGACAACGCGATCAAATCCCCCTCCCCCGATGTCGAACCCCCCTTCGAGGTGCAGTTCGATAATAAGGCTATCGACAACATCAAGGTAGATAAGGACGGTGGGCCTATCGTATCTCTTACCGGCGCGACCATAACCAGCAGGGCTATAGCAAACTCCGTCGCGAAGTCCGCCAAGGAGCTAAAGGAAGCTATCGGCAGTTCTCCCGGCGGGTTCAGCCTTCCCGGCGGCCCCCAATGCGACCCCGACGACCCGAACGACCCTAACTGCAAACCCGACTCCACGGCTGACGTCGCCCAAAATATTAATGCCTCAACCACCGAAGGAGACACACAATGAGCAAGATAGTTAGAGACCTAACCAAAGGCTTCCTAATCGAGAACCCGGTTCTCGTGCTGGCTCTTGGCCTATGTCCGGCGCTGGCGGTTACATCGAGTGCCTTCAACGGCCTCGGGATGGGCGTCGCGGCGACCTTCGTCCTCGTGATGAGCAACGTCATCATCTCATTGATAAAACCCCTCGTCCCCGCGAAGATCCGCATTCCCATCTTCATCACCGTAATCGCGACATTCGTTACGATAGTCAAACTGGTGATGGCGGCCTACGTGCCCGCTCTGTCGGCGGCATTGGGCATCTTCATTCCCCTTATCGTGGTGAACTGCATCATCCTCGGGCGCGCGGAGGCATTCGCCAGCAAACACGGCGTTCTGCGGTCCCTCGCTGACGGCATAGGCATGGGACTTGGGTTCGCGTTTACCCTCGTGCTCCTCGGCTCCTTCAGAGAACTTCTGGGCAACGGCACAATTTTCGGCGCGAATATAATGGGCGACAGCTACAAACCCGCATTGCTGATGATTCTCCCGCCGGGTGCCTTTTTATCCCTCGGCATGATGGTGGCGGCTTCGCGATGGATACTTGAAAAAACAGCAAGGAAGGGGGAATAAATCATGGCAAACCTTCTCGTTATAGCTATTGGCGCGATTCTCATCAACAACTTCGTCCTGTCGAGATTCCTCGGGCTGTGCCCCTTCGTGGGTGTCAGCAAAAAGACCGAAACCGCTATAGGCATGGGCATGGCGGTGATTTTCGTGATGACCCTCGCCTCCGCGGTAACATGGGTGATATGGACATATCTCCTCTCCCCGGGGGAATCGAATCTGATATGGATTGTCGCGAGAGCTTTCGGAAGCGAAGTAACGCCGGAGAAACTGGATTTGCGCTATCTGGAGACCATCGCCTTCATCCTGGTGATTGCGTCGCTTGTGCAGTTCGTCGAGCTGGTGCTCAAAAAGGCCGCGCCTTCGCTCTACGAAGCCCTCGGCATCTTCCTGCCCCTGATTACCACAAACTGCGCGATTTTGGGCGTGGCGGAACTCAACACCATGACAGAGAACTACAACTTCATCGAGTCGCTAGTGCACGGCATCGCGGCGGGGATAGGCTTTACCCTCGCGCTGATTATGATGTCCGGCATTCGCGAGAAGCTGGAATTCGCGCCGGTGCCCAAACTAATGAAAGGCCTTCCCATAGCTTTCATCATTTCCGGCCTTATGAGCATGGCCTTCCTCGGTTTCAGCGGCCTGAAGTTCTGATACTCCTTCCCATAGCACAGAACAAAAGGGCGGCCAGACAGGTCGCCCTTTTTGATTTAGGATTTATGATTTATGATTGATGATTTCAACGGTGGGTATGCTTGCCCAAAGCCCCACGCTGAGGAAGCCCCTCTCAACTCTCCAATCTCCCCCTCTCCCCTCTAAACGTATTTTTTTTCTTGACTTATTCCAAAAGAACATCTTTATTTTAATCATTATGCAAATACATATCGAACAAGGACGCGTCGTTATCGAACTGAACGAACTCGAATTCGCCGCCTTCGAAGCCATGTTCGCAAACCTCAACGACGACAGCCACAACGTTCTGGTGCGCGGCGAGGAATGGCCCGACGGCAACTACCTCAACGGCAACACAAGGCGAAAAATCCTCCCCTTCCACCTATGCCGAACTATCGGCGAGGCGTGCGCGGTCGAACAGGCAGGACCGCTGGACATCCTGTCCCTATATCCATTCTGGAAATACGGCTTCTGCTTCTCGGACAACAATTTGCTCGATTTCCAGTTCACGGAGATCGACCCGCACAAGAAAGCCAACCTCGCAGATGAACTGGGCATGGGCTTCTGCGTATGGGCTATGGAGGAAATCTTCGACTGCGAGGCATGGTGCGACACCGCCGACGCCATCGACGAGGGCAAGGTAACGGCGATGGGCACATCCCGCCCGGACTTCGTATGCACGTTCAAAGACGGCACTTTCGGGATATTCGAGGCGAAGGGCACGACTCAGAGCTACAGCACCTCGAACTCCCAGGCGCAGACCGGCAAGACGCAGACCGCGCAGATTGAACCCGTGAGCGGCGACGTCTCCGTGCGATGCTGCTCTACGGCGACAATTATGCAGGAGACCGCGAGCAAACGAACTCGCCTGTTGCTCCTCGACCCGCCCGCGGAAGGCGACACAATTGCCGTGCACCTCTCCCGCGACAGAATCCTCGAGGCGGCGGCGGCACGGCAATTCCGCGAGAAACCCTTTGGCGACATAACCACCCTATTCCGCGGCCCCCAAGGGGAAATGCTAATGACCCGCAAACCGTTTTTAACTGAGAAGAGACACGGCTGGTTAAGCGTTGAATAGCCTAAGCGAATCCGCCTAAGGCGGTTGAGCACCTTACGCCGTCGGCCGTCGCCGACCGGGTGGCTCGACATAAAATGATTCTTTCCCTTGCGCGACTATGAACCGCGATTTATATTGAGTCTGATAGATTTTGAAAAGGAGAGAGAATGCCCGACATCGGAACAAACGAACGAGAATTTTCAAGCATGCTTATTAGCTGGTTTAACGATATTCTCTCAACCGGAAGCCACCAAGCTAAAGAAGCCAGCGGGGAAACCAGCGTCAAGGATGAGAAAACGCAATTCCCAGACGTCGTTCTCTGGAAATCGAGAGAAGAAAAGAAAGCCATTGCCTCCATCGAGCTAAAAAACACCACAGTTCCAATCGACGATGCCGAACTGCTCGAAAACGGGATGCAGAAAGCGAAAAATCTCTCATGCAAATATCTGATTACGTGGAATGTCCGCGAAACGGCTATTTGGGATATTTCGAGGGGAAGGCCCGACTGCATCAACAAGTATCCTGTTATCATTCCGGTTAGGACAATACAGGACATCTTTAAGCCCGACGCACAAAACTCCCTTAAAGCGCGAGCAAGGGAAATAATCGACGACCTCGAAACGCACATTATCACGGGAGTTTTTCGTGCGAGAACCCTCGACGCCGTTTTGTTTGCGGGCGTCCTGCAGGATACGGTCGAGCACCTCAACCCGGAATTTAAAAAAGCGCTGATAACAAAATACAAAACGGATAATGCCTTCCAGAAGGCCATTCAAAAATGGGCGCGGCGACAGGGGATTCAAAATTACGACGACGACGATTTCTTCACCAGCGTTTCCAAACAGATCGTATATCGCGTTATCGGCCAGGTTCTATTCTATTTCGCGCTAAAAAGATATCACGGAAACCTTCCTAAGCTCGAACTCAACGATTTCGAGATAGATAAGGCAAAAGAGGTTCTACAGTCAGCTTTCGAAGAAGTTCGAAAAATCGACTATCAGGCGATTTATGAAAAAGACCTTATCGATGAAATCGACTGGAATACCGACGCCGCGATTACATTACAGAACCTACTTAAAAACCTTGCCTATTACGATTTCAGCAATATGCCCCTCGACGTTATCGGAGAGGTTTTCGAGAAACTTATCCCGCCCAACGAACAACACGTTCTGGGGCAGTATTTCACTCCGGTGGACCTTGTGGACTTAATCAACGGCTTCGTTTTAAGAACCGCCAACGATGGAGTTTTCGACCCCACTTGCGGAACCGGCACTTTTCTCGTCCGGGCCTACAACAGATTACAGGAACTTTACCGTGCAAAGAGCCACGAGGAGATAATCCAGAAGATTTGGGGAAACGATGTTTCGCCTTTCCCCGCCGAGCTCTCCGCTATAAACCTGTTCGTAAGAAGACTCGACGACGCGAACAACTACCCGCGAATCGTAACGAAGGACTTTTTCGACGTGAACCCCGGCGACACAGTAGAATTTCCGCATCCTCGGTTAGGTTCGAGCGGAGGCTATCACATGGAAATCCCCGTGCCGACCTTCGACGGCATGATGGGCAACTTCCCCTATATTCGGCAGGAGCTTATCGAAAAGGCGATTGCCGGTTACAAGAAGAAAATCTCCGAACTCCTCGCCCGCGAATGGCTCGCCGAATACCCTGAACTTTTCAAAATTCCAAAGGCCTTCGCCGACGACTATCAACGCTGGATAGATTCCGGGCACGACTCGAAAAAGGCGGGCAAACTCTTCGAGATTGCCGACATCAAACTCTCCGGGCAGGCGGATATTTACGCCTACATGTTCTTCCACGCCGCGAAATTCCTCAAGCCCGGCGGACGCATGGCCTTTCTTACCTCGAATTCCTGGCTCGACGTCGCATATGGCTACGAACTCCAGAAATTCTTCGCGAAGAAATTCAAGATTGTCGCGATTCTCGAAAGCCGTTGCGAGCCGTGGTTCCATACCGCCTCCGTGAATACGATAATTACAGTGCTCGAACGTTGCGACGACGAGGAAGAGGCGAAAAACCACAGCGCACGTTTCGTAAAAATAAAGAAGAAGCTCGAAGATCTTCTGCCGCAGGAGGATTTAACCCTTCAGGGACAGCAAAGACACATGAACGTCGATAGCCTGGTGAACATAATCGAGGACGCCGATTTGGTGGGCAAGGAGATTTCGCCCGGTATATTCTCCTATGAGGACAAGAACTTCCGAATTCGGACGATGAAACAGGAGAAACTCGCCGAGGATTTACACGAAGCGGGCGAGACCGTGAAATGGGGCAAGTTCCTCCGCGCGCCGGACGTCTATTTCGAGCTGATGGATGCCGTAGGCGACAAACTGGTGCCGCTGTCGGAAGTGGCGGATGTGCGCCGTGGATACACGACCGGAATAAACGAGTTCTTTTATCTGACACCAGAACAAGCCGAGCTTTACGGCATCGAGGGGGAATACCTCGTGCCGGTGGTGAAATCGCCGAAGGAGATAGACGGCCTCGTCGTTGACCCCGACAAGCTCAAGTTCAAGCTGTTCATGTGCAACAAGAGCAAGGAGGAACTTCGCGCGGCGGGTCACATGGGCGCACTGCGATACATCGAGCAGGTTGGCGAGAAAGGCGCGACGAAAGGCGGCGTCAAATGGCCCAAAGTCCCAAGCGTTCAAGGAAGAAAGCACTGGTGGAGTTTGCCGGAAATCCAAAGCCGAATTCTCTGGGTTGTAGCTTATGGAGAGAAGTTATATACCGGCTATTCAATGGAAAAAATATACATCGATAAGCGATTGTATTCATGCGAAAGCGAAATAATCGACGAAATGAATCTTGCGGCTACTTTAAATAGCGCGCTTGTTTTCCTTCAAATAGAAGCAGACATCGGACATGTTAATCTCGGTGACGGTGCAATCTTTTGCAATGTAGTAGATTTAGATAATTTCCTCTATGTGCCAAAACCAAAGATGATAGCCGATACTGAGGAAGAATTCTCGAAACTGTTGAATAGAAAAGTTTACCCTATTCCGAAAGAAGTAAAACAGAAAGACCGGCGGGAGATGGACTCCGCCATATTAAAAGCCCTCGGTCTCGAACCATCCGAATGGCTCGACCGAATTTACGACGGCCTAACCGAGCTTGTTCGCGAGCGTATCGACCTTCCGAAAATGCGCAAGAAGGAGAGAAAGGAGCGCGTCGTCCGAAGTGTCGAGGGCGTGGTCGAGGAGCTTGTGAAGAACTATCAGGACCGCCTTCGCAAGTTCCCCGAAGATTTCGCCGACCTGAAGGATTGGGAATATATCGACCTTCCGCAGGGGCAGTTCGTCCGTTGCGTGACCAACGGCATGATGTCCTACTGCGAAGCGCCCTATAAGGGCAAAATGTGGAAATACGATTTCCCCAGCGAGGATATCGCGCTCTACGCATATTACGGCCAACGCCCGGAGTTATATCTTCTGAAGCGCCCCAAATCCGACCACGAGCTTGTGAACGCGGTGCATAAATACCAGCGCTGGATGAACGGCCTATTCGACGAGATTCTGCACGACGCCGTAGGCCGCATCCTCTCCGGCGGAGAAGCGGAAAACATCGCCCGCGAAGT